>Ga0187781_10001761_pt1 | contig 16509 bp, 9 predicted proteins | sample 0715_SJ02_MP02_2_FD_132447 | JGI IMG/M metagenome (GOLD analysis project Ga0187781, IMG submission 132447) | Tropical peat soil microbial communities from peatlands in Department of Meta, Colombia - 0715_SJ02_MP02_20_MG | ecosystem: Environmental > Terrestrial > Soil > Wetlands > Peat | place...
AGGCTCACGTCGTCGCCAATCTGCACGCCGTCCAGAACCGAATAAGGCGAACCTGTCTGCAGCGTCACAATCGAATTCACCTGCCAGCCTTCCAATAGTTGCAGCTTGGTTTTCACTGACGGCAGCGCGTACGTGAGTGCCAGTGTAAATCGCTGCCGGATGTCGAAATCGCTCGAGCCCCGTTCGAGGTTCGGCCTGAGGCTGTTTTGTGGCTGCACCGCGCGGTTATTCGTCGCGTCGTCAATCGAATGTCCCCAGGTGTAGCCCGCGAGAAAATTAAGTCCGTGCCAGACCTTCTGTGTCACCGTCACTTGGAGGCTGTTGTAGTTCGAGTGGTAACCATTCTGCAAGAAATTCACGAACTCCAGGAACGGGAAGCACGGCCCGCCCAGCCCGCTGCCCCCTTCTGCCACCGGACAATTGGCCGTGTAGGGCCGGCCCAATTGCTCGCAGGCCGTGTTGAATTGCATCGACATGGTTACCGCAAAACAATTTTGAACCGCCGGCAATTGGGGATTGGTCTGGTTGATGTCATAGATGCTGTATAGCTTAATGCCCGCGTTCCCCACGTATCCGACCTGCACGGACGTCGTGCTTCCAATCGCCTGCTGGATATTCGCGTTCCACGAGACGACGTAGGGAGTCCGTAGATTCCGGTTGACGCCGAGGATATCGCAAGGAGATCCGCCATTAGAAGTCTCACAGCTAGGAATCGTGTTGAAGATCACTGGGAGGGGCATCCCGGCCATGGCATTTACGTAGTTCACACAATTCGTTGGGTTCACTGCGCCGAGGGGGCATGGTGCTAAGGTCAGTCCCGTCGAGGTGATCGTGCCTGCAATGTTAGAGCCGGTCGCCCCAGTGGGGATATCATTCAGGCCAGGCGTGGTGGCATTGTCCACTCCGTTCTGGCCGATGAATAGCGAGAGATGTGGAATTTCGTAGTTCACTCCCGCGCCCGCTCGAAACACCGTCTTGCTGTGTCCCCACGGGTCCCACGCGATGCCGACTCGTGGCGCAAAATTGTTATGGTCACCGTTGTAGGGCGAATGAATGTTGATGCCCACCTGCTCCAATCCGACATTGGGATCGAAGTTTCCGATCAGGTTGTCGTTGGCCTTGATGACGGTATTCAATTCATACCGCAAACCCAGATTCACCGTCAGGCGGGGCGTCACGCGCCAGTCGTCCGCACCGTACAATCCGAAGGACCAAAGGTGCACTTTGCGCTCCGAATTGCCGATGAAAATGGAACCGACGGATGGTGAGCCGGAAAGAAAATCTTCCAGTGAGGTGCTCGTGGGAAGGCCTGTGACGGGACTGATCGGAAAACCCTGAGTGTTCCCGCCCGTGAATTCGATTCGCCCTTTTCCGGTTCGGTTCCGGATGTTGTCGGTCGAACCACGCCGGACCTCCCCGCCGAATTTAAACGTGTGCGCGCCGTGCGTGTAAGAGACGCCGTCGGAAAACTGGAACGTCCGATTCGGCGTCGTAAAGAGAGGCCAGCCGCTTTCGTTTCCGAGTTGCGTGAAGCCCGTGATGTCTATCTCCGGTAAGCCGTAGTTCAGCGGATTCGTGACACCCGTGTTGAGCCCATATGCCGACGGATTCACGTTGTGATCCACCGCCTGAATCTTCTGCCAGAAATTGTTGAATCCGAAGCGCGCCTCGTTCACCCAATTACCGCGAGGCGTTGACACCAGGCCCACTCCAAAAACCTGCGCGAGGATCTGTGACATGGAGCGCCATTGCGGCTGAAGGATGGTCGCGTCCTGCTCGATCTGGTCGCTGCTTCCCACTAGGTAGTGCGCGGAAAGTGTTTCGGTCGAACTGAAATGGTGATCCACTTTGGCGACCCCCGTGTCCGACCGGTTCACATTCGGAAAATTCGTGCTCACTACGGTGGTTGTGTTCGCGGGAAACAGACCTGGAAAGGCGCCAACCGCCGGGGCAGTCCCCATGCCGATCAGATTCATGCTGAAAGGATTCACCGGGATGCCGCCCGCCTTCAGGTCGTTCAGCGCATCCACGAGGCTGTTCGCGCAGTCGCCCGTTAGCGTGAACGAACAGTTCGGCGCTGGCATCCCACTCGAATTCACGGGAGTTGGCAAGCTCAGATCAGCGGGCCCGAAAGCCGTGCCTACGTTCGTGATGAACCCGCGCACGCCTTCATACGCCAGAAAAAAGAATGTCTTATCATGAATGATCGGCCCGCCCACCGTTCCGCCAAACTGATGCTGCCGCAGCTCCGCCTGCGGAGTCCCCACAACGTCGAAGAAATTCCGCGCGTCCAGCCAGCTATTGCGCTCGAAACCGTACGCCGTCCCGTGAACCTGGTTGGTCCCCGACTTCAATCCGATATTGATCGTCGCGCCCGGTTTCCACCCCGTATCCGGCGGCGGGTTTTCTTCCGTGTTGAATTCCTGAATCGCGTCTATCGGCAGGATCGAGCCCGGCGTCCCCTGCACGCCCTCCGCGTTGATGATGTTCCCGGAATAATCCGGATCGTTGTCGTCCGTCCCGTCGAGCACGAAGTTGTTGTCCTCCGGCCGCATCCCGTTCGAAACGATGGACTCGAATCCCCCGCCCGGATACCGAACCACCCCCGGCCTGAGCACCACGAGATTCTGGTAGTCGCGCCCGTTGAGCGGCAAATCGTTGATCTCTTTATTTGAAAGCGAACCCCCGATGTAGTCATTCGTCGTCGAAATCAAAGGCGCTTCCGCCGTCACTCGCACCGTCTCGTTCAGCCCGCCGGGCACCAGTTCAAAGTCAATCCGCACGTCATAGCCCACCTCCAGCCGGACGCTCTCGCGCACGGTCTTCTTGAAACCGGCAGCCTCCGCCGTGATCGTGTACAACCCGGGTTGCAGGTTTGGCGCTACATAGTCGCCCGCCTGGTTGGTTTGCAGATTCCGCGCCACGCTTGTCCCGATATTCGTCACCGTCACCTTCGCGCCGATCACTACCTTCCCCTGCGCGTCCGTCACCGTCCCGAGGATCCGCCCTTCGCCCGTCTGCGCCTGCGCCGCGCCCGCGCAACACAGCGTCATCACGATTCCCAGGAAATATGCACGCCCCATGCGTCGAAACATGGTCTTCCCCCCTGCCGAAGTTCGCCCCGCTGAAGGAATGGGTCGGGATGGACGCGGACAAATGCCGCGCCCTGATCGTGAGCGGTAGAAATGCCTGAAGTGCAGCGTGCCCCCGGACCCACCCGGATGCGAACTCTATATGCCTGTGCACACCATCAGTCAAGGTGGTTTGGATTTATGCCTTCAATAAGTGGTTGAGCGCCTGACTTGGGGTCAAACCAGCGGAGAATAATCCGGCCTAAAAAAGGGGAGCGGCCGGTGGGGGTGCCGGCCGCTCGTGGGCATGGGGGTGATGGAGGTGCAGAAACTCGAGGTGCCAGCGGCCGCCCTGCTGCCCCGAAGGTGACCCTCCGAAGCCTCTCGCTAGGCGCCGCACAGTGCCCCGAATCCGAGGTGATTGTGCCGTCAGAGCACTACGGCGTCGATAGACCGCCCGGTTCATTTCGTCCCAGTACGAAGGTACCTCTTCCGATTTTCGCTTGTGTTGCGCTGTACCTCACGCCTGCCGCGATTTTGTTGCCGCCGCCTCATGCCGGTGATACGCTCCCCTCAGCCGGTAATAGCCCCCGCGCGCATCTGTTGCGCCAAGTATTGCCCGGCAATCTCATTGGTTTCTACGGGAACAAAACTCGATCGCAAGGCCGCCGTCGAAGCTCAAACGCTCGCGGTCGTCCGCCAGCTACTCCTCGAACTTGACGGCGCGCGCGGCCTGGAAGAATTGGCCGCCCGCCACTCCTCCGCGCACCTTGAACGCGAGCTCGGCCTCGGCAGCCTCGAGCGCGTCGAATTAATGCTGCGCCTGGGCGAAGCCTGCGGCGTGCGCCTGCCCGACCGCATCGTAGCCGAAGCCGACACCGTCCAGGACCTCATCCAGGCGATTCTGCGCGAAGAATCGGGCGCTCGACCCTCCTCTCCCCTCACCGCCGCCGCGCCTGCTCCCGCTGCCTTTGCATCTCCCGCTCTTCGCCCCGACCTCGAGCAGCAAATCCGCCGCGCCGAGACACTCACCGAAATCATCCGCCTTCGCGGCCGCGGTGAGCCGTCCCGCATGCACATCCAGCTTTACGAGGAAGACGACCAGCTCCGCTCCATTACCTTCGGCGAACTCTACGACCGCGCCTCCGCCATCGCCGCAGAACTCGCCCGCCGCGGCCTCGAGCCCGGCCAGACCGTCTCCCTCATGCTCCCCACTTGCGCTGAATTTTTCTGGACCTTCGCCGGCATCCTCCTTGCCGGTGGAATTCCTGTCCCGATCTATCCGCCGTTTCGCGCCGACCGTATCGCCGAATACGCCACGCGCCAATCCAATATCCTTCGCAACGCCGAAGCCCAATTTCTCGTCACCTGGCACCAGGCCCATCCGCTCGCGCGCCTGCTCCAGCCGCGCGTGCCATCTCTTCGCGACGTCCTCGACGCGCAGCGCCTCGCCGCCACACCCTCGCCCAACGAGCCTCATCCCACCGAATGGCGCCCCGTCGAAAAACTCTCCCATCGCGCGCGCCCCGAAGACATCGCCTTCCTGCAATACACCTCCGGCTCGACCGGCGCTCCCAAGGGCGTCATCCTCACGCACGCGAATCTTCTCTCGAACATGCGCGCGATCATCGGCGGCATTGACGTAAAGCCCAACGACTCCTGCGTGAGCTGGCTCCCGCTTTACCACGACATGGGCCTCATCGGCGCCTGGCTCGTCCCGCTCTTCACCGGCATCCCGTTCGTCGTGATGTCCCCGCTTGCTTTTCTAAGTAAGCCCGAGCGCTGGCTCCGCGCCATCCATCGCCATCGCGCCACCATCAGCCCGGCGCCCAATTTTGCCTACGAACTCTGCGTGCGCAAAATTCCCGACATGGATTTGCAGGGCCTCGACCTCAGCTGCTGGCGCGCCGCCACCAACGGCGCCGAGCCCGTCCACCGCGATACGCTCGACCGTTTCGCCGCCCGATTCGAACCCTATGGCTTCCGCCGCGAAGCCCTCTCGCCCGTTTACGGCCTCGCCGAAGCCACCCTCGGCGTTTCCGCTCCCAAAATGGGCACGGGCTACAAAGTGGACCGCATCGCCCGCTCGACTTTCGAATCCGAAGGCCGCGCCATCCCAGCCTCCGACTCCGATTCCGCCGCCCTCGAATTCGTTGGCTCAGGCCGCCCCATGCCCGGCGTCGAAGTCCGCATGGTTGACGCCGAAGGCCGCCCCCTCGGCGAACGCATCCAGGGCCGCCTCTGGTTCAAAGGCCCCTCCGCCACCAGCGGCTACTACCGCAATCTCCGCGCCACCCGTGAGCTTGTCCAGGAAGGTGGCTGGCTCGACTCCGGCGATCTCGCTTACTGGGCCGACGGCGAAATCTACATCACCGGCCGCGCCAAGGACCTCATCATCAAGGCCGGCCACAACATTTACCCCCACGAAATCGAGGAAATCGCCGCCCGCGTCCCCGGCGTCCGCCCCGGCTGCGTGGTCGCTTTCGGCGCCCCCGACGCTCGCACCGGCACCGAGCGCCTCATCATCGCCGCCGAAGTCCGCGACATGTCTGCCGCCAGCCGCATCTCGGGCGATATCACTCGCGCTGTGGACGAAGCCATGGGCCTCCCGCCCGACCACGTCGAATTGCTCCGCCCGCAATCCATCCCCAAAACCTCCAGCGGAAAATTGCGCCGCAGCGAAACCCGCCGCCTCTATCTCGAAGGCCGCCTTGGCAAAAAAGTTCTCCCCGCCTGGGCGCAAGTCGCCATGCTCGCGCTCCGTGGCGCCGGCCCGCGCGTTTCAGCCCTGATCAAACACGCCTCGAGCGACGCCCTCGAAAAACTTTATGGCATCTACGCCATGACCGCCTTTTCACTCATCCTCATTCCGCTCTGGCTCATCCTCTCCCTCACCCGCGACCCCGTCCGCGCCAACCGCCGCACGCACACCGGCGCTCGCTGGATCCTCCGCGCCGCCCGCGTCCCCATCACTGTGGAAGGCAAGGAAATCCTCGACCACCTCAGCCAGTCCGGCCCCTGCATCTTCGCGCCGAATCATTCGAGCTTCCTCGATATCCTCGTCACTCTCGCCGTCCTGCCCGATGGCGTCCACTTCGTCGCCAAAGGCGAAGCCACTTCCATGCCAATCGTCGGCACGATCATCCGCCGCTCCGGCCAATTCACTTTCGACCGCAGCGACCCGCAAGCCCGCATCCGCCAGGCCGACGAAGTCAACGCCGCTCTCCGCCGCGGCGAGTCCGTCGGAATCTACCCCGAAGGAACTTTCACCGCCTTCGCCGGCATTCGCCCCTTCCAGCTCGGCGCCTTCAAAGCCGCCGTGGATACGCAGCGCCCGATTTGCCCCGTGGCCCTCCGCGGCGCGCGCCAAATTTTGCGCGATAAGACGCGCCTCCCCCGCCGCGGCCACGTCATCGTCACTCTCGGCCCCCTCGTCTTCCCCAATCCCGCCGAAGGCGACGACTGGCGCGAAATCGTCCGCCTCCGCGACTCCACCCGCGACATCATCTCCCAGCACTCCGGTGAATCTTTGCTTTAGACCAATCCCGGTCTTTCGACAGCGTTCTGAATGGGATTGCATTTTGGGGGAGGGCGTGCAAAGCACAGATCCAGAAACAGCATCCCGCCGGAACATCCAGGACACAAAAACCGTGTTTGTGTGACGATTAGACTCGAGCCCGGTCCTGTGTTTTGAATAAGTTACGGTGAATTCTAATAACGGGATGTGACGATTAGAAATGCGGGCGGAAGGCAGAAGAGAGGCGAAGAGGAGGTCGGTTATGGCGTCTCCAGGGCGCAGGCAGTTCCAAATTGGGAATTCTCAGTCATATCGTTTCTTTATTACCACAAAGTAAACAAACAGTCAACGATTATTCGGCCGGGGAGTCGTGACACTGGGCTCTTTTCGTAAGGGGTTGCTTAGCCAGCCTCGCAGCAGGTCCGGTTAAGTCTCATTGTTCTAGGCGGATGCAAGATCCGCACGGTTGGCAGGCCGGGCCAAGCGGCCGGGTCTTTATAGAATCTTCATTCCATCTGTATGACTTCTTTAGGTGTCCTTCGCTAGAACTGGCTACAGTAATTCACCCCACTACTGGACCAAACCGGTGGGAAGAACAGCAGCGGTGTGTTGCTCCCAAGTGCTGGCAAACAGGTTGCAGGGGAGCCGAAGCGACGTTCGAGGGCTTCGGAATTCGGCTGCGATGTGACGCGGAGGCGCCAGAAACGGACTTCCTCCAAAGATTCCTCCAGGCAGGACCGCGAACGATCATGCACAACGCTACCATTCTCGTGGTTGACGATGAGCCGCAAATCCGCCGAACTCTTCGGACGACGCTGGCAACCAACGGCTGCGACGTGGTCGAGGCAAGGAACGCACAAGAGGCCATCAACACCGTTGTTCGCGAGCGTCCCGACTTGATTCTCCTGGACATGAATCTGCCGGACATGAATGGATTGGAAGCTTGCGGCAAGATTCGCCAGTCGTTCGACGGCCCCATCCTGATGGTCACAGTGCGGGACTCTCAAAGCGATAAGATTGAGGCGTTAAACTCCGGAGCGGACGACTACGTTGTAAAGCCATTCTCGATGGAGGAATTGATGGCGCGGGTGCACGCCGCACTCCGGCGCTCGAGCTTCGGACAGCCGCCTCCGAAAATCGAAACACCGGATCTCCATGTGGATCTGGAGACAAGAAGTGTCGAGGTTCGCGGCGAGCGCGTGCATCTGACACCCAAGGAATTTGGGGTGCTCCGCGTTCTGGTGACCGAGCAAAACAAAGCCGTGACCTATAAGAGAATCCTGCAAAAAGTGTGGGGACCGGACTACGGCGAGGAAATCGAAAAGGTCCGGGTAGTGATCAGAGATATTCGTAAGAAAATTGAAAAAGACCCCAGGAATCCGCGGTACATCGTCACCGAGCCCTGGTTCGGGTACAGATTTAAAGTTCCGCCCAATGCCAATCCAGAACAACGCCGGAAATCCTAGCTTCGACGAACACAAGAAAGTCTCGCCACGCAGCCGGAAATCCTGACGAAATCTTTACGAAGCCCACCGGACTTCTACATCCCGCTCCCGCTAAAGTTTAGCCAACGGGGTGGTTCACGGCGACAAACCAAGAACCGCATACCGCTGGAGGAATGAGAATGCGTGGGATGCTTGCTGGGGTGACCATCGCGACGATGATCGCGGTCCTTCTTTGCCCGGTCGCCGGACAGTCAACCTTTGGGACGATCGTGGGCGTAGTGCTCGATGAAACTCAATCGGTGGTCCAAGGGGCTGCCGTGCAGATAAAGAACCTGGAAGACAACAGCGTCCACTCAACAGTATCGGACCAGAACGGGTCCTATGAATTTGTAAACCTGAAGCCGGGGAACTACGCGATCAAGGTTCAGGCACCGGGTTTTGCCGATTTCGAAGTTCCCTCGGCGCAACTGGATGCCCGGCAAGCGCTCCGGATTAATGCCACATTGAGCGTCAAAAGCACCAGCCAGACAGTGGAGGTAACAGCCGCCGTGACCACGATCAACACGGAGAACGCGGTGATCGGCGATGCCAAGGGCGAGGCCGAAATCACGCAGTTGCCGTTGAACTTTCGGGCCGCTACAACAAGTCCATTGGCAGCCATGTCCACTTCGGCAAACGTCGAGCAGGATAGCCAGGGCAACATCGCTGTCGGCGGCGCGACCGCAAATATGGTTGGCTACTCCGTTGATGGAATCTCGACCACCAATGTCTTTTACAGTGCAGCCGGAACGAACCCCTATCCCTCTTCCGAAGGGATCGCCGAGCTGCAAGTGACGGCCTTCAACAATAACGCCGAGTTCTCGCAGGTCGGTGACGTCACTTTTACGACCAAGGGAGGCACCAACAACTTTCACGGAAGCCTCTTCGAGTATTTCCAGAATGACGCCCTCGATGCCAAGGTGTACAACTTCAATACCAAAGCGCCCAAGAACTTCAACACCTTCGGCGGAAGCCTGGGAGGGCCGGTGCTCCTCCCCAAAATCTACAATGGGCACAACAAGACCTTTTTCTTCTTTGACTACGAGGGAAATCGAAGGACGACGTCTCAGCCCGAGTTGTTTCTGGTGCCGACGCAGGCCGACAGAAGCGGAAACCTGACGGATCTTGCTTCGACCTTTCCCATCCTGAACCCCAATTCCGGCACGGTCATCAACCCGAACTGTCCCAAGGGGAAGCCTTGCCTCGTCAATCCAGCCACCGGAACGCTGGAGACGGGGCAGCCGTATCCGGGAGAGGCGAATGGCATCTATCAGATCACGAACACCCTCAGCAATTCTTCCCAAACGCTGCTCAACAATTACTATCCGCTACCGAATATCAATGGCAACGGGTTCAACTACGAAAACCTTCAGCCCATTCCTTCCAATACGAATGGATTCGACGGCCGGCTCGACCAGATTATCAACTCGAAGCAGCAACTATTCGTGCGCTTCAATTGGAAGAATCAATTGGTGGACGTGGTGAATCCGCTCCTCCCGAATGACGTGGACACGGAACACGACCGGAGTTTCCTGGTTTCACACAACTATGTCATCACCCCGGCCCTGCTGAATGAATTCCGATTCGGCTTCACCCACACACTGGTCTCTCCGAACTTCCCTATCGAGGGAGCGGCGGCGATCCAGCAGCTTGGACTTCTGAACGTGGATGTCGCAAATCATCCGACGGACGGAGGTTTTCCCAGCATCAACTTCTCCGACGGCACCGGTTTCACACCCATCGGAAGGGACCACGTCGGGTCCACGCTTTCGAGCACCAACCAGCTCGCCGACAACATCAACTACACCATGGGCACTCACACGTTTCGCGCCGGCGTGGATCTTCGCTGGGTGCGTTTTGCGGTTCCCGAGATCGAGACGCCATCCGATGATTACGGCCTGATCACGTTCAACCAGAATGTCTTTACCGGCAGTGCCTTCGGCGATTTTCTGCTCGGCCTTCCGAATACTACTTATTTTGCGGTCACAGGCCCCCGAGACAACGCGGGCGGCTTGCAAACCGGCCTTTACGGACAGGATCAGTGGCACATCACCAATCGCTTGACAGTCAATTTCGGTCTGCGGTGGGAAATCTTGCCGCCGTTTGTGGATAAGAACGGAATTCAGGCGAATTTCGATCCGAAGACCAACGCAATCATTGTCAATGATGTGCTGTACCGCAAATTAGGTGGCCCGGTCCTCGCCTTCTTGCAGTCGTTTAACGCGTGTAATGCGGCCCCTCCGGGATTCCCGGCCCCTGCGGATGCAGGTTACGCTCCCTCCGCCGCGCTGCCCTGCACGGCGGTAGTATCGAATAGCCAGGAAGGTTTCCCGAAGGGCCTCCGCCAACTGTACCTTCGCAACCTTGATCCCCGCATCAGCATTGCGTATCGTCCTTTCAAGAACGATAAGACTGTGTTCCGCGCCGGCTTCGGCATCTTCACCGTCACGAATCTGGGGCAGCTTCAGAATAACAATGAAAGCAATCCACAGGCCTCGGTCCACACCTATCAAAACGGATTCGGTTCGGACGGCCTTCCGCTCATTCAATTTCCAAATACCATTGCCGCGAGCCAGCTTGTACAAGTGGGCGGTGGGACGCTCGAGCAGGCCACTGATCCTCGTTATCGCGACCCGCAGTCCGCGCAATGGAACGTGACCGTCGAACGCGAGCTCCCTTCGGATACCGCGCTGCGCGTGAGCTACGTGGGGATGAACACGTATCGAATGAACGTCACCGTCAACCTGAATCAAATCGCTCCCAGCACCACCCCCTATACCATCCCGGCGGGCGGGTGGGTGGATCCGCGAGCTCCCTTCCAGAACTGGGCGATCATTTATTCGACAGAGAATCTGGGCTTCCAGAACTATCAGGCCATGCAAGTGGAGGTCACGCACCGATTCAGCCACGGCCTGTTCTTCCAGGCCAACTACACCTGGGCGCATGACATCAGTGACGCGCAAGGCGATGCTCCGGTCGGTTTCGGCGGCGAAACCAATTACGGCTTGGCGGTCGTGAATCGCTTCGATATTCCGGCAGATCGCGGCAATGTTGCCGGAGTGCGCCGCCAGCGCTTTCTCCTTACCGGCACCTACGATCTTCCGTTCGGCCACGGCCGCCGTTGGTCGAGCTCCTACCGGCTCGTGAACGGCGTTTTCGGGGGCTGGAACTTTAGCACTGTCACGCTGGTTGAAACGGGCCCCTACTTGACGCCGACCATCAGTTGCAGCCTCGACCAGACTAACACCAATCCCCTCGGTGACGGCTCCGTCTGCCGTCCCGACGTGACCGGCAACCCGATTCCCGCGAATCAAACGAAAAGCCAATACTTCAACCTCGGTGCCTTTGGCCCCACACCCGCGGGCGCGGCGCGCATCGGCAACGCCGGCGTCGGCAGCCTCGAGGGACCCGGAACCATCGCCGTAAATGCCGGGCTTTCGAAATCCATGCAGCTCACCGAAAGGTTCCGGCTGCGCTTCGAAGCCAGCTTCACGAATGCTCTAAATCATGTGAACTTCGCGCCGCCGGCAACGAACGTGAGCAACCCGAGCACATTCGGGGTGGAGCAAGCTGCGCAAACGGCGGAATATGGCGGCAATCGCACCGGCCAACTCGCCTTGCGCCTCGACTTTTGATCGGAAGCCGGCGCGTACCATCACGCACGTCATGGCACGCGCTGGCTTTACTTTGCAGGAGGTCCATCATGCAGACGATAGCTTGCACTGCATCACTCGCCGCAACCATCGCCATCCTGGTGGGGGTATCCGTTGCACAAGGCGTCGGTCTGGCGCAAAAAGCCTCCGTGCCGAAGCCGCAGGCGAAGCCCGGGCTCGACGAGGAGGAGGTGAAGCAGTTGATCCTGCTCATTGACACGAAAAAGACTGGCAAAATCTCCAAGCAGGAATGGATGGATTTCATGGCTGCCGAATTCGACCGGCTCGACAAGAACAAGAGCGGAGAACTCGATGCCAATGAACTGGCCCAATCGCGACTGCGCGTCAGCCACTTCCTGAGTGTCGGAAAATGAGGTAACAACTGCGACAGGGCAACCTTCTCCCAATGCGCAGAAAAGATTCCCCCGCCCCTCGTCCTCCGGCTTCTTCTGCCTAGCTCGGCTACAAGGGTTCTATTCCAGAAGCCGTTAGATACGGCTCACGAATTGCGGCCTTTGCCCTACTGGGGTCTGTAACCCTCCGGCGGAAAACGGCATCCAACACTTTGTCCAGCCTGATAGGGCGCCATACGCCCCCGCAGGGGCGCCGCGGGACATGCACGACGGCGCCGCCCTCACCCAGCGCGCGGCCCATTTCAAATCCACACACTTTTGGAGGGAGATTTTGATGCTGCGAAGATTTTCATTCCTGCTGGGCCTGCTTTTTCTGGCCACCTCGGCCGCGCACGCGCAGGACAAAGTCCAACTCTTCGGCGGCTACTCCTACATGCACTTCGATAGTTCGCCAAGTGTCAGCCTCAACGGCTGGGGGCTTTCCGGCCAGTACAAGTTCACCGACTGGCTCGGCGGCGTCGCCGATTTCGACGGCCACTACGGCTCGCAATTCGGCGTCAGTGAGTCCGTCCACTCGTTTCTCTTCGGGCCGCAGGTTTCCTGGCCCGCGCGCGTTTCGCCTTTCGCGCACGTGCTGATCGGCGGGTCGCACTTCAGCTCGGATGCGGGGTCCGATACCTCCTTCTCGACGGCCATCGGCGCCGGCTTCGACACCGAAATCGGCCACAATCTTTCCTGGCGCATCGTCCAGGCCGATTACGTTTACACGCACTTCTTCGGCAGCACACAGAATAATGTGCGGGTCACGACGGGAATCGTCTTCCGCTTCTAGGAGGAATTTTTCGCAAATAAATGATTTTTCAGGGGGTCGGAGCTTTAGCTCCGACATTAAAGCGTGCAAAAAATTGGGCTTTAGCCCCTGAGGGAGTGCAGTGACCATGCTGGAGAAACATTTGACCTGGTTTGATTATTCGAGTGTGAAGGTCACCGTGATTCGCGTCTCGACTTCGACGGGATTGCCGCTCAGCAGCGTCGGCCGGTAGCGCCATTCGCGCACCCCCGCCAGCGCCGCTTGCGCGAGGATGCCGTTTCCGCTCACGACTTCGAGTTCGCGCACCGTGCCATCCTTCGCGATGATCGCGCGCAACTCGACCGTGCCGGAAATGTGCCCGAACTTGGCGATGCGCGGGTAATCGGGCTGCACGCGGTGAGTCAGCATCGCCTCCATCACGCCGCCGCTGACCGGTAACGGCCGGCTCGGCGCGGGCGGTGCAGGAGGTGGCGGCATGGGGCGTCCGTCGCCCGCTCCGGGAATCGGCGAGCCGCCGCCCGGAATCACTGGCCCAAGGCCGGGCCCGCTGCCGCCGCCGTCGTCCGAGATCGCGGGTGGCTCATCGGCATCCCCGCTCGAGACGTGCGGCGGAATGATAGCAGGCGCGCAGTAAATGCATGGTGCGGGCGAATGATGATCGAGCGGATGTGGATGAGCAGCTTCATGGGGATGGCTCGCGCCTCCGCCGCCGCCCGGATAGGGAGCCGCAGGAGTCACGACATACCATCGCGGCAGGACGCCCGGCGTGATAAGCGGCCAGATCAGCATCGCTGCGACAAGCCCCGCTTCGAGCCCGAGCGAGGCAAGGAGCGCTTTGCGGCGCAGCCGACGCGCGCGGCTCGCCTCGTCGCCGTCGCTATCAACCAGACAATGACTGAGGCTTCCCAAATCGCTCATGGACACACCTCTGCTTCGTTCGCACACAGGGGTACTGGTTTCTTGCGCCGGCTCGGCTGTCATCACCGGCCGGCTGAAGTGGCCTTGCGGAGTTCGCGCGAGCTCTACTGGAATAGACACCGGAGCGGCGCCCCGGTGCCCGGGACTAGCCAGGCTTGCTGTCAAGTTGCCAATGGCCGCGCGAGGCAGCGCTAAATGGTTTGTAAGGAAAATGTTACAAATTCGGCGCGTTTCTGTGCATCAGTTTGGGGGGCTCGCGCGTCTAATCGGGTGTCATAGCCCCAATCGGGGACGAAGCGAGGTAGCCCTCATGAATCGCGATTCTTTGGAAACGGTAGGCATACGGTTGACCGGGTGGGCCGCTCTCAATCGGGACCCTCTCGATGATGTCGTGGAATATACCTGCCCGCACTGCGGGTCCCAGGGCACGAAGGCCGCCCGGCGTCCGCGTTCGGCGTATCACTTCTCGGACGGGTTCGTGCAGGACCTTCAAGGCGAAGCGACCACTTGCCGCAATTGCAAGCAGTCGTTGCGTGTGACTCCCGTCGTAATGCTGCACGACCGGGACGAGAAGCGCCGGTTTGAAGCTGTCTTCCTGGCCGATACAGCAGTGTCGAACAACTAATTTATTCCCCGCTTTTGCAGCGAAAAAAAGGGAAGGAGCAACTCCTCCTTCCCTTTTTTGTTCTTGCATTTTTTTCGCGCCTTTCGAGCGCGCCTACATTCTTCATCGTTTAGCGGCGGCACTCTGCATAGAGCCGGTCGAGCTCGCGTCGTTCAAGGTCCGCCTGCCGGCTGTAGTAGCCGTGGCGCGCGATCGCTCGATCCAGTTCCGCGCGCTCGTGCGCGATGCGGTTGTCGCATCGGCGGCCCCAATCATCGGCACGAACCGCAGTCGCTCCGCCGAGAATCAGGAATGCTCCGAGTATCAATCCAAGCAAACTTCCTTTATGAAGTAAGAAGCTCGACATAATGGCCTCCCAGGCAGAGTGGCTAACTGGCTGGGTGGTTTCCACCAAGTGCCTAACTAAATGACGTATTCAAGGCTGCGAGGGTTCCTCCGAGGAAAATCTGGATCCGCCCTGTCTGTCCGTCTACTTTTGATACCACTCTGTGTCGAGCCTCAGGTGGTGCGCCTCCATTTCCGACCGCACGCGCTCGAAGGCCTCGTCCACATTGTCCGCGAACTGAAGCAGCCCATATTCGCGCTCGCTGATTGTTCCCGTGCGGACCATGTGGCGCCAATCAATCACTTTGTCCCAGTATTCCCGGCCGTAAATCAGCACGAGGTGATACGACGAGAGCTTGTCAGTCTGCAGCAGAGTGAGCATTTCAAACAGCTCGTCGAGCGTGCCGAATCCTCCCGGGAAAATGATCAGCGCCTTGGCCATTTGCGCGAACCACAGTTTGCGCATGAAGAAGTAGTGGAAGTAGAAGTTCAGCTCCGGGGTGATGTACGAGTTCGACCTCTGCTCGTGCGGAAGCTGAATGCTCAATCCGATCGAAGAGCCGCCCGCCTCCGCGGCGCCACGATTGGCTGCTTCCATGATCCCCGGGCCGCCTCCCGAGCAGATGAGGAACCGCATCGGGTGCATTCCAAGCGTCATGGCCCAGGCCGTGATGCGGCGGGATAGCTCGCGCGCCTCTTCGTAATAGCGCGACATCCTGATGAGGCCGCGCGCATGGCGAATTTTCTCGCGCCATTCCGCGGAACGCCGCCCGCGCGCCTCGCGCTGCACGTGCTTGAGAAGTGCGAGCGCGCGTTCGCGCGGCTGGATTCGGGCGGAGCCGAACATTACGATTGTGTCGCTCACATTCGCCTGTCGCAACCGGGCCAGCGGATCGAGATATTCCGCCAGGATGCGCAGCGGCCGCGCTCCCTTGCTTTCCATGAATCTCGGGTCTTCATACGCCAGATGCGGCAAGCGATGGCTGCCACGCTTCATGATTCCCCCTCAGCACTTGAGCAAATAGCCATTGTAGGAGAACGCCGCCGCCGAACACCAGTGAGCCTCAAGGCTACGATTCGTGCTATGCAACGCGTCCCTGCGCGCTCAGAATCCAAGTAAACTGAAGCTCTCATGAGAAGTATCCGGTTCACATTCGTCGCGTTTATCTTAGCCTCGCTCGCGCTGCTCTCACCGCCCGCGCACAGCCAGGAGGCGCCTGCCGGCCCGCTCCACCCGCGCGACGACGCCAAGCCGGAACCGACTCCCCCGGAAGAACTCGCGAAGCGCGCCATCCGCGTCCGCGTTGACGAAGTAATCGCGCCAGTCACCGTGCGCGACCCCAAAGGGGAAATCGTCTTCAGCCTCACGCAGGACAAATTTCATGTCTTCGACAACGGCGTCGAGCAGAAGATAGACCACTTCGACCTCGGGGGTGATTCGCTCTCTATCGTTTTCGTCGTCGAGACCAGCTCCCACATCGAACCGATGTTTCCCTCCGTGAAGCATACGGGCATCATCTTCGCGGAAACTGTGATGGGTCCGACGGCGGAGGTGGCGGTGATTGGCTACGACGACAACGTCAACCTGCTCCAGAAATTCTCGACCGATAGCGACGCGACGCAGAGTGTCATCAACCATCTTCAGATCGGTACCTCTGGCCTGCGTCTCTACGACGCCATGACGCGCGGCCTCTCAATGCTCGAGAAGCGCCCCGCCCCACAGCGCCGCATCATGGTAATCATCGGAGAAGCG
>Ga0187781_10001762_pt1 | contig 16507 bp, 18 predicted proteins | sample 0715_SJ02_MP02_2_FD_132447 | JGI IMG/M metagenome (GOLD analysis project Ga0187781, IMG submission 132447) | Tropical peat soil microbial communities from peatlands in Department of Meta, Colombia - 0715_SJ02_MP02_20_MG | ecosystem: Environmental > Terrestrial > Soil > Wetlands > Peat | place...
CACGATCTCCTCGCCCGCCTCGGTGAGCGAGACGTTGTTGGGGGCGCGCTCGATCAGCTGCACCCCGAGGCTCTGCTCGAGCTTCTTCAGCTGCGAGGAGAGGGTCGGCTGGCTGACGAAGCAGCGCGCGGCGGCGCGGCCGAAATGGCGCTGGTCGGCCACCGCCACCAGGTAGCGCAGATCCTTGAGTTTCAGTTCCGTGGCCATATATGGCGTCTATCGGGATTATAAAATCAATCGATTGGATTGATAAGAGGCCCGCGCGCAGGATGGCCGCACGTCCCGCAAGGGCCATCTGCTACCCAAGGAGATCCGAGCATGTCAGGCATAGGCCAGCGTTTCCCCGAGTTCGCCCTCACCGGCGTGGTATCGAGCGATGCCGCCAGGGCGTTCCAGCCCTTCACCCATGAGAGCTTCCCCGGCAAGTGGCAGGTGGTGTTCTTCTGGCCCAAGGACTTCACCTTCGTCTGCCCCACCGAGATCGCCGCCTTCGGCAAGCTCGACAAGGAGTTCCGCGCGCGCGATGCGCAGCTGCTCGGCGTCAGCATCGACAGCGAGTTCGTCCATCTCGCCTGGCGGCGCGAGAAGCAGGAGCTGAAGGATCTGCCGTTCCCGATGCTGTCGGACATCAAGCGCGAGCTCTCGGGCGCGCTCGGGATCCTCGACCCCGAAGCCGGCGTCGCCCAGCGCGCCACCTACATCGTCGACCCGCAGGGCGTGATCCGCTTCGTCTACGTCACCGACCTCTCCGTCGGCCGCAGCCCCGAGGAAGTGCTGCGGGTGCTCGATGCGCTGCAGACCGATGAGCTCTGCCCCTGCAACTGGCAGAAGGGCGAACAGACCCTGAAGGCGGCCTGACATGAAGACCCTCGAAGCCATTCGCGACTCGCTGCCCGCGTACGCACGCGATCTGCAGCTGAACCTGGGCAGCGTGCTCACGCCCGCCGGCGCGCCGGGCCTCACCGAGCGGCAGATCTGGGCGGTGGCGCTCTCGAGCGCGCTCGCCTCGCGCAACGTGGCTTTCAGCCGCGATTTGGGCGCGCTCGCCGCCTCGCATCTCGATGCCGCATACGTCACGGCCGCGCACTCGGCGGCCGCGATCATGGGGATGAACAACGTCTACTACCGGTTCCTCCACCTGGTGGAGGACGGCGAGTACGCCAAGCTGCCGGCGCGGCTGCGCATGAACGTGCTCGGCAACCCCGGGATCTCCAAGGTGGACTTCGAGCTGCTGTCGCTCGCGGTCTCGGCCATCAACGGCTGCGGCACCTGCGTCGCCTCGCATGAGCGCCAGCTGCGCCAGCACGGCCTCGAGCGCGAGGCGGTGCAGAGCGCGGTGCGCATCGCCGCGACCGTGCACGCGGTGGCGCGGGTGCTCGAGAGCGCGGGCGGCGAGGCGACGCTCGCGGAGACGCGCGCCGCCTGAGGGAGCGCTCACGACCCGCCCGCGGCGTGTGTGTCATGATCGCACGCCCGTGTCCAGACTGCGCCCAGCCCTCGTCCTTCTCACCCTAGCAGCCGGCGCGTATGCGTCGGCGGGCGCGGCCAATGCGGAATCGACCGCCGCCCGCACCGTGACCGACGACAGCGGGCGCGCCGTCGCGGTGCGTGCACCTCCGCTGCGCATCGTGAGCCTCTCCCCCGGCGGCACGGAGATGCTGTTTGCCGCGGGTGCGGGGCGCGAGGTGGTGGCGACGGTCGAATACTCGGACGTGCCTGCCGAGGCGAAGCGCGTGGCGCGCATCGGCGATGCCGTCTCGATCGACCTCGAGCGGCTGGTGCGGATTCACCCGGATGTGGTCGTGGCCTGGCCCTCGGGCGGCAACCCGGCGCAGCGCGAGAAAATCGCGCGGCTCGGGATCCCGTTATATGAGCAGCAGGCGCAGCGCCTCAGGGACCTCGCGCCTTCGATCCGCCGCTTGGGCACGCTCGCCGGCACCGGTCCCGAGGCCGAGCTCGCCGCGCGCGCCATCGAGGCACGCCTCGCGGCGCTCGAGCGCACCTACGCCGGTGCCGGGGGCGGCGCCCGGCACCCGAGTGTGCTGCTTCAGGTATGGAACCGTCCCATCTACACCGTCGGTGGCCAGCACCTCATGTCGGACGCGCTCGAGCTCTGTGGCGCCCGCAATGTGTTCGCGGACCTGCGCGAGCCAGGACCGGTGGTCGACGTCGAGGCGGTCATTGCCCGCGACCCGGACATCATCATCGCCGCCGGGCCCCCGGGCGAGAGCGCGGGCTGGCTCGTGGACTGGAAGCGCTTCGGGACGCTCAAGGCCGTGCGCAACGGGCGGCTGATCGCCTTCGAGGATCAGGCCCTGAGTCGCCTGGGTCCTAGCGTCCTCGATGCCACCGAGGCGCTGTGCCGCGCGATCGCGCGCGCTAATCCCTGAAGTTATTGAACTGCAGCGGCCGGTCGATCTTCGCGCCGCGCAGCAGCGCGATCGCCGCCTGCAGGTCGTCGCGCTGCTTGCCGCTCACCCGCACCTTGTCGCCCTGCAGGCTCGCCTGCACCTTGAGCTTCGAGTCCTTGATGAGGCGCGTGAGGAGCTTAGCTGTCTCGGCGTCGATCCCATGCCGCAGCAGCACCTCCTGCTGCGCCGACGACAGCGTCGTCTGCGGCTCCTTCACCTCGAGGCACTTGAGATCGATGCCGCGCTTGGAGAGCCGCAGCTTCACGATCTCGAGCATCTGCTTCAACTGGAAGTCCACCTGCGCGTGCAGCGTGACGATGAGCTCCTTGAGCTCGAAGCGCGCGCCCGTGTCCTTGAAGTCGAAGCGCTGGGACAGCTCGCGATTCGCCTGATCGACGGCGTTCGCGACCTCGTGCTGGTTGAGCTCCGAGACTGCGTCGAAGGAAGGCATGGGCTTCAGCGACCCGGGCGCTGCCGCCGCGCGGACTTCCCGCGCCTGGCGCCCTTGCCGCCGGCCTCGAGGCTGCGACGGTGCGTGCGCGTGAGTGACATGAAGCGCGGCGTGGGGCCGACGTCCTCGTAGATCGGGTCGCCCTGCTCGTCGGTCGAGATCACCCGCTTGCCCGCGACGTAGGGCATGGCGGCCGCGAGCTCCTTGAGCGCCGCTCCGAGCAGCTCGGTGATCAGCTGCTCGGGGGCGCGCCCCGGGAACATCTCCGCGAGGGCCGCGAGCTGCGCGGCCTCATCCAGCGGCAGGCGCACGGCGAAGGTGCTCGCCGTCCGCGGCGCGGCCGCTGTCTCGCGCCAGCTCTCGAGCAGCTCTTTGAAGCTCACGGGGTTGCTTTCGGTGTTGTGGATTCGCCGGGCGCGCATTCTAGCCTAGCGATGGGCGCCGGCGGCGTCGCGCTGCTGGGTGTTCCCGCAATAGTTAGGCACTTGCCTAACCATTGCAAAAAGGACCCTCGCATGCTCGCTGTCGGCCCCTGCACAAGCTTGACGGGCCGCGCCCTAAGCAGGGATACTCGTTCGTAACATGTCCCAGCGGCCCGTCAGCACTTCCTGGTGGTGGCGCACTTCATAACGGAGTGGGCTGACGGTTAGCTTTTTCCCCGCGACTTAAAGCGATTTAACGGCACCAGAACCCATCTCCGGATGACCCCCGGGATGGGTTTTTTGTTGTCTTCGTGATTCTTGGAGCCTCGACTTGCAGACCGCCTTCGACATTACCGGTGACCTCGACACGCCGGTCTCGGCGTTCATGAAGCTCGGCGCGTTCGCGCCGCGCTTCCTGCTCGAGAGCGTCGAAGGCGGCGAGCGGCTCGCGCGCTACTCCTTCATCGGCTTCGGCGATGGGCTCGAGGTGCGGCTCGATGAGGCGGGCCTCGCGATCGGGGCCGAGCGCCGGCCGCTGCCCGCCGACGGCGCCGGGCTCCTCGAGGGACTGCGCGCCGCGCTCGCCGCCGCGCCGCAGCCCAAGCCCGACATCGCGGGCGTGCCGCTCGCCGGGGGACTGGTCGGCTACGCCGCCTACGACGTGGTGCGCTACTTCGAGCGCTTGCCGGCGCGCGCACGCACCGACCACGGGGTGCCGGCGCTGCACTACCTGGCGCCGCGCTCGGTGCTGGTATTCGATCACCTGACGCGCGGCATCGCGCTGCTGCATGCCGGGGATGAGGCCGAGCGGCGCTCGCTCAGGCGCGAGGTGGTGCAGGCGCTGCGCGGCGCGCTGCCGAACGGCCGCCGCCCGGGGCGCTACTCGCCGCCCGCGGCGGCCTGGTCGCGCGCGGCCTACATGGCGGGCGTCGAGCGCACTCAGGAATACATCGCCGCGGGCGATGTCTATCAGATGGTGCTGGCGAGCCGCTTCTCCGGCCGCCACGAGCTCGACCCGTTCCAGGCGTACCGCGCGCTGCGCCTCATCAATCCCTCTCCTTACATGTATTACTGCGCGCTCGGCGAGGTGGCGGTGGTGGGCTCCTCTCCCGAGGCGCTGGTGAAGCTCTCCGGCCGCCGCGCGCAGCTGCGCCCGATCGCCGGCACACGGCCGCGTGCCAGCGAGCCGGCCGCCGATTATGCCCGCGAGACCGAGCTGCGCGCCGATCCCAAGGAGAACGCCGAGCACGTGATGCTGGTCGATCTCGCCCGCAACGATCTCGGCCGGGTCGCCTGCGCGGGCAGCGTCACGGTCGAGCCCTACCGCGCGATCGAGCGCTACAGTCACGTCATGCACATGGTGAGCGGCGTGCACGGCGAGCTCGCTCCCGGGCGCGACGCGTTCGATCTGTTTGCCGCGGCCTTCCCGGCCGGCACGCTGGTCGGGGCGCCCAAGGTGCGCGCCATGCAGATCATCGACGAGCTCGAGCCCGTGCGCCGCGGCCTCTACGGCGGCACGGTCGGCTACTTCGGCGCGCGCGGCGACATGGACCACGCCATCACCATCCGCACGCTGGTGTTCCGGGGCGATGAGTACAGCTACCAGGCGGGCGCCGGCATCGTCGCCGACAGCGTGCCGGGCACCGAGCACGAGGAGGTGCTCGCCAAGAGCGCGCCCATGGTGCGGGCGCTCGAGCTCACCGAGGAGGGACTGTGAGCAAGCCGCGCCTGCTGCTGATCGACAACTACGATTCCTTCACCTACAACCTGGTGCAGGCCTTCCTGGTGCTCGGCGCCGAGGTGAGCGTCTACCGCAACGACGCGCTGACTCCGCGCGAGGCGCGCGAGCTCGCGCCCACGCACCTCTGTATCTCGCCGGGTCCCGGCACACCCTACGATGCCGGCGTCTCCATGGACATGATCCGCGCCTTCGCTGGCTCCATTCCGGTGCTCGGCGTGTGCCTCGGGCACCAGTCGATCGTCGAGGTGTTCGGCGGCAAGGTGGTGCGCGCGGCGCGCTTGATGCACGGCAAGACCTCGCTCATGCGCCACGACGGCAGCGCGTTGTTCGCCGGTCTCCCGCAGCCCTGCGAGGTCGGGCGCTACCACTCCCTGATCGCCGCTCCCGAATCGCTCCCGGACGTGCTCGCGGTGACCGCGCGCACCGCCGAGGGCGAGATCATGGCGGTGCGCCACCGCACGCTCGCCGTCGAGGGCGTGCAGTTCCATCCCGAGAGCATCCTGACGCCCGACGGACCGAGGCTGCTCGAGAACTTCCTCAGGTATTCCGATGCCGGCGCCGCGTGAGCTGCTGCAGCAGCTGTCCGAGCGGCGCGACCTGAGCCAGGCGCAGGCCGAGGAGCTGCTCGAGCACTTGACGAGCGCCGAGCTCGCGCCCGCCATGGCCGGCGCCCTGCTGGCGGCGCTCTCGACCAAGGGCGTGGTGGCGGACGAGGTGCGCGGCTTTGCGCTCACCATGCGCCGCCTGGCGCATCGTCCCGACCTGCCCTCCGGGCTGCGCGCCATCGACGTCGTCGGCACCGGCGGCGATGCCTCCGGGAGCTTCAACATCTCGACCGGCACGGCGCTACTGGCCGCCGCCTGCGGGCTGCCGGTGGTGAAGCACGGCAACCGCTCGATCTCGAGCCGCAGCGGCAGCGCCGACGTGCTCGAGGCGCTCGGCGTCGCGATCCCGCGCGACGGCACCGCTGCGGCCACGAGTCTCGCCGCGACGGGTTTCACCTATCTCTTCGCCCCGCACTATCATCCGGCGACCGCACGCGTCGCCCCGATCCGCGCCGCCCTCGGCGTGCGCACCGTGTTCAACATCCTGGGGCCCCTCGTGAACCCGGCGCAGCCGCCGCTGCATCTGATCGGCGCCTACAGCCTGGAAGTCGCCCGCCTCATGGCCGATACGCTCGCCGGGCTTCCCATCGAGCGCGCCTTCGTGGTGCACGGAGCGGGCGGCTGGGACGAGCCGACGCCCATCGGGGCGTTCACTCTGTTCGACGTGCGCCCGCAGCGGGTCACGGTCGCCGTGCGCGAGCCGGCCGACTACGGGCTGGCCGAATGCACACCTGCGGCGCTCGCCGGCGGCGATGCGCAGTACAACGCCCGCGCGCTCGAGGCGGTCCTCGCCGGCAGCGACCGCGGGGCGCATCGCGACTGCCTCGTGCTCGGTGCGGCGCTCGCGCTCGAGGTCGCAGGTGTGGAAAAGGAGCCGCGTGCGGGAGTCGAGCGCGCCGCCGCGGCGATCGAGGGCGGTGCGGCCCGGCGGCTGCTCGAGGGCTTGCGGAGCCTCACGTGAGCGCCTTCCTGGATGAGATGGCCGCCGGCAGCCGCGCCCGCGTGCGTGAGGCGCTCGCCCGGCGCTCGCTCGCCGGGCTCGAGTCCGCGGCGCGTTCCACTCCCGCGCCACCGCCGCTCAAGCTCGATCCGGGCGGCTTCGATCTCATCGCGGAACTGAAGCTCCGCTCCCCGGCCGCGGGCGAGCTCAAACCCCCGGGCGATGACGTCGCCGCGCGGGTCGCCGCTTACGCGCGTGCCGGCGCGGTTGCGGTCTCGGTGCTCACCGAGCCCAGCCGCTTCGACGGCTCGCTCGCGCACCTCAGCCAAGCGGCGCGCACTCTGAGCCCGCTCGGGGTGCCCGCCATGCGCAAGGACTTCCTCGTCGACCCGTATCAGGTGTTCGAGGCGCGCGCGGCGGGGGCGGGCGGGGTGCTGGTGATCCTGCGCATGCTGTCTAAGGAGGACATCCGCTCGCTCATCGATTGCGCGGGCGCGCTTGGCCTGTTCGTGCTGCTCGAGGCCTTCGATGCGCGCGATATCGAGCTGCTGCACGAATTTCTCGAGGCGCATCGCGGCGCCGCGCGCCTGCTCGCCGGGCTGAACTGCCGTGACCTCACGACGCTCGAGGTGGTGCCGGCGCGCCTCATCGAGCTCGCGCCGCTCCTGCCGGCCAACGCGCCGCGGGTGGCCGAGAGCGGCGTCGCCACGCCCGACGATGCGCGCGCCGTCGCGGTCGCAGGTTATTCGCTGGCGCTGGTCGGCAGCGCGCTCATGCGCGGCGACGATCCCGCGGCGCTCGCCGCCTCGCTGCTGCGCGCCGGCCGCGCCGCACGTTGACGCTCCGATGTGGATCAAGATCTGCGGCATGACCACCCCCGATGCGATCGCGACCGCGCTCGAGGCGGGCGCCGATGCGATCGGCTTCGTATTCGCCGAGTCGCCGCGGCAGCTGACCCCGGAAGCCGCCGCGCAGCTCGCGCGCCCGGCCCGTGGCCGGGTGCGCTGCGTGGCCGTGACCCGTCATCCGCCGCAGGGCGCGCTCGATGAGATGCTGCGCGTGTTCAGGCCCGACCTGTTGCAGACCGATGAGGAGGACTTCGCCACGCTCGAGCTGCCCGCATCGCTCGAGCGGCTGCCGGTCGTGCGCGGCGCTGCCAGTACCGCGGTGCATCCGGGCGCGCGCATCCTCTTCGAGGGGCCCGTGAGCGGCAGCGGCACGCCGAGCGACTGGAGCGCGGCACGGCGTCTCGCCCGGCGTACGCAGCTGGTGCTCGCCGGCGGGCTCGACTGCGGCAACGTCGCTGAGGCGATCGCGGCCGTCCACCCCTACGGCGTCGACGTATCGAGCGGCGTCGAGGCGCGCCCCGGGGTGAAGAGCCCGCTCAAGATCATGCAGTTCGTCGCCGCGGCGCGGGCCGCGGCGGCCACGACAGCGAGTGAGGATCCATCATGAAGGAAATGCTCGAGGCGCTGATCGCCGGGAGAATCCCCGATGCGCGTGGCCGCTTCGGTCCGTTCGGCGGACGTTACGTTCCCGAGACCCTCATCCCGCCGCTCGAGCGCCTCGAGCGCGGAGTGCGCGAGCACCTGCGGACGCGCGAGTTCCAGGAGGAGCTCGCCGGGCAGCTCAGGTCCTGGGTCGGCCGGCCCACGGCGCTCACGCACGCGGCGCGGCTCTCGGAGCGCTGGGGTGCCTCGGTGTGGCTGAAGCGCGAGGACCTCGCTCACACCGGCGCCCACAAGATCAACAACGCCACCGGTCAGGCGCTGCTCGCGCGCCGGCTCGGCGCGCGGCGCATCGTCGCCGAGACCGGCGCGGGTCAGCATGGCGTGGCAAGCGCGGCGGCCTGCGCGCGCTTAGGGCTCCCGTGCACCGTGTACATGGGTGCGGTCGACATGGAGCGCCAGGCGCCGAACGTCGGGCGCATGCGCCTCCTCGGCGCCACCGTCGTGCCGGTGACGAGCGGCGACCGGACGCTGCGCGCCGCGATCGACGAGGCGCTGCGCGACTGGGTATCGGATCCGCTCGGAACGTATTACCTCATCGGCTCGGTCGTCGGACCCCATCCCTATCCCTACCTGGTGCGCGAGCTCCAGGCCGTGATTGGGCGCGAGGCGCGCGCGCAGATGCTGGAGGCGACCGGGCGCCTTCCGGATGCGGTGATGGCCTGTGTCGGCGGCGGCTCGAATTCGATCGGCGCCTTTCACGCCTTTCTCGGCGATGCCGGCGTCGAGATCATCGGCGTCGAGGCCGGCGGCCGCGGCGCCGGGCTCGGCGACAACGCGGCCACCCTTGCCTACGGCCGGCCCGGAGTGCTGCACGGCACCTACTCGATGCTGCTGCAGGATGCCGACGGCCAGATCCAGGAGACGCACTCGGTGTCGGCGGGACTCGACTATCCGGGTGTCGGACCCGAGCACGCCCTGCTGGCCGCTCTCGGGCGGGTGCGCTACCAGACGGCAGGCGACGAGGAGTCGCTCGCGGGCGTACGCGCCTTGAGCCAGCTCGAGGGAATCCTGCCGGCGATCGAGAGCGCCCACGCGCTCGCTGCCGCCGAGCGCTGGGCACGCGCCCACCCGGGCGGCAGCGTGCTCGTGTGCCTCTCCGGGCGCGGCGACAAGGACATGCCGACGCTGCAACGGACGCTGCTCGCGACGGAGGGCGCATGAAGGCGCACGAGCGCATCACGAGCGCCATCCGCGCCGCCGCCGCGGGCGGCGAGCCGGCGCTCATCGCCTATCTCACCGCCGGCTTCCCGCAGCGCGAGGAGTTCGCCCGCCACCTCGAAGCCGTCGCCGCCTCGGCCGATGTGGTGGAGATCGGCGTACCGTTCACCGATCCGATGGCCGACGGCGTCACCATTCAGCGCGCGAGCCTCGCCGCTCTCGCCCAGGGAGTGACGCTCAAGTGGATCCTCGCCGAGGTCGAGCGGCTGCAGGGGCTGCGCGCCCCGCTGCTCCTCATGAGCTATCTCAACCCGCTGCTCGCCTTCGGGGTCGCCGAGCTCGCCGAGAGCGCCGCGCGTGCCGGCGTCGCTGGCTTCATCGTGCCGGATCTGCCGCTCGATGAGTCGAGCGAGCTCGCCGCGGCGCTCAGCGCGCGCGGGATCGCGCTGGTGCAGATGGTCACCCCGGTCACGGAGCCGCAGCGCCTCGAGGCGCTGTGCGCGGGGAGCCAGGGGTTCGTCTACGCGGTCACCATGACCGGCACGACCGGGCGCAGCGTCGCGGTGCCGGACGAGGTGATCGCCTACCTCGAGCGCGTGCGCGCGGTCTCGAAGCTGCCGGTGTGCGCCGGCTTCGGGATCCGCAGCCGCGAGCAGGTGGCGCGACTCACCGGTCATGTCGATGGGGTGGTGGTCGGCTCGGCGCTGGTCGAGGTGCTCGAGCGCGGCGAAGACCCGGCGCGGTGGCTGCGCGAGTTGCGCGGGCATTAGAGCCCGGTCATTCTGCCGGGCACATGAGGACCCTGACGATCGCCTCGCGTTTCTGCGGACCGCCGGCTTCCGCAAACGGCGGTTACTTCGCCGGCCTGGTGGCCGGCTGTGCCGCGGGCACGGTGACCGTGCGCCTCATCCGGCCGCCGCCGCTCGATACCGAGCTCACGGTCGAGGAGCTTGCCGACGGGGCGCTGCGGGTGCTGCACGGCGCCGAGGCGATCGGCGAGGCACGGCCCGCGCCGCTGACGCTGGAAGCACCCGCGGCTCCGGACTACCTCGAGGCGGTCGAGGCCTCGCGGCACTACGCGGGCTTCCGCTATCACCGCTTTCCGAGCTGCTTCGTCTGCGGCACGCAGCGCGTGCGCGGCGACGGCATGCGGGTGTTCGCCGGCCCGCTCGCCGAGCGCGGGCTGGTCGCAGCTCCCTGGGTCCCCGATGCCTCGCTCGACAGCGGCGACGGCAAGGTGCACGCCGAGTTCATGTCGGCGGCGCTCGACTGCCCCGGCTACTACGCGGTGGCGCCGGATGACCGCATGATGTTGCTCGCGGAGGTCACCGCGCACGTCGACCGGCGGGTGCACGTCGGGGAATCCTGCACGGTCGTCGGCTGGCAGATCGGCTCGAGCGGGCGCAAGCACGAGGCGGGCACGGCGCTCTTCGACGGCAAGGGCGAACTCTGCGGGCGCGCGCGGGCTCTGTGGATCGAGCCGCGCGACGCGCCGCCGCCGCTCGGCTGATCCTTGGTACGCAAACGACCGCGGGCGACGATTGAACATCGCCGCCCGCGGCAGATTCACAGACTCCTTACTGGACCGTGATCGTCGTCGGCGTCGCCGCTGCGACCTTGGTCTTCGGGATGTGCACCGTCAGCACTCCGTCCTTTGCATCGGCGGTGATTCCCTTCTCATTCACATACTCCGGCAGTGCGAAGCTGCGCGAGAAGTTGCCATAGAAGCTCTCGACCTTGTAGAACTTCTCGTTGTGCAGCTCCTCCGCCTGATGCCGCTCACCGGCCAGCGTCAGCATGCCGTCCTCGACCGTGACATTCACATCCTCTTTCTTGACGGCGGGCAGCGCCGCTCGGATCAGGTACTCCGCTTCAGTCTCGCTGATGTCCACCGGGGGTACCCAATCATAGTTTGCATCGCCCGACCCGAAATAGCGCGGGAAGCGCCCAAACAGGTTCGGGAACAGCGGGTTGAACAGCTGATTCATGCCCGCAAATGGCTCCCAACGAATGAGGTTCATAAATCCTCCTCTTTCTTTCCCTTTACCCTTCATTGCGGGGCGAAGCCTAGTCCTGTTTCCGGTCTGATTAAATTCGCATCAGTGCGTAGGGAGAACTGCGTGTCCCGGAGCGATGCGGGTCGACCGCTCGCTCCCCCTATCGGGCGGCTGCGCCTTCAGGCCCGCACGAGCCGCATCATGTCCTCGCCGTAGCGCGCGCCGGCGACGGCGCTCACCGGAAATACCGCATCGAGGGCGGCGAGCTCGGCCGCGCTGAGGCTCACCTCGAGCGCGCCGAGGTTCTCGTCGAGATTGCGCACGCGGCGGGTGCCGGGGATCGGGACGATGTGCTCGCCCCGGGCGAGCACCCAGGCGAGCGCCAGCTGCGCGGCCGTGCAGCGCTGATCCGCTGCGAGCTCCTTCACCTTGTCGACCAGCGCCAGGTTGCGGTGGAAATTCTCGCCCTGGAAGCGCGGGTTCGTACGGCGGTAATCATCGGGTGCAAAGTCGTCGGGGCTCTTGAGCGCTCCCGTGAGAAAACCGCGGCCGAGAGGGCTGAACGGGACGAAGCCGACGCCGAGGCGCTTGCAGGCCTCGAGCACGCCGTCCTCGGGGTCACGCGTCCAGAGCGAGTACTCGCTCTGCAGCGCGGTGATGGGGTGCACGCGGTGGGCGCGCGCGAGGGTCGGCGGCGCGACTTCCGATAGCCCGAGGTAGCGCACCTTGCCAGAGCGCACCAGCTCCGCCATGGCCCCGACCGTGTCCTCGATCGGCACGCTGCGATCCACGCGGTGCAGGTAGTAGAGATCGATGTGCGTGACGTTGAGGCGCTTCAGGCTCGCCTCGCACGCCGTGCGCACATACGCCGGGCTGCCGTCGATCAGGTCTTGGCCGGGATGGGTGGGATCGCGCACGAAGCCGAACTTGGTGGCGAGGAACACCCGCGAGCGCTTGCCCGCGAACGCGCGCCCGAGCAGCTCCTCGTTGGTCCAGGGACCGTAGGCGTCGGCGGTGTCGAACAGCGTCACGCCGCGCTCGAGCGCGTGGTGCAGCGTCGCGATCGACTCGGCGTCCGAGCGCGGGCCGTAGAGCTCGCTCATGCCCATGCAGCCGAGGCCGAGGGCGGAAACGACGGGCCCGCCCGGGCCGAGAGTGCGTGTTTGCATGGGGGAATTGTCGGCCGCCGCCGCGGGTCCGCGAAATCCGCAGGAAGGGGTAGGCCGAGGGCGTAGCCGGCAAGAACGACGCTTTTTGCCGGCGGTCGACCGAGTGATGTCCGCCGAAATCGCTTCCCTGCGATTTCGGCCAATTAACTAGCCCGCCGGCATCATGTGCGCGCTGCGCCAGCCGCCGTACTTGTAATAGAGCACCGCGAGCAGCGCCGAGAGGGCGGACGAGATCGGGAAGCTCCACCACACGGCGTCCACCTGGTAGCGGTCGAGGTAGAGCTCCGCGAGTGGGAAGCGCACCCCGAGCAGCGTGATGGCGAGGATGATGAGCGGCGCCATCACCGCGCCGGTGGCGCGCACCACGCCGAACAGCGCCACCGAGGCGCCGAAGAACACGAACGACGGCGTGGCCACGTGGTTCAGGTGCGAGGCGACCACCCGCGCCCCCGAGCCTTCCGGCAGGAACAGGGCGAACAGTGGCCGGTCGAGCAGCTCCATCGCGAGCGCGATGCCGCCGCACAGCACCAGGTTGTACAAGACCCCGACGCGCGCGATCTGCCGGATCCGGCCCCATTTGCCGGCGCCGACGTTCTGCGCGGTCATGGCCGACATCGCCATGGCGACCGCGAACGCCGGCATCTGGATGTAGTTCCACAGCTGCAGCGCCGCACCGAATGCGGCCGTGGTGTCGACGCCGAAGCGGTTGACGAGCGTGATCATGAGCACGCCCGAGAGCGACATCACCAGCATCTGCGCGCTCATCGGCAGGCCCTTCTTCACCAGCGTCGCGACCACCGACCAGTCGACCCTGAGGAGCGCGAGCTCGTCCTTGTGCAGCACCAGCAGATGGCGGCGGTGGTAGAGGTGGCGGATGAGCGCGGTGAGGCTCACCGCCTGGGCGAAGAAGGTGGCGAGCGCCGAGCCCGCGATGCCGAGGCGCGGAATGGGACCGATGCCGAAGATGAACACCGGGTTCAAGGCGATGTCGAGGCCGACCGACAGCAGCATGAAGTAGAAAGGCGTCTTCGAGTCGCCGGCGCCGCGCAGCATCGCGCCGACGTAGGCGTACAGATAGAGAAAGGGCAGCGCCAGGAAGATCACCCGCATGTAGGCCACCGCGAGATCGAGCGAGGCTGGCGGGGTACTCATGGCGATCAGCAGCGGCCGGCAGAGCGTCAGGCCCGCGATCGCCATCGCCACCGAGATGCCGGTGAAGAAGGTGGCACTGGTGCCGACCACCCGCTTGGTCTCCGGGATGTTGTTGGCGCCGATGCACTGGCCGACGAGGATCGTAGCCGCGAGCGCCACGCCGAAGGCCGCGCCGATCAGCAGGAACATCACCGTGTTGGCGTTGGAGGTCGCGGTGAGGGCCGCCTCGCCGAGGAAGCGCCCCACCCAGACGGAGTTCACCGAGCCGTTGAGGGACTGCAGCACGTTGGCGTACAGGATCGGCAGCGCGAACCTGAAGAGCGTGACGGGGATCGATCCCTCGGTGAGCGCGCGTTGCACTCAGCGCCCGACGCCGGCCAGTGCGGCGATGACACCCGCGGCGAGCAGCGCCCAGCCGGCCACCGTGTGTCCGCCCGAGACCGCGAGCCACACCAGGCCGCCGGCGAGCAGCGCCGCGCCCAGCGTGACCAGGTCGCGGCGCCGTCCCTGCGCCCGCAGCTCCTCGCGCAGCTCGGTGAGATCGGCGGCGGGCGGCGCGCGCTCCGGCGGCTCGGCGCCGCGGCGCACCTGCGCGGCGAGCAGCGCCGGCAGCCCCCGCAGCGCTTCGAGGATCTCCGGCGCGTGTGAGCGCACGCTGCGCCAGAGAGCGCCGACGCTCACGCGCTCGCGCATCCACTCGCGCAGGATCGGGCTCGCGCTGCTCCAGATGTCGAGCTCGGGGTAGAGCTCCCTTCCCAGGCCCTCGACGTTGAGCAGTGTCTTCTGCAGCAACAGCAGCTGCGGCTGGATCTGCATGTCGAAGCGCCGCGAGATCTCGAACAGGCGCAGCAGGATCCGCCCGAAGGAGATGTCCTTCAGCGGCCGGTCGAAGATCGGCTCGAGCACCGTGCGCACCGCGGACTCCATCTCGTCGATGCGTGCGCTCGCCGGCACCCAGCCCGATTCGAGGTGCAGCTGCGCGACGCGGCGGTAGTCGCGGTCGAACACCGCCAGGAAGTTCTCCGCGAGGTAGTGCTGGTCGCGCGGATCGAGCGTGCCGACGATGCCGAAGTCGACCGCCGCGTAGCGCGGCCGCTGCGGGTCGTCGATCAGCACGAAGATGTTCCCCGGGTGCATGTCGGCATGGAAGAAGTTGTGGCGGAACACCTGGGTGAAGAAGATGCGCACGCCGTTCTCAGCGAGGCGCGGGATGTTGGTGCCCCCGGCCTTCAGGGCCGCGAGGTCGCTGATCGGCACGCCGTGGATGCGCTCCATCACCATGACGTCCTTGCGGCACCAATCCCAGTGGACCTCGGGGACGTAGAGCAGATCCGAGCCCGCGAAGTTGCGCTTCAGCTGCGAGGCGTTGGCAGCCTCGCGCATCAGGTCGAGCTCATCCAGCACCGTCTTGTGGTACTCGGCCACGAGCTCGCGGGGCTTCAGGCGCCGCCCGTCGTGCCAGTAGCGCTCGGCGAGCTCGGCGAGGGCTTGCAGCACCTCGAGATCGCGCTCGATGACCTCGCGCATCCCCGGGCGCAGCACCTTGACCACCACCTCCCGGCCGTCCGGCAGTCGCGCCGGGTGTACCTGTGCGATCGAGGCGGCGGCCAGCGGCATTTCGTCAAACGCGGCGAACATTTCGCTGACGGGCCGGCCGTAGCTCGCCTCGATGAGCTGCCGCGCGACGGCGCCGTCGAACGGCGGCACGCGGTCCTGGAGCTTCGCGAGCTCGTCGGCGATGTCAGGCGGCAGCAGGTCGCGCCGCGTCGATACCGCTTGCCCGAACTTCACGTAGATCGGCCCGAGCTCCTCGAGCGCGAGCCGCAGCCGCTCCCCGCGCTCGCCGCCGCGCCGCCGCTCGAGCCACACGCCGGGCGAGAGCACCAGCAGGAAGCGCAGCGGCCTATATAGATGAGTGGCGCGGACGTAGTCGTCGAGGCGGTGCTTGAGCAGCACCCGCTGGATCTCCAGCAGCCGCAGCAGCACCCTCACCCGTATCTTCACGACGCGCGGGGTCAGGACGGCCGGGCCGCCCTGCGTCGCTGCGAGAGCAGCTCGATGCGCGCGGCGAGCCGGTCGAGGTCCTCGCGCAGCGCATCCACTCCGCGCAGGAACTGCTCGCCCTCGTGGCGCGGCACCAGATCGGCCCGCTCATGGGCGAGGTAGTCGGCGGTGCTGCGCCAGGCGGTGTCGGCGGCGCCGGCGCCCCAGGCCAGCGCCCCGCGTGCGAGGCGCGCGAGCTGGTGCGCCGGCACGTCGCCGAGCACCAGCGAGAGCTCCTCCTCGGGGTCGGGCCTGAGGAGCGTCAGGAGCTCGCGGAATCTGCCGGCGATCTCCGCATCGCCCGACATCGTGGCCTCGCCGCGCTGCACGGCGGCCTGTGCGCCCCCGCCCGCGAGCGCCAGCAGCCCGAGCGGGCCGACGGAGAGCCCGGCATCGGCCGCCTGCCCGGCCGGCTCGCCGCCCGTCACGACGAGGCCTGCGCCGTTCGATTCCAGGCGCAGCTTGCCGAACCCCCGCACTTCGAGCGCGAGGCTCCGGCCGGCGAGCTCGGCGGTGAGTTCGCGGGCGCGCACCGAGCGCGGCAGGCCACGGTTCAGCAGATTGGCGAGAGTCTCGCTCAGCACTTGTAGCCGCGATGCACGGCGACGATGCCGCCGGAGAGGTTGTGATAGCGGCAGGCCTCCAGTCCCGCCGCGCGCATCATCGCGAGCAGCGTCTCCTGGTCGGGATGCATGCGGATCGACTCGGCCAGATAACGGTAGCTCGCCTCATCGCCCGCCACCAAGCGCCCGAGGAGCGGCAGCACGCGGAAGGAATACGCATCGTACAGGGGCTTGAGAGCGGCCATCTGCGGCTGCGAGAACTCCAGCACCAGCAGCTGCCCGCCGGGCTTGAGCGTACGGCGCATGGAGGCGAGCGCCGCCGGCTTATCGGTGACGTTGCGCAG
>Ga0187781_10001765_pt1 | contig 16474 bp, 13 predicted proteins | sample 0715_SJ02_MP02_2_FD_132447 | JGI IMG/M metagenome (GOLD analysis project Ga0187781, IMG submission 132447) | Tropical peat soil microbial communities from peatlands in Department of Meta, Colombia - 0715_SJ02_MP02_20_MG | ecosystem: Environmental > Terrestrial > Soil > Wetlands > Peat | place...
ACCGGGGCGGCCCCGATCATCGCCGAGGTGGCCAAGCGCGCCGGCGCCCTCACCATCGGGGTGGTCACGCGGCCGTTCGCCTTCGAGGGCCGGCGACGCTCCAACCAGGCCGAGCAGGGCATCCAGCGCCTGAAGGAGAAAGTCGACACCCTCATCGTCATCCCGAACGAGCGCCTGCTCGCTATCTCCGACGAGCGCACGTCCATCGTCGACGCCTTCAAGATGGCCGACGAGGTGCTCCTGCAAGGAGTGCAGGGGATCACGGATCTGATCAATGTCCCCGGGCTCATCAACACGGACTTCGCCGACGTCAAGATGGTCATGGCCAACGCCGGATCGGCCATCATGGGCATCGGGACCGGCTCGGGCGAAGGTCGTGCCGTCAATGCCGCCCGCCACGCCATCACGAGCCCGCTCCTCGAGGCGTCCATCGAAGGCGCCCGCGGCATCCTCTTGAACATCGCCGGTGGCAGCGACCTCACGCTCTTCGAGGTGAACGAAGCAGCTGCCATCATCCACGACGTCGCCCACCCGGACGCCAACATCATCTTCGGCAACGTCGTGGACGAATCGCTCGGCGATCTCGTCCGCGTGACGGTGATCGCCGCCGGCTTCGATCAGTTCGAAGCCGGCGACGAGTCCAGGCGCGCCGCCCGCGGGGCCGTGCGGGCGACGGCGGTCGGGGGCTTCGCCACCACCCGGCAAGCGGGTCGGGCGGGACAGGCTGGCCAGGGCTTCGCCCCGCCGCTCTCCTCCGAGGGTGCGTCCTCGCGGACGGAGGCCCGCGGGAGCTTGCCGGAGGTCTTCCCCTCGCGGGACGACCTCTCCGACGAGCGGGACGTCTTCGCTGACAGCGACGACGACATCGACCTCGACGACGACTTCGACGTCCCGTCGTTCCTGAAGTAACTCCCGAGGCGACCCTGCCGTCAGGGGACGATCCCGTCGCGCTCGAGCCGCAAGCGGTTCGGGCGCGCCTGCAAGCGATCCGGGCGAGGATCACAGCCGCCGGGGGCGACCCGGACCGGATATCCGTCGTTGCGGTGACCAAAGGCCACGGGCTTGATGCGGTGCGGGCGGCGCTCGCCGTCGGTTTGCGCGACATCGGCGAGAATTACGCCCCTGAGCTGCTCGAGAAGGCCGCCGCCATCGAGCCCCTCCTCGACGGCGCCCCGGCTCCACGCTGGCACTTCCTCGGCCGCGTGCAGCGGAACAAGGTGGCGCGGCTGGCGCCGGTCGTCTCGTGCTGGCAGGGGGTCGCACGCCCGGTCGAGGCGGTCGCCATCGCCCGCCACTGCGAAGCGCCCGAGGTCTTCGTCGAGATCGACCTCTCCGGGCAGCCTGGCCGCGGAGGCTGCCAGCCCCCCGACGCCGAGCGGGTGGTCGAGGCGGCGAGGCTGGCCGGCTGCGTCGTGCGGGGGCTGATGACCATCGCTCCCTTGGCCGAGGGCGGCGCCGACGGCGCCGACGGCGCCGCCCAGGCCGCAACGGCGGCCGAAGCCTTTGCTACAGTCGCCGAGCTTGCCAAAACCCTCGGGCTCGGCGAGCTTTCCATGGGGATGTCGCACGACCTCGAGCAGGCAGTCGCCGCCGGAACGACGATGGTCCGGATCGGGACCGCGCTGTTTGGTGAGCGACCCGGACAGTGATCCCCGCAAGCTCCGCCGTGGGCTGCAACAATGGACAGCCCAGAGGAGGGCTCAGATGGCATCGTTCATGAATAAGGCGCTGCAGTACCTGGGGCTCAAGGACATCGACAACGATGGCTTCTACGAAGACGACGATCTCGGCGAGCCCGGGCCGGGGAACGCCCGGACCACATACCCCGAGCCGAACACCGAGCCGCAGGCGGCGAGCACCGTCGCGACGGTACGACCGCTCGTCCGCGACGACTACCGCGACCCGGCCTCATCGATGGGCCGCGGGATCGTCCGACCGATCGTGACGCAGCGCCAGACAAAGCCGCAGGTCGTGGCGCCTGCCCGGTTCTCGGACGCCCAGGAGATCGGGGACCTTGTGAAGGCCAACCACCCGGTCATCGTCAACCTGCAATCGAGCGAGCGCGACCTCGCCCGCCGCATGATCGACTTCTGCTCGGGTCTCACCTACGCGCTCTCGGGCTCCATGGAGAAGGTGGCCGATCAGGTCTTCCTCTTGACGCCTTCGAACGTCGACATCCCCCCTGAGGAGCGGCGCCGACTCGCCGAACCGGGAGTGTTCCGTCCCTGAGCCACGCGTCACGCCCGCCTCGCCGGGCTGCTAGGACAGGTACATGGACCTTGCCGTAGCGGTGATCAGGTTTCTCCTCTCGGCGTTCCTGCTCTGCCTTTTCGTCCGGGTGATCCTCTCGTACTTCCCGATCTCCCACGGCACTCCCATGGCCGGCGTGCAACGCGTGGTCGGCGCCGTCACCGACCCGATCCTCGCTCCGGTGAGAAAAGTCGTGCCCCCCGTGACCCTCGGGGGAGGCGGCGTCCTCGACATGTCGCCCGTCATCGTCTTCGTCATCGTCTTCATCCTCCTCAGCGTGCTCTGAGCGAGCTCGACCCGCGGCGGCCAACCGCCTGCCACCATCACACTCGGCTCGGGTCCCAGCCGGTACGATCAGCTGCCATGGAGATTTCCGCCCGCGTCCTCAGGGAAGTCGAGTTCAACAGCAGCCTTCGCGGCTACAACACCGACGAGGTGGACGAGTTCCTCGAGCAGGTCGCAGAGGCTGTCGACCGCCTCCAAGAGGAGGCGAGAGTCGCAGGCGAGCGGGCCGAGGCAGCCGAGAGGGGCGCCCGCGACCGGACCGGCCTCGATGACGACGACAGCATCCGCCGCACGCTGGTGCTGGCACAGCGCACGGCCGATCTTGCCGTCCGCGAGGCTCAAGACGAGGCCAAGCAGATCACCGATCGTGCGCGTATCGAGGCGGAGTCACTCGTGAGCGACGCCCGCGATTCGGCCGTGCGGATCACTTCCGAGGCCGAGCGACGGCTGCGGGACGAGGTCTCGCGCCTCGGGATCAGCCGCGACGAGCTGCGCAAGGAGGTCGACACGCTCGTGAGCCTCCTCGGAGCCGAGCGTGAGCGCCTCATCGAGACGCTCGGGGCCGCTCTTCGATACGTCGAACGGAGCCTCTCGCCTTCGTCGGACCTGCTGTCCCTGTCGCCTCGCGCCAACAGCGAGACCGGCGCCGATGCCGGCGCCGGCACCGGCACCTCGGCCGCCGCCCCGGTTGCTGAACCGGTCGCCGACGGCAAGACCGAAGCGGATGTGACCGACAAGCCCGCACCGGAGGCCACGGGCAAGCCGGCACCCGAGGCGCGCGGCAAGGGGGCAGCTGAACGGCCCGACAAGTCGGCCGCCGAAGGCGCCGACACGCCTGCTGCCGCCGATCCGGGCGCGTCGCCGCCTGCGCCGGTGACGAGCGAGACTCCTCCGGTGGTCCGCGGGCCCGCCAAAGCCGATGGCGACGCCTCGAAGTCGAAACAGGTCGACGACGTCGAAGCCGCCATCGCCGAGGACGCCGCCAAAGCTGCACCGGCGTATGCCCGGCCACACGAGCCCGACGACTACGACTGGGACTCGGTCATCCGCGGGTCGACCGAACCGATCTACCCCGACCGGGACCGCCTCGATCGACCGACTCTGACGGCCCTTCCCTCCATCGGCGACAGCACGAAGAACTCGGCGGCGATGAGGAAACGAGGCGGCCGCTCGTCCGACTCGCCGGCCTGAGGCTCACCGCTTCGTTCGCTTCTCAGGGGCGCTCGGGACCCTCAGGCGGGAGCGGCGCGCTCGAGGGCGATGGTGACGGGAAGGTCGTCGCCTTCCCCGGTGCTCCCACTCCCGTCCTCGGCCGCCGTCTCGAGGCGGATGGCGTCCGCGAGCACCTGGGCGCTCACGTAGTCGAGCCAGTTGCCCACGGCCGAGGCAACGGCCGGTGTGACCCCGAGGCTCACGGTGATGCGGTCGGAGACGTGCAAGCCGGCGTCCCGGCGAGCCTGCTGGATGAGCCGCACGAGATCGCGGGCGAGACCCTCGGCCTCGAGCTCGGGGTCCGTCTCGAGGTCCAGCACGACGACGCCGCCCCCTCCGGGCAGGACGCGTGACGCCCTCTCGTCGCGGGGCCGCAGCCGCAGGGCGTACTCATCGGGCTGCAACTGGACGCCGGCAACCTCGACGCCCCCATCGGGTGTCTTCGCCCACTCACCCCGGCGCGCGGCGGTGATGACCGACTGTGTCTCGGGACCGAGGCGAGGGCCGAGGACCGAGGGCACGATGGCGAGGACCTCGTCGGCGAGATCACCGATGTCGCTCGAGAAGCGGACTTCTTTCACGTTCAGCTCGCTCGCGACGAGGTCCGCCAGCGACACGAGCCGCTCGTCGGGCTGGCCCGCCAGCGTGAGCACGCGGAGAGGGAGGCGGGCGCGCAGGCCCGCCGCCTTCCTGATCGAGTGCCCGGCGGAGGACACCTCCCGCACCAGGTCCATGGCCGAGACGAGATCGTCGTCGGCCGGGAGCTCAGCGGCCTCCGGCCAGGGCGCCAGATGGACGCTGCGGGCGCCGGTGAGGCCTCGATAGACCTCCTCGGCGAGGAAGGGAAGAAACGGCGCCGCCACCCGGCAGACCACCTCCAGCACGGTGTGCAGGGTGTCGTAGGCATCCTGCTTGTCCTCGGCGGCGCTGCGGCGTTCGCCCCCGCCCCGGGCGGCGTCCTCGCCGGCGCTGCCGCCCACAGCACCGTCGCCACCCTCGGCGGCACCCGCAGCACCGTCAATGCCCTCGCAGGCCGCGGCAGCCCTCCAGAAGCGCTCCCGGCTCCGGCGCACATACCAGTTCGTGAGGGCGTCGAGGAACGACGAGATCGACGCCGTCGCCGAGGCGAGGTCGTTGCGATCCATCGCAGCGGTCACCTGCTCGACGAGCTGGCGCGACTTGGCAAGGACGTAGCGGTCGAGGACCCCACCCTGGTCAGTGCGCAACCGCCCACGCATCCGGTCCGCGTTCGAGTACAGGCTGAGGAAGTACCAGCTGTTCCAGATGGGGTTGAGCACGAGGCGCACCGCCTCGGCGAAGGCCTTGCGCTCGATGATGCCGTCCTGGCCCCGCAGCACGGGGGAGGACAGCAGGTACCAACGCATGGCGTCGGCCCCCTGGTCGGCGAAGACCTCCTCGGGATCGGGGAAGTTGCGCAGCCGCTTGGACAGCTTGCGTCCGTCGTCGCCGAGGAGCACGCCGTGGGCGATGCAGGAGCGGAAGGGAGGCTTGCCGAACAGGGCCGTGGCCAGGACGTGCAGCGTGTAGAACCAACCCCGGGTCTGGCCCACGTACTCGACGATGAAGTCGGCAGGAAAATGCTCCTCGAAGCGCTCCCGGTTCTCGAAGGGGTAGTGCAGCTGGGCGAAGGGCATGGAGCCGGACTCGAACCAGCAGTCGAGGACGTCGGGGATGCGCCGCATCGTGGCCCGCCCCGTCGGGTCGTCCGGGTTCGGTCGTGTCAGCTCGTCGATGGCCGGCCGGTGGAGGTCGGCCGGGCGCATGCCGAAATCGCGCTCCAGCTCGTCGAGGCTGCCGTAGACGTCGATGCGCGGGTAGGCCGGATCGTCGCTCTTCCACACCGGGATCGGCGTACCCCAGAAACGGTTCCGACTGATGCTCCAGTCGCGCGCCCCCTCCAACCACTTGCCGAAGGCGCCGTCGCCGACGTGGGACGGGGTCCAGGCGATCTGGCGGTTGAGCGCCACCATCTCGTCCTTGACGGCCGTCACACGCACGAACCAGGAGCTCACGGCCCGGTAGATGAGCGGGGTGTCGGTTCGCCAGCAGTGCGGGTAGCTGTGGGTGTACTCCCCACTGCTGAGGAGCACGCCCGACGCCGCCAATCGTTCGATGATGGGGGTGTTGGCGTCGAACACCTGCTGACCGGCGTACTCGGTCACCTCCTCGGTGAAGCGCCCGTGCTCGTCAACGGGGCAGACCACGGCGATGCCGGCCTCCTCGCAGGCTCGCTGGTCGTCCTCGCCGAAGCCGGGCGCCATGTGCACGATGCCGGTTCCCTCGTCGGTCAGCACGAAGTCCTCCCCGAGAACCCGGAAGGCGCCGGGTTCATCGGCGAAGTAATCGAAGAGGGGCCGGTAGCGGCGGCCGACGAGGTCCGCCCCCTTCACCGTCGCCACGAGCCGGGCGCCCTCGAGTTGCTCGGCGTAGGCGTCGAGGCACTCGGCGCCGATCACGAGCCGCTCTTCAGAGCGCGGGCCCGGCAGCTCGAGCACGGCGTACTCGAGGTCGGGACCGACGGCGAGGGCGAGGTTGGAGGGAAGCGTCCAGGGCGTCGTCGTCCACACGAGCAGCCGGAGCGGTCCGGAAAGGGTGCTGGCGTCACCGCTCGATGCGGGCGCCGGCAGCGGCTCGAGATCGAAGAGCACCGTCACGGCCGGATCGGTGCGATCCCGGTAGGAGTCGTCCTGGCGGGTTTCGAAGTTGGAAAGGGGCGTCTCGCACTCCCAGCAGTAGGGCAGCACGCGGTAGCCCTCGTAGGCCAGGCCCCGCTCGTATAGCTGCTGGAAGGCCCACAGGACGCTCTCCATGAACGTGAGGTCCATCGTGCGGTAGTCGTTCTCGAAATCGACCCAGCGCGCCTGGCGGGTGACATACCGCTCCCAGGCATCCGTCGTGCGTTGCACGATCCCCCTGCAGGCGGCGTTGAAGCGGTCGACGCCGTATTCGGTCACGGCCTTGTGGCCGGACACGCCGAGCTCGCGCTCGGCCTCCATCTCGGCGGGCAGGCCGTGGCAGTCCCAGCCGAAGCGCCGTTCGACCCGGTGCCCGCGCATGGTCTGGTACCGGGGCACGGCGTCCTTCACGAAACCCGTCAACAGGTGCCCGTAGTGAGGCAGCCCGTTCGCGAACGGTGGTCCGTCGTAGAAGACGAACTCCGTCTCGGGCGGATGGAGCGCGACCGACGCCTCAAAGGTCTTGTCGCGGCGCCAGAACCCGAGCGTCTGCTCTTCGAGCGCCGGGTAGCGGGGTTGGGCGGGGACCTCCGGGTACGGCTCCGCGGGTCTGCTCTCGGATCGGCCTCCAGCCGGGTCGGGCATGTCTCCAGCGTATTCCGGCCTGCTCCGGAGTCGGTCCTGAGCTACCGCCATCCTGGAGGTAATGCCCAGACCGGCCCGCTCCCTGGGGCTGTCGGGTCGGGAGCTGCCTGGGGAATGACGCAGGGCGGGTCTTGGTTATCCTCGCGAACCGCTCTGCGATACCAAGGGGTCGTTGGCTCGCGCCAAGCGCCGGCAGTATCGTCAGGCACCCTTCCTCGGGAGAGGAGATCCCCGACACTCATGGCGACAACCTCGAGCCCCACGACTCCGACGAAGCCGTCGGCCAAGAACCCATCTCCACCTGTTCCTGCTCGCAAGGGGGCGACGGGGCATTCCGACCGGTTGGCCGGCCGGAACGGGCCGGGCGCGGCCGTGCCATCCGGGCCGGGGGCCGCTCCGAGTGCGGCGAAGGCCGCTTCCTCGACTCGCGCCGTCGCAGGCGCTCCTTCGAAGGCGGGTGCCGGCAAGGCCGCCAAGGTCGCCGAAGAGACGCCCGCCAAGTCCGCCTCGAAGGGCGGAACCGGCGCCGTCCGTCACGCGGGCGCCGCGCCGGTGGCGAAGGCGCCGCGGGTAACGACATCGCCGCCGGCGACGGCCGCCAGAGCCACCGCCACGAAGAAGGCCACCTCAAGTGCTGCCAAGGCGGTGGCGGGCCCGAAGGAGGCTCCGGCAAAAGCGAAGGCGGCAGGTGCTCCGGTGCACAAGGCGACCCCGGCCGCCAAGGCACCGGCCGCCAAGGCACCGGCCGCCAAGGCACCGGCGGCGGCCAAGGCTCCTGCCGGCAAGGCTCCGGCCGCCGCCAAGGCTCCGGCCGCCGCCAAGGCACCGGCGGCGGCCAAGGCTCCTGCCGGCAAGGCACCTGCCGCCAAGGCACCGGCGGCGGCCAAGGCTCCTGCCGGCAAGGCTCCTGCCGGCAAGGCACCGACGGCGGCCAAGGCTCCCGCCAGCAAGGCTCCTGCCGGCAAGGCACCGACGGCGGCCAAGGCTCCCGCCAGCAAGGCTCCGGCCGCCGCCAAGGCACCGGCCGCCAAGGCCCCCACGGCCGCCAAAGCCCCCTCTGTAAAAGGTCCGACCGGTGGCAAAGCGACTCCGGCAAAGGAGCCTGCCACGAAGGGCGCGGTTGCCAAGCCGCCACATGCCAAGCCGGCGCCCGCGGCGGCTCAGACTCACACGGCCACCTCCCCGAGGGCGGGCTCAGGCCTGCTCTCCTCGCGAAGGCGCGACGTGGTGGCCAGGCGGACGGAGGGCTACGCCGAGGAGCGTTTCCTCAATCATCAACGTCACGCCCTCGAAGTCGAGCGGGCAACGTACCTCGAGCAGGCGAAGAGCCTGCGGGCAGAGGCGGAGTTGCTCGTGGAGGAGATGGAGCCGGGTGACATCCAATTCGACGACGAGTCGGGCGAGGGGGGCACTGTCACGGTAGACCGGGAGCGTGACCTGGCGCTCTCGGCGCAGGCCCTGGTCGCCGTCGACGAGATCGACCACGCCCTCGCCAAGATGGCGACGAGCATCTACGGCATCTGCGAGAACTGCGGACGGCTGATCCCGAAGGCCCGATTGGAGGCGCTGCCATACGCTCGACTGTGCATCGACTGCAAGAGCGGAGGGCTGTCGCGCCGTTGACCGACGAGTCGTCGGCTCCCGGCACCCGCCGCCGCCGGGTCGCGACCATGGCAGCGATCGCCGCACTCGTCGTCGCAGCCGACCAGATCACGAAGTCGCTCGCCGTCGCCGACCTCGCCAACCACAGCGTGCACGTCCTCGGGCCGTTCTCGTTCCGGCTGGCGTACAACACCGGCGTGGCCTTCTCGGTCGGGACGGGCCTGACCGGGCCGATCATCATCGTGGCGGTGGCGCTCGTCCTCGCCATCGCCTGGATGGCCCGGGGGGTGCCGACGATGACCGCCGCCATCGCCTTCGGCCTTGTCCTCGGCGGGGCCATCGGCAACCTGTGCGACCGGCTCTTCCGGAGTCATCACGGCGCCGTGGTCGATTTCATCTACACGCGTTTCTGGCCCACGTTCAATGTCGCCGACTCCTGCATCGTCGTCGGCTGCTTCCTCCTGGCCGTCACGTTCGCTCGCAACGGGCGGTCGATGCGGCACTCGCCCGCCTCGCCGACGGTGGCGCCGCCAGACGCCGGGTCAACGTCCAGCTCGAATGACATGGCGTGACTACAGAGTCGTTCGTCGTGCCTGCCGCCCTCGCGGGCGAGCGGCTCGACAGAACCCTGGCGCTGCTCACCGGGCGAGCGCGAGCCGACGTGAACCGGGCGATCGCAGCCGGCGGTGTCAGCGTCGGGGGAGAGGCGACCCTGCAGCGGAGCCGGCACCTCAAGGAGGGCGAGCTCATCGCCGTGGCGATCGAGCAGCTCGGCGTCGCCGAGCGGGGAGCGGTGGCTGCGGCCCCTGGAGAAGTGAGCTTCGAGGTGGTGTACGCGGACGACGACGTCATCGTCGTCAACAAGCCGGTCGGGCTCGTCACCCATCCGGGAGCAGGCGTGCACTCCAGCACGCTCGTCGCCGGGCTGCTCGAGCGCTATCCCGAGCTGGCAAGGCTGCCGGCGGTGGGTTGTGGGTCGTCGGATCGGCCGGGAATCGTCCACCGCCTCGACAAGGAAACCTCCGGGCTGCTCGTCGTCGCCCGATCACCGCGCGCCTGGCGTGCCCTCACCGACCAGCTGGCAGCACGGACGGCCAAGCGTACCTACCTCGCCCTTGTCCTCGGGACGATCGGGTCGGCCCGGGGCGTCATCGATGCTCCCATCGGGCGATCCCGGCGGGATCCGACAAAGATGTCCGTCGCCGCTGCTGGCCGGCAAGCGCGGACCTCCTACGAGGTGTTGAGACGATTCTCCCAGCCCATGGAGGCCACAGAGCTGGAGCTGCGCCTCGAGACGGGTCGCACCCACCAGATCCGTGTGCACCTGTCCGCCATCGGTCATCCCGTGCTGGGCGACATCCGCTACGGGGGGGCGCGCCGCTCTTCCGGGGTGACACGATTGATGCTGCACGCCGTCGCGCTGGCCTTCGCGGCGCCGGGGAGCGGCGAGCTGCTCGAATTCGAGGCGCCGCCGCCGGAGGAGTTCCTCGCCGCCGTGCGGCGCTTCAGCTGAGCAGCTGCTCAGGCGGCGTCGTTGACGCCCTCGACCTCAGGTTGCTCCGCGAGGAAGGCGAGAGCGGAGGCCTCGATACGCCGCACGCGACGCACGCCGATCCCGAGGGAGCGGGCGGTCGACTCGAGCGACGCCGGTGGGGTTCCGTCCAGCCCGAAACGCAGGCGGACCACAGACTGCTCCAGCTCGGGCAACCGGTCGATGGCGGCATCGAGGCGGCTCAAGCTGATCGAGTGCACGAGGTCGTCCTCGAAGGGCACTTCATCGGCAGCGACGACGTCGCCGAGCGTGGCGGTCGCCTCGCTCGTGAGGGGCTGATCGAGGCTGGCCACGACGCGCGGCAAACGGGCCTGGTCCGGATCGCCCTCGAGCTCTGCAGCCAGGGCGTCCTCGGGAAGCCGGATCGCCCGACCCTTCGACTGCACGGCCCGCTGCAGGGCCTGGCGGATCCACCAGGTGGCGTACGTGGAGAAGCGGAACCCCTTCCGCCAGTCAAACTTCTCGACAGCTCGCATCAGGCCGAACGTGCCTTCCTGCACGAGGTCCACCAGGTCCACACCACGACCCTGATAGCGACGGGCCCAGTGGACGACGAGTCGGAGGTTGGAGCCGATCATCTGTTGGCGCGCCTCTTCATCACCCTGCTCGATGCGCTTTGCAAGCTCCACCTGCGCATCTGCGCTCAAGAGCGGGTACTTGCCCAGGTCGTCGAGGAAGAGGCGCATCAAATCAGGCGCGTTGGAACCACTCCCACCCACCCCCCTGTCAGGCGAAATTGTCTCTCCTGCGGGGTATTCAGTGGTGGCATTGGCAGGAATTTTCGGCTCTCCTCTCATCAATTCCAGTCTTCCCCAGGTCTCAACAAACCGAGGCGGTCGCTCATTCCAGGCCTCCTCGCAGGCCTGGCGCGCTCGCCGGTAGGGTGGTCGCCCGGTGTGCGCCCAGCCTTCCCAGCTCCGTCCATTGTCGCAGATGGTTGTGTCAAGCCTTTCGCGGTCCGGCCCGCGACCCGCGCCGGGGCGCATCTGCGTCGTGCGCCACGCGGCAACGGAGTGGAGCAAGGCCGGGCGGCACACCGGACGTACGGATCTGCCGCTCGAACCCGACGGCGCAGCGGAGGCGATCGATCTCGGCCGGCGCCTGGCCGGGCTGCAGCCCGCCCTCGTCCTCTCGAGCCCACTTCGCCGGGCGCTCGACACGAGCGAGCTGTCCGGCTTCGGTGAGGGCGTCGAGACGAGCGAGCTCCTGTTGGAGATGGACTATGGAGACTACGAAGGCCTCACGACTGCGCAGATCCGTGAGCTCCGCCCCGGTTGGGACTTGTTCGTGGACGGCTGCCCGGGCGGTGAGACGATCGCCCAGGTCGGCGCAAGAGCCGACCGCCTCCTCGACCGTCTGCGCGCCGAGCCCGGTCTGGCCGGCGCCGACGTGCTCGTCTTTTCGCACGGGCACCTCCTGCGTGTGCTGACCGCCCGCTGGCTCGGTCTCGAGGCCGCCGACGCTCGCCGTTTCGCCCTGCAGGCCGGCAGGTTCGGCCTGCTCGGCTGGGAGTACGAATGGTGCGTGCTGGCGGGTTGGAATCAGTGATCCGCTCTCTTCGCGCCTGACCGCCGTGTGGAGCGGGTGCTCGCCCAACGAGGTGGCTCCGAGGTGGCTCCGATCGTGTTACGTGCGGCCGGCCTCTACCCGTCAGTCGAGCGGGCCCACCTGGGCGAGGCCGCCCCTGGCCCGCGTCACCATGTCGGCGAGGGTGAAGGAGTCCAGGTGGTGGCGCATGTGCTCACCGACCTCCGACCAGACCGTGAGGAGCACGCACTGGCCCTCGTGGTCGCACGCGCCGTTCTCGTGCGGCTGGCCGAAGTCGCCGGCCATGATCGGCCCGTCCACAGCGCTCACGATCTGACCGAGGGTGATCTGCTCGGGTGGCCGAGCGAGCACATAACCGCCGCCCACACCCCGCTTGGAGCGCACGAGTCCGGCGCCCTTCAAGGCGAGAAGGATCTGCTCGAGGTACGGCTGGGGGAGGCCCGTCCGCTCGGCGATGTCGCGGACCGAGGTCGGGGGCGCCTCGTCGGCGCGCAGGGCCAGAGAGAGCAACGCCCGGCTGGCGTAGTCGCCTCTCGTCGAAACTTTCACGCTCCTATGGTACGGCGCCCCCCCGCTTTCGCCTCAGATCTCCGCGCCGCGCCCTCCCGGGCGCTCTGGCGCTGCAGCGCCGCGGGCTCGCGCCCTTCCGCCACCCGCGTCGAGGCACCTCGTCACCACGGCCGCTCGCCGGCGGGGACCGTAGCTGCCACGGCCGTCGGCGTCGCCACCACGGCGCCCGCCGCTCGATCGGTAGCGCCCGCGGCCGTCACGGCGATCCCGGCTTCATTGACCTTCGCCAGCCCGGGGAGCAGGCGAGAGCCGGAACCGGCCTCTTCGAGGGCGTCGAGCGCCGGGCGCGAAGAGCGCGCCGTCTGCTCAGCCGCACCTCCGGTGATGAGGGTCGAGGACGAGAGCGCCATGATGCCGGCGACGACGAGCACCAGCCCACCAGCGGCTCCGACAGCGGGGAGAACGCCCGAGCGGATGTGCTCGCCGAGCAGGGTCGCTCCGAGGAGGACGCTGGCGATGGGGTTGGCGGCGGTGAGAGCCGGCAGCGACCACCGGATCGGCCCGGTCTGGAAGGCGCTCTGTATGAGCAGCACGCCGAGCAGCAGGGTGGCGCCGAAGGCATACAGCTCCCAGTTGCTCAAGGTATGGAGGACGACGGTGCCGAGGCCACGGTGCCAACTGCCCTCCATGTGCCGGGCAACGCCCTTGATGAAGGCGGCGGAGAGGCCGTTGAGGAGACCGCCGGCGACCGCGAGCAGCCCCGCCCGCCACGCGGCCGAGTGGGACATGAGGGCGCAGCCCACGAGCATCGCCACGGCCACCGTCAGCGAGCCGAGAGCGATGGCCCAGCCCGGCGCCGTGCCCGTGCCATTGCCACGCTGCGGATCGGCCGCCACGAGCAGGATGACGAGGCCGAGGCAGACTGTGACGGCGGCCAGCAGCTCCCGGGCGCCCGGTCGGCGCCGGTGCATCCAGACGGCATTGATCGGGAGTGCGAACAGCAGGCCGCACACCAAGAGCGGCTGCACGGTGACGAGCGAGCCACGCCACAGGGCGATGAGCTGCAGAAAGGTTCCCACGAGGCTGGCGGCGATCCCCGCCAGCCAGAGGGGGCGCCGCAGCAGCCGCAGCACGAGCGTTGGCCGGAGGTTGTGCTCGGCGGGCTCGGCAAACGCCGCATGCTGCTGGAGGACGACGGCGAGGGAGAATGCCAGGGCCGCGGCGAGGCTGACCAGGATCACCGGCACGCCGACAGGTTACGTGACTCGTCGGGCATGCGCCGCTTCGGCGAGCGGGACCCGCGAGAATGGCGACATGCGATCCCGCCTTGCGCTGCCGGCCGCCCTCCTGCTCGCCCTCGCCCTCGGGGCGTGCGGCAATGCCAAGACCGCTGTGGTCCAGACCGGGAACACGAATGGCGTCACCCCCCACTCGATCGTCGTGGGCGGGATCGCCTCTCTGACGGGCCCGTTGCCGCAGGCCTTCGCCCCGGTCTTCGACGGCGCGCAGGCCTACCTCGACATGATCAACGCCTCCGGTGGCATCAACGGCCGCACGATTGATTTCGCCTACAAACTCGACGACGAGTCCGACCCGTCGATCGACGTCCTGCAAGCGCGCGCCCTCGTCCAGTCCGACCACGTCTTTGCCGTCGTCGCCGTGGGCACGCCGAGCTTCAACGGGGCCGCCTACCTCGCCGCCAACTCCGTCCCGACCTTCGGGTACAACGTCAACCCGCAATGGTCCGACGGTCCGAGCCTGTTCGGCTATGACGGCTCCTTCATCGATTTCGAGCGCCCGGGTCCCGAGCCCGCCTACCTCGCCGAGCAGCTGCACTCCAAGCGGGTCGGCATCATCGCCTACAACCTCTCCCAATCGTCGCAGGGGTGCATCGGGATCGCCTACAACATGGCGAAGTTCCACATCCCGGTCGAATTTGAGGACCTCTCGATTTCACCGCCGGCCATCGACCTCAGCGCAGACGTCAGCCGCATGCACGCTGATCACGTCGACTTCGTCGCCAGCTGCCTCGACCTGAGTGGCAACCTCGTGCTGGCCCGCGCCCTCGAGGCCGGCGGCATGGGCTCGGTGACCCAGTACTGGCTCGACGGGTACGACGAGGGTGCCCTGCGCGCGAGTGCCGCGCTCATGGAAGGCGTCTACTTCCTCATCGGTCACGTGCCCTTCGAGTCGGGCGAGACGCAGCCGGCGAAATACCCCGAGATGGCGCTCTACCTGAGAGAGCTGCAGAAATACTTTCCGGGCGACGAGCCGAGCGAGCCCTCCTTGGCGGGCTGGGTGAGCGCCGAGATGTTCTCCGACGGGCTGAAGATGATCCCCCGCGACGACGTCACGAGGTCCCGCCTCGTGGCTGCGGTCAATTCCTTCACTGCCTACACGGGCGGTCTCGTGGCCCCGATCGACTGGAAGGTCGCGCACACCGAGGTCGGCCCGCTGGACTGCAACGTCTTCGTGCGCGTGGAGGGGACGCGCTTCGTCCCTGTGTACGGGTCGAGCCGGACCGTCTTCAGGTGTTTCGCCTACCCTCAGCCCTCCTCGGACAAAGTGATCGTCGTTCCGCCGCCGCCGTCCATCCCCGGGGGCTGACCCGACTCGGTGAGCCAATTCCTCTCGTACGCCATCCCCGGACTGCCGTACGGGTGCGTCTTCGCCCTGCTCGGTATGGGGCTCGTACTCACGTACCAGACCTCGGACGTGTTCAACCTCGCCTTCGGGGCCCAGGCGTACGCCTCGGCGGTCGTGTTTTTCGTCTGCGTCCAGAACGGCTGGCCGGTGTGGGCGGCTTTCCTGCTCTCGGTCGTCTTCGGAGCCCCCGCGCTCGGGGTTGTCCTCCAGCTCGGTCTCTACCGGTTCGTGCGCACGAAACCCCCCCTCGTCAAGCTCGTCGCCTCCCTCGGCATGCTGATCGCCATCCCCGCCGTGCTCCAAGTCGCTTTCGGAGCCGACCAGCTCATCAACCCCCCGGCCCTGTGGCTCTCGCCCTCGGCGATCTACTTCCACGTCGCCGGCGACGCCATCGACGGGACGGAGCTCTCCACCGTCATCGTCACGGCGGCGGTCGCCTTGCTGCTCTCGCTCATGTTCCACTTCACTCAAATCGGGCTGCGCATGCGGGCGATGGCCGAGAGCCCCCGTATGGTGTCGCTCGCCGGCGTCAACGCCGCCGGCGTCGGGCTGGCGAGCTGGATGCTCTCGAGCTTCCTCGCCGGGCTCGCCGGCGTGCTGCTGGCGCCCGCCTTGGGCGGGCTGCAGTCCACGAATTTCACCGAGCTGCTCGTGGCGGCGGTCGCCGCCGCGGCCGCCGGCAGCCTGCGGAGCCTTCCCTGGACGTTCTTCGGGGGGATCCTCCTCGGGCTGGCCGAGCAGCTCCTGAGCGCTTACCTGCCGTCGGGTCACATCCTCTCGTCAGGCCTGCGGCCGGGGCTCCCCTTCGTCGTCCTCCTCGGCCTCCTCGTGTTCCTCCCGGGGCTGCGCCGGCGGTGGGCGCGGACCGATGATCCGCTCGCCGCCTGTGACCCGCCGCCGGCCCCTTTGGTTTCGTCCGTGGGAGGACCGTTGTTCAGGCGGGCCTCCCGTACGACGATGGCCCTCCTCCTCGGCGCCTTCGTCGTCTCCGCCATGACGTGGATCTCCGGCAGCTGGGTGTTCACGATCACCCAGGTTCTCGTGTATTCGATCGTGTTCCTCTCGATCGTCCTCCTCACCGGTATGAGCGGGCAGATCTCGCTCTGCCAGGCGAGCTTCGCCGGCGTCGGCGCCTTCACCGCCGGCCAGCTGGCCGACCACTTCGGCGTCTCGATCCTGCTCGGCATCCTCATCGCCGCCATTGCCAGCGCCGCAGTCGGGGTCATCGTGGCGCTGCCGGCGCTGCGCCTCGGCGGCCTCGCCTTGGCCCTCGCCACGCTCGCCTTCGGCCTGCTGGCCGACAACATCGGCTTCCAGTACGCCTGGTCGGGCAACGGCCAGAGCGGCATCGTCGTTCCCCGGCCGCAGCTCGGCTCGATCAATTTCACGAGCGACCGGGCATTCTTCCTCCTCGTGCTCGTGGTGCTTGCGATCTGCATCACCGTCGTGACGGCGATCGCCCGCGGCACGACCGGGCGGGGATTGGCGGCCCTGCGGGGGAGCGAGCTGGCGGCCGCCTCCATCGGGG
>Ga0187781_10001766_pt1 | contig 16458 bp, 13 predicted proteins | sample 0715_SJ02_MP02_2_FD_132447 | JGI IMG/M metagenome (GOLD analysis project Ga0187781, IMG submission 132447) | Tropical peat soil microbial communities from peatlands in Department of Meta, Colombia - 0715_SJ02_MP02_20_MG | ecosystem: Environmental > Terrestrial > Soil > Wetlands > Peat | place...
CGGCGGCGCGGCTGGCCCAGGACTGCATCACCCGGGTCGAGGTGCTCGAGTACCCCGAGCTCGGCATGGAGGCCGTGTGGCGGATCGAGGTGCGTGACTTCCCGGCGTTCATCGTGGTCGACGACAAGGGCCACGACTTCTTCGCAGACCCGTCCGGCCCGGTGCTGACCATCGGGCCGCACCCGTGAGCGAGCCAAAGGGCGCGGCCCTGCCTGGACCGAGGAGCGACACCCCCGCGAGCCAAAGGGCGCGGCACTGCCTGGACTGACGAGCGACGAAGGAGCGAGGAGGGAAGGCGGTGCGTCAAGAGCGCCCGGAGGCGAGCGGGACAAGCAGAGCGAGCGAACGGGCAGAAGAACAGGAAATACCCTTCACTTAATCAATGCTTAGCTGCTCCCCAGAGACCTTTCAGCGAACACCGTGTATGGTCCGCGTATGCACCCTTTGGCGGATACCGGCCGGGTGATCGCCGGGCGTTACCGGCTGGAGGCCCCCATTGGCCGCGGTGCCATGGGGGTCGTCTGGCGCGCCCGCGATCAGCTGCTCGACCGGGACGTCGCGGTCAAGGAAGTCAAGATCGCGGAGACGCTCACCGCCCAGGAGCGAGCCAACGCCTACCAGCGGACGCTGCGGGAGGCCAAGACCGCCGCCCGCCTGAACCACCCCGGCGTGGTGACCGTCTACGACGTGGCCGAAGACGGGGGCCGCCCGTGGATCGTCATGCAGCTGGTCAGCGCCCGGTCGCTGGATCAGGTGCTCGCCACCTCGGGCCCGCTCTCGGCGCGCCGGGCCGCCGAGGTGGGGCTGCAGCTGCTGTCTGTGCTGAGCGTCGCGCACGCCGCCGGGGTGATGCACCGGGACGTCAAGCCGAGCAACGTGCTGCTCGGCCGCGATGACCGGGCCGTGCTGACCGACTTCGGCATCGCCACCTTCCAGGGTGATTCCAGGCTCACCCAGACCGGCATGGTCATGGGATCGCCGGGCTTCACCGCGCCCGAGCGCATCCGCGGCGAGGACGCCTCGCCCGCATCAGACCTGTGGTCGCTCGGCGCGACCCTGTACGCCGCGGTCGAGGGGCACGGGCCGTACGAGCAGCGCGGCGGCGTGATCACCGTCATGTCCGCCGTCATCAGCGAGGATGCGCCGCCGACCCCGGCGGCGGGCGCGCTCGGACCGGTGATCGCCGCCCTGCTGCGCCGGGAACCGGCCGACCGGCCGGACGCGGCCGCGGCCAGCCAGATGATCACCGACCTGCTGCCGCTGCTGCCGGGCGGGGCGGGCGCCGAGCCGGTCGGCTACCAGATCACCGCCCTATCCGCGGCGCCGGCGCCGGCCGCGCCCCGGGCCCGGTCGCCGGTGGTGCCGGGCGAGACTTCGGTCGACCACGGCCCGGCCGGCCATACGGCCGGCGGGGATCCGTTCGGCTCGCTGTCGGCCGCCGACACGGGGGGCGGCGGGGAGCCGTCGGCGGCGGGCACCGCGGAGACGACGCCGCGGCCTGTCCTCGGCGCAGCGGCACGGCACGACCAGGCGCAGCACGAGCGGCCGACCGAGTACCGCAGGCCGGGCCAGCAGGACCAGCTGCCGACGCAGTACGACCCGAAGGGGCGCTGGGGCGCGGGCGGAGCCGGTTCGGGATCCGCGGCACCGGCGCCACCGGACTTTTCCTCCTGGTACGACCCTTCGCCCAGGTCGGGACAGGCGCCTTCGGCCCAGCCCTGGTCGGGCGCGGCCTACCAGGCCGGCCCGGGCTACCAGGCCGACGCGGGGCAGCAGCGGGAGGCTGGCCCGGCGGCGGGAGCGGGCTCCGCGCCCTGGTCCGGCGCGGCGGCCCCGCCCGAGGCCCGGCCGGATCACCGGCGCGCCGCGCCGCGCAGGCGCCGGACGGGCCTGTGGGTCGCTCTGGTGCTGCTGGCCGTGCTGGGCGCGGGCGCGGGGGCTGCCACCATCGTGTTGCTGCGGCACGGCACGACCAGTACGCCGAACGGGCAGGGCAGCAGCAACCCGCCGTACAGTTCGTCAGCACCGGGCGGGACCGGGACGCTCCCGCCCGCCACGCTGCAGATCGTCGATGCGGTCAACACGCGGCCGGGGGCGCTCCCGTCCGGATGGGCCACCGTCACCCACCACCCCACGGGAACCGAGGCGGCCGGCTTCACCATCGCCGAGCCGACGAACTGGACGCAGTCCACCACCGGCGACCAGAGCTACCTGAGGGATCCGTCGGCCGACGCCAACATCCTCATCGACCTCACGCCGCACACCTACCCGAACGACATGGTGAGGGAAGCGCAGTACATCAGGGACCAGTCGCTGGCCCAGAACCGCTTCCCCGGTTACGTGCAGCTCGGCCTGGCGGCCGAGACCATCCGCGGCGCGCCGGGCGCGTGGTGGAAGTTCACCTGGGACGACAACGGGGTCAGCCAGGAGGCCATCGACCTTCTGTTCGTGCTGCAGACCCCGTCCGGATCGCAGTCGTATGCGCTGTACATGACCGCGCCGACCAGCATGTGGAACCAGATGCGGCCGGTCTTCGACGAAGAGGCCGAGACGTTCGCTCCGCTGACCTGAGCTGACGTGCTGAGGCGGCCGCCGGGGGATGCGGCCGCCTCAGCACTCTGGGCGGCTAGTACCAGCCGGTGGCCAGCTCGTGATCCCAGGCCGCGCACGGGGATCCGTAGGTGCTCTTGATGTACTCCAGGCCCCACGTGATCTGCGTCGCCGCGTCGGTCTGCCAGTCCGGCCCGGCGCTGGCCATCCTCGAGCCGGGCACCGCCTGGGGGATGCCGTAGGCGCCTGAGCCGGGGTTGTAGGCGGTCACGCTCCAGCCGCTCTCGTGCGCCCAGAGGGGATCCAGGCAGGAAAACTGGCTGGCGGACCAGCCGAACGAGCCGAGCATCGCCTCGGCGATCTGCTGCGGTGAACCGGAGGCCGCGGGGGCGGCGGGCGTCGGCTGCGCCGCGGCGGCGGGCTGGGCCGAGGACTGGGCTGCGGCCGCCGCGGCCCGGGCCGTGGCCGCCTTCTTCGCGGCCTGTTCCTGGGCGGTCGTCCAGTTGGCGGCGGCGAGTCTGGCCGGGAGGTCGCGGATCTGGCCGGCCTGCAGGGCCTGGCTCGCGGTGCCCTGTTGGCCGGGCTGCAGCGTCTGGCCGCTCACGGTCAGGAACGAGCCGACGGCGGCCTCAGGGGCGCGGCCCGCGGTGGAGCCGGAGGGCCCGGACGGCCACGTAGCCGCGGCCGCCGTCGTGGCGGTGGCAACGGTGAACGCGCCGGCCGCGATGAGGGTGACGGCCCTGGATCGAGTCCATTGAATCTTCCGGTGCCGTGACAAGGGGACCTTTCGGTGATTCGCGTATCACGCGATCTGCTTCACCCCCGATCGCAACTGCCACGGCAATGGCGGCAGGCATCTGCGCGTGTGACGTGGCGCGGGTCAGGGCGCCGGGCTGGCTCGAGGCAGCCATCACACAGGCGGGGTGCTGTCGGCTATCTACCATGCCCGACGTCAAATAGAACCGCGAACAAATACCAGTGTGATGTAAATCACCACCACTGGAGAACTAACTCTCGATAGGCCGGAATTGCCGCGTTTACCTATGTCTTTCTCAGTCAGCGAACGCTCGGGTGACTTACTATGATGAAGCTCACACTGGTACTTAAACTTCCCATGGGGGGCCATATCGGGCAGCGGGAATCAGGTCCATCGGGCGACCGCCGCGGCCATGGAGCACCGAGATCCGCGCGATATTTGTACGTTGCGTAATAAATTCATCACGCGATGTAGGCCGCATCCCTGGTTCCGGCCGGGACAAAAGGCGATCAGTAGTACCCGTTCGCTTCCTCGAAAGCCCACGCGCCGCACGGATTTCCGTACAGCTGCTTGATGTAGGTCAGGCCCCACTCGATCTGGGTGGCCGGGTTCGTCTGCCAGTCGGGCCCGGCGCTGGCCATCTTGCTGCCCGGCAGCGCCTGCGGGATGCCGTACGCGCCGCTGGGGTTCTCCGCGTCGTACCTCCAGCCGCTCTCATGGTTCCACAGGGCGAGCAGGCAGCCGAAGTAGAGGGTCGGGCTGAAGCCGAAGCTGGCCATCAGGTTGTAGGCGATGGACTGCGCGGTGTTCGGGTCGGGCGGGGTGGAGGACACGTAGATGATGCCCCCGCCGCCGGTACCGGTACCGGTACCGGCCGCCGCCACCACCGAAGGCGAGGCCAGCCTCGGGCTGGCCACCAGGGTCAGCGTGCGGGCCGCGGTGGTCATGGCGATCACCTGATCGCGCTCGGCTTCGAGCAGGGCGATGGTGTGGCTGCCCGGCACCGCCTCGATGGCCTGGGCCACGTTGAAGGCACCCGATCCCGGGCCGAATACGGCCGCTCCGACCGCGACGCCGATGACCACCAGGAGAGCGAAAACAGCGACCGGAAAGACAATGCCAACCCGCCGGATCAGGCCCCGCTTGCGCCTATTGCTGCGATTCCCCGTCCGGTGTCGCGACAAGGCAATCCTTTCCTCCGGTCATGCCCCGCCTGACACCAGATGCCGACTCGATGCAGTACGCCCATCCCGCGTGCAGGCCACGCGGTAAGAGGCGCCGCGCCGCCGACCCGCTGCACCTGACCTGGTGCGCCGTCTGGCCCGCCTCGCACAAGTACCGCTGGCGCTCCACGATGCCAGAAAGACCACCCGAATGCGCAGCACTTCGGGGAGAAAACCGGCGGCCCGTTTACCGGAGCGCTTGTGACGATAATCACAGGACAATAACACTGTTGGTAATCAGCATGGCTCAGGCAGTCATCACGGCCGGACCTCTTGGCGGTGGGCGTCAGGTCCGGGCGGCCGGGCGGCAGGCACGATTCACGGGACCTTGGGCTCTACCGGCGGCGGGTCCGGCTGCCACAATCGGAACCATGGAAACACCTCTGTCACCCCTTGACTTCGCCCGGCGGACGCGTCGGCTGCACGCGGACCGCGAGGCGGTCGTCGACGGCGGGCTTCGCCTGTCCTACCGGCAGTTCTTCGACCGCTGCGACCGCTGGTCCGCCGCCCTGCAGGGGCTGGGCGTGACGCGGGGAGACCGCGTGGCCACGATCGCGCCGAACACGCACGCGCAGCTGGAATCCTTCTACGCCGTACCACAGATCGGGGCCGTGCTGGTGCCGATCAACTACCGGCTGACCGCGGAGGACTTCGTCTACATCGTCAACCACTCGGGGGCCACGGTGGTCTGCGCCCACAGTGACTACCTGAAGGCGGTGGACGACGTCCGCGACCGGATGCCGGGCGTGCGCCACTTCGTGGCCTTCGAGGGCGGTACCGCAGAGGACGGGGCGGCCGAGGCCGGGACGGGCGGCTGGGTGGACTACGAGGCAGCCATCGCGGCCGCCGATCCCGGCTTCGAGCGCCCGGAGATCGGCGAGCGGGACCTGCTTTCGATCAACTACACCAGCGGGACGACGGCGCGCCCGAAGGGCGTGATGATCACGCACCGGAACGCCGCGATCAACACGATCGGCACGCTGCTGCACCTGCCGATCGCCGTCGGGGAGCGGTACCTGTGGACACTGCCCATGTTCCACGCCAACGGCTGGACCTACACCTGGACGGTGACTGCCGCCGCGGGCACGCACATCTGCCTGCGCAAGGTCGACCCGGCGACCATCTTCACGCTGATCAGGGACGAGAAGGTGAGCTGGCTGTGCGCCGCGCCGACGGTGCTGATCATGATGGCCGGTGCGCCGCCATCGGTGCGCGGCGAGGTCCCGCCCGGCGTCCGGGTCGTGACGGCCGGGGCGCCCCCGGCCGCGGCCACCATCGAGCTGCTGGAAGGGGAGTTCGGCTGGGAGGTCACCCAGGTCTACGGCCTGACCGAGACGGCGCCGTTCATCACGGTCTGCGCCCCGCTGCCCGAGCACGAGGGACTGCCGCTGGCGGACCGCGCGGTCATCAAGGCGCGCACCGGCGTGGAACTGCTGACCTCCGGCGAACTGCGGGTGGTGGACGACCACGGGCGCAAGGTGCCCGCCGACGCGCAGACCGTCGGCGAAATCGTGGTCCGCGGCAACGCCGTCATGGAGGGCTACTACCACGACCCCGAGGCGACCGAGCGGGCCATGGCGGGCGGCTGGTTCCACACCGGAGACGCCGCGGTGGTGCACCCCGACGGCTACGTGGAGATCCGCGACCGGCTCAAGGACGTGATCATCAGCGGCGGCGAGAACATCTCCTCGGTCGAGGTCGAGGGGGTGCTGCTGCGCCACCCGGCGGTCCTGGAAGTCGCGATCGTCGGCCTGCCAGACGAGCGGTGGGGCGAGACGCCGCACGCCTTCGTGGTGCTCCGCGAGGGCACCAGCGCCACCGGCGACGAGATCATCGCGTTCGCGCGGGCGCACCTGGCCCGCTTCAAGGCCCCGCGCGGCGTGACCTTCGTCGACGAGCTGCCCAAGACCGCGACCGGCAAGATCCAGAAGTTCGTCCTGCGGAAAGGCGCACCCAACCTGGCCCGCCAGTGAGCGTCATGCGCACCGGCCGCCGGGCTACCAGTCGAACGCGTCGGCCGCGGTGCGGTACTCGAACAGCTCGCTCGCGTCGAACCAGAGGTCGACCTCGTACTTCGCCTCCTCCGGCTTACCCGAGGCGTGCACCAGGTTCGCGACCGCCTTGCCGGTCGCGACGGCGATCGCCTTGGACTGATGGGCGAAGTCGCCGCGGATCGAGCCCGGCGGGGCCTCATTCGGGTAGGTGGACCCGACGATCTTGCGGACCGTGGCCACCGCGTCCTCGCCCTCGACCACGAACGCGATGACCGGCCCGCGCTGCATGAACCCCGCGGTGGCGTGGTAGATGGCAGGCCCGAGCCGCTCTTCCAGATCGAAGTAGTGCCTGCGGGTGAAGTCGGCGTCCATGACGCGCATTTTCATGCCGATGATCTTCAGCGACGCGTCTTCGAACCGCTGGATGATACGCCCGGCCAGGCCGCGAGCGACGGCATCCGGTTTGAGCACGACGAGCGTGCGCTCCCGCAATGGCTGAGACTCGGCCACAGTAGTCCTTTCGCTTTCCCGAGATGGTCACAGAGTAGCGGCCCGCGCTCACGCACGGGCAACGCAGGCGAGGCTCGGCGGGCCGAGTCCAGGGTCATGCAGACCGCCCGGCGCGCACGTCGGCGGTGGCCGGGTCCGCCACGCCGATGATCGGAGCCACGTCCTATCCTTACCGATAAGGGGCGCTCCCGCGAAACGGGCCGCCCGCGAACGGTCTGACTTCGGAGCCCGGATCATGCCTTCCTCAGTTCCCGTGATCGACCTGGCGCCCTGGTTCGGCGGAGACGAGGCGGCCCGCTCGGGCGTCGCCGCCGAGGTCGACGCCGCGCTGCAGAACGTGGGCTTCTTCCTGATCAGCGGGCACGGCGTGCCGGACGACCTGCGCGCGCGGGTCCGCGCCGAGGCCAGGGCGTTCTTCGCGCTGCCGGCCCAGACCAAGCAGCGCTACGCCGTCACCGTCGGCGGGCGGGGCTGGCTGCCACCCGGGGTCGAGGCGAACGGTTACGCCGAGGGCACCGAGACCCCGCCGGACATGAAGGAGTCCTACGCTGTCGGCGCCGACCACCCGACCGGCGACCCCGAGGTCGACGGGTACTGGTTCCAGCCCAACGTCTACCCGGCCGAGATGCCCGGGCTCGAGCCCGCGGTCGTCGCCTACCTGGCTCGTATGCGCACGCTCGCGGACGAACTGCTCGTCATCTGCGCCGCCGCGCTGGGTCTGGAACGTGACTTCTTCACCCGGCACACCGGACACGCCACCCACACGATGAACATCAACTGGTACCCGCCGATGACGGTGGCCGGACCGCCGGAACCAGGGCAGTTCCGCATCGGGCCGCACACGGACTTCGGCACCGTGACCATCCTCGACCGGGAGCCGGGCCGCGGCGGCCTGCAGATCTGGACCGAGGAGGACGGCTGGGAGGACGCGCCCTACGTCCCCGGTGCCTTCACGATCAACACCGGCGACCTGCTGGCCCGCTGGAGCGGTGCCAGGTGGAAGTCCAACCGGCACCGGGTCCTGCCGCCGCAGGCCGAGGCGCCCGACGAGGACCTGGTCTCGCTGGTCTACTTCTACGAGGCCGACCACGACGCGGTGATCGAGTCGCTGCAGCCGCCGATCGGCAAGCCGAACGACTACGCACCCGTCGTGTCCGCGCAGTTCCTGAAGAAGCTGCTGGACGCGATCACTGTCGGTTAGCCCTCAACGTCCTTGACGCTGGGGGTGACCACGGTCATGCCGGGCACCCGTGCGACGGCCGCAATGAGCGCGTCGATCACGTCAGGGCTGGCCTCGAACCGTGATGCCGTCGACGCTGACCTGGTAGGTGCCCGTGTTGTCGGGGGGCAGCTTGGTGAACCAGATGAGCAGGTAGCGAGCGTGCACCGGCGAGGCCAGGGACAACTCGACGGTGCCGCCGGGGCCGGCGGACGTCGCCACCGTGCGCAGGTCGGCGAGCACGGGCCGGCTCCCGGCCCTTAGCTGGAGGTCGGCGCCGCGGGAGCCGCCGAGCGAGAGCCGCACCGAGGAGATCGTGACCGTGCGGCCCAGGTCGAGCAGCAGGCCGGTGCCCGCCTGCAGGTCCCCGAAGTCCGCAGTGGCGTACCAGTCGCTGGACCAGGGCCTGGCCGGGTGGCCGGCGATCGCGAGCGAGGCTCCCTGCGGATCGTCGCCGTCGGCCGTCCCGGCTGGGCCGAAGGCGGCCGCGCTGACCGGGACCAGGGCCTGCACCGCCGCCGGGCTGGCCGACGGCGTCGCCGTCGAGCTGGGCGTCGCCGTGCTGAACTGGACGCTGGGCGCGATCGACGAGGCCGGGGTGGGCTGGCCGCCGCCGACCGGATGCTGGCTGGTGACGGCGGCCGCGGACTGGGTCGCCACGCCCACGGCGAATTTATAGCTGGCGAAGCCGAGCACGGCCAGCACCACGACGGCCAGCGCGGCGGTCCACCGGACCCGGCGGCGTTCGCGCTTCCGCAACGGGATGCTCGGCTGGAGCGCCTCGGCCGCGATCTCCGGCGAGGACTGCCACCGCTCGTCGAACTCCTCGATCAGCGGGCCGGGGTCGGTGCCCACCACATGGGCGATGGCCCGGATGTGGCCCCGCGCGTAGAAGTCACCGCCGCAGGCCGCGTACTGGTCCTGCTCGATGCCCTGGATGATGTTCTCCCTGACCCGGGTGCGCTGGCTGAGCTCGGCGACGGTGAGCCCGGCATGGCGACGAGCCGAGGCCAGTGTCGCGCCGATGCTCACGCCCGCCTCCCAGGCCGACCTAACGATCCCTTCAATCTAAAGGCTGCCGAGGGAGCACGCCTGGATATGGCAGACTCCACGGCGATTCAGTGTGTGCTGAAACGTTCGGGTCAGGCAAAGAACCCCTCCGCACATAGCTTGCGCACCTCCGGTCCCCCCTTCCTTTGCTGACCGCGCACCGGCACGGCGCTGTCTTCATGCTCGCGCCGGTCCCGAAGGCCTGCAGCCGCGAGTCGGTCCTGCCTGAGGCTCTCAGTCCGCGGGGCGGCGGTCACGCAGGGCGGCGCCCTTGGCCCGGGCCTGGTCGGCCAGTTGCCCGGCGAACGAGACGAGCCTGGCGCGCAGCGCCTCGGCGGCCGGACCCTCGGCAGCGGCGAGAATGCGGACGGCGAGCAGGCCGGCGTTGCGGGCCCCGCCGACCGCAACGGTCGCGACCGGGATCCCGGACGGCATCTGGACGATCGAGAGCAGCGAGTCCAGGCCGCCCAGGTTGGCCAGCGGGACGGGGACGCCGATGACGGGCAGCGGGGTGACCGAGGCCAGCATGCCGGGCAGGTGCGCGGCGCCGCCCGCGCCCGCGATGATCACCCGCAGGCCGCGGCCGGCCGCCGACGACCCGTACTCGATCATGTCCCGCGGCATCCGGTGCGCGGACACCACGTCCGCCTCGTACGGCACGGCGAACTCGTCCAGCGCCGCGGCCGCGGCCCGCATGACCGGCCAGTCCGAGTCGCTGCCCATGACGATCCCGACCACCGGAGCAGGTGCGCTCACTGGCCGTCCTCCTTCCCCCAGCGCAGGTAGCTGGCGGCCCGGCGGGCCCGGTCGGTGAGCTCGTCCGGGTCGCGGTGGTCCCGGTCGCCGGTCACCGTGACGTGGCCGATCTTGCGGCCGGGGCGTACCGGCTTGCCATACACATGCACCTTCACGGCCGGGTCGGCCGCCATGACGTGGACGTACCGGTCATAGATGTCCGCGTCGTCGCCGCCGAGCACGTTGGCCGTCACCGTCACCGGCGCGGCCGGCGCCGGGGATCCGAGCGGCAGGTCCAGGACGGCGCGCAGGTGCTGCTCGAACTGGGACGTGCGGGCGCCCTCGATGGTCCAGTGGCCGCAGTTGTGCGGGCGCATGGCGAGCTCGTTGACCAGCAGCCCGCGCGAGGTCTCGAACATCTCCACCGCGAGCAGACCGGTCACGCCGAGCTCGGCGGCGATCCGCAGCGCCAGCTCCTGGGCCTGCGCGGCCCGGCCAGGCGCCAGGCCCGGCGCGGGCGCGATCACCTCGCGGCAGATGCCGTCCCGCTGGACGGTCTCCACCACCGGGTACACCGCGCCCTGGCCGTGCGGCGAGCGGGCCGCGAGCACGGCCAGCTCACGCTCGAACGCGACGTACTCCTCGGCGATCAGGCCGATGCCGTGCGCGAGCACCGTCCGGGCTTCGGCCGCCGAGCCGCAGACCCACACGCCCTTGCCGTCGTAGCCGCCGCTGACGGCCTTCAGCACCACCGGCCAGGTCCCGGCGGCGAACTCCTCAACCTCGGCGATCCCGCGCACCGGCGCGAACCGGGGGCAGTCGACGCCCAGGCCGCCCAGCCGCTCCCGCATGGCCCGCTTGTCCTGGGTGAAGCGCAGCGCCGCGGCGGCGGGCCGGACCTGGACGCGCGCCTGCTCGAGCGCGGCCAGGTGCTCGCCCGGCACGTGCTCGTGGTCGAACGTGAGCACGTCGCATCCGGCGGCGAAGTCGCGCAGGTCGGCCAGCGAGCGGAAGTCTCCCAGCTGGGTCCCGGCGGTCACCTGGGCGGCGCCGTCGGCGCCCGAGCCGGCCAGCACGCGGAAGCCGATGCCCAGGCCGATGGCCGCCTGGGCGGTCATCCGGGCCAGCTGGCCGCCGCCCACCATGCCGACCACGGGCCAGCCGTCCGCTTGGAATCTCGCGGACCGGGCCGGGCCGGGCGGGCGCGGGAAGACGGGCGCAGCCGCGGAATCGGTCACGCTCCGTACCCTACGGGACGGGCGGGCACGCGGCTGGCCGGGGCGCGAGCACCGTGGTCGTTCGGTATCGAGGTTTTTGTCTCTTGTGGTGGCGGCCTGTTTCCCGCACCATGTAGAAGATCAGGAGGCCGCCGGAAGGACACGCAGATGGCCACACGTGATCAGGACGTCATGCAGGGCGTCGAGGCGGGCGTAGTCGTCCGTGAGGGGAGCTACGGCACCCAGGTCATGTCGGTCGAGCCGGGCGGCGCGGAGTTCATCCCGCTGAACGAGCGGCACGGCCGGCCGATACAGCTGTTCTGGACCTGGACCTCGCCAAACATGGAGTTCGCCACGATCTTCGTCGGCGTGCTCGCGGTCTGGGGATTCGGTCTGGGCTTCTGGACCGCGGCGCTGGCCATGATCCTCGGCAGCGGGATCGGCGCCGTCACCCAGGGCATCTTGTCCCTGCGCGGCCCGGAGTACGGGGTGCCGCAGATGGTGCTGAGCCGGTTCGGGTTCGGTTACTGGGGCAACGTGCTGCCCGCCGGGCTGAACTCGATCACGGCCGGCATCGGCTGGTTCGCGGTAAACAGCGTCAGCGGCGCCTTCGCGCTGAACGTGCTCACCCATATACCGCAGGTGCTGTGCCTGCTCATCATCGTGGCCGTGCAGGTGGTGGTGGCGTTCTTCGGCTACAACCTGGTGCACCTGTTCGAGCGGTACGCCTTCCCCATCCTCACCGTCATCTTCCTGATCGCGTCCGTGGTCATCCTGAGCAAGACCCATCCGGGCACGTCCCACCACACCATCCCCGGAGCGTTCCTGCTGGCCTTCGGCGCGTCGTTCGGGTACGCGGCGGGATGGAACCCGTACGCGGCCGACTACACCCGTTACTTCAAGCTCGACGCGAACCGGGCCGCGATTGCCTGGTGGTCCGGCCTCGGCCTGTTCCTGTCCTGCGCGCTGCTGGAGATCGTCGGCGCAGCGGCCGGCACCGTGGCCAGCGCGACCGCCATCAACAACAACCCCACCGGCGCGTTCACCGGGCTGCTGGCCACGCCGCTGGCCGACCTCACGCTGCTGGCGATCGCGCTCGGGGCAGTGTCGGCCAACGTGCTCAACATTTACTCCGGCGCGCTGTCATTCACCGCGATCGGCATCAAGCTGCCACTGTCCCTGCGCCGGGCGATCGTCGCGCTTGGGTTTGGCACCATCGGGTTCTTCCTGGCCTGGAGCGGCCTGCGCAACGTGAGCAAGTACGAGAACTTCCTGCTGATCATCGCGTACTGGATCGCCCCGTGGCTGGCCGTCTACTTCTGCGACATGCTGCTGCGGCGCCGCCCGCACGAGGCGCTGCTGTTCGCCACCCGGCGCGCGAACTGGGCCGGGCCGGTGGCCATGCTCGTCGGGATGGGCATCTCCATCTGGCTGTTCTCCAACCAGACCAAGTACGTCGGGGTGGTGCCCACCCATGTGCCGGCCGTCGGGGATCTGACCTTCGAGGTCGGATTCGTGATCACGGCGGTGGTCTACCTCGGCTGGCACCTCATCGCGAGAACCGGGCGGGAGACCACCCTGGCCGAGTGAGCGACCGGGCTGAGGCTCGGGGCATTCCCGCGGCTTCGCGGTTTCACAGGGCTGCCTCAGGGAAGAGCGAGCTGGCACCCAGGGATGGCCGGTAGCATGTGCAGGTCTTGCTTGAGGCCTGCCGCGGGGTTGCGCAGGCCAGACCTGATGCCTCGACCCGCAGAAGAAGCCCCGTAGAAGAAGCAGAGTGCCGGAAGGACTTCTCTCTATGCCCAGGATGGCAGGCCTCCGTAAGCGCTTGACCGACCTGATCCCGGAACTGGCGAAGTTCGGCGTGGTCGGGCTGATCGGGACCGTCATCGACCTGGGCGGCGCCGACTACCTGCACGTCCACCTGGGCGTCGGGCCCATGGTCGCCAAGGGGCTGTCGATCGCCGCGGCCACGCTGGTCACCTACCTGGGCAGCAGATTCTGGACCTTCCGGCACCGGGTCAACCAAGGGCTGCTGCGCGAGGGCGTCCTGTTCGTGATGCTGAACGTCGTCGGCCTGGCGGTAGCCGAGGTCGTGATCGCGGTCACGACCTACGGGCTGGACCTGAAGTCCGAACTGGCCTACAACGCGGCCAGCGTGGTCGGCACCGGGCTCGGGACGATCTTCCGGTACTTCGCGTACAAGAGGTGGGTCTTCCTGGCCGATGCGCCGGGCGCCGCGGTGGCCGCCGGCGAGGCCGCGTTGTCCGGGATTGTCGACCCCGCGGAGACCAGCCCGTCGGGTGCGGCGCTCACCGGCTACGGGCCGCCCTGGGAGGAACTCGAACGGACCGCGGACCCGCGCTACGGCCCGGCGCGGGAGCGCCGCAGCCCGGCCGGGGCCGACGCCAGGCGGCGCTGACGTCTGGTCAGGTCCACGATCATGAAGGGTTCACTACCCCAGGTCGTAACGTCTTCCTGATGGCGGGAATTGTCCCTCCAGCCTCATTTTGATCATCCGCAACATCTCGGTCGCAGAAAAGTAAAGAAACCTGCCGATCAACCCGTAAACGTCGGGACAAATCGCTACTATGACGATTTGTTACTCACCCGTAAGATGATCGCCCGGACGCTCACCGAGGGTGCGCACATGGGCCACGATCTATTCGGCACTGCCGGGGGGGCAGGATGAGGGCCTGGAACGGTTACGCAGCGCCGCTGATGGCGGCCGTGATCAGCATGGTGGTCGCAGGGTGCAGCAGCGGATCCGGCACCGCGGCCCGGTCGTCCCCGCCCGAGAAGGCGGACGTCACGGTGGCCGCGCTGCCGGCCGCCGACCTGGCGGGCCTGTACATCGCGCAGGACGACGGATTCTTCGCCCAGCAGGGGCTGCACGTAAAAATCGTGAAGATAGCCAGCAGCGCGGCGGTCATCGCCGACCAGCTGAAGGGCGAGGTCGACATCACGGCCGGAAGCTACGTCGCGTATATCGCGGCGCAGGCGGCAGGGGCCAGGTTCCGCATCCTCGCCGAGGCCTCTGCGCTGCGGCCGAATACACGGGTGCTGGTCATCAGCGCGGACTCCCCGATCAGGACCCTCGCCGATCTGGTGGGCAAGAAGATCGGGCTCAACGGAACCAACAGCATCGGCACCCTGCTGATCAGCGCGCTGCTGGCCCAACACGGCATCTCGCCGGGGAAGGTGACGTTCGTCACGGACGCCAAAGGCTTCCCCGCGATACCCGCGCAGCTCAAGGGTGGCGCGTGGGCCGCGGCGTTCCTCGCCGAGCCCTACGTCACCGTCGCCGGAGAGGACTACGGCGAGCGCGAGCTGGCTGACCTGGACCAGGGCGCGACCCTGAACTTCCCGATCGACGGCTACCTGGCCACCCAGGCGTGGGCGGAGAAGTACCCGAAGACGGCGGCCGCGTTCGTGCGCGCGATCGAGGAAGGCCAGGCCCTCGCCGACAGCGACCGGACGGCCGCCGAGGCGGCCATGGGCGAGTCCGACGGCCTTCCGCATCAGGTGACCGCGGTGATGGCGCTGCCGGCCTTTCCGGTCGGCCCGGTGGATGAGACGCGGATCGAGCGCACCGCCGAGGCCATGCTCCAGTTCGGCCTGCTCGGCAGGCAATATGCCGCCGAGGTTCAGCAGGGAACCCTGGTCAAGGCGATGATCGGTCCCGGCCCCTGAGCCTGCCCCGGTCGTGAGCGGCTGCGCGGGGCCTACGCGGGGCCGCGGACGGGCTGGGTGCCGGCCCGCAGGGGATGCCGGGGCAGGAACACCCCGAACGTGGCCGGCTTGGCCTTGACCAGCACGACCCGGCCGCCGTCGGCGGCCGCCATGGTCCGGGCCAGCGCCAGGCCAAGCCCCGTACCTTCCGGACGGCCGCTGACGCTCCGCTCGAAGATGCGCGACACCAGGTCCGGCGGGACGCCCTTGCCCTCGTCCCTGACCTCGATCACCACCGACCGCGCGCTCTGCGAGGTCTGGATGGTCACCGTCCCGCCGCCGTGCATCAGCGCGTTGTCCAGCAGGGTCGCGAGGACCTGGGCCAGCCCGCCGGGGGTGACGTGCGCCTGCAGGCCGCGCGCGCCGATGACCACCAGCTTCCGGCGCGCCCGGCGGAACGCGGGCTCCCACTCGACGACCTGCTGCTGCACGATCTCGTCGATGCCGGTCAGCTCGGCCGAGGCCGCGGTCGCCCGGCCCGGGCTCAGCAGCTGGCTGACCACGTCCGCGAGACGCTCGGCCTGGGCCAGGGCGGCGCTGCCCTCCTCGCGGACCACCTCGGGGTCGTCGGCCGCGGCGATCATCTCCTCCAGCCGCATGGACAGCGCGGTCAGCGGGGTGCGCAGCTGGTGCGAGGCGTCGACGGCGAGCTCGCGATCCGCCGCGAGCAGGCTGGACAGCCGCCGAGCCGAGCTGTCCAGCCCGTCGGCCACCTGATCCAGGTCTGCCACTCCGTACCGGCGGCCGAGCGGGCGCGGGTCCCCGGCGCCGAGCCGGCCGGCGGCTTCGGCGAGTTCCTCGACCGGCCGGGCCATCCGGGCCGCGAGCACCGCCGCCAGCCAGGCGGCCAGGGCCACCGCCCCGGCCACGCAAACGGCGACGATGGTGACGGCGGCGGCCCCCCGCCCGGCGGCGATGACCAGCGCCGGAACGCCGAGGATCAGGACGGCCGCCACTGCCGCGGCAAAGGTCGAGAACCACAGCCTCCTGCGCATGGGCTCACCCCGTGACCGCGGGCGCCGCCGCCGCCCTGGCCGCCGCTCGGTCAGTCGCCGCGTTCAAAGCGGAACCCGACGCCGCGGACCGTGGTGATGTACCGGGGGCTGTGCGCGTCGTCGCCGAGCTTGCGGCGCAGCCAGGAGATATGCATGTCGAGCGTCTTGGTGGAGGTCCACCACTTCGCGTCCCACACCTCGCGCATGATCTGCTCCCGGGTGACCACCTTGCCCGCGTCCCGGAGCAGGATCCAGAGCAGGTCGAACTCCTTGGTGGTCAGCTCCAGCTCGACGTCGCCGTGCCAGGCCCGGCGGGCGTCGGGATCGATCCGGACGCCGAGCACCGCCGAGCCTTCGGCCGTGCCCCGCCGCAGTAGGGCGCGCACCCGGGCCAGCAGCTCGGCCAGCCGGAACGGCTTGGTGACGTAGTCATCGGCGCCCGCGTCCAGGCCCACCACCGTGTCCACCTCGTCGGC
>Ga0187781_10001767_pt1 | contig 16451 bp, 17 predicted proteins | sample 0715_SJ02_MP02_2_FD_132447 | JGI IMG/M metagenome (GOLD analysis project Ga0187781, IMG submission 132447) | Tropical peat soil microbial communities from peatlands in Department of Meta, Colombia - 0715_SJ02_MP02_20_MG | ecosystem: Environmental > Terrestrial > Soil > Wetlands > Peat | place...
ATACCGCAAGTTGCTGGCGGCTCTATAGCGCGCCGAGGGCTGGCAGTCGCACGATTCCCGCGGGAGGGACCCGCTCCGCTGCTCGTAGAACCATTGCAGAAAGGAGTTTGGAATGCCTTCCCAGACCACGCCGGCGGGAACCCCAGTGCAGACGCGGACAAACGGCTTCTCGGCGCTGCCCGCGCGTTTCGACGCCGTTGCCGCGTACACCGTGCTCCGCGCTGCACTCGGGTTTGCGATGTTCATGCACGGGATCGCGCGGCTCGTTGGAGGCATCGACATCTACGCGCACCGCTACATTGCGGGATTCGCTGGAGTGGCTCTCCCGCACAGCCTTGTCGTCTTGTTCATCTATGCGATTCCGTATTTTGAGGTGATTATCGGGGCGCCGATTGTTCTCGGGTTGTTGACCCGTTGGGCTCTGCTCGCCAATGCTGCCTTGCTCCTTGTTTTCATCTTCGGCACGAGCATGCAGCAGGGCTGGGGCGGTGTCGAGACTCAACTGGTGTATACGCTGATCGTCTCGCTCCTGTTGCTCGGGTTGGGCCTCAACGTTGTCTCGCTGGACAATCTCTTCAGGCGACGGGGCGGCCGTCTGAGCTCACGCTGAGGCGCTCCGATCGGCCACGCAGCCGATCGATCGCCGGTTGCGACGACCATCCATCCGCGCGGGGGCCTGGCCAGGCGTGCCGGGCCCTTTGCCCTATGATGCCCGGCGCGCCAGCGCCGCCTTGACTCGCTCGGGCGTGAATGGCGCCGTGCGCACCCGCGCCCCGGTCGCGTCGAAAATCGCATTGGCGATAGCCGGCGCCGTCGCCACGGACGCCGGTTCCCCCGCGCCGGACGGCGGCAGATCCACATGGTTGATCAGCACGATGTCGATGGCGTCAGGGGCTTCCTGAGCCATCAGCACCGGATAGGTGCGCCAGTCCACGCTGGTTACGCCGGACCGGTCGAACCGCACCTCTTCCTTCAGGGCGCGGCTCATCGACTGAATCAGGTTGGCTTCGATCGTCCCCCGCAGACCGTCCGGGTTGATGATGAGCCCGCAGTCGTGGGCGATCACGAGCCGGGTCACGCGTACCTCCCCGGTCGCCTGGTTCACCTCCACCTCGGCGACCGTAGCGACGACGGTATTGTTTCGGGGCGCGTACGCGATTCCCCGCCCCACAGCCAGGCCTGAGCGCGGTGCGTCCCGGCGCGGCGACGGGCGGGGCACCCACCCGGCTTTCTCCGCCGCGGCACGGACCACCGCCACGTGCCGGGGGTCGTGCAGGTAGCGCAGCCGGAACTGGACCGGGTCCGCTCTCACGGCGGACGCGACTTCGTCCACAAAAGACTCGCTGCCGAAGGTCGTCGCCGGCTGGCTGGGGGCCCGCAGGTTGGAGGTCCTCAGCGGCGACGCCTCCTGCGGCCATGGCACGACCTCTCCGATCACGCGCTTGGCTGCGAACACGTAGCTTTCCTGAAGCGGGGGCGGAAAGTCACCACCGCTCACGGGCCGTCCCATCAACTGCCCGACCAGCAGGGCGCCCGCGGTGCTCGGATTCGGGGATGTCCCGCTGCCTGAGAAACCGCGCGCCACGTAATCCCACGCCGTGACGCCGCCCTGCGCATCGAGGCCGGCGCGGACGGCCATCACGACGGGCGGCCCCTTGGGATCCCACCCCGTCTCATCGGCGCGCGTCCACTGCACCCGCACCGGACGGCCGGTGGCCTGCGAGAGGACCGCCGCGTCGCCGGCGGCGTCGTCGCTGCCCGCTCGGCCATACGAGCCGGATCCCTCCACCCACACGACGTGCACCCGCTCGGCGGGCAGGTCCAGTAGCTCCGCGATCCCGCGCTGGAGCTGGTGCGGATGCTGGGTACCCGACCAGATCGTGGCACCGCCCGCCCGCACGTCGGCCACCGCGCAGGCCGGGCCCATCATCGCGTGTGACTGGAACGGCCATTCGTAGCGCGCGTCGAGCGTACGCGCGGCCGCCGCGAGCGCCGCGTTGATGTCCCCGGTTTCCGCCGTGACCCGGCGGATCGTCGGCGACATCGTCCACATCACTGCGTAGAGATCGGCCATCGCGGGCCACCGCGCATCGGACGTCGACCACGTGACCGCAAGCCTGCGCGCTGCCTGGATCGCCGTCCATTCGGTCTCGGCCACCACGCCGACGAAGTTGTCCTTCGTGACGACCTTGATCACGCCGGGAAGGCCCTGCGCGTCCTCAATACGGACCAGTCTGGCGCCCGGTACGGGCGGTCGCACCACGCGGCCGTGGACCATGCCCGGCACCTGCACGTCGACGACGTACGCGAACCGGCCGGCTACCTTTGGCGGGATATCCGCCCGCGGTACGGCCGTGCCGACGACCTTGTACTGACCCGGCGGTTTCGGTCTGGCAGCGCCGGCGGCGTTCGTGCCGGTGCTGCCGAGGCTCGCGAGTGTCACGTCGAACCGCCGGCCGCCGATCAGGTCGCCGTACGACACGCTTTTGGCGGGATCGTCTGCGCGCCGTACGACGCCGTTCTGAACCGTCAGGCGGTCGACCGGCGCACCGAGACGGGCCGAGGCGAGTTCCAACAGCACGCGGCGGCCTTCGGCGGCTGCCTGCCGGACCGGCACGGCGCCCACCGAGATCGACGTGCTGCCCCCGACCCCGCCTTGATCCGGAGTGAGCGCCGTATCGCCCATCACCACCGATACCGACGCCACGGGCACGTCCAGTTCCTCCGCCACAATCTGCGCAAATGCCGTCGACACGCCCATGCCGAGCTCAACCTTGTCGGTGAACACTGTGACGCCGCCGTCTTGCGCGATCGCGAGCCACGAATCGATGCCGCCCGCGCCGCGTACGGCCGGTCCGGACGGCGCCGCGGCGGCCCCGTCCCAGGGCCCGAGCACTGGCGGGATGCCGAAGGCGACCACCACCGCGCCGGACGTCCTCAGAAATGCGCGGCGGGAGAGGGTCCGCGAACTGTAGCCGCCCATCGCCGTCACCTCCGCGCCTCGGCCGCGCGCCGGACCGCCCGGAACATCCGCATGTGCGCGCCGCAGCGGCACACCAGTCCTTGGAGGCCCGTCCGGACCTCTGCGTCGGTCGGCCGGGGCGTCCGGTCGAGCAGCGCGGCCGCCGCCATGATCCAGCCGTTGACGCAGTAGCCGCACTGGGTTGCCTGTTCGTCGATGAAGGCCTGCTGTACCGGGTGCAACCGGCCACCGGCGCCGAGGCCTTCCAGCGTCGTGACCGGCCGGTCACCCACCGTGGAGACCAAGACGGTGCACGACCGCACCGCGGCGCCGCCGAGGTGCACAATGCATGCACCGCACTGGCTGAGGCCGCAGCCGAACCGCGGACCCCGCAGCCCGATCTCATCGCGGAGTACATAGAGCAGCGGCGTGTCTGGGGACGATCGCACGGTGTGAACCGTGCCGTTGACGGTGAGCCGGAGAGGGGCAGTACTCATGGTGCGTCACCTCGTGTATTCGTCGGCGGCGCGATTCCGAATGCCGCTTCTTCCATATTGTTATTGATTATTATTGCAGATGATCGCCATGAACCCAAACACTTTCATTACACATCTTCACATCGCTCCTGGACGGAGACGCTCGTGCGGGATCTGCTGGAAAGCGGACTCACACCTGCTACGGAGCCGCTTGGGGCTGATCCCGATCCTCGAAGCAATAACGCAGGCGGCGGTAGGACTGGCGCAGCTCGACGGCGCGTCTTCTGACATCCTGCGTGGGTACGCGCTGCATCACCACGGCGGAGATGAGGTCTGCGATCACTTCCATTTCCGCTTCCTCCATTCCGAGCCGTGTAACCTCCGTGGTGCCGATGCGCAGTCCGCCGGGCCGATCCCAATCCTCCGGGGTGTCGCTTGGGATCAGATTCTTGTTCGTGATGATGTTGGCGTCGGCGAGTCGCTGCGCAACGTCGTTCCCGCCGCCAAAGCCCCGTACGTCCGCGATGACTTGATGGGTTCGTGTAAAGCCCTTGTGCGCGCCCAGCATCGGGATGCCCCGGTTCTGCAACGCCCGTCCGAGCGCCTGCGCGTTCACGACGATCTGGTGCATGTATTCCCTTCCAAACGCCAGGAACTCGGCCGCAGCGGCTGCCAGGGCCGCGACCCGGTTGACTTGATGCGTTGCGGCCAAGACGGGGAAGATTGCGTGGGTGATCGGCTTGGTGACGCCGGGATCGTTCCAGACGATGATGCCGCTTTGCGGACCACTGAAGGTCTTACCGGCAGATCCGGTCAGCACGACGGCTCCCTCTGCCAGCGGATCCTGGAACTGGCCGCCCGCGATCAGTCCGAGTTGGTGCGCACCGTCGAAATAGACGCGCCCCTCCCACTCCGCGATGACACGCTGCATGGCGTCCACCGGGTAGGGGAACAAGGTCATCGAGGCGCCGAGCGCCACAAGCTTCGGTCGGTTCCGGCGGGCGGCGACCGTGAACGCGTCGAGATCGACCTCCAACGTGACCGGGTCCATTGGTACGTCGTGAATCCGTAGCCCCCGCACACCAGCGGGTCCGTCGCCCCGATTGCTGGAATGTCCCCCGAGGGGCTGGGTTAGGCTCATGATCACATCATCGGGCTCGGTCAAGGCCGTGTACACGGCCAGGTTGCCAATCATCCCGGCGACGAGCCGATGGTCTGCGTAGCGCGCGCGGAAGACGCGCTTGAGCAACTCAACACAAAGAGCTTCGATCTCGTCGATGTAGCGCGTCCCCGCGAACCACCGGTTGGCTGGTCCGATGTGGCCCTCCGCCGCACGCTGCCCGACCTCAGCAGAGAGTAGTCGGCGAACGGCCGGGCTCATGGGGGCCTCCGGGGCTAGAAGGTTGATACACTCGTTGCCCCGCCACGCGGCGTTGCGCTCCACCGCCTGGATGACCTGTTGCTGCATCGCCATCGGCGACGGACAACGGTCCAGCACCTCGCGTGCCCACCGAAGGATGGCAGAATCGTGTACCTCCGCCGTACCCGCCGTGTCGCTCATCTCCGGTCGCTCCCCTTCCCGGAGGCGCCACTTCAGCGATCCTCCAAGGAATCCCGTTCTGCACTACGCGGAATTTCTCCGGAACACCTCTCGAAAGCGCCTATGTACCGTGACTGTGCTTCCGTCGTCGTATCGGCTACCTCTCGGGAGCGAGATTGAACGCAAGGCTCCCAGGCGTGAGGCGGGAGTCGGCATAGGTGAACGATGCCACGTGGCCTGACCGGCGACAGGTATCCGGCGGCCATCGAACACCTGCCACGCGGCAACGGGCGTCGTCCAACGAGCGCGCATGGTGCGCTTGGGATTGTCGGGATCGGTGTAGAAGCGATCGGCGGTGCTGAAATCTTTCGGCGCGCCGCACTCGTCGATGGTCACCCGCGCAATCACAGTTCGGCCAGGGTCCCTGAGCGCCACGTCGAAGGAGTTCGCATCGACGGAGTACCACGCGACCTCGGGTACGAGCAGCATCGAGGGCGCGATCAGCACCGCGTCATTCAGATACGTGACGAGTTCGCCGATGTCGTACTCGGGGCCCGCAGCACTTACCACCGTGAACACGTCGAATAGCCGTATCAGCATGCGGCCTCGACCGTGCACATAGGTGTCACGCTCAGGACGGGGATCACACCTCCTACCCGAACGCGGACGTGGAAGATGCGAGCGACCGCCAGGCGGGTGTTGTACTGCCATGTTTCGCACGTCATCCACGTGTGCCCCGGCCTTATCCGGAATCGCCCGGAGAATCCGAGACGGAACGACCAGTCTCGCGGCCGTCCTAAGACGCGCATGAACCGGAGGTAGCGTTGGGTCGGTTCAGGCAAGCGAGTCAGGTCATCCTCCGTGATCATGTCGTGCGGTCCGGGACCGATGGGCAGGCCCGCGCGCGACACCTCCCTCAAGAACCGCGTGCGCATCGTCATTGTGTGGCGCCGGCGACGGGTCCTGTGCTCACAGTACGCTCCTCCCGATCGTCGTGATTGTTTTTCACGCCCAACGTACTTTCGAGGCACGCCGGCCTCTATCGGGCAAGGGCCTGATTCGCGTACGCCAGACGAGTCTCTGGCCGGAGAGGAGTGCGGCCACCGAGATGGGAATTTGAGCGCCACCGACCTTGCGAAATCGAGGAGGATAGTATCTTGTCTGGCCGCGGGACGGGCCTGCGAACTTCCAGCAGCCCGATGGGCTGACGGAGAGAGTACCGAGGATCGGTTCGAATGATGGATCGGCCGATCGCTGGGCGCGGGAGTGCGCCCCACCCATGGCGAGTGACACTTGTGCTCTTTGCAATCACTTCGGCGATCGAGACCATGGGAGTCAGCCAGATCGCGGCGTTCCTGCCGCTTGATCTGCGATCGATGGGGTTATCCCCTGCGATGATCCCCCGCTTCGTGGGCGTGCTCAACGCGCTCGTCTTTGTGTTCGGTCTCCCGCTCGTGCCGCTGTGGGGTGTTCTGGCGGACAAGTATAGCCGAAAGCTCGTGATCACCCGCAGCGCGGTCGTCGAGGCCATCGTATTCGGCGCCATCGCCGTCAGCAGACACCCGTGGGAACTGGCGGTGAGCCTGTTGCTGGTTGGGTTCCAATTGGGCAACACAGGCGTCATGCTCGCGGCCATCCGGGACGTCACGCCGCGCGCACGTCTGGGAACGGCGATGGCGATCTTTGGGGCGTCGTCGCCGGTGGGCTTTGCCGCCGGTCCGGCTGTGGGAGGGTTTCTCTTGGACCACGTTCACGCTCCCGTCGCCGCAGTCTACGCTGTTTCGTCTGCGCTGTCGGTGGCAAGCGCGATCATGCTGGCTGTCGGGCTGCACGAAGTGCGGCCTTCGGTGATCCCGACCGGCGGGATGGTGACGCTGGCGCGCCGTGCCCTGCGCGGTGTCTTCACAGACGGTGTTACGCGCCGCCTGTTTGCGCTGCTCGGTTGCATCATGCTCGCCCGTCAAATGTCCTCGCCGTTCCTCCCCCTGCTCGTCGAGCGGGTGCATGGCAACTCGGCGTTGGCGAGCGATATCGCGCTTGTCGTCGGCACCGCGGCGCTGATCGGCGGCGCAGTGTCCCCCGCCGCCGGCGCAATCGGCGACAGGGTCGGGCTTGCCGCGGTCCTGATCGCGGCGTTGTTCGGTGCGGGGCTGATCCTTGTGGCCACGCCCGTCATGCCGACGGTGGCGTGGCTCGCCGTTGCAAACGGGTTTGCCGCGGGATGTTACGCGGCCGTGAGCGCGATGGTTTACGGCTTGCTGGCCGTGGCGTTGCCTGCGGAACGGCGGTCCGCGACGCTCAACCTGATCTATCTTCCGCTGTACCTGGCAGGCATCGCCGGTCCTGCCGTGGGTGCGCTGCTCACCGTGTTGGGACTCCCGGCGATCTACGACGCAGCGGGGCTCGTCGTCATAGCGGCGGCTGCGCTGGAACTGAGGAGGGAACGCTGTCGGCGGTCGCACCGTGCCGAATGACGTCGGCAGCTCTCCAACGCTCAGCCTGTAACGGCGAGTGGCAGGATGCGCACGAGGAGGCTGGAATAGGGGCTCTTACACCGGGCCCGGCCGAAAGGGGACGATCATGTACCTTCCATCACACTTCCGTGAGGACCGTCTCGATGTGCTCCTAGATCTGATACGGAAGTATCCTCTGGCCACGTTGGTGACGTTCGGCGGCGACGGGATTGTCGCGAGCCACATCCCGCTCGTTCATGATCCCGAACCCTCACCCTGGGGCACCCTGCACGGTCACGTGGCCCGCGCAAACTCGCAGTGGCACACGTCCCGGCCCGATGTCGAGGCGCTCGCCATCTTTCACGGTCCGCAGGCGTACGTCAGTCCATCGTGGTACGTCACGAAAGGACAGACAGGCCGGGTCGTGCCCACCTGGAACTACGTCGTGGTCCACGTGTATGGCCCGCTCGAGGCCTATGCCGATGCGGCGCGACTGCGCGAGCACTTGGACAGGCTGACGGCGGCGCAGGAGGCGGCATTCGCGCCGCCCTGGACGCCGGCAGACGCGCCGGCGGAGTTCATCGATTCGCTCCAGCGGGCCATCGTCGGGATCGACCTGCGCATCACTCGCATGGAAGGCAAGTGGAAGGCGAGTCAGAACCGCCCGGCCGAGGATCGGCTCGGCGTGACCCGGGGCCTGGAACAGCGCGCCGAGGTTGAAGATGCCGCCATGGCGCGGGTGGTACGGGAGCGCAGCGGGACGTCTCCCGGCGGGTGAAGCCGGCGGCTACCGCGCGCGAGCCTGGGCGTGCGAATTCAACATAACCGCTCCGCCAGGTGTTTCAAGCCAGAAACCGGCTCGGGCGCGCTCAGCTGGGAGTTCGATCGTGGGGCCACCCTGCCCGCGGCTTTTCTGTGCGGCCACGATCGCGTGGCCGCGGCCGGTAGGTGTTTGCGCGCGGCGCGACGTAGTCCATGCACGGCGGAGATGTGCGTCACTGTGTTTCCATTGCCTCTCCGCGGAGCGACGCCTTCATGGTGATCGGAGTCGAACGCATTCCCCGCGGCGTCGTGCTGCCGGCTATGTTGCCCCGTATGGTCCGCGTGCGCCAGCACTTTCCTCGGCCGCGCGCGAGCGACGTGCAGGACGCGGTGCGTCAGGCGCTCCGGCGGCTCGATCTGCCGTCGCACCTCCGTCCCCGCCCCGGCCGTCCTGCCTCGCGCGTGGCGATCACGGCCGGGAGCCGCGGCATTCGCGACATCGTGCCGATCCTTCGTGCCGCCGCGGAGGCGATCCGGGAGGCCGGGGGGGAGCCGCTCGTGGTGGGTGCGATGGGCAGCCACGGCGGTGGCACCGAAGAGGGCCAGCGACGAATCCTTGCGCACCTCGGGATCACCTCGGAGGCGGTCGGGGCGCCGCTGTCCACGTCCATGGAGACCGTTGCCGTGGGCCGGACCCCCGGCGGGTTCACCGCGTATTGTGACCGCGTCGCGGCGTCCTGCGACGCCATCCTCGTCGTCAACCGGATCAAGCCGCACACCGGCTTCAGCCGGCCGTTCGGAAGCGGACTGATGAAGATGCTCGGGGTCGGCCTCGGCAAGGCGGCCGGGGCGACGCAGATCCACCGCGAGGGTGCGGGCGAGCCGATGGCGCGCGCGATCGTCGAGATTGCCAAGACGGTCATCGGCACCGGCCGCGTACTCGGCGGCTTGGCGGTGATCGAAAACGCATACGATGAGACCGCCCAGGCCGTCGCCGTGCCGGCGGACCGCATCCCGGACGAGGAGATGGCGCTGTTTGAGGAGGCCCGGGCGCTCATGCCACGCCTGCCGGTAGACGCCATGGACCTCCTCATCGTCAGGGAGATCGGGAAGAACTACAGCGGCACGGGGATGGACGTCAACGTGATCGGGCGCTGGCGCATCGCCGGCGTGCCGGAACCGGAGACACCGCATGCCGAGCGCATCGTTGCCATGCGCCTCTCCGACCACTCGGAGGGCAATGCGCAGGGGATCGGGCTCGCCGACTTCACCACGCGGGCGCTTGTCGACCGGATCAACTTCAACGCCACGTACCTCAACTCTATCGTCAGCACGTACGTGCAGCGGGCGATGCTGCCCATGGTGCTGGCCACGGACCGCGACGCGATTCTGGCGGCGCTGAGCAGCCTCGGTTTGGCCGAGCCGGCGCGTGCCCGCATCGTGTTGATCCCCAACACGCTGCACCTGGAGGACGTGTCGGTCTCCGAGGCCGTGGCCGAGGAACTGCGGGGCGGGAGGGGCGTCACCATCACGAGCGGGCCGGAGCCATTCCAATTCGACGATGCGGGTCAGTTGAGCCCGATGACGTCCCCGCCATGACGGGGCTCGGAGACGGCATCCGTCTGGCGGGCGACCTGCTCAGGCGGAGCCGGTGGACGGCGGTGCTGACCGGTGCGGGCGTCAGCACAGAGTCGGGGCTCCCGGACTTCCGCTCAACGGCCGCCGAGGGCCGCCTTGCCGGGTTGTGGACCGGGCTGGATCCAACACGGGTGGCATCGGTGAGCGCCTTTGCGCGCGATCCGGACGCGTTCTACCGATTCTATCGGCAGCGCCTGTCCCATCTTGCCGATGCCAAGCCCAATGCGGCGCACCGGGCGATCGCCGAGCTCGAGGTGCTTGGCTTCGTTCAACTGGTGATCACCCAAAACGTGGACCGCCTCCACCAGGAGGCCGGCTCCCGGGACGTTGTGGAGATCCACGGGAATCTCCGGGAAGCGCGGTGCCAGTCCTGCGGGTCGATCATGCCCATCGGCGTGATGGTGCGGCAACTCGACGCCGGCACTCATCCGCAGTGCGCAGGCTGCGGCGGTATGCTCCGGCCCAATATTGTGCTCTTCGAGGAGGTGCTGCCCGTGGAAGCGTACCGCCGCGCCGCGGACGCCTGCCTCCGGTGCGAGGTGCTGCTCGTGGTGGGATCGTCGCTCGAAGTCTATCCCGCGGCCGGCCTGCCGCGCTTGGCCAAAGAACGCCGTGCGAAGATCGTGATTGTGAACCGCGAGCCGACGGCCTGCGACCCGCTGGCGGACCTTCTCCTGCGCGGCCAGGCGGGGGAGATCCTCCCGGCCATCGTAGAGGCAGCCCGGCGGGCTGCAACGCCGCCACGACCGGATTGTGCGCCGTCCGTGTAGTGGTGATCCTCGAGGAGGAGTCCTAAGCTTTTCCCGCAGGAGCCTGGACGAGCTTGCGGCGGGCAGCGAAGGCGTCGTCCATGGCCTTGATAGGTGTCAGCGCCCTGCCCCGCGCCACGGTGTAGGCTACACCGTGGCCGGTGCGGAAGACGCGCCACGTATATATCCGCCCGACCTGTTTGAGGGAGATCGTGTAGTTGTAGCCGTCCTTGTGCTCGGTGCCGAGTAACGCGGCCATTGCGCCACCGCCATCGTCTGTCTCCCGGATCAGGGTACTGCGCGTTCTTGCGGCCATGCCATCGGGCAGAAAATGTATCTTGCCTTCCGTCCGAAGTACTAGCGCCATTCCAAGAGACAAATCGCCTCCTCCTACCCGTCGTGTGCGGGGAGCACATGCCGGCGGTGCGGCTCAGTGGATCCCATATTCATGCGTGGGACCAGGGAAAATACAGCGGACGACCTATGGACGCATTGACCGGGCGCGGTTAGACTCACAACACGTGAGTCTATGCCGAGCGTCAGGCGTTCGCGCTGAAGAACGAAATGCCGGTATCGTTCGAGGTCGGGCGCGGGTCAGTTGACGTCGCCGGGCGATCGTGAGGACGTGACAACAAGAATGAGGGAGCGCGGGAGTGCGTCAGGTCACTGCGTCGCAGCGGGGCCGTCGCAGGCGCCGGGCAGGCCGTGCGACCTCGGGGTTACACGTCGCGGGCGATGCACGCGACGGTCATGGGGGAGGGGCCAGGGTGGGAGTGGATCCAGAGCAGGCGTATCTGAAGACGCGCGGACGCGAGAAGTTGCCCTGCACGGGCACGTGGGACGCAGTCGCGTCAATGGTGCTCTATCGCCGGTGCAGCGGCGATCGCGTGCGACAGCGCACCCTCCTCGCCGTCGCCGGCATCGTCGTGATTCGAGAACTCCCCAGCGGATTCTTGTGCAGCGCCGGCAGCAACGCTGCGGCCGTGCTCGCATGGCGTAACCGCCACGGCTGACCGCCCCGATCTGCACGTCCCCCATTTGGAGCACGGCGGAGAGCCCACTCAGACCTCCGGCCGAACGTACGTGAAGCCGAACCGACCCTTGACGCACAGGTTCCCGCGCGTCACACCGTGATCGGCGGGCGACGTAACCTTGACGATGCGGTTGTCCTGGACGTGCAACTCCACGGCGCAGCCGACGCCGCAGTAAGGGCAGATCGTCCCCGTCACGTGCTGCCGGGTTTCGTCCCACTCGCCTGCCTGCCTCATGCGCTGCTCGATGAGGGGCATTAGCGCGCCGGTCGGGCAGACGGCCACGCAGTTGCCGCAGAAGACGCAGCGGGAATCGAGCAGCGGAGTATCGGCCCCGGTGTCGATGCGCGCACCAAACCCCCGTCCGGCGACCGAGAGCGCAAAGGTGAACTGCGCGTCGTCCCCGCACGCCTCAACGCACTTGTAGCACAGAATACACTTACCGTAGTCTCGCACGTAGAGGGCGTTGTCGTCCCGGAGCATCTCGTCGACGCGGCGCACATCCGTCCCAAAGCGCTCGGGGTCTCCATGGTACTCTGCCAAGTAGGCCGTAAGAGCCGGTGCGGTCGACGTGTCGACCGACGAGGCCAGCAGCTCCAGCACGACCCTCCGAGCCCGCCGCACCCGCTCCGTCTCGGTGCGGACTTTCATGCCGGGCTCGACCTGCCGGGAGCAGCACGGCACGAGCGCACGGTTGCCCTCCAACTCGACGACGCACGCTCGGCACGCGTTAACCGGCGTCAGGTTGGGATGGTAACACAGCGTCGGGGCGTCCGTGCCAGCGCGCCGCATCGCTTGGAGAATGGTCATCCCTGTTTCCGCATCAACCGGCCGCCCGTCGACCTCGATGACAACGCTCACATCGATCCTCCTCGTATCAACGCCAGGGCGCTGAGCACCGCACTGGATGCTGTCTGCCCCAACCCGCAGATGGACGCATCCGTCATTGCCACCCCGATCTCCTCCAACAGAAGCGGGTCCCCCGGAATCCCCCGGCCGGACGCGAGGCGGCTGACGATTTCCATCTGGCGCTGCGTGCCCACGCGGCACGGGACGCATTGCCCGCACGACTCTTCCTTGAAGAAACGGGCCACACGCAGCACGACGTCCCAGAGCGGGGCCGTTTCGTCCAGTACAATCACCGCTCCCGAGCCGACCGTGCCCCCGACAGTCCGAAGATCCTCGAACGTCAGAGGCAGATCCAGCCGCTGCGGCCCGAGGAACGTGCCGGCAGCGCCTCCGCACAGGACAGCCTGGAGGCGACGTCCTTGCCAGACACCCCCCGCCAGGGCGATCAACGCTCCCAGCGTGGTTCCGAACGGAACCTCGTACAGCCCGGGTCGCTCGACATGACCGCTGACGCAGAAGAGCTTCGTTCCTGTTGACCGGTCGGTCCCGTACCGTCGAAAGCCAGCCGCGTCCTCCCGGAGTATTATCAAAACGTTGCAGAGCGTTTCAACGTTGTTGATCAGCGTCGGGTCGCCGAATAGGCCGACTTGCGTCGGGAACGGAGGTTTGTTGCGCGGCTCGCCGCGCCGCCCCTCGACCGAGTTGAAGAGTGCCGTTTCTTCCCCGCAGATGTAGGCTCCGGCGCCGCGGAAGATCAGGATGTCAAATGCTTGCTCGGAGCCGGCAACACGGGCGCCCAGCAGCCCGGCAGCTCGCGCCTTCTCGATCGCGCGCTGCAAGCGGTCGGCGGCGAGACGGTATTCCCCGCGAACGTAAATGAGCCCGTCCTCGGCCCCGACGGTCAGCCCGGCGATCGTCATGGCCTCGATAACTGCAAATGGATCCTCTTCCATCAGCACTCGGTCCTTGAACGTGCCGGGCTCGCTTTCGTCGGCGTTGCACACCACACGCCGGCGCCCGGCGGCTCCGGCCACGGCGCGCCATTTGCGACCGGCGGGAAAGGCCGCGCCCCCGCGTCCGAGCAGGCCGGAAGCCTCCAGCTCGGAAAGCACCCACGCCGGGCCGTGCTCCACGGCTCTTGCGAGAGCCTCGTACCCGTGCGCATCCTGGTACGCTTCCAGGCTCTCGGGATCGGCGGTGCCGACCCGCTCAAGCAGCCGCCGGACCTCACGCATCGGTGATCCCGGCCTCGACCGCGGCGAGAACCTCGTCGAGCGTGGCGCGCGGGTGTTCGCGGCCGGCGACGACGGCGACCGGGGCATCTTCGCACCGGCCGAGGCAGGGAACGGTCTCCCAATCGGCCGGTGCGACGTGGCCGGCGGCGGGCGCTCCGCCGTGCGAGACCCCGTGAGCCTCGCCCATGAAGCGCCTGGCCGGACCCCACCGGGCCTCCAGTTGTCTCACCAGCGCATCCGCGCCGCGCAGCCGGCACGAGACGTCGTCGCACACGTGAACGATCGTCCCATGCGGAGCGTCGAGACGGAACAGCGCGTAGAACGTGGCGACTCCCCAGACGTCGGGGAAGGGGAGTCCCATGCGGTCGGCCAGCCGCTGGAGGGCGCCCCTGGGCAACCATCCGAGGTCGTCTTGGAGCGCGTGCAGCAAAGGGAGCAGGTCCCGCCGCTGAGGCTCGGCGGTCAGGCGGGTGAGCACGCGGTCGACCGCCGCGCACTCCTGCTCGGCGGCGGGGGCTGTCGGGTTCGGCTCAATCGGCATGGCTCGTCGTCTCCTCCCCCATGCGGTCCTCGGCCCACGTTCCGCGCGATGCGACGCGCTCGACCGCGACCGCCGTCGCCTTGAACTCGGCCGTGCCCGACTTGGGGTCCCAGGCGTCGATCGTCAGCACGTTCGTGGGCATGATCTCCGGGTGGTGCAGTGTCATGAAGCAGAGCCCGGGAGCGAGAGTCGCGTCCGGCTTCGCGGGCAGCAGCAGCGACCCGCGCCGGGACCGAACGCGCACCAGGTCGCCCTCCTCGATGCCGAGCCGGCGGGCATCTGCGGGCCAGATGGACAAGAATTCAGTCTGTGGCCGAGGCGCTGCGTAGCCGCGCGATTGCGTGCCGGTGTTGTAGAACTCCAGCCTGCGCCCCGTGGTGAGGAGGAAGGGGTATGTCTCGTCCGGCTGCTCCACCGGTGGCTCCCAGTCCACGGGGATCACGGGCGCACGCCGGCCCTGTACGGGCCGACACCAGAGGCGCTCGTGGAGGAACTTGCGGCCAGGGTCGCGCTCGTCGGCGCAGGGCCACTGCAGTCCTCCAGATGCGGCCAGTCGAGCGTACGACATGCCCCGGTGCCTGGCGGAGAGACGCCGCACCTCGTTCCAGACGTCCTCCGCGCACGTATATCCCCAATCGTGGCCCATGTGTCGGGCCAGGTCTTGCAAGATGAAGATGTCGTCCCGCGCCTCGCCGGGCGGATCGACCGCCTTGCGCATCAACTGCACCCGTCGCTCGGAGTTGGTCACCGTGCCCTGGCATTCGCACCACGACAGGGCCGAAGGTAGGACGACATCGGCGATCTCGGCCGTCTGGTTCAGGGCGATGTCCTGGAACACGACGAACTCGAGGCCCTCGAGCAGGTCGCGGCTTCGCTTCTGATTGGCCTCCGACATCAGTGGGTTTTCACCGATGATGTAGGCCGCGCGGATCCTGCCTCTCTCCATGTCCTCGAACATCTGGCTCTGATGGCGTCCGCGCTTCGATGGAAGCGCGACGCCCCACGCCGCCTCGAAGGGCCGGCGCTGCACCGGATCCTCCACGTCCGCGCCACCCGGCAGGCGGTTCGGGATCGCCCCCATGTCGCCGCCGCCCTGCACGTTGTTCTGACCGCGCAGAGGCGAGAGGCCCGAGCCGTAACGGCCAACATGGCCGGTGATGTTCGCCAGGTTGCACAACGCATAGACGCCGTCGGTCGCATTATGGTGCTCGGTGATGCCGAGCGTCCAGCAGATGATCGCGCGCGGCGCCTCGGCGTACATCCGGGCGACCCGGCGGATTGTTTCAGCCGGTACGCCGCTGACCTCCTCGGCGAACTCCGGCGTGTACTTGGCGATCCTCTCGCGATACGCGTCCGCGCCGTCGGTGGCGTGGTCGACGAACTCGCGGTGCTGTAGCCCTTCGTCGAGGATGACCCGCCCGATCGCATTCGCGAGCGCGATGTCGCTGCCGACGCGGATCTGCAGATGGAGGTGCGCGAGCTGCGCCGTCGGCGTGCGCCGCGGGTCGACGACGATCAGACGCGTCCCGTTGCGCATGCCCCGGAGCATGTGATGGAACATGATCGGGTGCGTTTCGCGCGGATTGGAACCCCAGAGAAAGAGCAGATCGGTCTGCTCCATCTCCTCATAACTGGTGGTGCCGCCCCCGGCGCCGTAGACCGTCTCCAGACCGGAGACGCTGGGCGCGTGTCAGGTGCGGTTGCAGCTGTCGATGTTGTTGGTGCCGATCACCGTCCGCATGAACTTCTGGGCGGCGAAGTTCATCTCGTTCGAGGCCTTCGAACAACTGAAGCAGCAGAACGCATCCGGGCCGTGGTCCTGCCGGATCTCCCCGAACCGCCGCGCCACCAAGTCGAGCGCGTCGTCCCAGGTGGCCCGCTCCAATCCGCCGTTGCTCCGGATCAGAGGATGCGTCAACCGCGCCAACGGTCGTTGATAGCCTCGTGACGGCATCGCGCTCACCTCCGGGATGCTTGTAGCTCTGACACTCAGGTCACAATTATAGCATCCGTTGCCATTCCGCCGGTCCCCGGCCGCGACGCGGCACCGCGGTGCTGTTTGGAAGATCGCCGGAGAACTTGAAGACAGGCCGTGCACGGGATGGCGCCAGTCCTTCCGTGCAGTTCTACCAGCGACCGGGTAGGCCGGTGCTGGCGTACTATCGAAACGAACGTATCATAGGCACGACGACCGACGAGTACGTCGCGCGTCTCC
>Ga0187781_10001769_pt1 | contig 16445 bp, 11 predicted proteins | sample 0715_SJ02_MP02_2_FD_132447 | JGI IMG/M metagenome (GOLD analysis project Ga0187781, IMG submission 132447) | Tropical peat soil microbial communities from peatlands in Department of Meta, Colombia - 0715_SJ02_MP02_20_MG | ecosystem: Environmental > Terrestrial > Soil > Wetlands > Peat | place...
CCTAGCCGCCGCCAGAACCGGTCGAGCGCGGCGGGGCTGGAAATTGCCGGTGAAGCTGACGTCTTGGATTCCGCCAGGAAAGGCAGCGGCGGCTCGCCCAGTCCAGGAAACAGCGTCGGCCGCTGACGCGAACAGCATCGGCCTAGGGCCTTCGGCCCAGGATGGAACTTCTGTACCATTGTGCAGACCCGCGGGCGAGCGCACAATCGCACAGAAACTGGCGAAGGGAAGGGAATGCCGGTGTCCAGCCTGCCACAACGAGCCGCCTTGACAATCGTGAGCCTGGGGCTTTTCAGCCTGTCTGGATGGACGCTCGTCATGGCGAGCCCACTCACCGGGTCGGCGCAGGCCGCTCTTCCTTTACTCCAAAGCGTGCGAGAAATCAGAAAGCTCACGCCGGAGCAGGCCGCCCGAGGCTATCCCGTGCGCGTGCACGGGGTGGTCACCTGCTACGTGCGGCAGAACAACCCTCCCGGACTCTTCGTGCAGGACGCCACCGGCGGGATTTACGCTGACGTGGCAGCGAGCTCGGGCCCACTGAAACCCGGCCAAATTGTGACCGTGCAAGGTACATCCGATCCCGGCACAGCGCCCATGATCAGACAGGCCAGGGTAACCGTCGAGGGTGAGGGTGCGATCCCGCCCGCGCAGCGCGTGCCTGTCTCCTGGGTGTTGCAAGATAGGGTGGATAGCCAATGGGTAGCAGTGGAAGGAATAGTTCACTCCGCAGAAGTTGTGAATGGCGATTTCGTAGTCGCGATCGAAGCCGAGGGGTTGCGCCTGCGCGGCAGGATTGAACAGGGGAATTTCCAAACCCCGCCGGTAATGTATGGCGCGCGCGTTCGGGTGAAGGGAGTCTCCCAATCGGTTCATAATGGCCGCGACCAGCTCATCGGGTGCGAGATGATGATTCCGCGCGTGGATGACATCGCCGTCGAGCAACCGCCTCCCCTGGATCCGTTTTCGCAACCCCTCGAGCCAATTGAAAGCTTGTCTCAGGCCGCAGTGCAGGCGGCCGGCTCATTAATCAGGGTGAAAGGAGTTGTGGCTCTCGAACGCAGCGGGAATTCGCTGTTTCTAACCGATGGCAAGAGCAACCTGTTTGTACGAACTCGCCTGGACACCGCCGTCAAGCCGGGGACCTTGGTCGAGGCGGTGGGCTTTCCGAATTTCGGCGCTTACTCACCCTTCCTTGACGATGCGCTTTTTCGCCCCGTGGGACAAACTTCCAGCCCCGCGCCGGCCGCCGTCAGCGCCGACAATGCCGGTAGTGGCTTGCACGACGACGAATTGATCTCCACCCAGGGCCGACTGTTGGGAACTTCCATATTGCATGGAGCCAAGGTGTTTACCCTGCAGTCCGGGAACACCACGTTCGACGCCGAACTGCCGGCGGGGGCTGACCTTGTCAAGGCTCCCGAAGTGGGCAGTGAGCTGCGCCTCAGCGGCGTGTGTGTGGTGGAGAGCAATGAGAACCGCGAGGTCACGGGGTTTCGCATTCTTTTGCGGGGCGCAGAGGATATTGCGTTATTGAAAACGCCGCCCTGGTGGACCGTCGGCCGCCTGTCCGCCCTGCTGTCCATCATGGCGCTGCTGATCCTCTCCGCTGCCGGCTGGGTTTCGTTGCTTCGCCGTCGAGTGGAGCGGCAGACCGGTGTGATTCGCTCAACCCTGGAGTCCACAGCCGACGGGATTCTGGTGGTGGCATCTACCGGGAGAGTCGTCACCTGGAACAAGAAATTTCAAGAACTCTGGCGGGTTCCCGACCCAATCATAACTCCACGCGACTACGAACGCTTGCTGGAGTTCATGGCGGGACAAGTGGAGAGACCGAGCGAGGCTCGCAGCAGGGCCAGAAATCTGATCGCTGATCCCTTGGCCAAAAGCGACCACGTCCTGAAGTTCCTCGACGGCAGAGTGTTTGACCGCCATTCCGAGCCTTGGCTCGTCGGCGGCGCCCCGGCCGGCCGGGTCTGGAGTTTTCGCGACATCACGGCCGAAATTGAGGCCAACCAGGAACTGCAACGGGCGAAGGCGGCCGCGGACGCGGCCAACAAAGCCAAGAGTGAGTTCCTGGCGAATATGAGTCACGAGATCCGCACGCCCATGAACGGCGTGATCGGCATGACGGAGCTGGCCCTGGACACGGACCTGAGCGCCGAGCAGCGCGGATACCTCGAGCTGGCGCAAACGTCCGCTCAGAACCTGTTGACGGTGGTCAACGACATTCTGGATTTCTCCAAGATCGAGGCGGGGAAGCTGGAGCTGGAGAGCATCGAGTTCAAACTGCGCGGGAGCCTCGATCCGACCGTCAAGACGCTGGCCGTGCGCGCGCACCAACAGGGACTGGAATTGAATTATCGGGTTGATCGCGAGGTGCCCGAGAGTGTGGTCGGCGATCCCAGCCGTCTGCGCCAGGTTCTGATCAACCTGCTGGGCAACGCCCTCAAGTTCACGGAGACAGGTGAAATCAACGTGCGGGTCGTGCAGGAACGCGTGGAGGAGGACTGCGCTCACCTGCACTTCAGCGTGCAGGATACGGGGATCGGCATTCCCGCTGAGAAGCAGCCCGCGATTTTCGAGTCTTTCGCCCAAGCCGACGTCTCGACGGGGCGTCACTACGGCGGCACCGGTCTCGGTTTGACGATTTCCAAGCGGCTGGTCGAGATGATGGGCGGCCGCCTCTGGGTGGAGAGTGTGCCGGGGCAAGGCAGCACCTTCCACTTCACCATGCGGCTAGGGATTGCCGCGTCGGTCGGGCCGGCCGGACCGGCGCTGCCCTCGAGCCTCGCTGACCTGCGCGTGCTGGCCGTGGATGACAACGCTACGAACCGTCGGATCCTGGCCGAGATGCTGTGGGGTTGGCGAATGAAACCGGTCGTAGCTGAGAACGCCCAGGCCGCCCTGAGCTGCCTTGAGCAGGCGCAAGCCGCGGGAGCGCCGTTTTCGCTGGTTGTTACGGATGCGAACATGCCCGGGATGGACGGGTTCGATCTGGTCGAACAGATCCGCAAGCATCCGCAATTGTCTGACGCCACCGTCGTGATGCTAACCTCAGCCGGCCAACGCGGCGATGCGGCGCGGTGTCGTGAATTCGGCGTCGCCGCTTACCTCACCAAGCCGATCGGCGAGACGGAACTTCTGGACGCCATGCTGCGGGTTCTGGCTTCGAAGCCGCAAATCAAGGGGCCGGCCTTGGTCACCCGCCACTCTTTGCGGGAAGAAAAGCGGTCGCTCCGCATCCTCTTGGCCGAGGATAATCAGGTGAACCAGAAACTGGCGATTCATCTGCTCGAAAAGCGAGGCCACTCGGTCGCCGTCGCCAACAACGGACGGGAGGCTCTGGAATGGCTAAACAAGGAGCCGTTCGATGTGGCGCTGCTGGACGTGCAGATGCCGGAGATGGACGGGTTCGAAGCCACGGCGGAGATTCGCAAGAAAGAACAGGCGACCCATCACCACTTGCCCATCATCGCCATGACCGCCTACGCCATGCAAGGCGACCGGGAGCGCTGCCTCGCCGCCGGCATGGACGGCTACATAGCTAAGCCTATGCAGGCGCGTCGGCTTTTCGAGACGCTGGACGAATTGGCGGCCGCCGCGCCGGAAGACGGAACTCCGGGCGAACTCGAGGTGCAGTAGTCCGGCCTTCTCATCTCGGTCGCAAAAGAGCGGAAGGGCGGGGGTTTAGCCCCGCCCTTCCGGGGTGAGAGAAGAATTCCCGGAGAGTGTTGCCGCTGAGGCCGCGATTCCGGCGTGATGTGAAGCCAGCATCACTATGCTAGCCCGCGCGCATACTCCACCTCTTGCCGCACCTCAGCCTCGACGGGCCCTTCTTTTTCGTATTCCACCGCCACCAGGCCGCGGAAGTTCTCACGATGTAATTCGCGCATCACTGCGGGGATTTTGCAAATGCCTTTTCCCAGCAGCACATTGACTTCGCCGTTGGGGGCTTGAATATCCTTGAGGTGTACGAGTCTCAGGCGCGGCGCCAGCTTGCGCAGGGCCTCTACGGGGTCGTATCCGCAGGAAGCAAACTGGCCCACGTCCGCCGTGGCGCCTACGGTCGAGGAAAGGGCCGCCAGCGCAGTCCACACTTCCTGCGGGCTCTCGTAGGGGAATCTCCGGCCCTTGAAATAGTGATTATGAAGACCAAAGGTAATTCCTTCTTGCGTAAAACGCTGATCGATACGGGCCAGGAGGGGACCAGCCGCATCGCCGGTCACATTGCGAGCACCCAATAGTTTTGCGAACCGCACAGCCCTCTCGACGTCCTCCGCGTCTTTCAAGGTGGCGGTGTAATAGGAGACGCAGCGGATGTCCGCGCGGTCCAGTTTTTCCCGGGTGGACCGGAACAAGGCGTCTTGAGGCTTGCTGAAAAGCATGAACTCTCCGCGCGACATCTCGATTTCCTGGATGCGAAGGTCTTTGAGCTGGACGATCATGTCGTCGATGCTGAGATTGTGATAGCTGAATGTCCCAATTCCGATCCTGAGCTTGGTTCCCGCGCACCAAGGCGCCATCCCCAGAATCATGCCCGCGGCCAGCGACTGAGCGAACTCTCGCCTGTTGATCATAAGTCGGGTTTGGATTTTCATGTCCTCCGATCTGAGGAGCGTCGAGTGCTTTGGTCCTTAATTGCCTGAAGGCGGCCGTGGCGTCGCGTCGGCATTGACCAGGCCGGTGGCCCATTTGATCGCCTCGGTGTACATCGTCTGCAGGTTGGGGTTGTCCCAGTTCTCCTTGACATGACCGAGAGTTGAGTAATAGACCCGACCCTTGCCATACATTTTCGCCCACGTCACCGCGAAGTCGCGATCGCTGCGATGCACCCTGGGATTCGACAGGTCGAGGCGGCTGGCGTCGAGTCGCATCAAGACCCGGACCTTGTCGCGCGAGTAGTTTTTGATCTGGTAGATTTCGTCTTGCAGTACGAACGACGGCGGCCACTGGCGCATGCCCGGGAAGGACGGATCTTCCACCAGGATGGGTGCGTTGAAAGTTCCCCACGGATGCTCGTCAAAGTAACCGCCGAGCATCTCGCCATATTCCGGCCAATCGGTAAAGGTAATGGCGGCGCTGTGCACGCCTATGAAGCCTTTTCCGTCGTCGTGGACGAAAGAAAGCAGGTCCGCCTTCTGCTGCGCATCCATTTCGAGCGTGCCCCCGGTGAAAAAGAGCACCGCGTCAAAATCGTTCAGGTTCTTGGCATTGTATTCGAGCTTCCTTTTCGTCAGCGGTTCGGTGTCGGTGCGCAGGGTGGTGTCCCAAAGACGCGTTTGCTCGCCGAGCCTTTCAATGGTGGCCATGGCGTGGGAGACGGACTCGTGCCGGTAGCCCTTTTCTTCGCCGAGCACGAGGAGGTGTTTTTTCTGCGGGCTCGGCGCTTGTGCGAAGCAGAGGCCGGAAAAGATGAAAAGGCACAACCAATAAGCTGGTCTCCGAATCTTCATTTGGACTTCTTCCTTTGCGATATTTGAAACGGGCCCTGCGGCCGCCTGAGAGCAAGGGAGCTGGGCGGGATAATCACGAGATCTATCGAGAGGTGCACGTCCCGAAGCCGGTGTCTCTGCCACGCAGTTTCGCTCAGGCTATGCCATAGAATACGTCAAGCTGTTGGATCGTGCCCAGGCGTTCGAAAACGGCGGCGCTCATGGCCGCATCGAGTTTTAGACCGTCGACCAGTTGCGAAGTCCCGTCGGCAAAGGTTACTCGGATCTGACGCGGGCCGCTTCGATGTGCGACGACGGGAACCTGGCAATAGGTGAAGGCAAATGTGCCGGCGTCCAGCTCTAGCGTCCGGGCGTTGCCGTCGAGGTCCCAATAATGGAACGTCTTCGGTTCTATCAGAAACTCCGGCCTGCAGATAAGCTCGGGAACGAAGGCTAGCTCGCCACGCTCGACATGAACTCCCATCTCTCCCATGCGGGCAATGAAGTCCTCTTTCACCTGTCCGGTCATGCCCGGCTGCTGCGCGCCGGCAAAAGCGGGAGTGTGAGAATAGGGATCGGTGGGAATGGCGCCGTAGATGGCCGGCGGCTTGTGAATACCCAGGCCCTCATAGATGTTGTCGTAGTGACGCCGCAATTGTTGCAAGGTGGATTCATCGGCGCCGCTCTCGACCGCCTGCTCCAGGGTCTCGCGCACCGCCAGAAGAAGCTTCGAGACCATGTGCCAGTAAATGCATCCGAGTCCTTCATATTTGAAGAAGGTCCCCGAACGTCCCGTGAACGACTGATGGTCGAAGACTTTCTCGTAGAGGTCCAGGATCTGACGTTCTTCTTCGCCGGCCAGTTCCCGCAGGTCGCTCTGCTCGAGCTCTTGCAGCGTCCGCTGGAGATTCGCCGCGCTCGAAAACGAGGCGTTGAAGTGAATGCCGCCTTCCACGTCGCCCACCACGATGCGATGATCGTTCCGATTCAACATGACCATGAGCAACTTCGACTTCTCGACTTCGCAACGCGGCAGGTTGTTCTTCTGGAGAAAGGCGGGCAGTTGCCTGTCCGGATAGAGAATGTAACTGTCCTGGTCGGCGCGGTAAAGCCGGCTGCTGCGCAACGCCTCAAGCAGCGCCACAGACTGGAGCGGCGTGAGGGCTCCTGAACTCAGCACGGCTACCTGGCCTTCCAACATTTCGTGCAGTCTCCGAATCCCGATCGCATCTGCCGCGATGGTCATTAGATTGTAGGAGTGGTAGAGCCCATCGCTGCGGCGATTGGCGCGGATGGAATGATCCAGGTGCTCGAGGGCGCAATCGCAGAACGACTGCAACCGCGCAACCGATACCACGCCGCGTTCCCCGGAGAGACCTTGGGCGTAGAGATTATCCCGATAGGCTGATCCGGCACATCCCAACTGGTCGAGAATCGACTTGCGCCGGCAGTCTGGAATGGGACCACCGAGAAGCGGCACGAAGCTTTCCAGCGCTGCGCATATCTGCTCGAAGAGCGCCGCGAGTTCGGTCGAGATCTCGAGTTCCGCGCGTGGGGCGTGGTTGAAAAGTTCGCGGGTGAACACCAGAAAGCGGCGCAGGTAGTAGAGCGTAACCATAGAAGCGCCTGCGCCTACGAGCGCGTTGTTCGCGTCGTTCCACTCCGGCCGTTGGGTATTCATCCAGATGCCGGCTTCGGGAACGTAGTTGGAAAGTTTGGTCAGGATCACGAGCAGAAGTTTTTGCGCGAGGTTGGCGCGGGCCAGCTCACCATGGCGGTTCCTCAACGCTTTCGCGTCCGTGCCCAACTCCGCGGCCCGGTCCATGATCCTCCGATGCGCCGCGCTGTCAAACGCAATCGTGCTGCGGGGATCAGCGAGGAGCGACTCGTAGGGCTTGATGCGATACGGCACGTTCGCGTAACAGAAGGCGGCGTGAGCGAGCAGCTTGGGCAGGCAGTTCGGGTAGTGTCGCCGGGCCTGCTCGAGCAGTTTCAACAGGTAAATGACCTGGTGATCTCCCCAATAGCCGATATACGACCAGGGATCGTGGGGATCAATGGTTTCCCAATCGTAGCCGTCGCTCGAGATGCGATAGGGGTTATAGCCGTCAGCGGTTGAGGAGTCGAGGAATTTATAGATCATGCTTTCAGCAAAACCTGGAAACGACACGCTGAGGGCTTCCCAGTTCTGAAAGATGTCACGCCAGTTGCCTTGGTAGCTCAAAATCTTGCCACCACACTCGTCTCTTACCTTGATCTCGAACGTGTTCCAGGGGCGGCTGGGGTCGCCGTGACGGCGGCTGAAGGTGAGCGGCAGATATTCATGGGCAAGCCGCTCCAAATCGGCATCGTGTTGTCCGTGAACTCGCTCGAGCAAGTCCGTGCGCAAAAGCGGCTCCGGCAGTGCTTCGAAAAAAGCCCTGTGCTTTTGCGCCACCTGCCGGTTCGCCTTCCAGATCGACCGCCTCAAATCGGCGCTCGAAATCGAGTAGTTCTCGTTCGGGAAGCCGCCGCGCATCAGGTTGAAAAGGGAACTCGAAAAATGGCGCCAGACGGCCGGTTCGTCTTGAGTGAGCTGGAGCCCATCCGCACCCGCCACCATCTTCACCAGGTTTTGAGTGCCCTGGGCGACGTCCTCGTCAATTGCCGAGGCGATGTTCGGGAGGGAGTGGAGTTGGCGCAGCAGCCCTCTCACTTCGGCCGCGTCGCGGTTCACTTCGGCAACAATCTTCCAATCTTTTTGGCCCCGCGGGGCCAAGGTGAGGGCGGCAGTGAGAAAATACGCCCCGCGGCGGCCACGCATGTCGGTCTCGGAGGTAACCGCGGCGCCGCGACGGAACGCGTCGAGTTGAAGGCTGGAGAGCAGGTGCGCCTGGGCGGTCAAGCCGACCGACCAGGCCAGGTTGACGCGAAGCGCTTCGCTGGGTTCCGGCCTATCGACGGGAATTGAGGAAAGGCGAAACAGAGCGGCGCCGGTCGCAGGCTCCAGTTCGGTGCGCTTGTAACCGTCGACGAGAGTGCTGTATTCCGATTGGAAGCGTCGCGTGACGCCGGCGGGCAAAACATTTTGAATACCGTCCAGGAGTTCGAGAGTGACCGCTTCGTCGCTGCGATTAATCAGTTGTGCATGGCGGATAAACCCAAAACGCTCGCTCGTCATCCATGCGTAGGAAAACGTCAAGGCAAGCTCGTGATTCACTTCTTCAAAGATGATCTTGTTTCCGTAGACGCTCTTGTAAAGAAGGCGCGACACCGGATAGCGGCCGTGGGCTTGCGCCGAGAACGGTTCCCAGAGCGCCTCGCCACGGCTGGCCCGAACTCGAATGACGGTTTTACTTCCGGTGTGCTCGCTGCTGTCGTGAATGCGGTCCTCGGGATAATATGGAAATAGCGCGTGGTCGGGGTCGATGCGGCCCGCCGTCAGGCCGCCGTTGCTGGAAATGAAGAGCCAATGATCCGAGTCGCTGACGATACTCATGAAGAATGCCGGCATGGCGTCATAGTGCGCGAGGCGATAAAAGCGTTCGCCGCGAATATCGATGAAGGCGCCGTGCGCAGCTTCCGCGGAGCACCGGACCGTCTGCCCGGCATCAAGCACGATGGAGCTGGTCATTTGGCCTCTCGAGTGGACATCAGCACGGGCTCGACGGAAGACAGTGAAGTCCTGCGCTGCTGCAGGTCTTTTTCGATCTGTACCATGGTGGAATCGTCCAACTTGTAGAACAGCACTGCGGCCGCTGATAGGAAGCCGACTACGGCCGGATAAAAGCTCATCATGTAGCGGATGCCGATCTGGACGTGCAGCGGCTGAGCCACGTTGGCCCTGAATCCGATGTAGCCCATCAACCAAAGAAACAGGGAACTCCCCGCCGCCCATCCCAACTTCTGCGAAAAGGAGGCGGCTGAGAAGACCAGCCCCGTGGCGCGGCGTCCGGTCTTCCACTCCGAATAATCCGCCGTGTCCGCGTAGAAGGCCCAGAGTAGCGGAGAGGTGGGAGCAAACAATGTCGAGATCGCAATGTGCGTGAGAAAAATCAGCGGGATATTGCTGAGCGGGACAAAATAAAAGAGCACCGTCAGAAAGCTTGCCACCGTCATTAAGATGATGTACGCGCGCCGTTTGCCGCCCAGAAGTGTCGAAAGCGGGCGAGCCATGGCGGCGCCGAAGATTACTCCCACCGTTCCCAGGACCATGAACCAGGAGGCCAGGGCCTCAGACCCAAGGTCAGCCGTAACGTGCCGTCCCAGAAACGTGTGCTCAAAGTGGTAGAAGTGCCCCGGCTGCACGACGCAGTACTTGAAGTAGTAGAGGATGGCTCCCATGCGGAGAGAAATGAAGAAGACCGCGAACACTCCGATGAAGCACACCATCACCCAGGGCAGATTCCTCATCAGATCCCGCAGATCGTCCTTCAGCGCGTCGCCGGGCCGGTGGGCGGCCTGGACACGTTCGCGAGTGGTGAAAAAAGTCACCAGAAACAGAGCGATGGCCAGGAATCCATAAACGACCATAGCCCACTGGAAGCCCAGTTGATCGTTGCCGTGGCCGAACCGCTTCACCATCGGAATGGTAAGGCCCTGCACCATGAAGAGGCCACCGTAGGCAAGAACGAAACGGTAGCTCGAGACGCTGGTGCGTTCCAGCGAGTTGGATGAAATGACGCCCATCAGCGCGCTGTAGGGGATGTTGATGAACGTGTAGGCCAGCATGATGAGGCCGTAGGTCGCGTAGGCGTAGATGAGCTTGCCTTGTGCCCCAAGGTTGGGCGTCGTACACATCGCCACTCCCAAGATTGCCATCGGCAGGCATCCCCACAGGAGGTACGGTCGATAATGGCCCCAGCGCGTCCGGGTGCGATCCGCAATCACGCCCATCACGGGATCAACGCAGGTGTCGGGAATACGCACCACGAGAAACATGGTACCCGTGGCGGCCGCCGAGAGGCCAAAGACGTCCGTGTAGAAATAGGAAAGAAAGTTGAGGAAGGTTTGCCAATAGAAGTTCGAGGCGGTGTCGCCTACTCCATAACCGACCTTTTCCAGGAAGGAGAGCTTGCTGCCTTGGGTTTTGGCCGCTTCGTCCGGCGCAGGGCTCGTGGTAGCGCTCACAGGAAAGCTCCTTCAGCAGTTGACAAGGTGTCCGGTTCGACTCTCCGAGGTCATAGCTGAACCGGTTGAACACAGGCGATTTCACTCCAGCGCTTTCGCTTTGTCAAGGAATATTTTGCTGGGAATTCTGGCCGTGCCGCCCGGCGGCCACGGACCGCTACGGCCGAATGCGCGATCACTGAGGTCGTTCTGGCTAGGACTGATTGGAGGAGTTGGAGGGAGCGCGAGCGGTCGAGTTGCGGATGACCAACTTCGGACTCAGGACCAGTTGCTTGTCGGTCATCCCCTTGGCGATCGCTTTGATCACTTCGCGCGCCGCCGTTTCGCCGATCAATTGCAGAGGCTGTTGCACAGTGGTGAGGGCGGGATAAACGATGCGGGCCGCGACGACGTCGTCGAAACCCACCACGGAGAGATCCTGGGGTATGCGCCATCCGTGCTCCCGGAAGCGGTTGATGGCGCCGACTGCGGAAATATCGTTGAACGCCATCAGGGCCGTGAACTTCCCACGCTGAGCCAGGAGTCGTTCGGCGCACGAGGCCCCTTCTTCGATGGCCGAGGTCTGCTGCGTGCCGAGTCTTTCCAGTTGCACGACCAGTTTCGGGTCAACTCGGATCGAAAGGTCCCGCGCCGCGGTCACGAACGCGTCCCAGCGGTCCTCAGTATCTGCGCTGTCCTTGTGGCCTTTGATCACGGCGATTCTAAGGTGTCCGAGAGAGACCAGATGCTGGAGGGCATCACGAATGCCCGCATGATTATCGATTACGATCGAGATGCCCCGCACGACGCTGTCCGATTTACCAATCACTGCCAAGGGAAGATCCACCTCGGAATTCACTGAGGTGTTGATGAGAATCAGGCCATCTACGCCGCGCTCCAGAAACATCTGGATGGTTCGTTCCACCCGGTCTTTCGACCATTCGTGGGTAGCCAGGAAGTAGCGGTAGTCGCTCTGCAGCAGGTAGTCCTCGATAGCCCCCAGCACGTTGGCGTTATAGCCTTCCGCCAGATCCGGCGAAAGCACGCCGATGAGATAGCTACGCCGCTGGTTCAGGTAGCGGGCGAAGTAGTTAGGCTTATATTTGTATTCTTCGGCGGCCTTATAGATGCGCTCGCGAGTCTCCGGGGAGAAACTGCGGGCCAGTGGAGCGCTATTAAGAACACTGGAAACGGCTGATTTGGAGAGGCCAAGGCGGTCAGCGAGGAACTTCAACGTCACTCTTTTGGGCATATCCCTTTCACCTGTGCGTCCCCCGTTGGGCAGTATAACACGAGGTAGTAGCGGCATCAGAACGAATCCATCGCGGGAGAATGAAGCCGCCGCTTGCTCGGGAATGGCGAGTCTGGGCGTGATTTTCAGGGGAGCCGCAGGCAATCCGGAATGAAAGGAAGGGAGGATCTCCGTGGTTCGCTTAAACTGCAACTGCCGAGATTCTTCGCTTCGCTCAGAATGACATCACTTTACAACGATGTTGAGGCTCGTAGCGGCGACCCTTAGGCCGGCAGGTTTGAGGAGAAGGAGCGTGTTGGAGAGCTTCACTTTTTTTTCGCCTGTTTGGCAAAGCTTAGTAAGAGGAGCACGAACGGACCAAGAATCAGCGCCTCGATGGCCGCCCGCGCCAGGGGACGCCCCTTTCGGGCCCCCATCAGAATGCCGGCGATGACCCACCCGGCCGTCCAGCAAATCGCCAACACCCTCATCAAGGTCTCCTTGAATGGATGAAACTCTGCAGACGATGCTAGCTTGCTAAACCACTGCCGGCTAGAGCACCAAAGTACTGTGCTAAGTGAAGATTTCGGGATTGACGGGGTTGGGTGGGCGGCGGCCCTCGAGTGCGGCGAGGAGATTCTCCGCTGCCAGCGTCGCCATGGCCAGGCGAGTCTCCGAAGTGGCGCTGCCGACGTGCGGCGTCATCACGACATTAGGCAAGGCCAGAAGCGCAGGATCGATCTCCGGCTCATGCTCGAACACGTCCAGGCCGGCGCCCGCAATCCGCTGGGATTGCAGCGCCTCGACCAGTGCGTTTTCGTCGACGACCTTGCCGCGCGCCGCATTGATGAGGAATGCGGTTGGCTTCAACATAGCGAGTTCGCGGGCGCCGATTAAGCCGTGAGTTTGAGGCGTAAGGGGAACGTGCAGGCTTAGGAAATCCGCCTCGCGCAACAGCGTGTCGGGATCTACAAATTGCGCGCCAAGCTCCAGTTCAAGGGCGGGCGTGGGCCGGACGATATCGTAGTAAAGGATGCGCATGGAAAACCCGCGAGCGCGACGCGCCACCGCTTTGCCAATGCGCCCTAAACCGTACACGCCCAGCGTCTTGCGATAAAGGTCGGTTCCCCAGAAGTACCCCCACTTCCAATAGTGCCAGTGGCCCTGCCGGGCGTAGCGATCGCATTCCACCAGGCGTCGCGCCGTGGCCAGGAGCAGTGTGAACGACAGGTCGGCCGTGGTCTCGGTGAGCACATCGGGAGTGTTGGTGACCACGATCCGGCGCTGCGTGCACGCCGCGACGTCAATGTTATCGTATCCGACCGCGACGTTGGCAATCACGCGCAAAAGCGGCGCCTTTTCCAACACTTCTTTGCTGACTCGCGCCCCGCATACCATCAAACCGTCGACGTCCCGGCACGCCTCTGCCAGTTGCTGGGGAATAAGCGGCGCATCTTCAGGATGCACCCGCACCTCGCATTGCGCCGCGATCCGCTTGACGACCTCGTCCGGCAGCGGCCGCGTAATGAAGACTTTGTGCAGACTCATGTGTTAGGTCCCCACAGGACAGTGGTTAGTGGCCAGTGCTTAGTGGCTAGTGTCGTGTAACGCAAGTTCATGGGATATGTCCCACCCAGGGTTCACGCCCTGGGCTAAGTTATTTCGCCCCTAACGGGGCTGAAAACCATTGACCCCAAGAACCCGATTTAATGAACGAACTTATGTTACATCACACTGGAGTTTGGCGGCCAGCATCGAACACGTTCTTCACTGGTCACTAAGAACTAGGCACTAACCACTGTCTTTAATTGATCCAGCGGCCGGCGTCATCCTTCCTTTCGTTCTTCCGCATGTAGATTTCGAATTTCTTGCGCAGGCGGGCTCGCCGCCACTCTTGATAGCGAGATGACAAGCTCAAGCCGTGGGGAAGATGGGGGCCGCGCAGATAAAGATAACCGAACAGCATCCCTCCAAGATGCGCCACGTGGCTGACGCCCGATCCTGGGTTGCCGATGGAAGAAAGAAACTCGATGCCTCCGAATATGAGCACAAACCACTTGGCCTTGATGGGAATGAAGAAGTAAAGGTAAATCGGCCGATCCGGGAAAAGCATGCCATACGCCAGCAAGAGGCCGTAGATTGCCCCGGACGCCCCGCCTGTCGCGGCGCTGGTGGTGCTGGCAAAGATCGCATCCGTCACGACAACATAGATACCGGCGCCAATTCCGGTGAGGAAGTAATAGAAAAGGAACTTCTCTCCACCCCACAGGCTCTCCAGATCCGAGCCGAACATCCAAAGCGCAAACATGTTGAAGATGATGTGAAAAAAGCCGTAATGGATGAACATGTAGGTGACGAGTTCCCAGAGATAGAAGCGGTGCAGGACATCGTCAGATCGAAGCGGGAGCCAAACGTAGGGCGCGTTCCAGAACCGCTGGAGCAGATAAGTGACCACGAATACCGCCGACGTAATGATGATCAATTGCTTCACCACCCGGGTCAGCGGCGGCCCGAACGAGTATGCGATTTGTCGATACCGGGGCATGATTAAAAGCCTACCACAGTTCAGGTGTCAGGTGTCAGGTGCCTGGTGTCAGGTGACAGGTGTCAGGTGCTAGGTGTCAGGGCAAACACTCGAGGCCGCATGGCCATCGCAGCAGCCTTACCTTATGCCCAGCGATTCGTCATACTCGAGAGCGGCATCCGCCTCCTTCGCCAGATCAGCACATATTGTGCTTAGTCTTCGCGGGCATTTGGTAGTCGCAATTGTCTTGATCTTTTTGAGGTCATCGTCGCTGACCGTGGAATCGACGTGCTTCAGCACGAAGCTCCGAAAACCAGGATCCTTTCTGGCGAGTTCCGCGAACCGGGGCAGTGTAGTCCAGTGGTCAACCAGAATACGGACCACTGACTCGCTGTAACCCTCGGCAAGACCGCCATCGTCATACTGACGGCATAGCCTCTATGATTTGTAGAGAGCATGTTTTCAGAAACTTCTTCTCATCAGCACGTGGGTGCTGAACTTGGTGCTGCCGAGCGGAGCCACGACCTTAAACCCCTCCCGCTCGAACATCGACGCAGTTCCCTGTGTGGACTCATTCCCAAAAGCGTAAGATTTCCAGCTCGAGATAGGGTAGGCCTCGACGAGTCCCCCACCCTTTTCTTTAATACCTTCGAGAGCGGCCTTCAAGGCTGCGGCGGCTACGCCGCGCTTGCGGTGCCCTTTCAGGACCGCAAAGCAGGTGATCCGCCAGAGTCTCCGCTCACCCTTGGGGGCAAGCCCCCGATATTTTCGGCTGCTATCAATGCGCGGAAGTTCTTCCTTCGGACCGTACTGGCACCAGCCGACTGGCTCTCCTTCCGCGTAAACAAGAATTCCGTGCGAGCATCCCCTGTCGACGAGTTGGCGTTTTTCCCGACGGTTCCTCGCTCCCCTTTCCGCCCGGGTCCTCAGCCATTCACTTCTGGGCAACCTATGAGGGCGGTGAAAATGCATGCACATGCAATGGTCAAAGCCGTTGTGTTGGGAGAAGAGCCGCACAAAATCAGGCCAGGTGTTTGTGGAAAGCTCTTTAGTTGTAATGGCTGGATTTTTCGCCCCCATTAGACCGCAAAGCTCCCGTTTCACGTCTCCTGACACCTGCTGCCTGGCACCTGACACCTGACACCTATTCCAGCTTTTTCCGCCCCACCGCGAACAGCGCAGCAGCCATGGCCAGAAAAATGACCAGGCCAAAAACACTGGAGTTGGCGAGCCCCGGCCAGTACTTGATTCCGATCGCTACCGCCTGATCCACCTCGAATCCGACCAGCGCTGCCAAGATCAGCCCGCCGATGGAGCCTCCGGCAATAAGTCCCGCGGCGAACAGGGCGCCACTCGAGACTTCACCTTCCTGGCGCTTGGTGATTTTTTGGAGAAGCCCGCTCACCACGCCTCCCATAAATATGGGTGCAGTCGTGGCAATGGGCAAGTAGGAGCCCACAGCAAAAGCCAGGGAGCGAACGCCGCAGAGTTCCATGACCACCACAATAAAGACGCCCAGCAGCACCAGCCCCCAGGGCAAGCTTTGGCGCAGGATGCCGTTGATGACCGTGCTCATCAGCACGGCCTGGGGAGCGGGCAGGCGCTCCGAGCCGATGCCCACGCGCTCCTGGAAGTCGATTTGCCGGGTGGCCGGCTCGTAGTAATAACGGCCGTCGGGGATGGCGTGCGAGCCGATGACGTTGATTACCTGGTAAGTCTTCCCGTTGCGCGAAGCCTCGCCCACCACGCGCATCTCCGCGCTCATGGCCACGTTCTGCATGGCCAAAGGCTCGACGTGCGTGTAAGCGCGGTTGAGCAGCACTAAGGTGAATCCGATGACCAGGACGGAGGTCAGCGCACCCACGATCATGGCCGTTTCAGCGCGCCGGGGCGTAGCGCCCACCAGGAAACCAGACTTCAACGACTGAGAGGTTGCTCCCCCTACGGCTGCGGCGATGCACACGATGCCGCCGATCGAAATCGCCGCCGCGGGGTAGGAGCCTGAAGTCCATCCGGCGGCGACAAAGAGCAGCGCCGTGAGCATCAGGGTTGCAATGGTCATGCCGGAAATGGGATTGGCCGACGCCCCGATCAGGCCCACGATGCGCGCCGAGACCGTCACGAATAGGAAACTGAAAACCACCACCAGGATCGAGGCGATGAAATTTCC
>Ga0187781_10001770_pt1 | contig 16441 bp, 11 predicted proteins | sample 0715_SJ02_MP02_2_FD_132447 | JGI IMG/M metagenome (GOLD analysis project Ga0187781, IMG submission 132447) | Tropical peat soil microbial communities from peatlands in Department of Meta, Colombia - 0715_SJ02_MP02_20_MG | ecosystem: Environmental > Terrestrial > Soil > Wetlands > Peat | place...
AAACGTCTTCCTGGGATCGTTGCTATGCTACCACCATTAAGAACACTTCTCCTCGGTCAGAGTTTTCGCCTGAGCAAGAAAATATTCGTAATTCTCTCAATGCTTTACTGAAAATCTGCGAGTTTGCGCATTGACAAGGCCCGGTGAGAGGGATAATGTAACATTTTCTCTATGGCGAACAAAAGGCGAATATGCGCGCTGCTCTGCTAAAGGCTCAAATTGAACGAACCTTTCCCGCTGCATTCACCGTATACCAGCGCAGTGAAAACCGGGGTTCGATTCCCACCGGCATCGCCGGGATTGATGACGCCGTCCGCGGAGTGCCGCTCCACGCTCTGACAGAAATTTGTGGCAGTTTGGCCTCTTCCGGTAAGACTTCGGTTCTGCATTCTCTATTGGCGCAAGCCACTCGCGACCGTTTCTGCGCTCTTGTTGATGCCACCGATGGTTTCGATCCGGTATCCGGTCAAGCTGCCGGCATAGTTTTGCCGCGTCTTCTTTGGGTGCGTTGCGGAAAAAACCGGGGTCCCCAGCGCTCCCGATTTTGGCGGGATGGGATGGAAAACGGCGTCAAGCTTCCACCACTTGAGCAGGCCTTCAAAGTTACCGACATCCTGTTGCAAAGCGGCGGATTTGGATTGATTGCCGTCGATCTCAGCGGCATCCCCGAACGCATTGTGCGCAGGGTGCCGTTGACTTCTTGGTTTCGCTTCAGCCGCGTCATCGAGCGTCAACCCGCGGCGCTGGTTTTTATCGAGCAGGAACCGCACGCCACCAGTTGTGCCGGTCTTGTTCTGCGCGTAACCAGTAATTTGCCGGCGCTGTCAGGAAATCTGTTCACGCAAAGGGATCTCAACGTCGAAGTCGTGCGCGACCGGGAAAAGAAACCTGTTAGCCCGGAGAAGAGGGGCTTCTCTTTTCACACGCAATGGGCATAATTCCATGTTCGCTTGTATTTACATCCCCGACTTCCCCGTGCAAGCCGCTCTGCTATCCGAGCCAGCCGAAAAACGGACTGACCTGATTCGTTCACCCATTGCCATTCTCGACGGACCTGCCCACATCCCCAGAGTCTTTGCGGCCAACTCCGCCGCCCGCCGCGCCGGTATTCAAATCGGAATGACCAAACTGCAAGTGGAGATTTGCGATAGCATCGCACTGCGCAAACGTTCGCTTGCTGCAGAAGAATCGGCGCAATCTGTCCTGCTCAATTGTGCCGCTACGTTTTCTCCGCGCGTAGAATCCACCGCTCCTGGTGCCGTAATTCTTGATTTAACCGGAACAGAAAAACTTTTTGCGAAACGGAAGGTTGATCAATTCGACGGCGTCCGTCGAACCGATGCATGTCAGGCTGGTCGCCCTCGCGAGATCTGGAAAAGTGCCGCCCACGCCATCGCCGCCAGAACCGCCGAAGCCGGATTCCACACTCGTATCGCAATTGCCGCCAATCCTGACACCGCGTTCCTCGCGGCACGTGGTTTTTCCACAAACACAATGATTCCCGTTGGGGAAGAAGCCCAGCACCTCGCACCTCTGCCCGTCGTAACGCTCCCACTTTCCCCGGAAACGCTCGCTACCCTCGACAGCTGGGGCGTTCGCACATTTCAGTCTCTGGCCGCGCTCCCCTCGGTTGCCATTGTCGAGCGTCTCGGTCAGGAAGGTCTGTACATACAGAAACTCACTCACGGGACAATCTTCCGCCCGCTGTTGACGTTCGAACCTGAAGCAGAATTCGCCGCAAGTTTTGAATTCGACGACCCTGTAGAAACTCTCGAATCGATCTTCTTCATCCTGAACCGGCTTCTGCAAGAGCTTTGCGCTCGTCTGCTTTCGGCTGCGCAAGCGGCCAGCGAATTGCGACTGACCATTGGGCTCAACGTGCGCCAGCTTGCGGCGCTTTGCGGGCGTGAGGAGCGCGAGAGCCCGCGAGTGGTGCCACGCCGAAGCCGAGCAAAAACGAGGCTGAGCCCTGAGCGCAGTCGAAGGGCCGCAGCCGCAATCCTGAGCGAGCCGTCAGGCGAGTCGAAGGACCTTTTCGAGCACGTCTGGAAACTCCCCGTCCCTACGCAAGATAAAAATCTGCTCTTCAGCCTGATTCATCTTCATTTGCAAAATGTCACGTTCTCCGCCCCTGTCCGCTTTTTGCGCCTTGAAGTCGTTCCCGTCAAACCTCGTCTGGCGCAAGGAAATCTTTTTGCGCCGCCATCGCCTGAACCGGAAAAACTCGAACTTACCCTCAAACGCATTCGCGGAGTCGTCGGCGCCACCGACGCCGAGGGCACGGGCTGCGCAGGTTCACCGCATCTTCTCGACACGCATAAACCCGGCAGCTTCACGCTGCAGCGCTTTTCGGACCTCGAAAATTCGCTTTCGCAAGCTTTCCCAAAAGCTATCTCGCAAGCCCATCCTGAGCGGAGCAGGTTGATTCGCAAAGCGAATCAACCTGCGCAGTCAAAGGATCTCTACCTCACCACAAACTTCGCTCCAGCAATTTCACTCCGCCTCTTTCGCCCTGCGCTCGAAACCATCGTCGAACTCGATGGCGAAAAACCGCATTTCGTCCGCCTCTGGAATCGTCAACGCCGCGTGCGTGCCGCTTCCGGACCGTGGTCGACTTCCGGCAACTGGTGGAACGCCGCGGCCTGGATACGCGAAGAATGGGACGTAGCTTTGCAAACATCCACCGGTATAGTTATGTATCGTATCTATCGCGATTGCCTCCAAAGCCGGTGGTTCGTAGAAGGAGTGTTTGATTGAAAACTGGTCGTTGGCTCTTAGTCGTTAGTCATTCGCGGCGCATGGAAGAGCGAAACGTTCCGAACGACGAATGACCAACGACTAACGACGACAAAGCAATACAAGAGGAATAAGTGGTTTCCTAAAACCTGCTATCTCCACAACATGGTCCAGCCCCATGCCCTACATCGAATTCCACGCCCGCTCCGCCTTCAGCTTTCTTGAAGGTGCCTCCCTGCCCGAAACTCTCATTACCGCCGCCGCCAAGCTTGGCATGCCAGCCATGGCTCTCCTTGACCGTCACGGATTCTACGGCGCGCCGCGTTTCCACATGGCGGCCAAGCAAGCCAAGATTAAAGCTCACGTTGGAGCAGAAATCACCGTCGGCGGCAAAGAAAATCATCCCAGCGCAAACTATCCGCTTCTTGTTGCCACCCGTACCGGCTATCGGAATCTCTGCCGTCTGATTACCACCGCAAAACTCCGCACGCCTAAAACCAGCGTCGCAACAGCTACGCTCGCCGAATTGCAATCTCACGCGGAAGGTCTGATCTGCCTAACCGGAGATGAGACTGGCCCGCTTGCCCATGCGTTAACCCAGGGCGGCATCCCCGCCGCTCGTCAATTTCTCTCCCAGCTCACCGAAATCTTCGGACGCGAAAACGTTTATGTCGAACTGCAGCGTCATGCCGATCGTTCCCAGGAAGCGCGCAATCAAGCCGCCATCAGCCTGGCGCGTGAGCGCCATCTTCCCCTACTCGCCACCAACGGCGTCTGCTACGCCAATCCCGCCGAGCGCCAGATCGCCGACGTCTTCATCTGCCTCAAAAACAAAGTTCGCCTCGATACCGCCGGACGCCTGCTCGCCCGCAACTCCGAGCGTTATCTCCGCAGCGCGGAAGAGATGTCCCATCTTTTCGCCGATCTGCCTGAAGCCATCGTCAACACGACCGAACTTTCTTCACGCCTCGAATTCACGCTGGAAAAATTAGGCTACGAATTTCCCCGTTATCCCGTCCCTGAAGGCGAAACCATGGACTCTTTTCTCCACAAGCGTGTCTGGGACGGCGCCCGCTGTCGTTATCGCCCCGTCAGCTCCCGCGTTCGCGCACAACTCGAAAAAGAACTTGCTCTGATCGAAAGGTTGAAGCTCTCGGGCTATTTCCTCATCGTCTGGGATCTGGTCTGTTTCTGCGAGCGCAACGGCATTCTCGTTCAAGGGCGAGGCTCGGCCGCGAACAGCGCCGTCTGTTATTCGCTGGGTATCACCGCCATCGATCCCATAGGCATGGATTTGTTGTTTGAGCGTTTTTTGTCCGAAGAACGCGGCGAGTGGCCCGACATCGATCTCGACTTGCCGAGCGGCGACGAGCGCGAGAAAGTCATTCAATATGTCTACCAGCATTACGGACAGCGCGGCGCGGCCATGACCGCCAACGTCTGCACCTACCGCGGACGTTCCGCCGCACGCGAAATGGGCAAAGTGCTCGGCTTCGACGAAGACACGCTCGCCCGCCTCTCCGCCGTCGTCGGTCAATGGGAGTGGCACGATCCCAACGACACCATGGAGCGCCACTTCACTTCGACCGGCCTCGATCTCACCCACCCGCAAATTGCCGTCTATCTCGATCTTTGCCAGCGAATGCAAGACTTGCCCCGTCATCTCAGCCAACATTCCGGTGGCATGGTCATCTGCCAGGGACAGCTCGATTGCGTTGTTCCACTTGAACCAGCTACCATGCCCGGCCGCGTAGTCGTGCAATGGGATAAGGATGACTGTGCCGACTTAGGCCTCATCAAAGTCGACTTACTTGGCCTCGGCATGATGGCCGTTCTCAAAGATTCAATTGGCCTGATTCAGGAGCATTACGGTGAAGAGGTCGACCTAGCTCATCTTCCGCAAGACTGCCCCGATGTCTATGACACCATTCGTAAAGCCGATACGATCGGCATGTTCCAGATCGAAAGTTGCGCCCAGATGGCATCGCTCCCGCGTAACAATCCAACCAAGTTTTACGACTTAGTCACGCAGGTCGCTCTTATCCGTCCCGGCCCGATTACCGGCGAAATGACCAGCCCATACTTAAAACGGCGGCAAGGGAAAGAACCGGTGACTTACCCGCACGAATCGCTCATTCCTGTACTTCATCGCACGCTCGGCGTGCCTTTATTTCAGGAACAACTCCTCAAGCTCGCGATGATCTGTGCCAACTTCAGCGGGGGCGAAGCCGAAGAACTTCGCCGCGCCCTCGGCAGCAAGCGATCCCAGCAGCGCATGCGCGAGATCGACGCCAAACTCCGCACTGGAATGACCGCCAATGGAATTCCGCTTCAAACCCAAGATCAGCTCGCCAAATTCATCAGCTCATTCGCTCTCTACGGATTCCCCGAATCGCACGCCGCCAGCTTCGCCCTCATTGCTTACGCCAGCGCGTTCTTAAAAGTCCGTTATCTCGCTGCCTTTACCGCCGCGCTGCTCAATAATTGGCCGATGGGCTTTTATCATCCCGCCACCATCGTCAAAGACGCTCAGCGCCACGGCCTCGCGGTTCATCCGGTCGATGTAACTCGCTCAGATTGGAATTGCACACTCGAAAATAAGGGCAACGATCGTGAGTTTGCTCTCCGCATCGGTCTGCGCTACGTGCGCGGCCTCCAGCAAACCGCTGCCGAAGCTCTGGTCCGCGAGCGCCAGCGAGATCCTTTTCAATCGATCGATGACCTCACCCATCGTGTCCCCCAACTAAGCCGCGACAACCTTGCTATCCTCGCAGCCATCGGCGCCCTCAATCATCTTTCTCACGAAGCACAACTCCACCGTCGCGATGCGCTTTGGCAAGTAGAACGAGCCGTCCGTAGGACAGGCCCATTATTAGAAGGAATTGTCGAATTCGATGAAGCGTCACCGCTGCGCCCCATGAACGTCGAAGAAAGATTAGTTGCCGACTATCACGGCACCGGACTCACTACGGGTCACCATCCCATGGCCTATCGCCGCGACGTTCTCCGCGCGCAAGGCGTCAAGTCTGCCATTGAGCTGCGCAGTCTTCCTCATGGCAAAACAGCCACGACCGCCGGCTGCGTGATTACTCGCCAGCGCCCTGGCACTGCCAAAGGAATCATCTTCATGACCCTCGAAGACGAAACCGGAACTTCCCGGGTAATCATCAGCCCCGATTTTTACGATCAGAACCGTATGGTGGTGCTGAATGAGCGCTTTGTTCTGGTTTCCGGCGTGGTTCAAAATCAGGACAACATCGTGCATCTCAAAGCGCGCAGCATCCAACCGCTATCTATCAGCGCGGCGCCCACACCTTCGCACGATTTCCGCTAACAACTGCCATTAAGTTCCGGCCGCCATGCATGATGCAAATGATCCTTCACTGCGTCTCCCCGATCATCGTAATCTTTGAATCTGTCCGAAACTTCTTGTAGTCCCGGAACGTCTGCTCGACGTCTTCCCGGTACGTCTTCACCAGCGCCAGTTTCGCGTCCAGACGAAATTCGACGTGCTTGGGCAACCAGACCTCGTCGTTGACCCGGGTTTGCTCCACAACGACGCGCGCACCTTTATGGATTCGGGCGAGGAACAGGCCAAAGGTGATCGTGTCGATCGCGGTGATGTCGAGTTTCACCCACTGCGCTTCCACCTTATCAATCCAAATTCGTCCTTCCACTTTGCTCAACATCTTGGCGTCGCGGTGCTTGGGTTGATAACCGGAATGAGGCCTTCCTTCCAGCACCCAGCTGTCATGCCCGTCGATCACCTCTGACCCCAACAACCGGAAATCGAACGCGTCGGCAATCTCCAGAACAAATTGGCGATCCTCGTCCCGCTCTTTCTCTTCCTTCGCCAGGCGTTTGCGTCGTTCCTCGTCTGATTCGTTTTTTCTCTTGTCGATGATCTTCTGAATCTTGTCGTCTTCCTTTTTCGCTTCCTGCTCCGATAAGGGCTTATCGTCTTTGGCAATTAGCTTCTCGACCTGCTCTCCGTATACTTCCAGAACCTCTGATGTGCGGATTTCCGTCTTGGCGACGTTGCCCTGGCCGTCGAGCCGATGTTCCACTTGTCTTTCGATGTACGTGTAGTCGCGCTCACGCTTGTCATTTTCCAGATCCTTTTCTTCGGCTCGCGTTAAGAGCGCGCGGATTTGTTCTGGGGGAACCGCGCCATTGGCGTCTGGTTCCAGCTTGACGAGCGACGCGGGCGAAGGTGCAGGGACTAAAACTGGTGCAACAGTGGCAGGGTTTGTGGACGGCTCTGAGGATTGACCGAGCGCACTGGCACCCCAGAAAGTAAACAAGACAAGGAAGCACACAAAGGCCGGCATGGTTTTGATACGTAAAAAGGCGAGCAACGGTTCCCAGGCGCCCACCATCCCCCTCAATCCCTCAACCCAGCTGACTGCGAAATGTTTCGGCAACGTCGACGCCAATCCATCAAGAGGGCTGCCAGCACACTAAGAACTCGTTCGCTCTTTCTTTAGCAGCACGATAAACCATCAGGCACGGATCGCTGTACTAGTAACTTGGTGCCGATCCACTACTTCTCAGCCCGCTCCAAACACTCGGCCCGGAAAAGACGGCCATCCACCCGGTGCAGCCGCTTCGCCTGTGTACTCGTGATCAGCCGATAGTGGAAGATAGTCAACAGATACTCCGCCACGAACCAGACTGGCTTCTCAGTCGTCATCCATTCCAGGTGATCGAAGCGTTCCATGTGCACCGGGCGTGAAAACGTGCGCAAGGTGCGCTCGCCGCGCAGGTTGAAGTAGATGTTGAAGTAGCTGAGGGCAAGTTCGCGTAATGACCGATATACCGGCTCGCGATACCGGCACCCGGTAAAATTCGACTTAGCCACCGCCCCCCAGTGCCCGTCCCGGCGGTAAACCGCAATGACATGGTCGGTATCGTGCTCAGCTTCCATATCGAGAATCAGGGGTGGGTAACCGTTAGCCCGCAAGGCAGCAGCCGCAAACAGGGCCCCTTCGTAGCAATGCGAGGTATTCTCCCGCAGCACACGCCGTGGCGACCACGCCGTGTCTTCCAAGTGATAAGGCATGGAGTCCAGCAGGCGCTGGATCCCATACGGGGTCTTGAGGGAGCGAAGCTTGCGTGTTTCCGAGGGCGTGAATCCCCAGCAATTGGCGTTGTCCTTCATGTTCGATACAAATTTGAAAGTATCAGGAGAATTCGGGTATTGGGAATACAACAAAAGGTTTCAGCGGCGAGCCGCAGACGCGAGCAGCTTGCTTGCTGCATGTCTCGGATCGCCAGATGAGACGAAAATCTCCTGTTTGCTGCGCGGGTATAATGGCCAAAAGGGGGCTGTAGCTCAGATGGATAGAGCAAGAGTTTCCTAAACTCTGGGTCGGCGGTTCGACTCCGCCCAGCCCCTCCAGTAGCAGCTCGGGCTAGCCTTCGATCGGAAACCCTTCGCGCGGAACTTCAGCAGCGCGTGCGATCTCTCGGTTCGGACTTCGACATGCGAAAGCGCCGGACCCGTTCCTCTGGCGCCAGCCATATCTTTGAACAGCTGTTCCGTCCCGACGAAGAGCTCTTCAATAACTCACCCGAGGCCGCCGAAGTCTCTGGCCGACCCAGCCAACGAGAACGCTTTTCAGACGCCTTGCTGCAAATCGCATTCCATCGCGGGAGCCAGGCGAAAACGCGCACGACCGAGCAAAAGGAACGCCGCCGCGGCCAGGGCAAATCCTGCACTCACTAAGGCCACGGAGCCAGCGTCGCCTTCGCGAATCAGCAACGAGGCCGAGAGCGGACCCAATGCGGTTCCGAGCAGCTGCATTGCGGGAATGAGCATTGCAACCCGTCCCGCTGGATCCACTTTTAACGCTAAACCCACTTGAAACGGCATTAAGAATAACCAGGTGAAACCAAAAGCCGCGCTCAGTAGCGAGAAAGGCAGGGTTGCGCCTGATGCCAAGCGATGGATTGCCAATGGAATCGCAGCCAGTGACATCGCCCCAATCGTCAGCACACGTACAGCGCCGAACCACCTCACTCCCAACGATGCGCATGCCCCGCCAAGGACCTGCATCAGCAGCACGCAGGCAATGGTCAGTTGTGCCCCCTGCGCGTCGAAACCCGCACGTTTGCCCAGGGGTTCCAGGTAGGCCCACAGCGCGCCAATGGCCGCCATTTGCAAGAGAACAATCACCGGTGGAAGCACGGTCGCTACCGACCACCTGAGTGCTGCATCGGCTCTTGCCTGCAATGGCGTAATGCTGGCTGGCAGGCCGGCGACAACGATGCACGGCAGCAGCGTAAGTGCGGCCAACACGATGTAGCCCCCGTGCCAGCCCAGACGAGGAACCACCAGGCCCGCAAATGCCGCGGCTAGTCCGGCTTGGGCCAGAGTCTGCACAACCAGAAAGATGCCGGTGATGCGCTCCGGAGTTGAAGAGCGAACGATGAGACAGGTCGTGAGCCAAAGCAGCGCACCCTCGCATAACCCGGTTGCCGATCGTACGACGATCAAATGCGCGTCGCCGATCATGAGAACCGTGGCCGCATCCAGCATGGCGGCGAACAAAGCTGCGGCGCTGCCGATGATCCTCAGATGCGTGAGGGGAAAGAAGGTATCGCATAAGACCAGCCCCACGCCCAGGGCCACGATCTCGCTCATCGCAATTACGCCAACGCCCTTGAGAGTGGCGGCATGTTCCTCGACCAAGGCGCCCAGCAGGATTGGCTGAACACCAAGCATGAGGAGAGCGATCGTGCCGATCCCGAGCGCGGCCACAATGTTTGCGCGACTCGGTTGTTCTGCTCGTATGTTCGAGATGTCATCCTGCATTCGGCCTCTGGCTGCTCGCGTACCGCCCTTTCACCCACGTTCACGCAGAAGATGGGCAAAGGAACCCCCATCAACATTCAGTTCTCTTTGCCCTCTTTGTGGCCGCGTTTGCGACTCCGCTGAGCAGCCCAGCTATTGTAGTGGTCGATCAATGTTTGTCGAATAGGACGGTACACGACGCCCAGTTCGTTAATGCTGCGCCGGTTGTCTACGGCGAAGCGGATTCCCAGATGATTGCGAATATACTCCTGCGTCAATCCGAAAAAGGGTCCAACGAGCCGAACCACCCAATCCGGAACCTGGTGCTGCGGCAATAAATAGGGATGCGGATGGATCGTCCTAAGGATCTTCGCGATATCCAGGAACGAGCTCATTTGTTTTTCCGCCAAAATATATCTGCCCTTCGCCTGGGGAGTTTCGGCGGCACGAATATGGGCGAATGCCACTTCACGAACATCAACTGTGGTCAGGCTTAAATCGGGCATGCCATAGAAGAAATAGCCTTTCATCATTTCATCCAGCAGGAAGAGACTTCCCGACTCAGAAGCTGGCGAGAGCGACGGGCCGAGGATCATGCCAGGATTGATCGTGACCAGGCTCCAGCGATTTTGGCTGTGGGCGATTTGCCACGCTTCGCGCTCTGCCATCACCTTGGAATAGTGATACGGATTGTTCTTGAGGGTGCTGGTCGTATTAAAGTACGTTGCAGAGAGCGTTTTGTCCGGCATGCTCAGAACATCGATATAGTCACCGAAAATCGCGCCCACCGTTGAGGTCAACACCACGCGGCTCACTGATGGCGTGTCGTTAACGCTCTGCAGGACGTTCCGCGTCCCTGACAGGGCAGGCTCGAGCATCTGCCGCTGTCCATCTTCGATTTTCTCAGGCAGGAGAAAAGGCGAAGCGACGTGATAGACGACCGAACACCCCGCCATCGCCTTATCGAAAGATCCTGGTTGCAGCAGGTCGGCCTCGAATAACAACAGGCGCCCAGGATATCTCTGCTCCATCGCCAACAGCGGTTCGGTCTTCGACTTGTTGGCAAGACTTCGAACGGTAGCGTGGACAAGGTCGCTTTGCGCGAGCAACTGATCGATCAAATGGCTCGCAACATAGCCGCCGCCGCCCGTCACTAGAACTGTTTGTGCCATTGCTTGGTCATCGAGTCACCGCTCTCTCAGCGTGTTCGCTCGCCGTCTGAGATTTTGGAGTTGTCTTCAGCGCGCCCGCGATCGACCCAGCGACGAACTCGATGAGGGTTGCCCTCTGTCAATCTGTCAGTCCGCTAAAACACGACCTTGGCCTGCAACTGGATTAGACGCGGCGAGGAGTTCGCTCCCAATCCAACGCCATAGATACTGGTCGGCGAACCAGTCGTCTGAATGATGCTGCCGAAAAACGGATTGTCTATATTCATCACCGGGTAATAGAAATTAGGATGATTGAAGACGTTGAAGAGACGCGCGCCAAGCGAGACTTCCCTGCCCTCTTTAAACAATCCGAATGCTTTCTCGACAGCGAAGTCGCTGTCGAAGTATCCCGGTCCGCGGAACTGGTTGCGGCTCTGCTGGCCCCAGTCGTTGGTTGGATCGGCAAAATTCGATGCCAGAAGACATGGAGTCTTCGTCGCTGATGCGCTGCACGAGTGGCTTGTCGGGCCAACAATATCGGCGAAGACCGATTGATAGCCGCCTGGCGTACCGTAGTAAGCCGCGGTGACTGAGGGAGGGTTGGTTTGGAAGTCCACCGTGGATTCGAGCGCGGAAGTTGCCGTGCTGCTAACGACCGTGAATGGCAAACCACTATGCCGCAGGATGGTCCCCGAAAACGACCATCCCTTCATCAACGCGTTTGGTCCGCGGCTGGTCAGGTGGCGAAGGCCATTGCTCCACACATAGTTCATGGTGAAACTGTGCTGGACGTCGTAGTCGGCGTTGCCGTAGTTGTATGTGCGAATATTATAGGGGTCTTGCGGAGAGATGATGTCCTGATATACGCCCACGGTGGCAATGCTGCTTGGGCCGAAGGGCGAGAGTGAATTATTGGAAATCTCGTCGAGAGCGTGGCTCCAAATGTAGCCCGCCTCAAAGTGAACTCCTCCATTGAAATCATGCTTCACGTCTACGACGAGGCCATCGTAATTCGAGTTGGCGATGTTCTGCTGCTGGGTAACAACGGCAAATCGCGGATCTGGAGGGAAAAGGGGAAGATCATTGCCAAACTGCGCGGGTGCAAAGCTAGCATTAAATGCGTTCAGGGCAGAGTTGGAAATCTCTTCGTGGGAACCATGATTGCCCACATATTTAACGCTTAGAGATGAGTTCCATCCCAAATCCTGCTGCGCTTCCAGGCTCCATTCGTAGTAGCGAGGGGCCTTAACGGTAGTGGCGTTATAAAAGTTCAAGGGCGGGACCGCGCCCCCGCTGGCATAGTCAGCCTGAAATTCCTGGTAAGACCCTAAAGACGCCGTCCACAGATTCAGCGTCAGAGGGTCGGGTGTGATTGGCAGGAATGCATTGATGAAACCGGGATCGAGCGGAGGATTCTGCAGGAAGCTATTGAGGGCGCCCGTAGGCAGGATATCCGCAAAAATGCCGGCGCCGCCGCGAATGACGGTTTTGCGGGCGCGGTCAAATGGCGTCCAGGCAAAACCAATTTTCGGCTCTGGTATCAGTTTGGCCACCGACGGAAATGCCGTGTGCAAGCCGGAGGTGATTGCCTGATTCACCGGGGCCGCGGTGTTGAGTTGGCCAAAAATCCCCGATAGACGCGCGAAGCAGTTGACCTGGCACACCGGGTTAGAGAAGCGATCGAAGCGTAGGTTCAGCGTCAGGTTGAAGTTCTTTGTAACCCGCACGTCATCGGCCGCATAAAAACCAAACTGATACATGGCGATTGGCATGTCGGTGCGCGACGGGAAATTCTGCACAATCTCGTTGCCCGTAGGCGCCCCGCCGCCGCCCGTAATGAAATCGCCAAGACTGCCTTCCACAATCAGAGGCGTTTGGTACAGAAACTTCTTGTCGCTGATATCGGCCCTGCGAAAGCTTGCTCCGAAGCGGAGGTTATGACGGCCTCGCGTCCAGCTGAAGTCGTCGAGGAACTGATACTGCGTTGTGTTGCGGCCTTGAGGAACTTCCCATGCCCCCGGGTTGAGCGATCCGAGCGAGCCGTCGGCGAAGACTAAGGCGGAGGGGAACGACGCGCTCGCAGCAGCCGGGTTCTTCATAGAAAAGTCGGAGCTGTACCACAGGAGCGAGGCATTGAAAACGTTGACTGTGGACGGATTGAAGACGTGGATCTCTTGTGCCTGCGACTGCCATTCCGGCTGGTCGCTGACGACGTTGAAGTTCGGGCTGATCGGATCCTCATAGGTGTCCTCGTGCCCGTGTTCGTACTGCACGCGGATGAAAACCGAATCCTTGGCGCTGAAGTTCTCATCGTAGCGTCCGATGTACACACGATCGTGAGTGTAGCCCAGCGGCCCGGTCTGGACCTGAACCGCGCATGGGTTTGAAGTGCCAAAAGAGACGCCCTTGACCGTGGTGACATCGCTGCATCCGCCGTTGAATATCTGTTGCGCTCCAGTTTGCGGAACTCCGTTATAAAGAGGGAAGATCTGGTTTTGGTAGAAATTCACCGCATCCGACAATCCCAGGCTACTTAGGTTGCCCAGAACCGCATTCTCGAAAGGAACAGTGGGCAGATTCAACGGACCGGGAGACGGTACCGCCAGATAGATGCCTTCCGTGTCGAAGAAGAAGAAGGCCTTATCTTTCTTGATTGGACCACCCAGGGAAGCCGCATATTGATTCGCATTCGCAAACAAGCGCGGGAGCCCCTGCGATTTGCGAAAATATTCGTTGGCATTGAGAGCGCCGCCATTCCACCAGTAAATCGCGTTGCCGTGGAGAGAATTAGTCCCGGACTTGGAAACAAAACTGACCGTTGCCCCCGCCGCCCCGCCAAAAGTCCCGCTATAGCCGTTGGCGACGACCGTGCTTTCCTGGACGTCGTTCAAGCCGAGAGTCAAATTCGCGGCACCGGTGCTATTAATGTTGAAATACGGATCGGTGATGCTCGCGCCATCCACGGTGAATAGGTTCGAAGTTGAAGGCAAACCATAGACCTCAAAATTGCCCCCAGTGAGCGCTCCTCCCGCCGTATTCATGACAGCGCCCGGAGTAGTAAGTGCCACGGCGCTGAGGTCGTTACCCGGATTAGGCTGTAGTTCGATCTGCTTCGCAGTGAAAGTGGTATTCAGGTTGGCATCGTTTGTCTCGACCTCCGCTGCGTTTTCCCTTACTACAATCACCTCATGGAGTGACGAGACCGCGCTAAATTGAAAATTCGCGGTCGCACTGCCACCGACTGACACCTGAACGGCTTTTGTGATCGTCTGGAAGCCCGACTTCGAAGCGGTGGCCGAGTACTCACCGGGCGGCAAAAGAGCGAACCGATAGGAACCCTCCGAGTCCGTCGAAGAAGTCAATGTCGCCCCAGTGCCTTTGTGAGTCAGTGCAATACTCGCGTTCGCCACCACGGCACCCTCGGGATCCGTGACGACACCGCTGAGATCGCCCGTGGTTCTGGTTTGTGCCCACATCATGCCGACGCTCAGCACTGCCATCATGCTGACCACAAATCCGAAACTGCGAATTGCCTGGTTTCGATTCATATGACGCCCCTTCATGAGTGCTATCGAGTGAATGATGTGCGACGAAGCCTCCCCGGAAAGACCCGGCGAGTTGAACAAATCCGCCTTGGACCCCGCAGCAGCTTGCGGCTCCCCTGAGTTGTCTGAAGACGAAATCGCCTCAAGCCGCCGCGCTGCGCCCAGAACAACACCACCACTAGCCCAGGCAGGACTGAATGCGCGGACGACGGGTCCATGATCCACCCCAGGATAAGAACGTATACGAGCGTACATGAGCAATGCTCGGATTTCAAGACAAAATCGACCCCCCATGAAGACAGCAAGTAATTGCCGATTCATCGTGGTAGGAGTGTGCGTCAAGTACCGCCGATCGAAGACTGTTCAGCTCAAATCCGCGCGCTGAATCATCAATATCCACCGATGCCTTCCGGAACTCGTCCATTGCGATAGCTCACAGAGGCTTGGCGCTCGTTTCTCATTAAACGATGGATCGCGATCAACCGCACCCAAAACGGTATGGTGCTTAGAGGGCTGCCCGACGCCCTCGCGATGACATAGGCATGAGCGCATTTTTCATAAAGCTCGGTGTTGCACAAAACCCGTTCGCAGGTCATGCCAAGGCAGAGCAATTGTTCGTCCAGTACCATGGCATTCCCCCCTCGTTCCAATGTTTTCACAAGACTTCGGGATCGTGATCGTTCTCGCTTGAGCGCATCAACCGAGGGACCTAAATGCCTTAGTTGTTCATCGAACAACGGCGGCAGTCGGCCGCCAGACTTCGCCAGCATTCGCGCCGGCTGGGGGCTTGAAACTGTCACCGCACCCACATCTCGCCGTTCTTTGTAGATAGTTGCGTGAAGACCAGCGTCGCCCTCTTCAGCGGATAACGGAACCGCCGTGATGTCGGAGAGTTGAACCTGCTGCCAATCCGTTTGTCCGGACGCGAGAATCATTTCGTCGCGACCCGGAATCCTCAAGGAAAAGCTGTCCGCTGCCCCAGTCAGAAAGCCTTTACGGGCAAGACGGCGGCATCCATTGAGCAATTGCGCGTAAAATTCCACTGCTGACATCGGTTCTTTCCCCAACTTCAAACAAGTTTCAGCACATCCTCGAAGCGGTTCAGCGCATCATCAATGACCGCGTCGGTATCGGCCAGTCCGGTATACATACGGCTGCCAGCAATCGTCATGATTCCATGAGCGCTGAAAGCCGCTGCCATCTCTTCCATCATGTGTTTGCGCGGCCCGACTTCCTTCATCACTTTCAGCGGGTTGCGCATGCTCATGAGCAATACGCCCGAGGTCTGCAGGTGGACAATCGAACCTTGATTGTAGGCAACGTAAGGCAAACCCAGCCGGTCAATGATTTCGCTGAGTCCCCTCCGCAACCGGTCCCCCGCGCGCCCAGCTTTCACCGCCGCATTCGTACGCTTCATTTCCTGAATGGCGAAGTAGCCTGCAACACAGGAAAGTGGGTTCGCGGAGAGTGTCCCTCCCACAAATGCTCGCTTTGAGGTAACCCCAAGGCCGCCGGCAAGCAGCATCATCACATCCCTGCGTCCGCCGACTCCGCCTGCCATCGGATAACCACCCGTAAGACACTTCCCGAGCACGGTGATGTCCGGCTTAACGCCAAAATAGCCTTGTGCACCGCCCATGCCAACGCGAAAACCGGTGACCACTTCGTCGAAGATCAACAGTGCGCCAAACTCATCGCACAACTCACGAAGCTGGGAGTTAAAGTCACGGTGCACCGGTCGCATGCCACTTTCCGGGCCGAGCGGTTCGACGATGATGGCAGCGGTTCCGCCTCGAAAGCGGTTCAGCCAAAGGGCTCGTCGCAAAGCTTCTAGATCGTTGGGGAATCGCTCCTGGATGTGCGCCGTCACTGGCTTCGGTATACCGACCGCTTCCCTGCGACCAGTACCGGGAATGCGCATGCCGTAGACCATCTGATCGCTCCAGCCGTGATAAGCCCCGCCGATCTTGATGACCCACTTTCGGCCCGTATAAGCACGCGCGAGCCGGAGCGCTGCCATCACGGCTTCCGTTCCGGAACCAAGCATTCGAAACATCTCGACGGCGGGCATGGACTCACACACCATTTCGGCCAGCTTCACCTCGTATTCATGGAGCAAACCTGTCACCGCGCCGCATGAGTCCAATAGCGTGTGTACCTGTTGTCGGACTCCAGCGTCGTTGGATCCAAGCAAGGTCGGTCCTCCGGCTTTG
>Ga0187781_10001772_pt1 | contig 16437 bp, 12 predicted proteins | sample 0715_SJ02_MP02_2_FD_132447 | JGI IMG/M metagenome (GOLD analysis project Ga0187781, IMG submission 132447) | Tropical peat soil microbial communities from peatlands in Department of Meta, Colombia - 0715_SJ02_MP02_20_MG | ecosystem: Environmental > Terrestrial > Soil > Wetlands > Peat | place...
CAATGTTGGCTTCGTCGAGCGGGGCGTCCACCTCGTCTAGAATGCAGAATGGGCTAGGCGTGTATTGGAAGATGCCTACCAGCAAGGCCAGAGCGGTCAGCGCCTTTTCGCCGCCGGAGAGCAGCAGCACGTTCTGCAGACGCTTGCCAGGCGGCGAAGCAATGACGTCAATGCCGCTCTCGGCGCTGTTCTCCTCGTCGGTGAGTCTCATCAGGGCGTGGCCGCCGCCGAACAATTTCTTGAACGTCGCCTGGAAATTCTGGTTGATCCGGGTGAACGCCTCTTCGAACTTCTGCCGCGAAATCTGATCGATCTCGTGGATCGTCGCCGTGGTGTTTTCGATCGCAGTGATCAGGTCCTTGCGCTGGGTGTCGAGGAAGGCGTGGCGCGCGGCGGTTTCCTTGTATTCATCGAGGGCCATCATATTGACCGGACCCATGGCTTCCAGCTTGGCCCGCATATCGCGGTAAGCCTGATCTTCGGCGATGAGTTGATCGCCCGTGACCGCGACCAGAGCCGGATCGTTCAGCAACGCGGCACGCTCGATGCCAAGTTCGTTCAGGCAGGTTTCGGACATGTACTGTGCGTCGGATTGAAGCCGGGCGGCAGCTGCGGAAATTTCGCCGCGGCGATCGCGAGCCTGGTCGAGAAGCAGGCGGCTGGCGCGCAGCAGTTCGTCAATTTCAGCCAGGCGGGCGCGCAGTTGTTCGGTCTCAAACTGCAGCAGACCTTCGCGCGCCTGGGCCGCGTTGCGCTCGGCGTCAAGGTCGCAGGCTTGCTCGGCGAGTTGCTGGTTCTCGGCTTCACGCTGCAGTTTCTCGGCAGCAGCGGCTTCGACTTGCGAGGTCAAAGTACGGACGCGCTCATCCATTTCGACAAAAAGGGATTCGATGCGATCGAGAACGGCAGCGGCCGAACGGCGGCGCTCTTCCAGAGTCGCGACGCGGGCGGCATGCTGCGAGGTGGTCTGCGCGGCTTGCTCGCGGCGTTGACGCAGCGCGGCGAGCGACTCCTGCGCCGCCGCGATCTGCTGCTCCAACTGGACGCGCTGCTCTTCGAGGGTGGCAATTTCTGATTGCCGGGCGACGACGATGTTCTCCTGCTCGGCGCGCTCCGCGGACAGACGGCGCAGTTCGAGCTGAGAGACGCTGAGGCGCTCGCCTACGCGCGACATCTCAGCTTCCAGCTGCTGCAGCATGTGGCCGGAGGTCATAGCCTGGTGTTCTGCTTCGCGCTTTTCACCCTCGAGGCGGTCGAGCAGGGAAGTCAGATCTTTGATCTCACGTCCAAGGGTGAGCACGCGCATCTCCTCCTCGCGCAGGGCGCACTCCAGCTCTTCCAGCTGACGCAAAACTTCCCGCAGTTCGCGCTTCATGGAAAGCGGGCCTTCGGCGCGCTGTTTGCCCCCGGTGACAGTTACGTTGTGGAAGCACTCGCCCGACTGGGAGAGAAAGAAGGCGTCAGGGTTTTCGAGAGCTAAATTTCTAGCCACGCCGGATTCGGGCACGATGTAGCCGTCGCGCAGCTTGGGCAGAATCACTTCCAGCGACTTGCCGAAGCCGTTGAGCACGCGAATGGTGTGCTTGAGGGGAACGATGTGGGCCGCGGGCGGAGCGCAGTGCGCGGCCTCGTCGAGGACGAAGGAAAACTTCGCTTGGGCATCCTCGGGATGGACCAGGAACGTTGCCCGGCCGTCCACGTCGGTGCGCAGCATGCGCAAGCCTTCGTCGGCGGCGTCCCAGGATTTCACTACGACGTAGTTCAGCTCGTCGCGCAGGAAGTCTTCGACGACGCGCTCGAATCTGGGCTCGACTTCGAGGAAGTCGGCAAGAACGCCCACGGGCGCGCGCCCTCCCTGCATGACTCCGGACTGAAAGAGGCGGCGGACGGACTCGGTGGAATATCCGTGCTCGGCGATTACCGCCTCGAGCGAACCCTTCTTGCCGAGTGCGGTCGCGTGTTCGGCGCGGAGAACGTCGAGATGGGTCTTGGCCCTGGTTTCCTCGAGCTTCTTCGCTTCGATCAGGCGGCGAAGCTGACCGATTTCTTCGGTGATGCCGCTGACGCGCTGGCTGATGGTTTCGAATTCGAGGGTGAGCTGGCCACGCTGGCCGCCAAAAGCTTCAATCTGAAGGTTGGCGTTGATGATTTCGGCTTCGAGGCGGCGAGTGTCGCGGTCGGCTCCGGCCAGGCGTTCTTCGGCTTGCGCCAACTGGTTGCGCAGACGCGACGCGGACGCAACCGTGTCGAAGATCGCGACCCGCGATTCTTCCTGCCGGCGCTCAATTTCGGCCAGACTCGCGCCTGCAGCCGCGGCTTCGTTCTGGCACAGAGCCAGATCGCTCTGAGCCGCAGCAACGGCGGCGGCCGCAGATTCCAGGATCTCGCCGTTCGATTCGCGTTCCGCTTCGAGCGCGGTGAGGCGATGGCGGGCCTGCGCCAGCTCGGCTTCGGCGGAAGCCGAGCGCACCAGCAACTCGGCGCAGCGTTCCTCGTTGTTACGCCGGCGGGCGTGGGCGCGGTCGATTTCGATGGCGATCTGGCTGATACGGTCGCGGTTCTCGCGCACCTCGGTTTCAATGGCGTAGCCGCGCTCGGTGCGCCCGGAGTGCTCGGATTCGAGTTGCTGCACCTCGGCGGTGCGGTGCTGCATTTCCTCAGCGAGGGCGTTGAGCTGGGAATCGAGTTCAGCGCTTTCCTGCTCGACGGCAGCGAACTTGCTCGCCAGAACCAGCCGCAGCTTGGCGCGCATTTCCTCGCGCAGCCGGGCATAGCGCTCGGCCTTGGAGGCCTGGCGTTTGAGCGAATTCATCTGCCGCGTGACTTCGTCAAAAATGTCGTTCACCCGGGCCAGGTTCAACTTGGCGTCTTCCAGGCGGGCTTCGGCGAGACGCTTCTTGGTTTTGAACTTGGTAATGCCGGCAGCTTCTTCGAGAATGGCGCGGCGGTCGGTGGGACGGCTGCTGAGAATCTGGCCGATGCGCCCTTGCTCGATCAGGGCATAGGACTCGGGCCCCAGGCCGGTTCCCATGAATAGTTCCTGAATGTCGCGCAGGCGGCAAAGCTTGCCGTTGAGCAGATATTCACTGTCGCCGGAACGGAACAGGCGGCGGGTGACATGAATCTCTCCGCGATGGAACTGCTGCTGGTTGAACTTGCGGCGGCGAATCTTGAGAACGACGTGTGGCGCGGGCGTTCCCAGAGACGCCGCAGTCGCCGGCGGCGTGACGTTGTGCGCGGGCAGGGCGAAAATCGGCTCGTCATCGGGGAAGGCAATGGCGATCGTATTGATCTTGGAACGGGGGATCTCCATTTCTTCCAGCCTGCCGGGCTGGGCGTCCTCGATGGCATTCTCGGTTTCCTGGGCAGAGCGGGCGCGGAGGGCGGCTTCATCCCAATGGTCGGTGAGGTGAGGCTCCTCCGATTCGGGCATGTCGTCCTGGATCTCAATTTCGGGCGCGGCGTCGGGGCCGGCGTAAAACTCAGGGTCGATCAGGGTAAGCGTAACTTCGGCCATACCGGTGGGCTTGCGCTCATTCGTGCCGGCGAAAATGACGTCTTCCATGCGCGAGCCGCGCAAGGTTTTGGCCGACTGTTCGCCCAGCACCCAGGAGATGGCGTCGGCGATATTAGATTTGCCGCAGCCGTTGGGCCCGATAATGGCCGCAATCCCGTCCCCGTGAAACTTGAGCTCGGTGCGGTCACAGAACGATTTGAACCCCAGAATCTGAAGCTTCTTCAGTTTGAGCAACGTGGACTCCTAAAAATCAGTTGCCAGCCTTCAGCGGCCAGTTGCCAGTGAACTCTGACATTGGGTGCCTCATGTCTCGCCGCTTTTGCGAAACGTGGGAATTCTGTTTACTAAAAAGATTCCTCAGCGTGCCTGCACACACAGCGACCTCGCGTCTTTCACCCCCGGCTGGACAGGGCGAGCACAGATTGAAGCTACTGTAACGGTGAAAACGGGCCGGGGTCAAGCAATATAACACTATATGTTGTGTGGCCTTGCGAAGGACCGCGTTGGGTTGCACAGACATTGCACATCGAGTAGGGGTTTTACCCCAAAAGGAAAGACGAGGTGGGAGAACCGCGAGAGCAGGATAAGGCTAGCGCAAGGGTGGAGCGGAATCAACCGGAAACAGCGCACAACTCGACCACCTCCCGAACGCGTTTCATCAAGGTATCGAGATTCTTGGCCTGCGTGTGGCAACCCTTCAGGGAGAAGATGCTAGCGACGTGGTAGCCGCCGTTGTCTTGTTCGATGAGCGCCCAGAACTTGGGATCTGCTTCATTCTTGAATCTTGGCCTTGGGGTGCATCACGGTCAGACCGGGGATTTGTTTGAAATCATCCTTCTCATCGAAAGTCAGAATGTTAGCGATACCGTTATTCTTCATGATGACGCTGTGAATCACGTCTCCAACGCCGGAATGGTAGTTAAGGATCCCGTGCCTAACGTGGTAGAAGAATTCCGCGAAATCGTAGTCCTTGTCGGGACTCACGTCCACGATTTGTATTTTGAGGCCGCTCAGTCGTTTCTCATTAACGAGCTGACTCTCGATCTCGGCGACGACCCCACGGTCAACCTTCTTGCGAGAAGCAAGTATGTTGACCATCTCCGTGACTGCCCACATCGACGTGCAAAGATGAACATCCTTGAGGTCAGCGAAGACAGCCAGCGCTTCCTGTACTGTCTTCCTCTTCGTTTCCTCCGCTTTGTCGGAGGAGTAGTAGGCGATCAGAATGTTGCTGTCGAGATAGATGCGCTGCATTTACCTTTTGGCGCGAAAGCGGACGCTCTGCCTTTTCCTGTACGTCTTTACGGCTCTAAACGAGACCGTTTTCCCAGACTTCGTCTTGAACCTGACGGTTGCCGGCTTCCTTACGGTCTTTGTAGCTCTAAAGCTGACGATCCTCTTTGCCATGAGGCGATAATAGGTCACTCCCGCACCACGCGCAAGAGACAGGGACCGGTCTCAGGGATCTTTTCCACACAAAGAAAGACGCGGGCAAGAGTGCCCGCGCCACATAGTGCGAACCAATAGCCCGCTTAGCCTCCCAGCTTCCCGAAGAACAGACAAATCGTTTCAATCCCGCGGTAGAAGTTCGGGATGTGGAACTTCTCGTTGGGAGCGTGGAGGTTGTCGTCGGGCAGGCCGAAGCCCATCATCACGCTGGGAATCTTCAGCACGTCCTGGAAATCGGTCACGATGGGAATGGAGCCGCCCGAACGGATGAAGACTGTGTCTTTCTTGAAAACATCGTGCAGCGCTAGAGTTGCGGCCTCGATGTACCGGTTGTCGGTCGAGACGACCGCGGCGGGGCCTTTGCTCCAGACTTTGATCTTGGTTTCGATTCCCTTAGGCGTGTGTTTCTTCACGAACGCGGTGTATTTCTTCAGTATGTCGTCGGGGTCCTGGTTGGGGACCAGGCGCATGGAGACCTTGGCCTTCGCCTTGGCCGGTATGACCGTCTTGGCGCCGTCGGCGATGAAGCCTCCGGGCATGCCGTGGACTTCGAGCGTGGGCCGCGCCCAAGTGCGATAGAGAACGGAATAGCCAGGCTCGCCGGTGAGGACCTTCGATTTGACTTCGGTTTTGCGATAGTGCTCCTCGTTGAAGGGCAGGCGCTTCCAGGCTTTGAGTTCGGCTGCGGTTGGGGCTTTCACGCCTTTATAGAAGCCGGGAATCAGGACCTTGCCTTTCGAGTCCTTCATTTTGCTGATGAGCTCAATTAAGCCAAAGAAGGGATTCGGCGCAGCGCCGCCGTACATTCCCGAGTGCAGGTCCGTCTGTGAGCTGACGGCCTCGATCTCGGTGTAGACCAGGCCGCGCAGACCGACGCAGAGCGTGGGCAGATCGGGGGCGAAGAGTTCGGTGTCGCAGACCAGCGCGAAATCAGACTTCAGCTTGGCTTTCTGCTTGCGGAGGTATTCGGCGATGGATTCGCCGCCGACTTCCTCTTCTCCTTCGAAAATGATTTTCACATTGATCGGCAACTTGCCGCCGCCGGTTTGCATGAGGGCTTCGAGCGCTTTGACTTCCAGCCAGAGCTGGCCTTTGTCGTCCACGGCGCCGCGGGCGTAGATGTTGTTGTTGCGCTCGGTGGGCTCGAAGGGCGGGGAATGCCACTCGTCAATCGGATCGGCGGGCTGCACGTCATAGTGGGCGTACATGAGCACGGTGGGCTTGCCGGCGGCGTGCAGCCAGTCGGCGTAAATGAGGGGATGTCCCTTGGTGGGGATGATCTCGACATTTTCCATGCCGATGCGGCGCAGTTCACTGGCGACGAAGTCGGCGGCTTTCTGGATGTCGGGCTTGTGCTCATCGAGCGTGCTGATGCTGGGAATGCGAAGGAGATCTTTCAGTTCGCTGAGGAAACGCTGCTGATTACTGCGGGCAAAGTCAACGGCGGAAGATGCCATAGGTGCGTCCTTTCGTGGGAGAAATCGAGAATCGCCAATTGGCAGCACTGTGGAAACGCACCAGTATAGCGCGAAGCGGAGGGCCGCGTGGAGGACGGGGAGGAATCAACCACAGAGGGCACAGGGGGTAACAGGGGAACAGTTTGGGGAAACTGTGGTTACGTCCGGAAAGACAAGACCCAAGGTCCCTCGACTTCGCAGAATTGCCTGCGGAGCAGGCACCTCTGCTTCGCTCGGGATGACAATGCGAGAGTTTCCTCAGGCGTAGCCGATACTTTGGCGGCGTCCCCAATAGGAGATCGCCAGCAGGGCCAGTGCCGCGAGCGCATAGGCGCCTGGGGAACTTGACGCCGGCGTCGTGCCCATGAAATCGAGGCCGGGCATCTGGTGAGCCGGACCGATGTACCACCACAGGGTATAAATCGCCTCGAAAGCTCGCGAGCCTCCGCTCCAGACGCCCAGCGCCAGCGCCAGGCTCGGAATGAAGATCGCTCCGGCGAACCAAGCCGCGAAGCTGTGCCAGTCGGCGGCGAGGGCGAGTCGCATGCCAACTCCGGCTCCGGTGAGCAAGGCCACGAGAACGCCTGCGGTCCAGAGAGCGGGAAACTGGCGAGCAAGGCTGCGCTCGGAGGAAAAAAGCAGAGATCCGGTACCGTAACGAGACTCTCGGCAGCCCATTTGCGACCACAGCAGAACAGGCCAAATCCAGGCTGCCACCAGGAATCCACCGCGGACGCCAGGCTCGGGAGAAACGGCCTGGCCAACGAGCAACCCAGCGGCGGCAGCGTACCACCACCAGCGCAAACCTTTGAGCATTAGCTGGAGTTCAGACGTGACCACCTGCAGGAATCGCGACTGCACCGAGGGGTGAGGTATCGGCGTAAGGCGGACGCCGATTGGAGTGGCTAAAGGCCTGGATGCACTCAGTTCGATCGCGGGGGCTTCGGAGGGAACTATCCGTGTCCGGCGGTCGCGCGCCAGCCGGGATCGTGCCGGGTCAAAGCGATGAAAGAACACCGAGGCTAGAAGCGCGAATCCCACGGCCATGCCGACCCAGACCAGACGCATCAGCAGCGCGTGGGCAGTCCAGTCGATCCCATTCCATGGGAAAGTCCTTACGGCATGTTCGCCGCCAATGGTGAGACTGAAGTTTATGTTCTCAGGCGCGCTTGGATCGAATGCACGGAGGGCGCTGCGCGCGCTGCGGTAGAGCAGTTGCAGGCCGGTGGGGTCGTCGAGTCCGGTGGCGCCCATGGCGATGGAACCGGTCCATAAGAAAAAGTACACGACATTGCCCACGCCACCACGGAGCACGGGCAGAACCTCAAACAGCAAGGCGACGCTGGCCGCCAGCAGCATGGTGGGCAGCGCCAGAAATATGAAAGGAGCCCAGAGTTTCCACAGGGAGAAGGAATGCGCTTCGGAGCGCATCAGTTGCATCGCCACCGCGGCCAGCATGAGGAGCACGACCATGCAGGCGAGGACCGCGAAGTTGCTCAGCGTTTTGGCCAGGGTGTAATAGTCCTTGCGCATGGGCGTGGCGGCGAGGATCTGGCCGACGCGGGTGTCGGTATCGCGCTGCACGGAGTTCTTTACGATGTAGAAACCAGCCAGCGACAGGAAGGTGGAGCAGCAGATGGCCATCAGGGCGCCAATCCAGGCAGAGTTGTAGACGCCACGGTATCCGTTGCCCACGACGATCCACATTTCTTCGGCGGCAACAGCGTAAGCCAGCCAGAGCGCCCCGGCCAGGGTGAGGAGGAAACTGTAGCGGCGGACGCGCTCCAGAAAATCGGCGCGAACCATATGATAGAGGACGCGGGCCGAATTCATGTACTCACCCCGGCCCGCTGCTGCGACAGGCAGTAGAGGTAGGCGTCCTCCAGGTTCGGCGTCGCTGCCTCGGCGCCGCTGGACGGCGAATCGCCCAGCACACGGGCGTGGACGCCATCGCTGCGGCGGGTGGTATTGCTGATCAGATAGCGCTGGCGCGCGGCGTTTAATTCGGCGCTGGGCAAGACCCACTCCCACACTTTGCCTTCGACTTTTCGTAAAAGCGCCTCGGGCGACGAGTGTGCGACCAGCGTGCCTTGCCAGATGAGTGCAATGTCGGTGGCGGTGGCCTCGACATCGGAGACGATGTGGGTGGATAGGATCACGATGCGTTCGCCGGAGAGTTCGGAGAGAAGATTGCGGAAACGGACCCGTTCTTCGGGATCGAGGCCGGCCGTGGGTTCATCCACGACGAGTAACTGCGGGTCATTGAGCAGGGCCTGCGCGATGCCCACGCGCTGCTTCATCCCTCCGGAATAGCTGCCCAGTGGGCGTTTGCGGACGTCACTGAGATTGACCAGGTTCAGAAGTTCGTCGATGCGCCTCCGGGACAAGGTCGCGTCCAGACCTTTGACCGCAGCCAGATATTCCAGAAACTCGACTGCGTTCAGGTTGGGATATACGCCGAAGTCCTGCGGCAAGTAGCCGAGAGTCGAGCGCAGAGCATCCGGATGGCTGGCGAGGTCGTTGTCGTTCCACAGCACACGGCCTTCCGTGGCTCGCGTGATGGTGGCCAGAATGCTCATGAGCGTAGTCTTGCCGGCGCCGTTGGGACCAAGCAGGCCGAGCACTCCCGGACCCGATCGGAGTGTGAAATTGCGCAGCGCCCAGTTTCCGGCGCCGTAGCGTTTGCTGACATTCTCGATCGCGAGCTGCAAGAGGACCCCCCGCGCTGGCAACAGCACAGCGTAATTGAGGAACGCATGGCACTCAACGAAAGTTCCCCTGGTTCGGCTGGGCGGTGGCTGAATTTCGATCCTGAATTTTTCGAGCTGTTAATTTAGCCGCTACCAGCTATTCCGGGTTCGTCTCAGATTCGGTTAATTCCATCTTGCCGTTTCTGAGTTCATAGGTATTGACGGTTACGACGCGACGATCCCGGTCCCAGCTTGATTCCTGTCGATAGATCAGCGTGTACTGACCGTCGCGCAACTGATAAGTTTCCGTGGACCAGTCGGAGGCGCTGCTATTCGAATGGGTCGTGACCTGTTTCTTTGCCGGATCAAACGATGGGGTGGTAAGAGTGGTCAAGAAATCGTTATGAACGAATTGCTTCGCCTTCGGATCATAGAGATAAAAATCGTACGAACAATTCCCTGTCCCCCCGCAATTGCTCAATAGTTGCAGATCCTGATAGCCATCGAAATTGGCATCAACGGCTCTCAGTACGTCCTGGGTCGTGGCGGGCATGATTGAACCGGGACCGGTGGTGTTCTCGATGGTTTGAATCACCTGGCTGCTGGTTCCCTCGGTGATGTCGATGTTGCCAAGACTGTTGTCTGGCTGGCCGGCAAAATGAAAGGTGAACAGCGGGAGGTTGGAGTTGATGCTGAATGTGCATGTCATGCCGCCCCGGAGGTCTTCCTCGCCGGCGACATAATTCTGCACGTCGCTAAGTGGCGTGGTTCCCGTATATGGATGCAGCTTGCATCCCTGACCTCTCGGAGCGGAGGCCGCGCCGGCAGCGGGAGTCGAGGGCGGCGTCTCCTGCTTCTGGTGGCCAGCCGAGAGTAGTGGATGTCCGGCAAAACACCAGGAGACGCTGGTCGCCGATAACACCACTACCCTGGCGACGACCAGGACGGCTGAAGAGCTACTTTGCGTCATTTGCCAAAGTATACAGCGCCGTTCTGGGGCGTTTGAAACTTCCTCCCAAAGACAAGTCACCAGGCCAGCCGTGGAAAGCTCGGCGGTTCGGCTGACGCGTGCCACGCTTTAGGAATAAAATAGTTCGCATGAAGCAGAGAATCATAATTTCTGGGGTAATCGTCGCCGTGCTCGCGATGGTGGGATATGCCATGGGCCAGAAGGACGCCGACGACGAACCGACTGCCGTGATGAGTTTTCGTGTGCTGAAGGATGAGAACGGCAAGCCCGTGCGCAATGCCTCCGTGATTATGCATGCGGTGAGTTCGCGTGGCAAGCAGGAGAGGGGCGACCTGGAGTTGAAGACCGATTCGGAAGGGAAGGCAAGCTACGACGGCATTCCTTACGGCAAATTGCGCGTGCAGGTGCTGGCCTCGGGATTTCAGACGTACGGCGACGATTTCGACGTCAATCAGCACGAAATCAGCATCACCATCAAGTTGAAGCGGCCGCAGGGACAGTATTCGGTGTATGACGATCATCCCCGGGACTCGAACCCTCCGCCGAAACAGGATGCTCCGCCGCCCGATCAGAAGGATAATAAGCCGAACTAGAAGTCGTATTTCGCAGGATCCGCGATTCCACCAACTGGGGAAACTATGGACTATCTGCTGAAGACCGAACCCTCGACATATTCCTTTGCCGACTTGCAGCGGGAGAAGACGACGGTTTGGGATGGCGTCTCGAATCCGGTCGCGTTGAAAAATCTGCGGGCCATGAAGCCGGGCGAGCGGCTGGTGATTTACCACACCGGAGATGAGAAGAGCGCCGTGGGAACGGCGACAGTGGAATCGGTGGATGCGTCGGACGCGCGGAATCCGCAAGTGAGGATCAAAGTCGGCCGGGCCAACGCCAAGCCGGTGACGCTGGCCGAAGCGAAGGCGAACAAGTTGTTTGCGGAGTCGCCCCTGGTGCGGCAGGGAAGGCTGAGCGTGGTGCCGCTAAGCGAGGCGCAGTACAAATTTCTGACAGGTGAATAAGAAGTCCCACCCTGCCGGTGCGCCCGCTTCTTGCACTGAGGTCCTGGGGAGCTTTGATCAAGTCCAGCGTTGAAGAAAGCAGGTTCCTCGACTTCGGGGAATTGCCCGTAAACGGGCAATTCCGCTTCGCTCGGAATGACAAACATTGAGTTGATCAGAGCTTCCCAGGACTTCATTCAGGAGATAGCCTTCCGCAGTTCCCGGCGCAGAATCTTGCCTGAGGCGGTTTTGGGAACGGCGCTGACGAAGTGCACTTCGCGCGGCTGCTTGTAATGCGTGAGGCGATCGGCGACGAAGGCGCACAGTTCATCTTCCATTCTTTTTCCCTCGATGAATCCGTCGCGCAGGGCCACGAAGGCCACCGGGATTTCTCCGGCTGTGGCATCGGCGCGGCCGACCACGCCACATTCCTTCACCGCCGGATGCTCGAGCAAAACCGCTTCGACTTCCGCCGGAGCCACGGCAAAACCTTTGTATTTGATCATCTCTTTGCGGCGGTCCACGACGCGGTAGAAGCCTTCGCGATCGCAAGTGACGATGTCACCCGACCAGTACCATCCGTCACGCAACGCGGCGGCAGTGGCCTGAGGCTCTTTCCAGTAACCCAGCATGAACTGCGGTCCACGCATGACCAGTTCGCCGGGCTGGCCGGTCGCGGCTTCCGTAAAATTCTCCGAGGTTTCGGCGGGATCAATTTCCGCCTGCGCCAGCACGCGGCAATCGGTTTGAGCTAGAGGGTGTCCGATGGAGTCGGGGCGGTAGAGATCCGGCTCGAGGAAGCCGACGTGAGTGACCGGAGAAGCCTCGGTCATGCCGTATCCCTGGCACACCAGGATGTTGGTGAGAGCGGTGAAGCGACGCGCGAGTTCCGGCGCGAGCGGTGCAGCCCCCGACTTGATCCAGCGGACCTTGTGATGGCGAGGGAATTGTCCCGCTTCGGTCGCCTGGCAGAGTGCGTTAATCGCGGGCGGGACCAGCGGCATCATCGTAATGGCCTCGTCGGTCAAGAGTTTGATGAACGGCTGCGGCAGGAAGCGCGGCACCAACACAAGCGTGGCGCCCAGGATCAACACCGGGTTAAGAACCACGTTCAGTCCGTAAATGTGATAGAGCGGCAGGCAGCAGAGAACGTTGTCGGCCGAGTTGAGCCTGGTCGCGTTCGGGCCCAGAAGCTGGTATAGGTTGGCCACGAGATTGAAATGCGAGAGCATGACGCCTTTGGGCAGGCCGGTCGTGCCGCTGGAATAGGGGAGTGCGGCCAAGATCTCGGCGGAAGATCGATCGGGTCTGGGAGAAGAGGGGGTTGCGGGATCGAGCAACCTAGCGAACGGTTCAGCGCCGGCAACGCCATTGCGCGTGGTGTAGACGCGGCGAAGGGTGGGGAGTCCCGCGAGGTTGATGCCTTCCAGGTTGGCGCCATCGCTGATCAGAAAAACTGCTCCGGAGTTTTCCAGTTGATATCGCACTTCGCGCTCGCGGAAAGTCGGGTTCAAGAGTGTGGGAATAGCGCCGGCGAGGGTGGTGGCGTGATAGGTCGTACAGAATTCCCAGGAGTTGGCCAGGAAAATCGCTACCACGTCGCCGGGCCGGATGCCGGCGGCGATCAGGCCGCGGGTCACCGATTCGACGGTATCCCCATACTCGGCGTAAGTCAGACGGCGGCCCGAAGAAGCGTCCACCAGAGCAGTCTTCTGCCCGTGGCGGCGGCAGGAGTCGAGCACAAGATCGTGAACGAAAAGATGATGAGGGTCCGCGTAGAGTTGAGTGCGCAACATGCAGGGAGAGATTGTAGCGGAAAACGCACGAGGGATTAAGGGCGGACAAAAGAGGGACAGGGGCGGCAATCGTCTGCCGCCCCTTGGGGCTTAGCGCGGGTTGAGCCGCAGGGCAGCGGCCCGCGCCGCCAACCGCTCAGACCACTTTATGCGTCCCGTCGCCTGCATTACCACAAACAGCGTGACGATGGCAATCACCGTAATGGACAGCCCGGTGAAGCCCTTCCAGAAAAATGCATAGGAAAAAAGCACGAGGTAGATCAACTGCGCCGTTCCGGCTTCCAGAGCTGCGAACCTCATGCCGACCACCAGCCGCAGATAGCTCACCACCAGTCCCACCGACACGACGGAAGCGATGACCATGGCGGCGTGGATGGAAATGTGATCCACCAGATAAGCCAGCAGCAGGTGAAAGGCGAAGAATGCCGTGGCCAGGAAGAAGTAATTCAAGGGATGCAAGTCGATATTGCGCAGGGTAGTGATGATGAACATCAGAAAGAAAAAGAAAAACAGGGATACAGGCGCGGCGTAGCTGATTTCTCCCGCCAGCGGACCGGGTTGCAGTTTCTGGGGCATGGTCATGCCGATCTGAAATCCGGAAACCAGGTTGGAATATTGCCAGGTCAGTTCCCAGCCACCGGGAACGAGCAGTTTGGAGGTGGGTGAGAGGGTGTCGTCGGCGAAATCGATGTCCCGGAAGTTGGTGTGCATGACGAGGGAAAAGTTGCGCGCTTGCGCGATGCCGTCACCCAGTTGATAGCGCCACGAATCGAGGCCCTGCGAACGATAGGCGACGTGCAGGCTGGCGTCGGCTCCAGCTGGAACGTTAGCCCGCCCGAACGTGCCCTGGTTGTCGGTCGTCGGGACCACGGGCTGGTCGTTGATCTTCATCTGCAACCCGTCGTAGAGTGCTTTCTGAGCAGGAAACGTCAGGCGAAAAGCGACATTCTGCGCCTGGCTGGTGCTGTTGTGGAAGGTGTAATCGCCGGCGAAATCGACCGCGTAGGTGCTGTACCAGAGCAGCCCCTTTTGCCGCGGGTCAAGATGAAAATTGACGCGGATGCGGCTGGATTGGAGCGCCAGTGGATGCTGCCGCCACACTTTGTCGTTGTGAACCACAACCTTGCCGTTCTCAACCGTGGTTGAAGTCGTAGTCTCAGCGACGGTGTAGTCCGCTGTGGGCGGTACCTGTTGCTGCTCGCTGCCCCACGTCGAAGCCACGTGGCCCTGGAGTTGCTGGTCGCTGCCGTAGGTGCGGGAGAAAATAGTTGCGCCCAGAATCATCCAGGCGATGGTGGTGCAAACAAAAATGAAAGCGAGTGCAAGAATTTGCCGTAGCAAGGGTTCCTCCTGTTGGGGGATGCCGTTGATTTTGGTCGCACCGCTACCGATGCATGGAGGCTGCCGCCGCGGAGCTATTGACAGCAGGCAGGTTAGGACGGTCGGGCAGGCATGGGAGTGTCAGCGGCGACACGTGTGTGTCACAGTGGAGACATTAGGGGAGTGACAGGGGAGATACCGTCCTAGCTATCCAGTTTGCGGAGGAACTCCTGCTCGTCCATGTGATATTTGAAAGCTTTGCGGCCGTCAATGAAGACGACAGGAACCTCATCGTTGAACTGGCGGCGGAGTTCGGCGTCGGTATCCACATCGATCTCGCACCAGGTGAAGCCGCCGCGGCGCGAGAGTTTGGCCAGGCTCTCCTTGACGACTTCGCAGAGATGGCAACCCTTGCGGGAATAGACGACTACACTGCGGGGCTCTGGCATGCGACGAAGATTCTAGAGGAGTCTTGGGGCTGCTGTCGCAATTTTCTTTGCGTGGCTGGCGAGCACTTCGCGTTCTCTGGGGTTACGGGGCTTCGCTGGCCGGCGCCCTCGCCGGCAAGTTGGACCGCGAAGCGCGCCAAGGTCGCGCAAAGAGCGCAAAGGGATACTGTTTCCGAAACTCCGGCGCGAGCTCTGCTGTCACCATCCGGGACCCGGAGAACTTCCGTAGGGCGAGCCGTTTAAGCTGCGAGGCGGTAGAATCCTTGCATGCAGCAGCTTCAGGCAAAACCTCTTCGTGGCAAGACGGCGCTGATCACTGGGGCAGCGCGGCGGTTAGGACGGGCGTCGGCGCTGGCGCTGGCCCGAGCCGGTGCGGATGTTGCCATCACTTTCAATCACTCGGCGCGCGAGGCGAGGGAAACGGTCGTGGACCTCTCGGGACTGGGGGTGCGGGCGTTCGCCCTGCGCTGCGATGTGACCGACGAGGCGAGCGTGCGCGCCATGATAAAAGAGGCGGGGCGGGAACTCGGCCGCATCGACATCCTGGTGAACAATGCCGCGAACTACGAGACGGCGGAATTCGAAAAATTGACGCTGCGGCAGTGGGATGCCATTTTCGCTTCCAACACCCGCGGACCGTTTCTGGTGTCGCGCGAGGCGCTGCCGTGGATGCGGCGCGGGCGCAGCAAGGGCCCGACGGAAGCCAAGATCATCAACATGGGGTCGCTGGGCGGGCTGAGACCGTGGGCGACACATGCGCACTATTGCTCTTCGAAAGCGGCCCTGCACATGCTCACAAAAGTGATGGCGAAGGCGCTGGCGCCGGAGATTGCCGTGAATGCGGTAGCCCCGGGGATGATCGACCTGAAAGAGAAATCCGCGGCGGCCTTCATGCGGCGGATGGCAAAACAGACTCCCATGCGGCGCAACGGGCGCGCGGACGAGATCGCCGAAGCTGTCTTGTTTTTCGCCACGGCGCCGCAGTTCATCACCGGCCAGATCCTGGCAGTGGACGGCGGCCTGGGGCTGTAACGGCGGCTAAGCCTCGGCCGAGGTCGGATCGATCACCAGCTTGACCTCGGAGATGCGGTTGGCCGGGAAGCCGCCTTGCCGGGCATGCTCGCGCACCATCTCCTCATTGGGCGCGATATAGACGCAGTAGATCTTGTCCTGAGTTACGTAGCTGTGCAGCCACTGGATCTTAGGTCCCAGGCTGTTCAGCACGCTGCAGGATTTATGTGAGATGGCAATGACTTGTTCCGGGGTTACATTGCCGACGTTGGGGATGTCGCGTTCAATCACATATTTTGGCATGCTGTCCTCTCCTGAATGGCGACGAACATCCGGCCGCCCGGCTAACTGCCGGGGCAAGATTTTAAGCTACGAGTCTGGGAATAGCCATCCTCTTCCGGGCCGCTGTATATTGAGGGCAAATGAAGAAATCAAAAGGCAATCATTCTTTTCCGGCAACTGCTTCTGAGGAGCGCGCGTCTTCGGCGGCGGTTTCCGGCTGGCCAACTCCTCCCAGCCCGCGCATTGCGGTGGCCATCATGGCGGCGGGCAAGGGGACAAGACTCAAGTCGCAACTCCCCAAGGTGTTGCACGAAGCGGGCGGGAAGCCGCTGCTGGAGCACGTGATCCAGGCGGCGCTGCGGGTTGTTCCCGCCAACGACATTTACGCGATCATCGGCCATGAGGCAGACCGGGTGCGGGCGGCGATGCAACACACGGGCGTGAACTTTGTACTGCAGGCCGAACAACGGGGCACTGGGCATGCTCTCATGGTGGCGC
>Ga0187781_10001773_pt1 | contig 16432 bp, 13 predicted proteins | sample 0715_SJ02_MP02_2_FD_132447 | JGI IMG/M metagenome (GOLD analysis project Ga0187781, IMG submission 132447) | Tropical peat soil microbial communities from peatlands in Department of Meta, Colombia - 0715_SJ02_MP02_20_MG | ecosystem: Environmental > Terrestrial > Soil > Wetlands > Peat | place...
ATTGGAGTCCCGCAGAACGAAGTCGGTCGATTCTACGGTTCTATTGGTTTTGCTCTGAGCGGTCAGAAACAGAATCAATATGACCAGTAAGGCGGCCAACTTCAGCAGACGGTTTTCCATTTCCAGCTTTTCGACTCTTTCAATCAGGCTCTTATCCATCGTCAGGAACTCCTTTCCGCTCGGACCTTCGCCGCTTTCGGGCCGCCTTTTCTCTTTTCTCGGCTTTGACGACTTGGGCCTTTGAGACGCTGAACGCGGCTTTCATCGCACGCTCGAAGTTTTCCTTGGCCCGCGGACCTTCGATCATTTCGGGTTTCACAATCACTTTGGTTTCTTCCACCTGATGCTTTTGGTTTGGGATTCCCATAGTCCATTATCAACGAGACGCTGCATGAATTCTTGGACACGAGAGAATGCGCTCAAGGCTTGATTAATGTCATATCTTCTTCTCGTGTGCATCACGTGATTTCTGAACTCTTCCTTAAAACCGTCAAGCTGGCGCACCGCTCCGCGATAAAACTCAAGAGCCGTAGATTTAACAACACCACGACCTTTCCACTGGGCCACCTCATCAGCTTTCTTGTTCAACTGAGAGATGAGCTGCTGCCAGTCCGCATAATCGAGTTCTATGTGTTTGATTTGTACATGGCGCTCCTTGGCGAGAGCACGCATGCCGAACTCGGCAGTTCTCATCAAGTGAAAGACTGCTGCGGTTGATAGACCGGCAGCGATGCAGTTGCCCGCATCCTTGATCTCTGGCTGTGCCGAAGGAAAAGCGTCGTAGATTTCCTCTCCAAACAGTCTTTCACGCTCGAAGTACTTGGCATTTGCCAAGGGTATATAAGCGAATTTGCGCTTTTCGAGTTCGGTGATTATTCCGCGTCGGGCAGCGTCCAAACCTTGTCCAGTAATACTCCAGGGGAGCCTTAACTTTCGCTTTCCAATCTCCTCCCTGAGCGCTTGGATTGGCAGATCGGCAGCCGAACCAAGTTCGAGAGAAATACAAAGCTGCTCTGCCGTGGTCGTCGTCTTGGTCAGTTCTTCAACGGAATGATCGGACAGTGAACCGAACGTTTCAGCCTCAATTTGCAGGCGTCTCAGATTCTGAGACACGACCCAAATTTTATGAGCCTCAAGTTTAACCATGTCCCAGAAGCTGACGAGATCCTGTCGCCCATCATTCTGCCACGGAGAGACACTGCGGGCAGTACAATCTTCATTGTAAGGTGATCTGCCGTGTGTGTCAACTATATAGATGCCAAAATTAGAGCACTACCAGTTCGATCGTTGGTTCGCATCGCTCGCCTATAATAGAAGAGCGTCCGCATGGGAACCGTCCGCACAAAGCCTGCCAGTCCTGCCGCGATTTCGGCGCTCGAACCCGAACCGGCAACCCGTGTGCCGACGATGTTCCGGTCACTGCGCCACCGCGACTACGCTCTCTTCTGGACGGGCAACTTTCTTTCGAACATCGGCACATGGATGCAGAATCTGGCGCTCGGCTGGCAGATTCTGCTGCTCACAAACTCACCCTTTCTGCTCGGCCTGAACGGTTTTCTCGGCACGGTGCCGTCGCTGGTCTTTTCCCTGCCGGGCGGCGCGATTGCCGACCGTCTGAGCCGCCGGCGCCTCATGCTGGTGACGCAATCGGCGATGGCGGTGCTCGCGCTCGTGTTGGGCGTACTGACCTCGTTTCATGTGGCGCGGATCAACGAAATCCTGGCCATCAGCTTTTTCACCGGTCTCGCCTCGGCGCTGAACAGTCCCGCTTATCAGGCCATCGTGCCGGACCTGGTCGAGCGCGAGGACCTGGTGAACGCGGTGGCGCTCAATTCGGCGCAGTTCAACCTGTCGCGCGCCATCGGCCCCACGCTCGCCGGCCTCGCTCTCGGCGCCGTGGGCGTGGCCGGCTGCTATTACCTGAACTCGATCAGCTTTCTGGCGCTGATCATCGCGCTGCTGGTGCTGCGGCTGCCGCAGCGGCACATCCAACCGAGTGCGGGCATGTGGGGCGCGGTTCTCGACGGCGCGCGCTTCATCAACCGGCACCGCCTGATCATCATTCTGCTTTCGGTACCCGCGTTTCTGGCGCTTTTCGCCCTGCCGTTTGTGGTGCTGATGCCCGTCTTCGCGCGCAATCTGCTGCACCTGGGGGCCTCCGGGCTGGGGTATCTCATGGCCGGAGCCGGTCTCGGCGCAGTGGTCTCGGCGCTGACGCTGGCGGCGCAGCGCAGCGCCGAGCGCCGGGGCGGATTCATCTTCGCGAGCGCCGCCGTCCTCGCCCTGGCGCTGATTCTGCTCTCACGCGCCCACAGCTTCTGGTGGTCCTTCGCGCTGCTGGTGGTGATCGGTGGGACCATGGTGGGGGCGCTGGCGCTGACGAACACGACCCTGCAGCTCATCAGCCCGCCGGAACTGCGCGGCCGAATCATGAGCTTTTACACGCTGGCCGTGCTCGGCCTCGCGCCGCTCGGCAGTCTCTGGGTGGGATCGGTGGCGCAAAAGCTGGGCACACGGTTCTCGCTGACCTTTGGAGGTGCGGTCTGCCTGTGCTATTTCTCGATTCTGCTGGTGTCATTGCCGCGGATCCGCAAAACGGCCCGGCTGCCCTGGCCGCAGTTGAAAAGCAGCGGGCAGTGAGCCACAGCGAGATCGAGGAAAAAGCTTTCAACACAGAGGCCACGGAGGATTCACAGAGGCCACAGAGAAGAAGCCTCAGCCCGGCACGGCTCGTCTCGGCCGACTCGGTTAGGGCAAGCTGCGCGGGGCACTATCCCCGTCCGATGAAGGGCATCTTGGTGGCCATCACGGTGATGAACTGGACGTTGGCGTCGAGGGGAAGATTCGCCATGTAGAGCACAGCGTCGGCCACGTGCTGGACGTCGAAGCGGGGCTCGACGGCGCGCGTGCCGTCGGCCTGGGGAACGCCGCGGGCCATGCGCGCGCTCATCTCCGTGGCGGCGTTGCCCACGTCAATCTGGCTGCAGGCGATATCGTACTTGCGGCCGTCGAGCGAAATGCACTTGGTGAGCCCGGTCATGGCGTGCTTGGTGGCCGTGTAGGGCGCGGAATTCGGACGCGGGGCATGCGCCGAAATCGATCCGTTGTTGATGATCCTCCCGCCGCGCGGCTCCTGAGCTTTCATGATCCGGATTGCTTCCTGCGCGCACAGAAACGCGCCGGTCAGATTCGTGCCAACCACAGCGTTCCACTGTTCCAGGGTCAGGTCCTCCATCGGAATGCCCGGCGCGCCGATGCCGGCGTTATTGAAGAGGACGTCGAGCCGTCCGAAGGCCTCGCGGGTGCGGGCGAACAGCGCGCGGACGCTGGCGGGATCGCTGACATCCGTGGATACGACGAGCGCCGGTCCGCCGTCCGGCTTGGCATGGGCCGCGGTTTCCTCGAGCCGCTCAGCACGGCGTCCGGCAAGCACTACCGCGTATCCCGCCGCCTGCAACGTCAGGCTGACGGCACGCCCGACGCCGCTGCCGGCTCCAGTCACCAGGGCGATTCCGCGGAGGGTCGGCGGTGGCATCGGGCCATTCTACTTCGTTGAGCGTCCCCGTGCTACACACGAGGTGCGAAGAATACGTATTCTGTCGTCGAGCCTACATCCAGGCATGAGGAACTGCAGATCCTTCGGTTTGTGAGACGGCTGAATGACTCTCTGCGCAACTGGCACGTGGACGATGCTCGAGAAGAACCTCGTAGCAAGCCTGTGTAATGGCGCATCAGACTGCACCAACGCCTGTATTATCAGCGCATTAGCTTGAAGTTCATATCCCTGACGCTCATCGTTAAATAGGAAGACCCCTAAGCGCCTTCCCGCACACTCGCCGACCTTATCCGATCGACAAGCGAGCGAACCAAGAGGAGAATCATGAAGACTGTCACGAAGTTCACCGCATGTTTGAGCCTGTGCTTTGCGGCTTTGTTGATTTTTTCCGCCACCGGCCGCGCAGGCTCGCTTTACAACATCCAACTCACCGGTGTTGGCGGCACCTCCGCCGGCGGTGTCGACACCGGCGTCTACTCTCTCACTGAAAACGGCACGCCGATGCTCGCTTTCTGCGACGATTTCGACACCCACACCTATATCGGCGACACATGGTCGGCACATCGCTATACGCTCGCGGACCTGAGCGATCTCAAGTTCAACAACCAGGATGCTCCGGGGGCGCTGAGCAGCGACATCCTTAAGGACTACGAGGCGATCATCTATCTGGGTGGGCTCTTGTACGACACGCCGGAATCCGACGCACAGCAGATCAACGACTTGAGCTTCGCAATCTGGGGCATTTTCTCGCCGAACGCCCGGGCGAGCAGCGCCTATGACGCGGCCGCTTACAATTATGACCAAACTGCCCTGGCCATAGATTATGCTCCGGGTGCTTACTCGAATTGGGTGATCTGGACGCCGAATCCGGCCAGCTCTTCGCAAGAATTCCTTTCGCCCTCGACTCCGGAGCCCAGCGCTTTGATTTTGATGGGCTCGGGCTTGCTTGGGCTCGCGTTTTTTGTCCGGCGCTCGAAGCGGGCAACCCGCTGAGAGTAGCCGCGAGAGGTGCTGAGCGCCGGCCGGGGAGGCGCACTTCCGGCCGGCGCCCTGCGCCAGCAACCCTTCAGTCGTCAAACCCCGCTCTGGCCATCGTCGCTCGCAGATTCTGATTCACCATAAGCTATTAAACTGGTTCCGAGAAAGCAAGGGCTCCGACTTTTCGGCAGTGGGCCAGTTTGACGTACGGGCGGCCCTCGTGGCCGCCCCATCCCAAGTCCGTTCGGTTATTTGGGCGGCCACAAGGGCCGCCCGTACGTCAAACTGACGCATTACCGACTTTTCTTCTAGCCGGCCTGCGCACGGTTTAGAATCGGTCCAGAGAGGGCATCGACCGAACCCATTACCGCAGCCGGGCACGCCGGCCTTCGAAATCGGGAAGGAGTTTGAGCAGGAGGCCAAAGGATATGAATAAAGCACAGAAGGTAGCAGTGTTTGATACCACGCTGCGCGACGGGGAACAGGCGGCAGGAACGCGCCTGGGCAGCCGCGACAAGCTCACGCTCGCGCTGCAGCTCGCGCGACTCAAAGTCGACGTGATCGAGGCCGGATATCCCGCGTCATCGCCCGAGGATTTCGAGGCGGTCCGGCAGATCGCGAATCAGGTTGAAGGGCCGGCGATCTGCGGACTGTCGCGCGCCGTGCCGGAAGACATCGACGCCTGCGGCAAGGCGCTGGCCAGAGCGAAGCGGCCGCGGATTCACACCGGCATCGGCGTCTCCGACATTCACGTGATGGGCAAGTTCCGCGACGAGAAGTACGGCAGGACGCTCGCCGAGAAGAAAGTGAAGATGGTCCGCATGACGGCGGACGCGGTCAAGCGCGCCCGCGGCTACGCCGACGACGTGGAATTCTACGCCGAAGACTCCGGCCGCGCCGACCCTGCGTATCTCTACGAAGTTCTCGAAGCGGCGATCGACGCCGGAGCGACCGTGGTCAACATTCCGGACACGACGGGATACGCGGTGCCGGAACAGTACGGCGCCTTGATTCGCGGTGTAAGCGAGAACGTCCCCAACATCCAACGCGCGACGATCAGCGTCCACTGCCACGACGACCTGGGAATGGCGGTGGCCAACTCGCTTGCCGGAATCCGCAACGGTGCGCGCCAGGTGGAAGGCACGATCAACGGCGTCGGCGAGCGCGCGGGCAATGCCTCGCTCGAAGAGATCATCATGGCGCTGCGCACGCGCGCCGACTACTTCGGCCTGACCACGGGCATCGACACGAAGGAACTCTACCGTACCAGCCGGCTTGTCTCAGACCTGCTTGGCATCGTGGTTCCGCCCAACAAAGCCGTGGTCGGCGGCAATGCCTTCTCGCACAGCTCCGGAATCCACGTGGACGGATTTCTGAAGGCTCGCGAGACTTACGAGATCATGCGCCCGGAGGACGTCGGGCTCGCCGAAAGCCACGTGGTGCTGACGGCGCGCACCGGACGCGCCGGCCTGCGCGCGCGCCTCGAAAATTTAGGATACAAGCTCTCAAAGGAGGATCTGAACGTCGTCTACCAGCGCTTTCTGGCGGTGGCGGACAAGAAGACGGAGGTCTTCGACGAGGACCTGGTCGCCATCATGCACGACGAGTTGCATCCCGTGCCGGAAGTCTGGCAGCTCGAATATCTGCAGGTCTCGAGCGGCACTTCGGCCATTCCGACCGCCACCGTGCGCCTGCGCGTTCATGACGAAACGCGCCAGGGCGCCGCGATCGGAAACGGTCCGGTGGATGCCGTCTACAAGGCGATTACGGCGCTCGCCGGAGACACGGCGCGCCTCGTGCGCTACGACATTCACGCCGTTACCGCGGGCACCGGCGCCCTGGGCGAGGTCACGGTTCAGCTCGAGAAGGGCGACCGCCGCGTAGTGGGCCGGGGCGCGTCCACTGACGTGATCGAAGCCAGCGCGCGCGCCTATCTCGACGGGCTGAATCGGCTGGCACATCTGTCATAGGCTGGTCTTTCAGCGGGAGCCCTGGATTCCCGCTCCCTGCGAGGATTGGCGTGGGCCCCGTAGTCCTTTGACTTGATTCAACCGCCTGCAGACAGCGGGCTTCCTTAGCGGGTCCCAGCGGGCCTCCAGACCGTGGCAAGTTCAATTCCGCAGCAGGCGCCGCCAGCCGCCCCGCTCGCTCGATGGGGGCACCCAGCCAACCCCGGTGCAAAAGGCGCCAAAAACCGCTCTCGACAAGATGACAATCGCTGAGCCGCCCGAAGCGCTCATTTTGAACCGCGGACCTTAGTTCGGCAGCCCGGGATAAATCGCCAATCCTCACGGACGGGCTATACTTGGCTTCTCTGCTTCAGCCGGGGAGTACTTGTGGACATGAACGCGAATCGTGTTTCGACACGGCTTTTGTCTTTCGCTCTGATATTCGGCCTTTCAGCCGGCCTCCGAGCGTCGAAGGAGCCTTGTAATCAGTCCCTCATCGACCAACTGCCGCCGGCGACGACTTACTACATCTACCCGCGCGTTCCTGTTCAGCCTTTCTATCAGTGGGAGAACAACTACGGCTATTGCGGCGAGGTGAGCATGGTCGAAGCCGGGCTCGCCAACGGCCAATGGATGTCGCAGTACGATGCGCGGCTTGTGTGCGGCGCCGGCCTGGGCCAGTCCGGACCGCCCATCACCACGAATGGCTGGTGTTCGGCCAACAAGAACATCTCCAACTACAACGCGCAGACCCTCTTCGAGGTTCCGAACACCGGCGTCAGCGGGACGACGGAAGCGTGGGCATCGATGCCGCAGTGCGCCGCGAATATGCGGCTGAACGCCACGTATTATCCTTACCAGGGCGTGGCCAGCCAGCAGCCCGCGGACCTTTGCACGGGTTCCGGAGCTTCATCGGCCTGTCCCGGCTATCAGGCGTACCTGTCGTGGGTGAAGCAGCAGGTGATCCTCGGCAATACGGTTGCGGTCGGGGTGTTGATCAAGAACGTCACCTATGCCGGCGATCAGTACGATCACGAAGTTACCGTGGTCAAGATCGGCACCAATCATTCTCCGGCGGATCCAACCTACTATCCGGATGACGTCCTGTACTTCGAAGACCACGGGGTCTACTGGTATAACGGCTCCATCGGCCAGGACTTTACCGCGCCGGAACCTCCGCCGGGATCGGGCGAGAACACGACGGAATGTACGCCGTACATCTTTGGCTACACGTTTGACGAATTGGGCAAGACCGGCAGTCAAGCCGCCAAGGCGAAGGACGTTTACTCGATCGTTCTTCCGGCCGACACGACAATTCAGACTGAGACAGGCTACAACGGCAAGAACAGCGGCAAGGGCTCGCAGGGCAACATCATCGGGCCGAACAATTTCGCGGTTTCCATCTCGGGACCTTTGGATACCTACGATGAGACGCTGCCGGTTACCCTCACCGCGTCGCCCGAGCCGGGTTACATCGTGGGGCCGACCTACACCGATGGAGTTGAGAATCCGCAGGACCCACTGGCCGGCTATGGCTACGAATACCCGTTCATCGGGACGTCGATCCAGGAAGAGGGGCCGGGCAGTTGCACGAATAATCCACCGAGCTCGTGGATGACGAATTTTGTTCTGCAGCCTGCCGTGAGCGGTCTAACTCCGGGCGTAACCTACAATCTGTACGAATATCAGTTCGACAGTCCAACTTCCACGGACACCCTGGGCACAGGCACGGCCGCCGCGCTGGCGGTCCCCGTGACTGCGTTTAACGCGAATTCGGCCGCCGGGTCGGCCACCGCAGCCAACACGGTTACGACCTTTACCGCGTCCTCCTCCACCTACCTTGCGCCCCTGCTCACCACGACTTCCGACCAGATCGTCGTGTACAGGGCTGTCCCGGCCGCGCCGGGACTCTACAGCCCGGCGAACGGCTCCACATTGACCGGCACATCGGTCACTTTCGCGTGGGACAGTTCCACCGAGGGCCCGGCGGCCGGCGCGACGGCTTACGCGCTGACTGTGGGCAGCACGCAGGGAGGCAGCCAATACTACAATTCGGGCACCCTGTCCGGCACGACCTTTTCGCAGACTGTCACCGGGCTCCCATCCAATGGCAGCACGGTCTGGACGCGCTGGTCTTATTTGGTGAACGGCCAGTGGGGATACACCGACTACGCGTATACGGCGCAGTAGGGTGGACTTTCCACACACAATCGTGATCATTGAGGGCACCTGTGAAGGAATACGACAAGATCGTTCACATCGTACTGGAGCATTACCCGTCGACGCAGGCGATCTACCTCTTCGGCACATTTGGAACGCCGGATGAGCGGCCAGACAGCGACGTAGATGTCGCCGTCCTGCTGCCTCCTGAAGACGCCCGCCGGCAGCCGCAGCTCACGCTGACAGCGTGCCACTGCGCCTTGACCGACGCCCTGCGAAGATCGGTGGACCTGGTGAACGCCGGGCGCGTCTCGACGGTCTTTCAAAAAGAAATCGTTCAGTCCGGACGGCTCCTGTTCTGCAGCGATGAGAACGCAGTTGCTGAGTTCGAGATGCTGACGCTTTCCCTGTACGAGAAGCTGAACGAGGAGCGCAAGGCAATTCTCGACTCCTTTGAGGAAACGGGAAAGGCCTACCCCGTATGAACGACGTGGTGATCAACAAAATTCAGAGCATTCAGCGCTGCGTGCGGCGGGCCAGGGAGGAATATCAGAAGAACCCCGGCGAATTTGCCGGCAACTACACGCTGCAGGACGCCGCGATGCTCAATGTCGTGCGGGCATGCGAGACCGCCATCGACCTGGCCAATCATGTAATCAGGGTTCGCAAGCTCGGTGTGCCGGTATCGACCGCAGACGCTTTCGAATTGCTCAGAGCCGAACGCGTTATCGACAGCGGGCTCACGGACCGCATGAAGAAGATGGTGGGCTTTCACAACACGGTCGTTCATCAATACACAAAGGTCGATCTTGCCATCGTCGAGGCCGTGATCGTCACTGAATTGGATGGATTGCTGGCGTTCGCGGAGAAGATCCGTGAGTATGTGAGTGGCTCTTCATCGTGAATTCCAGTGTGGCCCTACGCCATTCTCGATTCAGCGCTGCGCCGATTCGCGGCGAGGCTCACCACAATCGCCAGCAGGAAATTCAGGCAAAGCGCGACGAAGCCCGCATTGAGTCCGAAGAGCGGATCGTGTTGGGTCAGCGCCAGAAGCACGACCGTCAACACCCCAGCGATCATTCCGATGAAGACGCCTCGCAACGTGACCCGTTTCCAAAAGAGGCCCAGCACCACGCCTGGAAAGAACTGCGTGACGCCCGCGTATCCCAGCAGCAGAAGAGAGACGAGCGTCGTCGAGCTGTAGATCGCGAGCCCGAGAGCGACCGCGCTCAGCAGCACGACCAGTGCGCGCGCGAGTTTCGCCACCTGATCGTCGGTCATAGCGGGCGCAAAGAGGGGTCGATAGAAATTCTTGGCGAACAGAGTGGCGGCGGTCAGCGTAAAGATCGCCGCGGGCACCATGGCGGTGAGCGCGCCCGCACCTCCAATCACGCCCAGGAACCACGGTGGGAAGCTCTTTCGGACAATCGCGAGCAGCGCCATATCGCCGTTCGCGAGCCCGGGCAGGGCCACCACGGCGGAGAATCCCGCGAAGAAGATGAACGCGAGCGTGAGGGTATAGAGCGGCATCACGACGGCATTGCGTCGAATGATGTCGCCGCTGCGCGCCGTGAACGTGGACGCGAACGAGTGCGGCCACATGTAGAAGCCGAGCGAAGTCAGCAGGACCGTCGAGATGTACCAGGCATGGCCGAGGTTGTGCGTTGCGCCCGGCATGGTCAGGTGCGCGGGATGCGCGTGCGCGAGCGCCGCAAACATTTTGCCGATGCCGCCGAAATGGAAATAGGGCACACCGATGCCGATGGCGAGCGCAGCGAGCACCATCAGTGCGTCTTTAAGGACGCTGACCCACGCCACGGCGCGCACACCGCTGGCGAGGACGAAAGCGGCCACCACGGCTACCGCCATCACCATGGCCGTCGCGCGATGAATGCCGTCGAAGCTCGCGACCTCGACAATAATGCCCAATCCCGTGATCTGGAGCTGGACGTAGGGAACCAGGAAGGCCGCCCCCGTAAGGCAGACGAATGCCGCCAGATACTTGCTGCCGTAACGCTGCGCGAAGAAGTCGGACTCCGTCTGCAGCCCGTGGCGGCGCCCCAGATCCCAGATCGGCGGCAGAATGAAGAAGGAGACCACGTAGGCCAGAGTCAGGTAGGCCATAATGTAGAGCGCCGGGCCGCCACGCGAATACGCCCAACCGCTGGCGCCGAGGAACGAGAACGTGGTGTAGACCTCGCCCGCCATCAGCAGGTAGACGAGGAGCACGCCGAATCCGCGTCCGCCGACGGTCCACTGTTCGAGGTCGAGCTTTCGATGCGCGCCCGCAAGGAAACCCAGGCAGGCGCCGGCGCCGACGATGCCGAAGATGATCGCCAGGGCGACGGCACTTGGGCTCATCGGATGCCGCCATTCCGCTTATCGCGCGCGGCTTCAAGGCGGTAGGCCGCCCACATGCAGAGTGTGGTCACCACGATCCAGCCGATCAGCCAGAACAGGTTGAAGGGAATGCCGAGGACCATGGGCTCCACGCGATCCCATAGAGAGACCGAGAAGCACATGGCGGCGAAGGGAATCAGGGCGAGCAGGAGCGCCCCAAGAGAAGGTCGCTTGATCAACCTTGTTCTCCGTGGCCAGAAGAATAGTCTTGGGCCGCGCCCGGTGTCAATTGCTGGATTGTCGAGGCTGCGACAGGGTAGGCGGCGACGGCAGTCGTAAGATTGAAGACAAGACGCGACGTTCCAATCGGGTGGTCGAACCACTCCTGTCTCATCGTCGCCCAGACAACCGTCTCATCCTGCTCCAATTTTCGGGAACCGTTGGCGCTTGCGAACGTATTTGGTTGAAGTACCGCCAATTGCCTGTAACATAGGCGGAATCTGTCCAGGCGGAGGGCGGGTTCCACGAGTAACCCAGGAACAGGAGGCAAGGGATGCTAGCAGCTCAGATCAAGCAGGTGTTCCGCCGGCTTAGGCGTGCCCCGATGTTTACGGCAGTCACGCTGATCACGCTCGCGGCGGGCGTGGGCGCGAACACGGCGGTGTTCAGCGTTCTTGAAGGCGTGCTGTTGAAACCCCTGCCTTATCCGCGTCCGAACGAACTGATCGGCGTATGGCACAAGGCTCCGGGAATCAATATGCCCGAACTAACCGCTTCGCCATCGTGCTACTTCATCTACCGCGAGCAGAGCCGCACGCTGCAGGACATCGGACTCTACACGGGCGACGCGGTCAACATGACGGGGTCCGGCGAACCCGAGCATGTCACGGCGCTGGACGTTACGGATGGCACGCTGCCGCTGCTCGGCATCCCGCCGCTGCTTGGCCGTTGGTTCAATCGTCAGGACGACTCTCCGACCAGTCCTGACACCGTGATGCTGACCTATGGCTACTGGCGCCACAAGTTCGGCGGCGATCACTCGATCGTCGGGCGGAGCATCACGATCGACGGCAAGCCGCGCACGGTGATCGGGGTGTTGCCCGAACGATTCAACTTCATGGACGAAGAGGTGCCACCGCTGATCCTGCCCTTCAAATTCGACCGCAGCAAGGTGACCCTCGGCAATTTCAGCTATCGGGCGATCGCACGCCTCAAGCCGGGAGTAACGCTGGAGCAGGCGAGCGCGGACGTGGAGCGCATGCTGCCCATCGTGAATCGCAGTTTTCCTGCGCCGCCGGGTTTCAGCGTAAAGCTCTTCGAAGCGGCGAAGTTCGGGCCGAACCTGCGGCAGCTGAAGCAGGACGTGGTGGGCGACGTGGGAAGCACTTTGTGGGTCCTGATGGGCAGCATCGGCTTGGTGCTGCTGATCGCCTGCGCGAATGTGGCCAATCTGCTCCTGGTGCGCGCCGAAGGACGGCAGCAGGAGCTGGCGATTCGCGCCGCGCTCGGCGCCGGTTGGGGCCGGATCGCGGCGGAGCTGCTTCTGGAGAGCCTGATACTCGGTCTGATGGGCAGCGTCCTCGGGTTGGGACTCGCGTATGCCGCCCTGCGAGCTTTGATCGCCATGGCGCCATCCGGACTGCCGCGGCTCGCCGAAATCGGCATCGATGCGCAAGTGCTGCTGTTCACCCTGGGCGTCGCGATCCTCGCCAGCCTCCTGTTCGGTGCCGTCCCGGTGTTCAAGTACGCCAAGGCGCACCTCGGGACAGGGTTGCGCGAGGGCGGACGATCGCTGAGCCAGAGTCGCGAGCAGCATCGCGCGCGCAGCGTCCTGGTGATCGTGCAGGTGGCGCTCGCGCTGGTGCTGACGGTCTGCTCGGGACTGATGATTCGCACCTTCCGCGCGCTCACCCGGGTGCAGCCCGGATTCGCCTCGCCCGCTGAGCTCCAGACCTTCCGCCTGTTCATCCCCGAAGTCGAGGTGAAGGACAACACGCAAGTAGTTCGCATGCAGCAGGAGATCGCACAGAAGATCGCTGGAATCTCCGGCGTGGCGTCGGTGGGACTTTCAACAACCATCCCCATGGACAACAACGGCAGCTTCGATCCGGTTTTTGCCGAGGATCATACCTATGCCGAGGGCCAGCTTCCTCCTATTCAACGCTTCAAGTACGTTTCGCCGGAATTCCGTCAGACGCTGGGCACGCCGCTGGTCGCCGGCCGCGATCTGACCTGGAGCGACGTTTACGACAAAGTTCCCGTGGTCCTGGTGTCGGAGAAGATGGCGCGCGATACCTGGCAGAGTCCGGCGGCGGCGCTCGGCAAGAGAATCCGCGTGGGGACTAACGACGAGTGGAAACAGGTGATCGGCGTGATTGGCGACGTCTACGACGACGGCGTCAATAAGGACCCGTCGAGTTCGATCTATTGGCCCATCATGACGGCTCACCTTTACGGCCAGGATGTGTACATCCAGCGCGATATGGCCTTCGCCGTCCGCAGCCCGCGCGCCGGCGCGGAGAGCTTCATGACCGAGGTGCGGCAGGCCGTGTGGTCCGTGGATCCCAACCTGCCGCTCGCGGAGGTCCACACGCTCCAGTACTATTACGGCCGGTCGATGGCGCGCACTTCGTTCACCCTGGTGATGCTGGCTGTGGCCGGCGGCATGGCGCTGCTGCTCGGGATCGTCGGACTGTACGGCGTGATCGCTTATTCGGTGCTGCAGCGCCGGCGCGAGATCGGCATCCGCATGGCCCTCGGTGCGCAGCGGCAGGAATTGACGGGAATGTTCATCCGTCACGGGCTGTTGCTGACCGGCATCGGCGTGGCTTGCGGACTTGCGGCTGCGTTCGCGGTGATGCGCCTGATGTCGGCGCTGCTGTTCCACGTCAGCCCGGTCGATCCGATCACCTACGGCGGCGTCGCGCTCGGACTCGTCGCGACTGCGATGCTGGCGAGTTACGTGCCTTCGCGTCGCGCCGCCACTGTCGATCCTGTAGAGGCGCTGCGGGCGGAGTAAGACCGCGCGGTCCGTTCGTCGATATGTCGAATGGACCGTGTGACCCCTATCACTGAATTCCCAACCTGATCGTGGCTTCCTTTAATCAGAGTTCACGCTGAGGGTCCCTCGACCCGGGAGGCTTTACCAATGACAGTAACTACACGTGAATTGATCGATGAGTTCCTGGCTCAGAAGCGGCTGGCCCTGGTGGGAGTCTCGCACGACCCTAAAGACTTCAGCCGCAACATGTTCCGCGAGCTTACCCGGCGTGGATATGACATGGTGCCGGTGAATCCGAATCTCACCGAAGTGGACGGAGCCCTCTGTTTCGACTGCCTGCAGGACGTGGCGCCGGCGGTCGCAGGCGCGCTGGTGATGACTCCGCCCGACCAGACCGAGCAGGTTGTCCGCGACTGCGCCGAAGCGGGCATCAAGCGGGTCTGGCTGCACCGCGGCGTGGGAACGGGCGCCGTCTCTCGCGACGCGGTCGACTTCTGCGACGATCACGGCCTGAGCGTGATCGCAGGCTATTGTCCCTACATGTTCCTGGACGACACGCCGGCCTTTCACCGGGTCCATCGCTTCTTCTTTAAGCTGACAGGCAGATATCCGTCGGGATCGGCAGCCAGCAAGGCAAAGAGGGAGTCGGGAGTTGGGAGTCGGGAATAGGGCGAATCTGCCTGCTGCCTCTGACTTTTCATTTTCGCCTGTGGTATAGTCGCCCGGAAATTCAGGGCGGCACACCGCAATGGGAGTTTCTCTTTACCGTGTTCTGCGCGTGATCTGGGCAGGCATCCTCGGCCTGCTCATCGCCCTGGCCGGCTCCGTCGTCCTGGGGGCGCTGCTCACGGCTAATCTCAAGACCAGCCCGGACGTCCCGTGGTGGGTGCTGCCCATGGTCGGATACCTCTGGCTGTTGTGGCGGTATCTTGGCGGCAGCGGCTGGCCCCGCAGCACCTTCGAATCGCGACGACTCTCGCGGCGGGCCAACCCCGTATCGGCACAGGTGTTCAGTTGGGCCTTACTCGCCGGCGTGCTCGCGATTGCAGCCCTGGCCGGATATTGGATCGCTTTATCGCAGCTGGTGAAGATGCCGCCGAATCCCTTCTCGGATTATTCCCGGTACTCGATGCCGATGGCGGTCTCGGTGGTCCTGATGGGGTCCATCAACTCACCCATCACCGAAGAGGCCGGATTTCGCGGCTATTGCCAGACGCGGCTGGAGCGCGAGCTCCCCGCTCCCGCTGCCGTGGCGCTGTCGTCGCTCTTCTTCACGCTGTTTCACCTGAACCAGGGCCTCGATTGGCCAAAGCTGCTGGTCTATTACCTTGTCGGCGTGACCTTCGGTACAATCGCTTATCTTGCCAATTCGATCCTGGCCAGCATCCCGGTGCATGTCCTGGGCGCCCTCACGTTCTTTATCTTCGTCTGGCCGCATGACGCCGCGCGGCGTCTGGTGTGGGACGCGGGCGCCGACGCCTGGTTTTGGATCCACGTGGCCCAGGCGATTATGTTCACCGGGTTCGCGATCCTGGCGTTCGTGAAGCTGTCACGAGTCAGTCGAGGTGCGTATCTCGAAGGATCGCCAGTGCCGGGCTTCAACCCGGTGAACGGTTGACTCTTACGGACTGCGCGCCTATCGTCAAAAAGGCAGGCGCCGGATTGCAACTCAGGAAATGAAGCTGGTGAGCGCAAAAGGCCGACTTGCGCCTGACGAGGAGCCACGATGAGCACCCAAGTTGTCACCCCGTCTGAAAGTAGACCCAAAAAGCACGTGCCGTACGTGCCTGAAACCATGGAGATGAAGGAGTTCACCGTCCGCGCCTTGCTGATCGGCCTGGTGATGACGGCGATTCTGGGCTCGGCGAACGCCTATCTCGGTCTGAAGGCCGGCATGACGATTGCCGCCACCTATCCGGCGGCCGTGATCGGCATGGCGCTGCTCCGGCTGATGAAAGGGTCGCTGCTCGAAGAGAACATCGCCCGGACGGTGGGCTCGATCGGCGAGTCGGTGGCGGCCGGCGCCGTCTTCACCATCCCGGCGTTCATCATGGCCGGGTTGTGGCCGGGCCTCAGCCGCGACAAGTATTGGAACTCGGTGGCGCTGATGGTGATCGGCGGGACGCTCGGCATCCTGTTCGTCACGCTGCTGCGCCGCGTCATGGTGGAAGACCCTGAGCTGCCGTTCCCCGAGTCCGTGGCAGCGTCGCAAATCCACAAGGCCGGCCAGCAGGGCGCCAAGGCGGCCATAATTCTGTTCGCCAACATGGCCTTCGGCGGGTTCATCTACCTGCTGGGCGCGGTCAACGTCTTCCGGGCTAGCAACGCGTTTCCGGTGAGCATCAGCGCCGTGGGCAAGCGCCTGCTGCTGCGCACCAGCACCAATCCCAGCGTGGCGACCACGATAACCGGCGGCGCGACGATCCTGACGCCACCCGACATCAGCCC
>Ga0187781_10001774_pt1 | contig 16417 bp, 12 predicted proteins | sample 0715_SJ02_MP02_2_FD_132447 | JGI IMG/M metagenome (GOLD analysis project Ga0187781, IMG submission 132447) | Tropical peat soil microbial communities from peatlands in Department of Meta, Colombia - 0715_SJ02_MP02_20_MG | ecosystem: Environmental > Terrestrial > Soil > Wetlands > Peat | place...
CGCAAGTACGTCACGACCAGCGGGGTTCCCGAGTCGGCCCTGATCAAAATGGCAAAGCTCGGCTTCGTCATCGAAGACTGGATGAAATCCTCCGACGTGAAGATCACCGCGGTGCAGTGCTGGACGGCGATGGAAGAATATTTTGGCGTCGTGCCCTGCACCATCATGAGCATGATGAGCAACAATCTGCTGCCGGCGGCGTGCGAAGTGGACGTATGCGGCACGCTGGCTATGCATGCCCTGGCGCTGGCCTCGGAGACGCCGAGCGCGCTGCTCGACTGGAACAATAACTACGGCGATGATCCCAATAAGGCCGTCTGCTTCCACTGCAGCAACCTGCCCAAGCATTTCTTCCAGGATGTGCGCATGGATTACCAGAACATCATCGCGGGGACGGTGGGCAAGGACAATACTTTCGGCACGGTCGTGGGGCGGGTGAAGCCGGGTGCGATGAGTTTTGCCCGCTTCTCCACCGACGATGCGGCGGGCGTGATGCGCGGCTATGTTGGCGAAGGTACGTTCACCAGCGACGAACTGAACACCTTCGGAGGCGTGGGCGTGGTCGAGATTCCGAACCTGCAGCAATTGTTGCATTACATCTGCGAGAACGGCTTCGAGCATCACGTGGCGGCGAATTTTTCAACCGTCGCCGCGGCGACTTACGAAGCCACCACGCGCTACCTCGGCTGGCAAATGCACTGGCATGGGAAATAGGAAATTATTGGCTGGGTTGCCACAAGAGGGCCCAAACATATGGCCATCGTTGCGGGAGTAGATTTCGGCACACTGAGCGTCAGGGTTTCCATCGTGGACTGCGAGCGCGGGCTGCTCGCGTCCGCGGTCGCCGAAATTCCTCTTCATCGCAAGCGCGAAGACCCCGACTTCGCTACGCAATCCCACGAAGATCACATGCGGGCGCTGGCCGAGGCTACGCGGCAGGCGGTGAAGTGGGCAGGAATCAGCAGCGACCAGGTGCAGTCCATCGCGCTCGACACGACCGGATCAAGTGTGGTTCCGGTGGGCGAAGGCCTGGTTCCTCTGGACGACTATTACCTGTGGTGCGATCACCGGGCGAAACACGAAGCCGCCGAAATCACGGAACTGGCCCACCGCGAAAAACTGGAGGCGATCGAGTGGTGCGGCGGGGTGTACTCGTCGGAGTGGGGATTCGCCAAGCTGCTGCACTGGCTGCGGCACAGTCCGGCGAAGCGCGCGAAATTCGTGACTGCATTTGAGCACTGCGACATGGTCGCGGCCACTCTTGGCGGCATCACCGATGCGAGGCAAGCGAAGCGGAGCGTCTGCGCCATGGGTCATAAGTGGATGTGGAATGCTTCCCTGGGAGGGCTTCCGCCGGAGAGTTTCCTGGTGAAGGTCGACCCGCTTCTGACGGGAGTGCGGGCGAAGCTGGAAGGCGAGTACGCAACCTCCGACAAGATTGCGGGAAAATTGTCGCCGCAGTGGGCGAAGAAACTCGGCCTGCGCGCCGGCATTCCACTTCCGGTGGGCGCTTTCGATGCGCACTGGGACGCAATCGGCGCTGGGGCGAAAGAAGGCGATGTGGTCAACGTGGTGGGCACTTCCACCTGTATCATCGCCTACGCACGCAAGGCGCAGCTTATTCCGGGAGTCTGCGGCGTCGTGCCGGGAAGCGTGCATCCTGAGTACACGGGCATTGAAGCGGGCCTTTCCGCCACCGGAGATATTTTCAGCGCGATCGCGCGCCGGGCCGAAACCACGGTCGAGGAATTGAGCAAAGGATTGGCCAGCTACCGGGCAGGACAAACCGGCTTGCTGCGCATGACCTGGGACAACGGCGACCGCACCGTGCTGGTGAATCCTCTTCTGGGAGGGATGACGCTGGGGTGGAACCTGCAACACACGGCGCAGGACGAACTGTTCGCCGCCATCGAAGGCACCGCATTTCACACCCGCGTGATTCTCGACCGCATGAGCGACTTCGGTGCGCCCACGCAGCGCGTGATCAACGGCGGCGGAATTCCGCAAAATAATCCCGCCCTCAACCAGGTTTATGCCAATGTGCTGGGGCGTCCGGTGCTGGTGCCCTCGAGCAAAGTGACGGGGCTGGGATCGGCCATCTTCGCATTCCTGGCAGCGGGAAGCTTCAAAACGATTGACCAGGCGCAGGGAAAAGTCTGCCCTGCGTACACCGTCTTCGAACCGCAACCCGAAACGCAGCGAATCTACAACGAACTCTACGACCTCTATCGCAGGATCTATTTCGATTTTGGACGCCCAACCGAGGGCTCAGCCTTGGGCTCGGTCCTGCCCAAGTTGATTCAGATTGCCCGGGGCGAGGGTAAGTCCGGCGACTGAACGTGGCGCCCGCCGCATGTCGCTGTCATTGCGACCCTGGCAGCGCGAAACGCGAGCAACCTGCTCTTACCTGTTCCCGGTGGAGCGTCCGCATCAGCCGAGCAGGCTACTTTGCCTTGGTGGCCTTCCCGTCCATGATGAGGGTCCACTTCGTCCCGTCCTGCGACATTTCATAGGAGAAGCTGTAGGACGTGGGAGACAAAATCTTCACGGTGAAGCGGCCTTTTGTGGTCATGCCGCCCATCTTCTCTTCGCTGGTCCAAGTCCAGGTGTCGCCATCGACCGTGCCCCTGGCATCGGTGGACTCGCCCCAGCTGTTGAACTCGCGATAGGTGTAGGCCTTGTCGTCGTTGGAATATCCCATATAGGAGGCGCCGGAACCGTTGCCCATGGCGGCGCTCTTGTAGTCGATCTGGCAGGCAAGAAAGAAGTTGCCTTCCATCCAGTCGCACTTCTCGGTTTCGTTCACCTTGCCACCGGGACCCATCGGGCCGGGCTTAAGGTCGGCATCGAGCGTCCATGAACCGGCGAAGATGTCGAGCTTCTTGTGTTCCGGACCCGGCTTCGGCATTTCCATTTGCGCCAGCGCTGCCGCTGCCAGCAGCAGCCACGCCGCAGAGATCGTTGCTAGAGTTTTCATCGCGCCCCCAACGAAATTGTTGCTGATTTCTGATTGTTGACTTAGAACCCACCCCAGGCTGGCCAGAATAGTAGACGCAAATCGCGAAATGCGTCAACCCGCCGTCTTCCCTAGGTTTTTCAATCAACAATCAAAACTCAACAATCAACAATTGTCTCCCTACCAGTCGCCCCAGTGAGCGACCGTCATCTGCTGGAATCGCATCTTCCACGTATCACCCTGTTTCGCCCAGACGGTGCTGAAATGCTGATAACGCGGCGGCGGGCCCTGGTCCTCCGACGGCGGAACGCGCAGCACTACATCGTAGGTCACGATGCCAACGCCGTCGCTGACCGTCATCACCTTCATGTTGTAAGGCAGCAGATCAACTCCGCCCTGCCCGAACTCGTCGATCATTTCCTGCCGGTCATATAACTGTCCGTCGTAGGCAACGAAAGAAAAGTCGTCAGTGAGGGTTTGCTTGAAGAAGGCCGCATCTCCCTTTTTCACCGCTTCCACATAGCTCTTCTCGGCGGCCATCAGCGTCTGCTCCAGAGGACTCAGAGGCTTGGCCGGCGCAGCCGCCTGCGCGAAGGCGCAAATGTTAGACGCAACAAGGATCACAATGAGAGCAACCAAGCTATGTTTCATATGATGCCTCCCAAGAAAACTCTTTGTCATTCCGAGGAGCGAAGCGACGAGGAACCTGTTCTACCTGGCCCGGAACAAAGTGAAAATCTCTCACTTCCCCTGAATTCTCCCCACCAGCTCCGCCCGCACCACGGAAACCTGCTCTCCGCTCGCCAGATTCTTCAGGGCAAACGCGCCGGCTTTCACTTCATTCTCACCCACAATCAGAATGTACTTCGCTCCCGCCTTGGTCGCCGCTTCAAATGATTTTTTCAACCGGAAATTCTCATCGCCCAATTCGACCACCAGATCATGCTGTCGCAACTCGCGCGCCAGGCGCGCGGCCTCTCCATTCATGCCCGGGCCCAGCGGCGCCACATAAACATCCGGCTTGCGCAGGACGCCCTCGGCTGTTTCCTTGAGCGACATGACCAGCCGATCCTCGCCGATGGCAAAGCCGATTCCGGGCGCGGCCGGGCCGCCGAGCGACTCGGAAAGCCCGTCATAGCGGCCGCCGCCGAGGATCGCGTTCTGCGCCCCCAGCGCTCCATGCGTAAACTCGAATGCGGTGCGCGTGTAGTAATCGAGGCCGCGCACCAAGCGGTCGTTGATTCGAAACTCGACACCGACTGATTTAAGAATGTTTTGCACGGCCTCAAAATGAGTGCGGCAAGACTCGTCCAGAAACTGGCTGATGCGCGGCAGCTTCTCGATGATGGGCTGATCCTCGGGGACTTTGCAATCGAACACGCGCAGAGGATTGGTGACGGCGCGCCGCTGGCAATCGGCACACATCTTTCCCACCACCGGTTCCAGCGCCTGGCGCAGCGCTTCGTTGAACTTGGCGCGGTCGTTAGCGCAGCCAACCGAATTCAACTCTAGATTCCAATCGGTGATGCCGAGCCGGTTGAGCAGCGTGGCCAGCATCTCGAGGACTTCGGCGTCGCGCGCCGGAGAATCGCTGCCTGACGACACCGGGCCGATAATTTCGGCATCGATCTGATAGAACTGCCGGTAGCGTCCCTTCTGCGGCCGTTCGCGGCGGAACATGGGGCCAATGAGATAGAGCTTGTTGAGTCCGCGGTCCCAGAGCTTGTGCTCGATGTAGGCGCGCACGATACCGGCGGTGGCTTCGGGACGGAGGGTGAGGGATTGTCCGTCACTCGCAGCCCGCCCGCGATCCTCCCACGTGTACATCTCTTTCGAGACAATATCGGTCTCTTCGCCCACGCTGCGCGAGAACAGCGCCGTCTCCTCGAAAATCGGCGTGCGAATTTCCTGGAAGTTGTAGGCGCGGAAGACGTCGCGGACGGCGGCTTCGACAAAGTTCCACAGCGCCGTATCCGGCGGCAGCAGATCGCGTGTTCCTCGGACGGCTTTAATCATTTGGCTTTCGGCCGTCCCTCCGGGACGGACGTTCTATTGTGTCACGGGACCCGGCGTTAAAACGCCGGGCTATTGTCGGGCGTCCGGGCTTTTTCCCTTCCCTATTTCTCACCCACGGCTTACGCCGTGGGCTGTACTCTTGCGCCGCTTCGCGGCTGTCTCCTCAGGTCTAAAGCCCAGTTATTATCTCTGCGCGTTATCGCGGCCCTAAAGGGCCGCTCTTCCACGGCGGCGCATACCGCACGCGTTTTCCGCAGCCCTGGAACAGCGGCTGGCGCGGCCTCTATAGGGGTCCTTCGACTTCGTTTGCCCTTCGCGCTTCAGCGCGAAGCGCAGACTCCGCTCAGGATGGCAAGCCCTAAAGTCACTGCCAGAGTTCTGGCTACTGGCAACTGGCTTTCAAATACTCATCCTTATACCCGAGATAATTGTTCGCATACCGCAGAATCATTTCGTCGTCGGCGGGTCCCAGCTTCCGCCGGAACCTGCCCGGAGAGCCTGCCCACAACGATCCTGGCTCGACCACGGTTTTCTCGGGAATCAGCGTGCCGGCGGCGATAATCGAGCCGGCTCCGATGCGCGCTCCATTCAGGATAATGGAACCCATACCGATCAGGCAGCGGTCTTCGACGGCGCATCCGTGCAGTGTGACCGAATGGCCCACCGTGACATACTCGCCGACATACACGCCCCACTGCTGCTTCATGCCATGCAGCACGCTGTTGTCCTGCACGTTCGAGTTGGCGCCAATGCGGATCTCATGCACATCGCCGCGCACCACCGCGTTCATCCACACCGAGGCGTGCTCGCCCAGCACGACATCGCCGATGATCTGCGCCGATTCGTCGACATAGCAACTCGCCGGAATCGTCGGCCGCACGCCTTTATAGGATCGAATCATGCGTTTTCAGAAGGAAATTGAAAATACCACGAGAGAGCGGGCGGGCGTAAGGGGCGCAATCAGTGGTAATGTCCTGATTCAGTTTTTTCACCACAGAGTCACAGAGACACAGAGAAACCCAACTGTTTGTCCCCTTCGCTTCTGTTTCTTGCAGGTTCGAGGTTGTCTCTGTGACCTCGTGACTCGGTGGTGAAAAAGGACGCTGTCCAGTCGAGCGCGGCTCGACAGCCTGTTGCCCTGGCGAACGCTCCATTCCCACTCCGGGAATCATCCCGAAAAAAGACTCGCGCATCACTGAACTCTTGTCCCCACCCATGCTATACAAAACTCGGGTTTCTCCTATCCCGCGGAGGAGCCTTCCGGCCGCGTTCTAGTTGGAGCGCCCTCCGGCACTGCTCCGCGGATTTTCCCGCCTCGCGTCCGGTTAACGCGCGTCGGGGCGACCCTCCGAGCCGATCTCCGCCGAAGGACGCCCATATGACTCCGACGCGCCTTATTTCTCTTCTTGTTCTCATATCGTTGATGATCGACCTACCCGCGAGCCTCGCCGCTCAGGATTCCGCTACGGGAGCGATTCGTGGCACGGTTCTCGACTCGACCGGCAGCCGCATCGCCCGAGCTTCCATCGTGGTGGTGAACACTGCCACCGGCGCTCGCTACACCGCGACCAGTGACGGCGAGGGCCGCTTCGCGCTCGAACTGCTGCCTCCCGGGGATTACTCGGCTCGGGTGGTGGCCGAGGGCATGTCGCCCCAGGTCACGCCCCAGTTGCACGTGGACGTCGGCGGCGCCGCCGAACTGGGGTACCGGCTCACCGTCGCGGGAATCCAGGAGAACATCACCGTCTCGGCGTCGCCCAGCCCGGTCGACACCAAGCCCAGCGCAGTCTCGACGCTGCTTGACGAGCGGGCGATCGGCGACCTGCCGCTCAACGGCCGCCGCTTTTCCGATCTCATGCTGCTCTCGCCGGGAGTCACGCAGGATCCGCGCAGCCTGACTTCAGGCACGAACGGAGATCTTTCATTCGGCGGCATCCGCGGCTTTCAAAACAGCTTTCTCGTAGACGGCGGCGACTACAACAACTCCTTCTATGCACAGGCGCTCGGGCGCTACCGCGCTCCCTACCAGTTTTCGACCGAAGTGGTGCAGGAGTTCCGCGTGTCCACAAATTCGTACGGCGCAGAGATGGGGCGTTCGGGTGGCGCGGTCGTGAACGTGGTGACGAAATCCGGCTCGAACCATTTGCATGGAACCGCTTTCTACTATCTACGCGACAGTTCTCTTGGCGCGGCCGATCCTTTTCTGGCTTTCAGGCCGCACAATCGCCAGCAGCAGGCCGGAGGCACGATCGGTGGCCCGCTCAAACGCAACAAGACCTTTTTCTTCGCCGGATTCGATCAGCACATCTTCCACGTGCCCAACGTCGTGGAGTTTCTGAACGGCAGCGCGCAGGTCGTGCCCCAACCCGGCACCGGCCCTTACACGCCTGGAGACTATGATTCAACCGATCAAGCCTTGGTCTTCGCTGCCGCAGCGCAATTGACTTCGCTGGCGGGAGAATACCCGGCCGCTCAGATCGGCAACTCCGCCTTCGCCAAGCTCGATATCAACCTCACGCCGCACCATCAGCTCCAGCTGCGGGTGAATACCTCGCGCTACTGGGGATCGAACAACGTCTTTCTCGACCCGGGCAGTCCGGTCACATACGATTCCATCAGCAACAATGGCGAGGAGGAAGTCGCCACCGAAACTGCATCGCTCTCGCTGATCTCAAGCCTGTCGCCGCGCTGGATCAGCCACCTCCGCGCCCAGTTCTCGCGCGACCTGCAACAGTCTTACAGCAACACCAGCGACGTTCTGGTGAAGATTCCCAACATCCTCGACGGAATGGGGCGAAGCGACCTGCTGCCGCGCCAGACGCGTCAGCATAAGCTGCACCTGGCTGAAACACTCAGCTTGGAAGGGCACCGCAATACGTGGAAACTCGGCGGCGACGGCCTGCTGACGTGGATCTACGATTTCTTCCCCAGCCAGCAGAGCGGAGAATTTCTCTTCTATCCCATAAAGGTCGATCCGTTTACCTTTGAGCCGATGGAAGCCGGCCTCGAACTCTCGCCGCTGCGCGCCTACGCTCACGAAGTCCCGCACTACTATCTGCAGAATTTCGGCAGCGCCACCTCCAATCCCGATAGCAACGAATATGCGGCTTTCACCCAGGACACGATCCGCGTGACCGACCGTCTGGCCGTGAACCTGGGCGTGCGGTGGGATTTGCAAACGTTCACAACTGCCGGACTAGTGTCGAACCCGCTGTTTCCGCCCTCCGGGAAAGTTCCATTCCAGCCGTACAACTTCGCGCCTCGCGCCGGGCTGGCCTACTCGATCGGCAGCAAGCGTCCGCTGGTAGTTCGCGCGGGATACGGGATGTTCTATGTGCGCATTCCGCAGATTTACAACTCGGTGGTCCAGACCGAAAACGGCATCAGCGATGCGCAGATATTTCTTAACGACACGCGCTACTGGGATCAGGCCTTCTTTCCCACTTATCCCAACCCGCTGGTAACTTGCTCGCTTTCTGCCGCAAGTTGTGCGCTGCCGGCGGGACTGACGCAAGGCGTGCCCAACGATCCAGCCGCCGTGACGCACGAAGTTTCGGCATTCGCTCCCAATTTCATTACTCCGCGCGTGCAGCAGTCGAGCATTACGTTCGAAAAAGAAGTTGCCGGCCGCACCACCGTCGCTTTGTCCTTGCTCAACGTTCGCGGCGAGCATCTTATCCGCGCTCTCGACGTGAACCTGCCGCCCCCGACCGCGCTTACTTATCCCATCTTCGATTCGACTGGTTCGATCTTCCAGGGCGGATACTACACTGTTGATTCCTTTGCCACCTGGCAGTTCACCCAGTCGCTGACTTGTCCCTGGCCGCCTTGCATCAATCCCCTGGGGCGCCCGATCGCGCAACTGGGCGCGATAGACGAATTTCAGAGCGCGGCCTCGAGCATCTATAACGGAGCGACGCTCTCGATCGACCGCCGTGTCGCTCACGGTACTTACTTACGGCTCTCCTACACCTACGCCCGCGCTATGGACGACGGCCAGGATGCGCTGGTCGCCGGCCAGCCCGCCACCGTGCAAAATTCTTACGAACCCAACGCCGAACGTGGCGCGAGCGTAACCGACCAGCGCCATGCCTTGGTCGCGGCTTTTTCAGTTGAGCCGCGTCCGTTTCACCGCGGCCACGAACTAGCTGGCCACTTCTTCAATAATTGGAAACTCTCCAGCGTCGTCAACTACGGCAGCGGACGCCCGGTCACCGCGACCGTGGCCGGCGATCCCAACCAGGACGGCAACGACCTGAACGACCGCCTGCCCGGCTACAGGCGCAACGCCTTCACCGGCCCGGATTACGCCACCGCCGACCTGCGCCTTACCCGCAGAATTCATCTCTCGGAGCGCTTCAAGCTCGATTTTGTGGCCGAAGCGTTCAACCTCTCCAACCGCGACAACCAGCGGGTTGACATTACGTCGAACGGCCTCGTCGCCAACGCCAGCACATTCGTGCAGAGCTATGTCACAGACGGCATTGCCCCATACCCGGGTTACTACGAGCTGCCCGGGAATTTCATGAAGCCCAACGCCGCTTATGCGCCCCGCCAGATTCAGCTGGCGTTGAAACTTGTTTTCTAGGGTCTTGGATCGGAAGTTCGTCGCTTAATCCATGGCCTCGTATCAGGGCACGGCTTCAGTTCTCAGCCTGCTCTTGAGCGACCCTCGAGAAACGAGGGGGAGCCAAAGGGTGCCACCCAGCACCGGCAAAGATGCCGGTTCAGCCCCTAGGTCGGTGCCGAGAACTCACTTGACGTTTGCCCCGGCGAAGGCATAATAAATCGTTTCAATAGAGGCGTCTTTCATGGCTGAAAATCCGCGTTTCTCCCGCCGCAGATTCCTGGGCACCGCCAGCGCTGCCGCCGCTCTGGCGGCCATTCCGCAACCCCTCTTGTCCGCCGTGGCCGACCATCCCGCTACAGTTCGAATCGCTGCCTCCGCCACACCAATTCTCTTCGATCCCGATCAGGCTCTGGGCAGCTCCATGGACATTCTTTCCCACGATGTGGTCGAGAAAATCTACACCGAGCCCATGGTCAAGCAGTGCCTTTCAGCCGGCTGGGGCCCGATCACCTATCGCCAGAACACCGAGCTTTCCGTCGCCGCCTGGCACTGGAATCCCAGCGGAACCTGGAGCGACGCGGCCAACCAGCGCGGATACTTCACCGGCAGCGCCGAACTGAAAGAGCCGATCCGGCATTCCTACGGCTATCCTCTGCCGCATCGCGGCACCACCCGCAATGGCGGCGCCGAGCGCGGCTACTCGCGCATGACTGACGGCAACCCGGACGCGTACTGGAAGAGCAATCCTTATCTGGCAAGCAGATTTACCGGCCAACCGGATTCCGACCATCCGCAATGGGTGGTCATTGATCTCGGCTCGCACGAACCGGTCTCACACCTGCGGATCGATTGGGCCGACCCTTACGCCCGCAGCTACGAGGTGCAATATTGGATGGGGGAGCACCCCATGGACCGGCCGACCTCCGGTGTCTGGACCGCATTCCCCAGCGGCATCGTGACCAAAGGCTAGGGAGGCACGGAAATGCTGCAACTCGCGCCCGCCGCCATCCCGGTGCGTTTCCTGCGCATCCTGATGACCGAATCCTCCAACACCGCCGACTCCCGGCCCAGCGCCCTGCACGATCCCAAGGATCCGCGCAGTGCTGCCGGCTATGGCATCCGCGAACTTTATGTCGGCACGTTGACCGACCCCGGCGAGTTCGTCGACCTGGTACAGCACAGGCCCGACCAGAATCAGACCGCGACTCACTGCTCCTCCATCGATCCCTGGCACTCCGAGTCCGATCTCGACAATCGCGGCGATCAGACCGGATTTGATCTCTTCTTCAGCAGCGGCATCACCAACAACCTTCCGGCCATGATCCCGATCGCGCTGCTTTACGGCACGCCGGAAGACGCCGCCGCGCAGATGGCCTACCTGAAGAAGCGCGGCTACCCGATTTCCTACGTCGAGATGGGCGAAGAACCCGACGGCCAGAACATGCTGCCCGAAGACTACGCCGAACTCTATCTGCAGTTCGCGACGGCGATGCATCGTGTCGATCCCGGCCTCAAGCTCGGCGGTCCGGTTTTTGAGGGCGTGAATGAGGATATCCTGGTCTGGCCTGACGCCCAAGGCCGTACGTCATGGCTCGGACGATTTCTCGATTACCTGAAGACTCGCGGACGACTCTCCGACCTCGCCTTCATGTCGTTCGAGCATTATCCCTTCGCTCCGTGCGAAATCGTCTGGTCTGATCTTTACCGCGAGCCGGAACTTATCAGCCACATTCTCGAAGTGTGGCGGGACGACGGCCTGCCCGCGAACCTGCCAATGATGAACACCGAAAGCAACGTCACCTACGGCAACGCGCAGCAGATGGTCGATATTTTCTCGGCACTCTGGCTGGCCGATAGTGTGGGCGCGTTTCTCACCGCCGGAGGCGCCGCCTACTACCACTCGCCCATTCAGCCCGAGCCGCTTAGTTCTGGATGCCGCGGCTTCGGCACCTACGGCAACTACGTCGCCGACTCGAATCTCAACATCAAGACATTCACGGCGCAGTACCACGCCAGCCGCCTCATCAATCTGGAGTGGGTGAAACACCGTGCCGGAGTGCACAAGCTCTATCCCTCGTCCTGCGACCTGAAAGACGCCGCCGGACACACGCTCATTACCGCCTACGCGGTCACTCGCCCCGACGGCGAGTGGTCGCTGATGCTGGTCAACAAGGATCAGTCGAATGCGCACGAAGTCCGAATTGAGTTCGAGAAAACAGATGCCCTGCACAAGTCTTTCTCCGGTCCGGTTTCCATGGTGACTTTCGGCAGTGAGCAGTACATGTGGAAGTCGGAGGCCCGCAACGGGCATCCCGACCCGAACGATCCGCCGGTGACGAAAACTCTGGCCTCAGGTACGCCATCCGTTACACTGCCCAAGGCCTCGGTCACGGTCCTGCGCGGCAAAGTTGCGGGCTAGTGGGCGGGTGAAGTCCGAATCTGAAAGGGGAAGAAAAAGAGCGGAGACGACCGGCGCTAATGTGACCACCAGTCACATTGAGAGAGAAACCGCTTGTGCGTGGACTGTTCGTCTCAAAATGATACTTGCCCATTAAGGGCTCTTCTGCGGGAATTTTGCCCCTTCCCCTTGACTTGGGAGGTCAATCCTGAAATAACTATTCGGTCCGACCGGACCAGTTTGGGGGTGTGTGAGTTTGGCAGAGGTACGGCTTCAAGAGGGTGAATCCCTCGAGAACGCTCTACGCCGCTTCAAGCGCAAGGTGCAACAGGAAGACATTATCAAGGAGGTCAAGCGCCACTCCTTCTACCTGAAGCCCGGCGAAAAAAAACGTGTGAAAGCCGCGCTGGCTCGCAAGCGAGCCCGCAAGAAAACGCGTAAAGAACAGGATTAACGTCAGCAAAGAGCCGCTCCTTCCCGGGGCGGCTCTGCTCGATCTGGCCCCCACCTGATTGAGCTGCAACTGGGGATTTTCATGCTCAACATTCTTCCGGCTTACTAACTAAAATAGTCAGTGCCCACGCCCCGTTCCAGGAGCGTGGCGGGCCGAGTCCAGGGGAGTACGAGGGGGAGATGTACAGATCCTGTTTTTCTCCGTACCACCGCAGTTCTTTCCCCGCGAGTGGGCGCGTGGAAACGGGCTGAAGGGAGCCATCCTCAATGGAGTTTCAGGACAAGGTGCTGAAGTGTGTGGACTGTGGAAGCGAATTTGTTTTTACCGCCGGGGAGCAACTTTTCTTCCACGACAAGCAGTTCAAGAACGAGCCGAAGCGCTGCAAGGCGTGCAAGACCAAGCGCGTTGCGGTATTGGGCGCGCCCCCGGCGCAGGGACAAAGTTATCGTTACACCAAGGTCGAAACCCAAGCCATCTGTTCGGGATGCGGGAAAGAGACCACCGTGCCTTTTCGTCCCACGCAGGGGCGCCCGGTATTTTGCCGGGAATGTTTCCAGTCGCGGAGGACCGCGGCCTCGGCCTGATCACGGGCTGTACGCCTGCTTGTGAAATGGAACCGCGCCCGCGATGGCTGACTTCGCCCGACTCGGTCCCCGGGTGCGTTACCATAAGAACGTGCCCGGATATTACGTAGAGAATTTCGGTTGCCGCGCCACCCAGGCCGACGGCGCCGCGCTCGAACGCCAGTTCGAGGAACTCGGCCTTTCTCGCGCCTCGAATTCCAGCCAGGCTGCCATTGTCGTGCTTAATACCTGTACCGTCACCGCCGCCGCCGATCAGGATGCGCGAGCGGCCATCCGTCGCATTCAGCGCCGCAATCCTGAGGCCAGCATTGTCGTCACCGGCTGCTATGCGCAACGCGCTCCGGGAGAGATCGCAGGCCTGCCGGGCGTAACGCATGTCATCGGCAACTCGCACAAGCACCAGCTAGCGGAAATTGTTGGAGTGTCAGCCGGCACCCGGCGGCTCGGCTCCGCCAAAGAGATTGCTCCGTGGGATGGGGCCTCAGCCCCCGGCCCGCCGGGTTTCATTCCGCTGTCCTCGCTTACTGAGAACCGAGAACTGAGAACTGAGAACATAATCTTCGTCTCCGACATCTTCGCGCACACCGAACTCCTGGCCGCTCCCGTCTTCGATGCCCCCAACGAACGCACCCGTCCCAACCTGAAAATCCAGGACGGCTGCGATAACCGCTGTTCCTTCTGCGTGATTCCCTACGTCCGCGGTCAAAGCCGTTCTCTCCCGCCCGACCGGATCATTCGCGAGGTGAACGCGCTGGTCGACGCGGGCTATCGCGAAATCGTCCTCAGCGGGATCAATCTCGGCCGCTGGGGAAGAGATTTGGCTGTCAGCTCTCAGCCGTCAGCTCTCAGCAAGTTTCAACGACCAACGACTAACGACCAACGGCTGGCTTCTCTGATCCGTACCATCCTCTCCGAGACTTCGGTCGAGAAACTTCGCATCTCTTCGGTTGAGCCCATGGACTGGACCGACGATCTGATCGCGCTCGTGGCCTCCTCTGCGCGCATCGCCAAGCACGCGCACGTGCCCCTGCAATCCGCGAGCGACGCCGTCCTGCGCCGCATGCATCGAAAATACCGGCCGTGGCACTATCGGGAAAAAATTGAGAAGATTCATGCCGTCATGCCCGCGGCCGCGATCGGAGCCGACATCATGGTTGGGTTTCCCGGCGAAACCGACGCTGAGTTCGAAGCCACGCGCCGCATGGTCGAAGACTTGCCCTTTACCTACCTGCACGTCTTCACCTATTCGGCCCGCCCCGGCACTCCGGCCGCGGCCATGCCGGGTCAAGTTCCGGTACACATAGCCCGCGAACGCAACCGTGCCTTGCGCGAACTGGCGGCGGAGAAAAAGCTGGCATTCATGCGCAGCTTTATCGGCAGAGAAATTGAGGCGATCAAGCTGAAGAGCGTGCGTGGCGCGGACCAGCGAGAAATCCCGGGTTGCCCCTTCACCGAGGCCCTAACCGACAACTACCTGAAGCTGCATCTACGCGGAAGCCACCAGCCCAATCGCTGGCTGCATGCGCGAGTGGAAGATGTTGTGGGCGGCGCGCTCGTGGGAGTGGCCAAACACGCGGACTCTCCGAATTCCTGATTTACAAACGCAATCCCTGCTCTAGCTCACTTGATCTTCTTACCCGTGATCGTGCTGTCGTAGAGCCACAGCACGTAAGCGTCGACCTTCCCGTCCGGTGACCTCGTAAACGTCAGAACACCGGGTTGCCCACGCTGGAAGAAGCAATTCGCCGATAAGGGCAAATCTGCCTCCGGCTTGGGATCATGGGGTCCCTGCTCCATCAGCTTGTCGCCGTCGCGTGTGATCTTCACGATATTCCCTGGGCTGATCTGATATTCGCCTACGTAAGCGTCGAGGATCTCGGGGGCAACCTTGGCGGGGACGCGATTCGCGTTCGGGATTTCGGTCTCCGCGCGGGCGGTCAGCAGCCAGCGTCCGTCGCGTTTCACATAGGTTTCGACAATTCGCAGCTCCTCTGTAGTTTCCAGCCCGGCAAACGGCACATGGGACGTGGTGCGATATATCATTACGGCCGCGTTGTTGTCGCCGTGCACCTGCACCTCGCGGGGCTCGTCGCTGAATTCCTTAAGAGTGCGAGCCCGATCCATCAACGTTTTCTTGTCGTAGATCAAGCCGTAGTCTGGCATCAGGATCGCATCGTCCAGAAAAGCGCCGAAGGCGGTCGCGTCGTTCCGCGCCAGGGCTGCCCATCGTTCGCGCAAAACCTGCCTGATCTCAACTTCCAGCTTGGTTGGTTTCGGCTGTGCGATGGTGGATCCCGCGATCGCAAACAGGACAATGATCGTCATGCAGACTAGTGTTCGTTTCATAGAGGGCTTTCAGGGGGAATCACGCTTCATCAAGCCGCGCCCGGATGCAGTCGCGCCGCGACTTTCTCCATCAATTCTGCCGCAGCCTGGCCCGCTTCGAGCGTAGAAAACTCGCTTCCCAACTCAATCACCGGAACGCCGGCACAAGCCTCACGAAATGACTTCTCCGTGGCCGGCGACGCGGTCATGTCCGTACTCACCAGTAGCAGATCGAAGCGCGACACCCGCATCAGGATCAGCGCGTCGCGCAGGTTGTTGCTGGTATGAACGTCATATCCGCCGCGGCGCAGCAGTTCGCGAAGATAAGTGACGACGTCGGCACTGCGGTCCACGCACAGCACGCTTCGCCCCTTCGCAACCGGCGGCTCGGCCTCGAGCGGGGCGCGGTAAAACGCCGCTACCGCGTGATCCTCCGATGCGTGAGAATCAAACAGCTTGCTCAGATGGGACAACTGGAGAACTTTGTGGATATGCTCGGGGACATCGCAGAGCTTCAGATCGCCGCGTGCCTGCCGCGTGCTGGTCAGTGTGCGCACCATGGTTCCCAGGCCGCTGCTGTCAATGAAAACGACCTCACCCAGATGCAGCACGATCGAGCGCCGGTCGCGCAACAGCCATGCCACATGGGCGCGCAGCGCCTCGCTCTCCCCTCCGGCCACGATTCTTCCTTGGCAGCGGACAATCGTCACCCGCCCCACATCGCGCGTTTCCAGTGATAGTTTCATTGTGCCCCCCCGAACAGACGCTCCCCGAACTGATGGTCCGCGAGATTATAAGGCCTTCGACCGCCTGTCAAGAATGAGTGGCCGTGCAGATAGTCGCACCGTCAGCGCGGTCCATCACGCTATCGGGATGCCACGCCTACTGCCGTGAGAAATTATGGCGCAGGTACGATTCTCGTTTTTGCACGATACATCCTATAGTTTGAATATTCGTGAAGTTCTGCCAAGCCCTGATCGCCCCTTTCCGAGCTGATCAATACTTCCCGAGGAAGCCACCAGTCCAGATCAATTCCCCTGATGTGTACCATTTGGAAGGAAATTTCTGCGGTCATCTGTGTCAATCGAACTTCTGGGAGCGGTCGCAGCAGGTC
>Ga0187781_10001775_pt1 | contig 16417 bp, 14 predicted proteins | sample 0715_SJ02_MP02_2_FD_132447 | JGI IMG/M metagenome (GOLD analysis project Ga0187781, IMG submission 132447) | Tropical peat soil microbial communities from peatlands in Department of Meta, Colombia - 0715_SJ02_MP02_20_MG | ecosystem: Environmental > Terrestrial > Soil > Wetlands > Peat | place...
ACGCTGGCCGTCGTTCGATGACGCGGGCTGAGGTACGAGTGAACTGATATCCGCATATCGCACCCGATTGGAAAACGCGTCCACATTCACGGACAGCAGATGCTGCGGAGACAGTATCGCCTGGAAACTGCTGAGCGACGCGAAACCCTGCGTCTGGGTTTCGTTGTGAGGCCAGGGCAAGCCTCGCACGGGCTTATTATTGAAATCGTAGAATGCCGATTCCGAAAAATTGAGTTTGTCCTTGATGAGCGGTCCGCCGAAGAAGAGGCGAGGCGACTCATCTGACAAGCCCACAATGTGCCCGCTTTTGCCGCGGATGCCCGGGATGAAATCCATAACGCCGTACTTAAATTGGCCCGAAGGTGGCTTGGTTTCGATGGTGGTCAAGCCACCGGAGAATCCACCGTACTCCGCGTCATAGGGGGTCTTCTCGACCTGCAAGCTCTGAATGGCGTCGAGGGGGACCGGAATGGAAAAACTTCCCGTGATGGGATCAACCGTCTGGGCGGAATTCACCAGCAGCATACCTTGATTTTCGACTTCGCCTTTCATGTTCAACTCCCCGTCCCGTGTGCGAACCACGCCGGGCACCAGCGGCATGGCCTCCTTGAATTTCTGTTCCGCCAAGGGGAGAGCCTGGAACTGCTGCTGGGTGAGTTTTGTAACAGGGGCTGAGGATTCGGTTGCGACCTTTGCCGTCTGGTCCTGCACGTCGACTTGTTGGACCACTACGTCGATCTGTAAAACCACGTTCGCCACGCGCAGTTCCCCGCGCTTCAAGATAAGAGTTTGGCTGAAGGGTCGGAACCCTTCCACGCGGACGTCCTCCAGGTAGCTGCCCGCCTTCAATTGATCGAACTCGTAATGGCCTTGCGCATCGGTTAGCGCCGTGAATGGATCGTCCCCATTTGTTGAGCTACGAAGCGTCATGGTTATGCCCTCCACGGGCGTGGACTCTCCCCCCGCGCCGTTGACTGTAACTATCCCCTGGACTGAGCTCTCGTTCGGGTCACCGCCTTCTTCATGGGGGCCATGTGCAAACAGGGGCGCTTGTGTGAAGAGAAGGGCAACGACGCACATCAGTCCTAGCCACCATTCGGCGCGTGCCGGGGGAGCTTGGAAATCGGGCTGCGAGTAAGGCCCGCGAATTCGATATCTGGGGGAACCGTTTACCTGCTCATTCACTGTCATCGTCAACTCCTTAAAGACAGAAAATCTCCTCCTCGCGGAATTGTCCCAAGGCAGTTCCGGCCAACATTCTTTAGTGCAGACTCATGCCACGAATTAAACCGAAAGGCGCCGATCGCCCCCACCAGCAGAAAGTAGGCAATCATGAGACGTGCAATGAACAGTTGATAAAGCGTTTCCCACGTTCCTAACTCCCCTCAGCCCAACCGTCAGGAAGCGCGCCTCGCCGCAGCCCAGCATCAGCGACTTGCTTCATTAACCTGAGCTTTGCTCGGCTCAGTCTGGTCTTGATAGTCCCCGTCGACAGACCCGAAGCTTCGGCCGCCTCCCTGATCTTCAGCCCTTCGACATGGCGGAGCCACAGCGCCTGCTGGTACGGAGCGGGCAGACTACCGAAGTATCGGGCAACGACTTGAAGGATCTCCTGCCGTTCGTAGATTTCCTCCGGGTTTGGGCGCTGATCGGGAATCCTCTGTGCCAGCGTGTCCTGATCCTGACTGAGGGGCTCGTCCATAGAAACCAGCAACTGCGGGCGGCGCCTGCGCAGATGCATCAGGGCGGCGTTGAAAACAATACGCGTGAGCCACGTAGACAACTTCGAACGGCCTTCGAAGGTATTCAATTTGCGGAATGCAGCGAGCAGACCCTCTTGCAGCGCGTCTTCTGCGTCTTCGGGATCACCCAGGAGCCGTAGCGCCGTCTTATATAGCTGACTCCGGCAGCGCGAGAAAACCTCTTCCAGCGCGACGGAGTTGTCGTGTCTCGGCCCGCGCCGCAGAGGATCAAACGCAAGAGTGGCCTCGTGATTGGCTTTGGGTTCCATGTTGAGCTCTCCTGTTTCTCGTCTTTGTTTACCTGCTTGGAAGAGTTGTCATCGTCGTGCCCCGCAGGCTTCCAGTCACGGTTCGCTAAGGAACCACTGGCAGCAACCATTCAGTTTCTTTCGATTCGCTTGTAACTGCTGCAAGCGAAATTCCATCCCGCTCTAGCAGTGAGAACGGCGCCACAATGCCGGCCGCTGGATGAGCACACGGAGAGCCGCCGATGTCAAACTGCTCTTTCAATTCAATGGTTCTATATCTCCTCTCCCAGTTGGTATTGCGCAGAATCTGGGACAGTTCGATCGTCGAGGATAGTTCAGGCACGGCATTGGAAAGGAGATAATTGTTTTCCGGTATATACCCGAAAATCATAAGCGCGGGCATACAGGACGGCGAACACCCCAATACTCCGAAAAACGGACACGTCTCTGATTCTGCGCTCTGGTGCCGAATGGGTAATGCCAAATGATTGGCAATCTGCCCAACGGCTGGCACTATCCGATTCGGGTTACAGTGCCGTTGTTCTGCCGGAGGTGCGACCATCCGTTTTCCACGTGCAGTTCGTTTGGTTGTGGTAACCATACGCTTGCCTTCCCATTTCGAACTCGTATTTCCCGTCAGTTCGTTCTCCTGCCCGTGAAATCCAAATTGCCTGGCGCCATACACCCTGCACGGTCCCTTATTGGAGCCACTGGCGCCTGCGCCGCATAACGACCTCCGTCCCTTGGTTGAACCTGAAATCGACTTGGTCCATGAACTGCCGGATGAAGAAGATTCCCCGGCCACGGCTGGCTAGGACACTGTCCCCAACGGTCGGGTCAGGTACCCGACTGGGATCAAACCCGGAGCCCGAATCACTGACGACGATTGGCAGATCGCAGTTCTCATTGACGGCGACACAGATCTCTACCCCTTTCTTAGGGTCGCAGTGGTTGCCATGAATGATGGCATTGGCGAGCGCTTCGTGAACCGCCAAACCGATCCCCTCGACGTCTCCCCAATAAGCCATGCCGTCGATCAGTTTCGTCACCTCCTCCACTGCAGCGGACAGAACTTTCGGGTCCGAAGGAAAGGTGCCGGCAAAAAACGGCAGCAGCTTCTGAATTCGAGAAATAACCGGAGGCCGGTTTGGGCCTTTCAGTTCGAAGGTGTTTGTGTTGTTCGTCACAGTGTTTCTCCGAGTGCGAAAGCAACCGATCCATCTCGACTTGTTACGTGCCGCTATGGAAAAGGGCAAGTAACGTTCCATGCGCGTTCTCGCGGATTCAGCGCGAAGCTGGCCTAGGATCAGGGAGACGAGGCGCACTTTGGCCGCTCGCAATCAATAACTTGCAAGGATATTCACATTTGAAGGCTTAGAACTTGCGGAGGAATTCACAGTTCATGGCAAGTCTTCGTGCTTAACGGTGGTGTCCATTGGCTGTCACTTGCTTGCAGTTCGGCACTTGCTTGGGTTTGCACACTGATATGAATTGGAATTGTCGATGCTTCTCGCAAATCCGCTGCTCGGATCGATCGACTGGAAGCGACTGGCAGGATGCCCCCAAGAACCGGTCGCTTTCGAAGTGTTCCGAGTTCCGCACGGCATGGGGTAGCCTGTCGAGCCTTTCGCGCGGGGATGCGTCTGCCACACCAATCCCTGTTCGTCTTCGAGCAACCGTAGTTCGTGCTCCCACTTTGCACTGAAGTGGGCTGTCGTTCCGAGTGGCCTCGCGCCTGCGGCCCGAGCGGGGCGACCCGGGTTTGGTCGGCGCGCCGGGACTCAATGACATTTTGTCATTATCCTTTGTTTTCATAGACAATCCCGGTTCGTTCGTTAAAAAAATCTTTCAGCAGTCAGCTCTCGGCTGTCAGCAAACACAAACACCCTTCCCCGGCATGCTCCCGGGACGTGCCTGAGCCTCGCCCGCGGGCTTCATTCGACTCTCCCGGCTCTTTGACTTCACGACTGTTTGACAATTTGACCTTGTCCTTTTTTTCATAGACATTCCCGCTTTGTTCCCCCGATTTTGCAGTGGAGGCTGCGCGGAGCCACGCTCTGACTTCGGGCCTGCGGCCCGAGTCGGCCGGCGTTTGGTCTCGCACTCCTTGACTCTGGGACTTGTTGACTGCGCGGCAGGAAGGAACCACAAGCGGAGAAGGCAGGCGAAAACAAAAGAAGGCTTCCTGGCATAACCTATCCGGCAGGGCCGAATGCCCTGCCCAACCCCAAGGAACAACTCTAGCCTATATTCTTCCGTTTGTCAAGCGAAAAATGCGCGGGGAACAGAAAGTTTCTTCCGGGAAGGGAACTGCGATCCACCACAAAACCCCTCACCCAACTCCCCTCCCGCTCTTCCCTGGGAGAGGAAGAGCGGAAAGCGGCGAGACGGCAGGTTTCAGCCGCCAATGTCCAAGGCACTTTATCGTGCTGCAGACAGGGGAGGCGACGTCTGCGCTACCTCGATGCGCTGCTGGGACGCGTGATCCCTCCAGCGCGCTTGCACGCCCGCGCGGATGGCTTCAGCTTGCGGGGCAGAGAAGTTGAGTACTCCGTTTAGAGCGAGCCCCAATTCTCTTGCACCCCAGTGGTCTTGCATGAGACCCGAGGAAGAATGGCCCTGAGTGCCGAGCAGCAAGTGACCGACTTCGTGTGCGATGGCGTGGCCGAGCAGTACTCCCAGCGTCAGATCAGGCGAGCGCCGGAGATGCCTCCTCACTCGCTCCAAGTCAATGCCTGCCAGGCATCCGTGCTGCGGCGGTGGAATCGGCACGGAGTAGCCCATGACGGATTCACCCAATTCCGGAAGGTCAGCAGTGAGCCTCACGGAAATCTCGGTGGGGCTGATGCGAAACTGGCAGGCGGGGTTTTGCCGAGCCTCGCGGCTTGCCTGAGGGCAATCGATCCAGGTCAATTCCACTCCCGTCCACCGGAAGATCCTCGAGGCGATAGTCTCCGCCGCAGTCAAGTCGGCCGACGAGACGGGGGCGTAAGCATAAACCCGCACCGTGATTGCCGGGGGCGGCGCCGCTTCCTTGCCGATCTGGTCCTGGGCGATGCCGCTGGCGCCGTTGAGGAAGACCGCGAGCACGAGGACCAAGCCAGAGGCCCCTGCTCCCAGGCCGCCGCGCCGGTTGCGGATTCCCCAACCCGTGGCTCTGGTCTTCGAACCCGTGTCCTGCATGGCACTCCCCTTCGTCCGCGCCGGGAAAGGCGTGTAAGACAACGCTGTCTCGTCGCGGCGTCAGCTCGAAGTAGTCGTGTTGTGAAAACTCAGCCCTGTTGAGAGAAGAAAAAACCCCGATAAATCAATCCTAGGGGAGGGAAAACTAAATGTCAATGCCTTCGTTACGACCTTGCGCCGAAGGCGCCTTGGAGTGCGGCGGCTTGACGCCGCCTTTCGGCCGCCTGTACGTACACGGCGGTCCGTGGCGATGCCAAGGCGGCGTCAAGCCGCCGCACTCCAAGGCGCTTCGCGCATTTTCGTGGTTCCTGGGTCCTCGCGAGCCGTGACCGTTGGCTCGGAAGGGAAGGAAAGTGTTTTGGGGGGTGAGCGCCACGCAGGCTCCCTCATTCATATCGCAGGGCGACGTTTGGATCGACCTTCGCCGCGCGCCGTGCCGGCAGGTAGCAGGAGGCGAGCGCCACGAGGATCACGGCGAGGGGCGTGGCGGCGAGGATCCAGTTACGATACGTCATATGGACATCCTGAAAGGCGGCCGTTATGAGGCGCGGCAGCCCGAGTGAAACCAGGAAGCCAATGCCGACTCCCACCAGGAGCATACGCATCGAGCCGCGCAGCACCATCAGCAACACCTGGCGTTTGCTCGCGCCCAGCGCCATGCGCACACCCACCTCGTGGACCCGCCGGCCAACCAGGTAAGCGATGAGGCCATAGATCCCCACCGCCGCCATCACCAGTGCGATGCCGGCGAAGGCGCCCATCAGTTCCGCCATGATGTCGTCCCCCTGCTCGGAGTCATGGAATACGCGGTCCATGCTTCGAATGCTGGTAACGGGCTGATCTTTGTCCACGCTCCATACAGCGCGGCGCAATGACGGCGCGAAGGCCGTGGGCTCCGTGTGGGTGCGGACCAGGAGCATCATCGCCGGGTCAGGGTGCTGGAGGAACGGCTCGAACACCTGGGGCTGCGGGGCCATCTGCCCCACGGATTCGTTGACGTTGCCGACTACGCCGATAATCTCGCTCCATTTGATGGTTCCCATCGAGCCGCTCGCAGCCTCGCCAGGGTGGGTGATTTCAATGTGGCGTCCCATCGGATTCTCATTGGGAAAGAACTTTTTCGCGAAGGCTTCATTCACAATCGCCAGTGGAGCGGACTGGGCGTTGTCAGTAAGCGTGAACTCGCGGCCTGCCCGCAATGGAATCTGCGCCGCGCCGAAATAACCGGGGCTCACCGCAAAGTAAGCAGACTGCGCTTGCTTCTCGGTCTTTGGGACCGGGCGGCCTTCGACCGCAATCCGCGCGGAGCCCGGAAACGTGTAAGGCAGGTCGGTCGAGATCGCCGCCGATTGCACCTCCGGAATTCCGGCAAGCTGGCGCAGCACGGTCTGACTGAAAGCGGCCTGGCGCGCCGGGTCCTTGTAATTTGCACCGGTCAACGAAACGCTTGCCGTGAGCAGATGGTGCGGGTTCATGCCGGGTTTTTCCTGCATCTCTTCGATGAAGTTCTCGACGAACAGACCGGCGCCCACCAGCAGGATCAACGACAGCGCAAGCTGGGCGGCCACCAGGAAGTTCTGCAAGCGATGATGCTCGCGGCCCACAGTCGCCGATCGTGAGCTTTCTTTGAGGCCGGCGTTCGGGTCGCGGCGGGAAATCTGAAAGGCCGGCGCGAAACCAAAGAACATCGCTGAAGCGGCCGAAACCGCCAGCGTGAACCACAATACGTTGCGATCGATGGATAGTTGTTCGGCGAGCAGGATGGACCACTCGTTCCAGTTGAATGCCCCGCGCAGAAAGTGTAAGCCCCACTCGGCGAACACCAGACCGAGGCCGCCGCCGAGAATCGCCAGCAGGAGGCACTCGGAAAGAAGTTGGCGGGCCAGGCGAAAACCGCCGGCGCCGAGCGCCGCGCGAACCGCGAATTCACGCCGGCGCGCGGTGTTGCGCGCCACGAGCAGATTGGCGACGTTGGCGCAGGCGATGACCAGGACGAATCCGACCACCGCCATCAGGAACGCCAGCGCCGTGCTCGAGTTGCTTTCCTGGATGGCGTACTGCTGAACCGTCAGGACGTTCGCGCCCCAGTCTTTGCGGGTTTCGGGGTTGCTCACCGCGATGCGGCGCGCGATGGTCTCGAGTTCCGAGCGCGCCTGGGCCTCGCTCACGCCCGGCTTCAGCCGCCCGAAGACGCTGAGACTATGCTGCGCGCGCGCGGCGGGGCTTAACTGCTCGGGAGTGAAGACGAGGGGAATCCAGAGCTGCTCGGGGAACATCCAAAAGCTCCGGAACGTATCCGGCATGACGCCGATTATGGTGTACGGCTCCCCGTTGACTCTGACCGTCTGCCCCAGCACGTGGGGATCGGCGCCGAACCGGCTCTTCCACAGATCGGCGCGCAGCACGGCCACGCGGTCGTGGCCTGCTTGGTCCTCGCCCGGCAGGAAATCCCGCCCCAACGCCGGAGAGACTCCGAGCAACTGGAAGTAATTTGCCGTAACCGCGCCGCTCGGCACGCGCTCCGGCTGGCTTCCGCCGGCGAGCGTGGCGTGGAGGTCATCTTCAAACGATGAGGCCGCCGCCATCTCCGAAAATGCCGTTGTCTGCGCGCGCCAGTCAAGAAAGTCAGGCGGCGATACGGGAGACCGGCTGGCGTAGTCGCCGGACCCGGCCGCTCCAACGTTTCTGCTGAACAGCATCATCAGTCCGTCAGGGTCTTTGACGGGCGGCTTGCGCACCAGCACGGTACTGACGACGCTGAAGATGGTGCTGTTCACGCCAATGCCGAGGGCCAGCGATAGCACCGCAACCGCGGTAAAACCAGGGTTCGTCGCCAGCATTCGCAGCCCGAAGCGAATGTCCTGCCAGAGTTGCTCGAGCCACATGAAACTCCACACCTCCCGTGTTTCTTCCTTGATGCGTGTCACGTTGCCGAACTTGCGCAGGGCCGCGTAATGCGCTTCTTCCGGCGGCATGCCGCGCTCGATGTTCTCCTGGGTTTCGCGCTCGATGTGGTCACGAATATCCTGGTCGAGAGCTTCCATCAGGTGCTTGCGGCGGCTCATGGCTGGCCCTCCTGCTCGACGGGCGACAGAATGCGTGCGATGGCTCCTGCCAGCTTGTCCCACTTGCTGGTTTCGACCGCCAGTTGACGCCTTCCCCGGGCCGTCAGCCGGTAGAACTTGGCCCGGCGATTATGCTCAGAGGTGCCGTCCTGCACGGAAATCCAGCCTCGCTTGATGAGCCGATGGAGGGCCGGGTATAGAGAGCCTTGCTCGACCTGCAAGACGTCCTCGGATCTCAATTCAATCGCCTTGGCAATGGCGTGCCCGTGCGTCGGGCCCAGCCGCAGGGTGCGGAGGATCAGCAGGTCCAGTGTGCCTTGCAGCAGTTCCAGGCGTTCTCGTTGTTCTTTAGTAGACATACTAGGTGAAGTTAGCGCGCTTCAGGTAGAATGTCAAGGGGAAAGTGACAGGCGGATTCGCGATTCTTCTTCCCCAGCGGTCGCAGGACGCCTTGCGAAAACACCCCTCGCCGTCTCACCCCTTTCCTCGCGCTCGACCCGCCCTCTCCCTTGGGGAGAGGGGTTGAATCAAGAGGTGGAGCGTCAGACAGCGAGCGTCTGCTAGCCGCGCCTTCTCTCTTTTAGAAATGTGCCCTGCCGCAGCTCAGAGAAGGCTTGCTGGAGTTCTTGCTGTGTATTCATCACGATCGGGCCATACCACGCGACCGGCTCCTCGAGCGGTTCGCCGGAAATCAGCAGAAAGCGGATTCCGTCTTCGCCGGCCTCAATCTGCACCTCATCGCCGCGGTCGAAGAGGATCAAGGAGCGATTGTCGGCTTCCACGGGCGGTGTCTCGTCCAGCCACCAGCCCACCGGTTCGGTCGGCACTTCGAGCGGCGCCGATGCGTTGCAGAATTTTCCCGCGCCGGCGAATACATAGGCGAAGGCATGCCGTGTAGTCGCAACGGGTAGGACTTTTCTTTTTCCCGCCGGCACCGTTACATCCAGGTAAACTGGCTCGGCTGCAATCTGATCCACAGGCCCCCGCTGGCCCCAAAACTCCCCGCTCACGATGCGCACCTGCGTTCCGTCATCGTCGGTCGTGACCGGAATCTCGCCCGACTTCACCTCTTGATACCGCGGCGGAGTCATCTTGAGCGATGAGGGAAGATTGGCCCAAAGTTGAAATCCATGCATGCGCCCGCTGCGGTCGCCCTTCGGCATCTCTTGATGAATGATGCCGCTGCCCGCCGTCATCCATTGCACGTCGCCGGCGCCGATCGTGCCACTGTGGCCCATGCTGTCACCGTGCTCCACCGTCCCGGTCAATACATAAGTGATGGTTTCGATGCCGCGATGCGGATGCCAGGGAAAACCAGCCAGGTAATCCGCCGGCACATCGTTGCGAAAATCATCCAGCAGCAGAAACGGATCGAACTCCGACTCTTCGCCGAAACCAAATGCGCGGCGCAGATGAACGCCGGCGCCTTCGAGAGTGGGCCTCGATTTGATTACACGCTTGATGGGTCGAATGGACATGGTTTCTCCTTTCCTCAGCGTGGGCTGCAGCCGGCGCAGAGTTGGGGTCTCGAGAGGCAATGACGGCAGTGGCTCATCCGGCGGCGGGGAGCCTCCTAGGTGACGGGCGCGTGGGCCGATGCAGGCGCCAGAGGGGCGGCTGGTTCCGCAAGCGCGCCTGCCGCCTCAGGCTCCAGCGCGCCGGCGATGGTTTTTACGGACTTGCCCGGTGGTCGGCGCGCCGAAGGCTTTCGCTCGGCTGCACCTGCCCTGCGAACTCGGTTTTTTTTGGGTTGCGACGATTCGGTTATCCCTCGGGCCTTGCGCGCGCCCTGGCGCAATTCCTCGAAAGCCACATAGAGGAAGTCTCGCAAGCGGTCCACGTCCGGGGCGGCGTGAGCATCGGCGATGAGGCCGAAAAAGAGTTTGCCGTCGTAGCTCTCGATGGCGAGGTTGATGCCCAGCTCGTAACCCGTCGGCACCTGCGGATACGTGGCAATCATCCGTCGTCCCAGCGCGTAAAGCGTTTGAGGCGGACCGGGCATATTGGTGCAAATGGTGTTAAAGAGCGGCACCGGCAGAATGAGATTGCCCAGCCACCACCAAAAAACCGACTGCAACGGGGGAGGCATCTTGGCGATGGAGAACGCCATCAGCCCCACGAGAGCGGCGGCGCCGGAGTTCTTCATAGCTTCCGTCCGCACCGCAACCGCCCGCAGCATCTCGATCGGATCTCGCACATCCAGCGGGAGCGCCACCGGCATGAAAGAGATTTGGTTGCCCATGCTCTCCTCTTCGCCTGGTTTCCGCAAGTTGACAGGACACAGAACGCGCACCAACCGGTTGACAATACTCTCTTTGTGCAGCTTCACGTATCGCGCCAGCGCCAGCGTCAGCATGGCCAGAATCACGTCGTTCACCCTCGCGCCCGCCACCTCGCGAATGGCCTTGACCTCCGCCATATCAAATTCCGCCCAGCAGAACTTCCGCCCTTCGCGGCACGGCTTGTTGAAAGGGAGCCTCTCCACCGACGCCATAAATTCCGGTAGCAGGCTCACCAGGCTCTTGGATCCGTCTTTCGTCGAATCGCCAAGAAGGGCTTGGGTGAAGCCCAACAGACCTCTTTCCGTCGCAATCAAGCTCTTGAGCGTGGTCTGGAAGGCGCCCGCGATTCCTCCCGCCTTCGCCGGCTCGGATACCGCGGGCCGCCGCGGGAGTGGGGGTTGGAACGACGCGGAGCCATCCGGCGTCGTGTCCAGAAATATGTCGAGCAGGCGGTTGGCAGAGATGCCGTCCGCGAGGGCATGATGCAACCGCCAAATCACCGCGTTGCGGCCGTCCTTTAAGCCATCGACGACGTAGATTTCCCATAACGGCTTCTTGCGATCCAGGAGTTGGCTGAAAATGCGCGCGATCAACGCCTCGAGTTGCTTCTCTCCCCCGGGCGGGTCGAGGACCACTCGGAAGACGTGGCGGCGGATGTCAAAGTGCTTATCCTCTTCCCAGGTCGGCAAGTCCATGTTGAGAGGCGGCGCGACCACGATCTGCCGATAGCGCGGGACCCAACGAAGCCGGGAGGCGACCTGCGCCATGAACTCCTCGAAGGGTATGGGGCCGTCGAAGATGGTGAGGCAGGCAATGGCCAGAGGAAGTTCCTTGCGCTCGAGGTAAAGAAAAGCAGCGTCCATCGCGGACAAAGTACGAGTGGGCACGACGGTCTGCGGGCCCGATTCATTGCGATGCGGCAGGCGAGTCGCGCTGCCTCCGGCCTCGCCCGCCCTGCGGCGAGAGCGTAGAGAGTTGTTTACCGGCAAGTTACGAAGCATTCTTGTGCTGCTCCCTTACAGCACTGGCATTCATCCGTCATCAGATTGGAGCATTGCGAGTGCCGCCAGAGTTTAAAGGCGACCGCATCAATTTCATCCGCGCCAATGCTGAAAGAGCAAACCTCTCCCTGAGAGGTGGTGAAAAGCTGGTCGCGCTCGGCTTCTTCAAGCGTTTCTTGGGCCATTGGAATACCCTCCTTTTCGAGAAAATTCGGGTAGCCGGTTATGATGCTCGACGCTAAAGTACACACTCCCCTACCCGGCGAGGACTTCGGGTTTATGAAAAGTGTGCGCTTGAGCCTCCGGCTATGTCAAGTGGAATTCCCTTCCAAAGCAGTCACTCATGGCCGTCGGCTGACGGCATCCGTTGCCGACTTGTAGGGGGACGGCTTGCCGTCCCCTTGGCACGGGGTAGGGCAAGCCCTACCCCTACACACTTTCAAGGCAGGCAAGGGCGCATGGCTTCAGCGCGAATGGGTGAGGTTCACGACGGATTCCCGAGGCCGGGAGAGACTACTGAAATGCCACACCGGGCACGCCACCCCTCACCTCGGGCGCCTGCTGCTTCGCCCAGCGCCAGGAACGGCTGAGCGCCTCGCGGCAGAAGCGAGGCGCGAGCGTCAGGGTACTCCAATCGAGTGTCAGCCAGTCGCGCGGGTCGAGCATCGAGAAGATGGCAGCGCCGGCCGACGCCCAGTGAGACACGGCATGGCGCAGGATCACCGAGTCCATTCGGACGTGCGATTTCGAAATATCCTCGAGAATGCCTTCCAGCGTGAACCAGGCCTTGCGGAACATGAGCAGGCTGGCCGGAAAGCGCACGCCGTTCAGGGCGACCGCATCCAACACCCGCATAGCATCCATAGGGCCCGGCAGGCGCAATAGCGGAGAATTCGTCAGCACGCGGTTGATCTGCTCCCGGATGATCGCATCCTGCTGCCGGATATCGCCGGTGCCTGGCAGGCGGAGGCGCTCGAGGGCGCTCCGCATGCCGTCTGCGTCCCGCAACATGGTCATCAGCACGAGCATGAAAACGCAGCGGCGCTGCGCGAGCGTGAGCCGCCCGGTCAGCGCCCAGTCCAAAATCACCAGGTCCCCGCGCCGCTTATCGTAGAGCAGATTGCCGGCATGAGGATCAGCGTGGAAAACCATAGCGTCCTCACGGGTCAGCGCGGGCACTGCCATGAGAGCCTCGACCAGCCGCTCCGCCAGGCGAACCCGCAGTCCGACGGGGCGGACGACGGCGTCGGTGACTTTCACGCCCCGCTCCCGCGTGAGCGCTGTAACGATCACCGTCGAGAGCGGCTGAATCAACCGCGGCACCCGCACCCCGCGCACGGCGCGATAGGCGCCTAGCGCGCTCGAAAGCGTGGCTTGCTCGCCGGGAAAATCCACTTCGCGCTCGAGCAGGAGGCGGATTTCCGTCAGGGTTTCCGCCACGCCCGCCAGCCGCACGCCTTCCGCCCGGTATTTGCGCGCCAGATGCGTGGCTAGCTGCAGCAGAATCTTCATGTCCTCCGCGTAGCAGCCGGGAATGTGCGGCTTCAAGACCTTGAAAACTCCCGGCTCCCGCCGCCCGCTCTCGGGATTTCGCCAGGTGAAACCCACCACCGCGCTGACGCTGGCCTCGGAAAGGATCGCCGAATCCAGCCGCACGGCGTAGGTTTCAAATTGCGACCCGACCTCCTGGAGAATGATGGATCGTATCTCGTCGATGCTGACGTCGGAAATGCCGTTCTCCAGTTCGCTCAAGGCGCGCCGGAGTCTGGGATCAAGGTTGTGGTTCCGCGCGATGACTTGGCCGATTTTCTGCAGTCCCGGCACTCGAGCAATAAACCGAAGGAGGCGCACCTCGGGAGGCGTTTCGGCCGGCGCTTCCATCTGTTCGACGACCTTGGGGGCAAGGCGTTGGGCCGACATTCGCGAGACCACAAACATCATCGAGTCGCGAACCAGGGGACGCCAATCGGCATAGGCTTCCGGGACCAGGAGTTCGACCGGAACCATGCGGACGGTCCACTTGGCAAGTTCCTCACGCCAAAGCTTGCCGCCCTCGCCGCCTAAGGCCGCTTCCACCGCCGCAATTCGAGCTCGCGTGGACGTGTAGCCGCGCAGAAAGGGCTCCAGCGCCGCCTGCAACTGGTCGTTCTCAATTTTGAGCTGGTGGCCCACTGCAAGCCCATCCCTAGCAAACTACTCCCTGCGAAACGCGGCGGATTTGATGTTGACCTCTGCCTTTTGCGGGCCGGCTCGCGGCCAGGCGTTCGGCCAAAACCTGGTACACGAGGGGATTGACGACCAAGCCCACGTGAGTGGAGGAAACCTCGACATCCACTCGCGGGTCGCCCGTTTGGCAAGCCCGCCAGTCCATGATGCCGTCACACTTCGAATAGATGGCCGTCTGGCGCACTGATTTGGGGATCTTCTGCATTACCGATGCAAGAAAATTGCAGGTACACTGGGTGGTGTAACAGTTGGGCAAAACAGCCGCGCCATGCCGATTTAAAATCTGCTCGCGCACGACGTCCGCCATTCGCAAAACGGTAGAGTGCGCCGCCACACTTCGAATCGGCGACGCAAGGGTGATTACCGAAGCGATCCGCTCAGGCATTTGCGCAGCCACTGCACGCGCCATCGCGCCCCCCAGGCTGTGGCCGATCACATGCACCCTTCTGTTCGTGGCCTCGTAAGCCTTCTCGATGACTGCCCTGAGATGCTGTCCGATCAGCAGGTTGGGGCACTCCGCGTTAATACTAATCCCCGAGTAATACGAGCGATAACCAATTCGTTTGAGCCAGGAGTAGAGCGCCTTTAGCGAGCGGTCCGAGGCCAGAAAGCCGGGAACCAGCACCACTCCTGAACCATCCCCACGGGGAATGCCATAGCCGAGGTAAACCGGGGAAACCCACAGAAACCCCAGTTCAACTCCGGCTAACAACTCACTCCATATTGGTAATTCCTTCGATTCATGCTGGGGTCGAGCCTGGCCGCCGTGTCGCATATGCTCCCGAAGTTTGGATGGCACACAACCCCTGCAAGGTGCATCCAAACTCCCAGTTCGAACGATTCTCCTCCTTGGAAAGGAGGGGACAGGGCTGGCAGACCGGCACGCCCGCTCCGGCCCTCACCACCCCCGACCCCTCCTCCCGCTTGGGAGGGGAGTCGTGCCCACGGTTTCCCTTGCCCCGCCGAGCAGAAACATTTTAAACAACTGGCGCTTCGTGCACAACTTCTTTCGACGGCCTCGGCCGAACCCGGACGGCCTTCCGCTTCGGTTCCGCGTGCACCTTGGAAGCAGCTTTCGTGGGTTTGACGACCAGTTCCATCAGCGATTTCTGCGCCGAGACGAAATTCTTCACGCTCTTCTCGGTCAGGTCGCCCAGCGAAGTGTGGCCCCCATTGCCTTCGGAGCCACGATGCAGGGCGCCGGCGACTTCCTTCCCGACCGACTCCATCTGCTCGACGGCCAGATTCAGGAGCTTTCTCTGGGCCTCGAAATAAACCTCACCGGTCTCGCGCGCGGCCTGGGCCAGCACCTTATACCGTTCACGAGTGGGCTTACGGGATTCATGCTCCGGTTTGTTGGCAGCACTAACCTCGTGCACCACCATGTCGAGGAACTTCTTTTCGTTCGAGACGACCTCCTCAATGCCTCGTCGCACCAGGGCGGCCATACTCGCGCCGGCCTCCAGCAGGCCCTTGCCCTCCCGGTAAGAGGCCGTTGCCTTGTGCGTCTGCTCGGCCGCCGCATCCACAAAGTGCTTCTCCAGATCGATGAGGGACAACACGCGGTGGCGCAACAGGTTCGCCACGGTGCCGGCGGCCCCCGGAAGCGGCACGAGTTCCTTGACGCCATCCACCACGACATCGGTTTCGGCGGCAACCAAATCCAGCATGATTTTCCAAGCGCCGGTCACATTCTCGACGCCCTTATCAGCGATCTTCGTGAGGGTGGCGCCCGGGCGAATGGGTTCGCTCAAGCGCTCCCTGAGCATTCCGATCAACAGCGCATTCTGTTGCGCGGTGAGATCCAATAAGATTCTCTGGGCAGCCATCACGCTCCCCACTCCCTGGCGGGCCCAACTGGCCAGTTGATTCGCAGGGGAGAAGGTGCTCCCAGGCTCTTTGCTTTTTTCAGGCATGTGATTTCTCCTTTTGGGCGCATCCTGCGCCGCAGTCACTGCATTGCAGTATAAAAATACGCCGCGGGCGAGGGGATGTCAAGCAAAAAAACACGGCGGCGGATTCGAAACTGACTCCCCTCTTCAGCCGCCCACTTGACTTTGCGCCCGCGGCGTGGCACGCTGCGGTGCAGTATGAAGAGAGCATCGGAAAGTTCGCGTCAGGACCGGGGCAAGCCCAAACTGGTGATCAAGAAGTACAGCGACCGCCGGCTGTACGACTCGAGTGCCAGCCGTTACGTGACTCTGGAGGACGTGGCGCGCATGGTGAGGGAGGGGATTGACGTGAAGGTGGTCGACGTCCGCTCGGGCAGGGACCTCACTTACTTTACGCTGACTCAGATCATCCTCGAAGATGCCCGGCAGCGCGAGACCCCCCTGCCGTTGCAACTTTTGCAGCAACTCGTCCGGGCTTCCGACAAGGCCACGCACGACTTCTTATCGTGGTACTTGAATAGCTCGCTCGACTTGTATCAGAAGGCGCAAGACGCCGTCCGCACGCGGTTTCCGGAGGCGAAGGCCGCCGTGGCTCGTCCCATCGAGTTCGTGCGAAACCTGCTGGCGGAAAATGCCGGGCCGGTGTCGGAAGTTTCGGAGGTCGAAAAACTCCGCCGACGTGTTGATGAATTGGAGGCACGTTTGGCGCGGGGCGGGAAGACGCCGCGAAAGAAGCGGGAGGCAGTGGGCAGGTAGGCAGATGGGCAGGTGGGCAGAT
>Ga0187781_10001777_pt1 | contig 16414 bp, 14 predicted proteins | sample 0715_SJ02_MP02_2_FD_132447 | JGI IMG/M metagenome (GOLD analysis project Ga0187781, IMG submission 132447) | Tropical peat soil microbial communities from peatlands in Department of Meta, Colombia - 0715_SJ02_MP02_20_MG | ecosystem: Environmental > Terrestrial > Soil > Wetlands > Peat | place...
AAAGTAATTGTGGCGGCGAGGAGCAGGCGGGAGTTCCCGCTGTCCGTAGCGTAACTGATCAACGCACCCAGCCCCGTGGTGGAAAACGTTTGGCCTCGAAAACGAAAGTATTCCGCAACGATGCTGGCGTTCCAAGCTCCGCCGGAAGCAGTAACCAGGCCGGTAATCAAGTAGGGAAAGATTCCGGGCAGTAGTAAGGTGCGCCAGCGCTCGAGACTCCTTAAGCGAAACACGCCGCATACCTCTTTAAGGTCCGTTGGAATTGCGCTGGCCCCGGCGATAACATTGAAAAGGATGTACCACTGTGTGCCCAGCAGCAAGAGAACAATGGAGCCAATCCCCAGTCCGCCGCCCAGCCGGATCAGCAAAAGCAGAATAATGGGGAACAGAGCCGTGGCGGGGACGGAGGCTGCAATTTGAGCGATGGGTTGAGCGATTGCGGACAGCTTCGGCCGCAGCCCTATATACAACCCCACCGGAATCGTCCAGATTGCTGCCAGCAACAGAGTCGCCTCGACGCGAAGGAAGGTCGCTCCGGCTCCCCACAGAATCTCCCGTATTTCTGGGCGCGAAAGCGCCGCCAGCATGCTACTCATCTTTACCAGCGCGTAGGCAACACCAAGCAGCCCGCAAACGACCAGCAGCCATAGTATCCATTTTCCTAGCCTGGGCCCCAAATGATGTCGGGGTGAGGATGCTTGTGCCCGGGCAAAGTGCAGATTCAATGCCTCCCGCAGCGGCAAGACAGACACGCGGGCGGCAAGGGGAAGGATCTTCGAGCGGCGGAGCATGTCGAGAACGGGAGAGCGGGGCGGGACCGCAGCTTCGACTTGCTCAAACTTGAACTTCTCAGCCCAAGCGATGGTGGGACGCCAGATGATCTGATCAACTAGAACGATAACTGCCACCATGGCGGCCAGTCCCCAGAGAATGGCTCGAGTATCTCCCGCATTGGCGGCGGTTTGGAGATAGGAGCCGAGGCCGGGAAGGCGAAGGTCACGATTCCCCAGGACAAACATTTCGCACGCCATCAAGAAGAACCAGGCGCCCGCGAGCGACATCATGGAATTCCAAATCAGTCCAATGGCCGCGTAAGGCAGTTCCATTTGCATGAACCTCTGCCACCAACTCAACCGGTATACCTTCGCCGCTTCGCGCATTTCATTGGGAATGCTCTTGAGCGAGGAGTAAAAACTGAAGGTCATGTTCCACACCTGCCCTGTGAGGATCAGCACGATGCACCCCAATTCCGCACCCAATTGCCGAGTGGGGAACAGGGTGACCATGGCGACCATTACGGGGGGGAGAAAGCTGAGAACAGGGATGGATTGAAGAATGTCCAGCAACGGAATCATGAACCGTTCCGCTTTGGCGTTGTACGCGGCGATATACCCGTAGACAAAGGTAAAGATCAGGCTGAGGAGGTAGGCGATCGCAATGCGAATGAGCGAGAACGCAGCATATTTGGGCAAAGCTCCGGGATGGAGCTGAATCTCAGCCTGAGTATTGATCGGGCCGACCCCGTAGCGACTAAACGAGAGCACGCCGTAGAAGATCGCCAGCACCGCAAGGATGATGGGTAAATCGGTGAGGAAAGATGGGACAGTGGCAGGGATGACTCCCCAGGTGGGAGGTACAGGCGAGGCTTTTTCAGTTCGCGGCGTCATCACTCGTGCAGCACAAGTCTGTCGCTTTCGGAATCGTAGGTGAAAATCTCGCCATATCGACCCCAATTCAAAGCAGTCTCGATCTGCCTTTGAGCCTCCTCCTGGGGGAAGTGTTCTTCCAGGATGTCACGAAAGAACTCCAGCGGCATGGCGTGGTCCGACTTGCTCTTTAGACCATTGTTAATCCGCTGGAGTAAGGGCACGTTAGCGAGGGCGGCCTTACGGAAAAGGAGTTTCCGGGTGGAAATGTCGGCCTGGGCAAACTCCTTCCCCTCGGGGGTAATCTCGACATCGCCCTTCGCCAAGCGCGCGAAGGCCAGCAGCGTTGCTGCCTCGACGATGGGCAGCAAGTCAGCGACATCCATCAAGAGTTCCTCCGCCAAGTGGTACAAGTCCTCCTTGCCGCCACGGTCTTCAAGTATTTCGAGCAGCCCTGCAATTCCACCGGGCCGAGCATGGGGCAGCATTTGGGAAGGCGTTCTCGCAGGCCGGTCGGAGGTGGAGAGCGGGGTGGGCTCGAGCTGCGGCTGTGTCATTAGTTTGTAAATGTAGTCCACGTAGAGGAGGAATTCGGCGGAAGTGTGTTCCCTGGGTTGGCGCAACGGGATGAGAATATCGGCGCGGATTCTTGCCGGGTTACGCCCCAAGACGATTATGCGGTCGGCGAGCAGAACCGCCTCCTCGATGTTGTGAGTGACCAGGAAAATGCTCCGGGTGGAGATTTTCTTCCCCAGCCAGAGTTCCATCAGTTCACCGCGTAGATTTTCCGCCGTCAGGACGTCAAGGGAGGAAAAGGGCTCGTCCATGAAGAGGATTTCGGGCTCGACGGCCAGGGCGCGCGCAAAGCCGACACGCTGCTTCATGCCTCCGGAGAGTTCTTTGGGGTAGGCTGTCTCAAAACCTTTCAATCCGACTTTATCCAGGACTCGGAGGGCGCGATGGTGCCGCTCGAAGTGTGCCATCCCGCGCGCGAGGAGCGGAACCTCGACGTTGTCCAGAACCGTAAGCCAGGGGAACAACGCGAAGCTCTGGAATACTATGGCAAGGTTTGGGGTGCACTCGTTCAGCGGTTCATCATGCCACAGGATTTTGCCCGCAGAGGGTGGCGTGAGTCCGGCAAGGATTCGCAATAGGGTGGATTTGCCACTCCCGGAAGGGCCCAGGAGCGCCACAATCGAGGCGGGCTCCACAGACAAATCGATGGGAGCAATGACCTGAATCTCTCTGCCGTCCGGCTGGAGAAAACTCTTCTCAATTTGCTGTGCCGCGATGATGGGCTTTACCTCCGTCGGCGCCCGCGCTACGCCTACGCCCAACTCCTCAGGCGCTTCCCCTGGACGCTCCCCGGAGAGTTCGCCCATCAAATGCTGCCAGGCTTCCTCCGGCAGCTCGTCAAAGAACTGATGACGCTCCTCCGGCCGCGTCTTGGCGATAATGGCGCGTAGTTCTTCTACCGGCCGGGAGTGGAGCAGCACGTAGGAATGGTAATAGGGAAAACGGCTAACCAGGGTCGCCGCAAAATCAACCGGCAAAGCACGAAATACGATTTGCTGCTCTTCAAAGGGGATGCGCATGACCGAGTCGGCGGCGACATCGGGACCGAGTCGTTGGAGTAGCGCAACAGCGTGGTCAGGGCGTCCTTGGGATAAGAGTTCTTGCAGTTTTTCAGCGGCCGGCGAGTTCATCGTCTTCCATGTTACCAGAAGAAGTCAGGAGTCAGAAGCCAGAAGGCTGGCTTTTGATGCCTTCCGTTTTCAACCTTTCTCGCCGATAATAGATACTGGAGTCTTTTATATTCGCCGTTATCGAGAGGAACATGGCTATCGATCGCCGTCCGGATCCCGAGCAGCTTTTGCGCCAACTGCAGGCCGAGGAGCAATTCTACCGGCGTGGCCGGCTCAAGATTTTTCTCGGATATGCGGGAGGCGTGGGCAAATCATTCCGCATGCTGGATGAAGCGCGGCGGCGGCGGGCACGAGGAGAAGACGTGGTAGTGGGTGCGATCCAACCGAAGGTCTCACCCGAAGTTGACGCCCTGCTACAACGAATGATCGTCATCCCTCAGCGCAACGTGGGCGGTGTGCCCACGATGGATGTAGAGGCCATCCTGCGTCGCCACCCCCAAGTCTGCCTGGTTGATGGTCTCGCTTATGACAACCCACCGGGCAGCGCGTACCCCAAGCGTTGGCAGGATGTGGAACACCTGCTTTCGTCGGGGATCTCAGTGATCGCTACGGTCAACCTCCAGCACATCGAGGAGCGGCGCGAGCAGGTGGAGAAGATCACAGGCAAGCACGTGACGGAAACCGTACCGGAGAGCTTCCTGCGCAACGCGGATGAGATCGAGATTGTGGACGCGCCACCCGACTTTTGCCTTCAGCGCGGTTCCGGCGCTTTGCTTGCTAATGGAACGGGCTCCGCCACCAGCCTGCCCCAACAGCTTTCTGAATTGCGAGAGATTGCGCTTCTGTTGGCTGCCGATGTGGTCGACTACCAGCTCGAGGCGTACCTGGTGCGGCATGGCATCGAGCAGCTTTGGGGCGCCCATGAACGCATTCTCGTCTGTGTATCTCCATACGCAGACGCCGAGAAGATGATCGCCAGCGGCAGGCGCAACGCCGACCGATTCCATGGGGAATTGTTTGTCGCGCACTTTAATCAGCCCGACATTACGCCGGAAGAAAGAACTGTGCTGGAGAGAAACCTGGGGCTGGCGCGGGTTGCCGGCGCGCGAATCGAGATCCTGGATGGGGAGGACCCGGCGCATACCATCATGGAGTTTGCTCGGGCCCACGGTATTACCCAGATTTTTATGGCGAACCGAATGAGCAACAGTTGGTGGGATCGCATCTTTGGCCGTCCGGTGGACCACCTCATCCGGGCGGCGGAGAATATTGACGTGAGAGTGTTTCCAGCATAGGATGCCGCACATGTCCGAGTCCTCCCAACGAGGCACCCTGAAGATCTTCTTGGGTTACGCCGCGGGCGTCGGCAAGACTTACCAGATGCTAGACGAAGCCCATAAATTGAAAGACGAGGGCGTGGACATCGTTTTGGGCTATTTCGAACCGCATGGGCGCCAGGACACCATCGCCAAGGCGCAGGGCCTGGAAATCGTTCCGCGGCGCCAGATCGAGTATCGGGGAGCCGTATTTGGAGAAACGGATGTGGAGGCCATTCTGCGCCGACGCCCCCAAGTCTGCGTCATCGACGAATTTGCTCACACCAATGTCCCGGGTTCGGAGCGCGCCAAGCGCTGGCAAGACGTGGATGTACTGCTGGACGCGGGCATCAATGTGCTGACCACCATGAATGTGCAACATCTGGAGAGCCTCAACGACCAGGTGTGGCAGTTCACGGGCATCCGTGTGCGCGAGACTATCCCGGATTGGGTGGTTAAGCAAGCTGACGAGGTGGTCATGGTTGACTTGCCTCCTCAGGCCCTGCTCAATCGGCTGATGCGCGGCGTCGTGTATACACCCGAAAAGGCCCAGCAAGCGATGGAGAACTTCTTTAAGGAGTCGACTCTGGTCGCCTTGCGCGAGTTGGCCATTCGCCAGACGGCGCACGAGGTTGACGTTCGCCACCCGGCCCCGGACGAAACGGAGACTGCGGGGTTGGGCGGTGGAGACCTTGAATCGCAATTATCTCCCCGCCAACGATCATCCGACCGCATTCTCATCCTGATCACCGAAGACCCCTCTTCCGCGGCCCTCATCCGGCGCGGCAGGCGTGTGGCCGATTACCTGAAGGCGGAGTGTCTCGCGGTGTGTATCCTCCGCGACGGTAGCTTGCATCATATTCCTCCAGGCCAGCGCGAGGCCGTAGAAAAGCACATGAATTTCGCCAAAAATTTGCATATCAACCCCGAGGTCTTGCAGGGCGAAGATGTGGCCCAAACCTTGGTGGACTTCGCGCGCCGCCACGAAGTCACCCAGATCTTCATTGCCCGCCCCCAACAAAAGAAATGGCCGATGGTTTTTGGCCGTGGCTTGGTGGAACGGGTCGTCCGCTTGGCCCATGACATCCAGGTCACGATCGTCGCCGAGCGCCGGCGGTAGTTCGAATTGTGGTATGCTCCCTCACAATGGACTGGAAGAACCGACTCTACTTTGGTGACAATCTCGAGATCCTCCGTCGCGAGGTGCCGGACGCAGACAGGGAGAGATAAAAATGGCGCGCCTAAAGAGCATTACTTTGCGTGGCTTTAAGACCTTCAGGGAGCTCACGGACTTCCAACCCGGCCCGGTCACCGTACTGATAGGACCTAACGGAGCGGGAAAATCGAACCTCATCTCGTTCTTTCGGTTGCTCTCTTGGGCGTTAGTCCCTCCCGGCCAGTTGCAAGAGCACGTCGCGAAACTGGGAGGAGCGAGCGCCATCCTGCATGACGGCCCAGAACGGACCCGCGACGTTGAGGCTCATCTTGTCTTAACGACGGACGTTGGGGAGAACGATTATTCCTTCCGCGTTGCTTACGCTGCCGGGGATACATTTGTGTACACAGAGGAGAAATTTCGCTATTTCAGGTTCGACCGGCCTAGTCCTCAATGGAATATCCTTGGCGTAGGCCACCGAGAACCGGAGTTGATCAAGTCGGCGGAGGGGGGGGATCCAACAGCGAACGCGATATGGACGTTACTGCGAAAGCTCGTCGTCCATCAGTTTCATGATACCTCTGAAGGGTCGCGCATTCGCCAGAAATGGAGTGTGGAAGAGGGCCGGTGGCTCAAGGAGGACGCAGGAAATTTGGCGCCGTTCCTTTATCGGCTCCGGCAGCAATATCCCAAATACTATGTACGGATTTTGGAAACCATTCGGCTCATCCTACCTTTCTTCGCTGAATTCGAGCTAAAGCCTGAATTCGGAAAGTTGCTGCTTGCTTGGCGCGAGAGGGGCACCGACCGGGTTTTTACGGCCAGTCAAGCCGCAGACGGCATGCTGCGGACCATGGCGCTCGTGGCGCTCTTCCAACAGCCGGAATTCGACCTTCCCGATGTGGTGATCCTGGATGAACCGGAACTAGGTCTTCATCCGTATGCCATCGAAGTCCTTGCCGGGTTGATACGGTCCGCATCGGCGCATGCTCAGGTGATTCTCGCCACCCAATCCGCTTCGCTGGTTGATCGCTTTGCCCCTGAGGATATCGTTGTGGTAGATCGAACGGGGCGAGAGTCGACGCTGCAACGGCACACGGAAACCGAACTCCATGCATGGCTAGAGGAATACACGCTTTCGGAATTGTGGGAGAAGAACGTCATCGGTGGGAGGCCCTCGTAGCGATGCGGCTGCACTTCGTCGTGGAGGGTCAAACGGAGGAGACCTTCGTTCGCGACCTGCTTGCTCCAGAGCTGGGGGCTGAGGGGAGGTACTGCGACGCTCACCGTGTGACGACGGGCAGAAGGGGTGCGAAGGTGTACCGCGGGGGCCTGCTTTCCTTCGCACATCTGCGGAAGGACCTTGAACTTTGGATGAAGCAGGACCGTGCTCCGGACTCATGGTTCACGACGATGGTTGACCTGTACAGACTGCCGTCGGACTTCCCCTCGATTACTGAGTCACGTCGCATCGTTGACCCGATCAAGAAAGTTGAGCTTCTCGAGCAAAGCTTCAGCTCCGCCATGAACCACCCGCGGTTTGTACCTTACGTTCAACTCCACGAATTCGAGGCGCTCCTCTTTTCCGATGCACGGAGCTTCTCGGTCGCTTTTCCCAGAATAGGCAAGGAAGTGGCCGAACTGCAGGCCATCAGATCCGCATTCGATACCCCAGAGCACATTGACGAAAGAGAACATTATGCGCCATCGAAGCAGATACTGAGAATACTGCCTGAGTATGACAAGCCTGTGTCCGGACCGTTGATCGCCAAGCAAATAGGCTTGGAAAAGCTCCGCAAAGAGTGCCATCACTTTAACACCTGGCTGGCACGCCTGGAGGCAGCCGCGTGAGACGGCAACACACAGGGAAGGACGGCTATATCGACATGAACCACGTGCGCGGCCTTATACGGATGCTGGACCGCGAGAAGGTCGCTATCGGCGGGCTGGTCAGCCTGCGCGAACCCACCAGGCCCATGCTCGCAGAGGCTGCGGCGGCGGGATTCTACGAATCAAAAGACTTCCCCGGCCACTATCCCTGCCTGCAAATCCTCACCATTGCGGAACTTCTCGAAGGCAAGAAAATTCAATATCCCGAGTATCGCGTCGAAACCTTCGCCAAAGCCGAGCGCAAGACAAAGCATGAGCAAGAGCAACTCTTTTAGGGGAGCAGCTCGTGGCTGGCAGGATTGATTTCCGGAAGATCGAGACTCCGACCGAGTTTCAGCAGCTATGCGAGAGGCTGCTCGCACGGATGTTCCCGGAATTTCATCCCGTAAACCAAGCAGGGGGAGATGCTGGCGTTGATGCCTTCGCGACGTCGGGCGATCAATACTTCCAATTCACCCACACCCACGGCAATGTTCAAATCCGGAAGGTACGAGCAGACCTCGAAAAGGTAAGGCAGTTCCAAGGCGTGAAGAAATGGTATTTCCTCTGCAGCCAGGCGCTCTCCATCAACACATGGCGGTACATTGAGGCGCAGAAGGCTGCCTGCGCCTTCGAGATTGTGATTTGGGACGGTGCGGTGCTGAAGGAATTACTCAGCCAACACTCCGACCTAGTGGACGAGTTCTTCCCTGAGTACGCGAAGAAGGCCTACGAAGGCACGCAGAACATCCGCCAAGACATAGACGGGCTGAAGAGAGCTGTAACCCGCGTTAGGAAGAAACCTCCAAAGCCCGGGGACGCACCGGATGGGCTTGGGATCGATGAGAACGAAAAGCAGGACATCTACGATCTGGTCATGCAACTGGCGGAAGAGGAGGCGCGTCGAAGGCATAGAAAAGACCCAGGACCCTACATCAGAGGCGAGTGGGGGCAATTCAACAAGCGGTATGACCTATCCTCATATGATCGCCTTCCGAAGGGCAAATTTGAAGATGCGATCGGTCACCTGAGACAGATGCTCTTTGCGAAGCGCAACAATGAGCCGAAGTACCTATCCGTAGAGCGTTTCCGGAAAGGCATTTATGGGATTGCGAACGCGTTTCGATGGAGTGAGGAGCAACGGCGCTGCTTCTACTACAACCTCACTGGGAAGGATCACTTAGGACAAATGTCGCGCCAAGAGATTCGGAAGGTATACCAAGCCATGCGCCGCCTTCAAGACTCAGCAGGGTAGCCCGCTGGTGGCGGCCACCCTCTTGGCGCATATGTACAAACCTGCGCGTGCGGCACCCGCGCAACCGCATTGAGCGGCTCAGGTGCCATAACATGGGCAGTCCCCGGCCTTGAGATCCCCGAACGCGCAGGCAGGAGCGAGAGCGGGTAGGAGCATGCCTACCGATTTCGGGGGAGCCTATGGAGCGATGGACGGTTTGGAAGCACGTCAGTCACTGGCTAGGAGCCATTTTCAAAACAAGAATGGCGCAATTCTGGGAGAACGCAATGGCCCTCACCGATGCAGACCGATTTAACGTTACCAAAGCGTTTGATTATTTCGACAACCGCCACTTCGAAGAACACGTGGGATGCGTGAAGCGCGGCATAAGGTACCACTGGCTGCTCTACGAATCCCCCACCACAGTGAGGGACTGGGAGAGATACGTCAGCAAGCTAGGGCAACGGGCGAATCTCAGCGAACCGGTCGTGAGAGGCCAGGTCGAATGCCGCATCCTCCCCGTTGACACTCGAAGGAAACCATGGATACCTTTCAGAATCACGATGTTTGGTAACGATATCTGCCTTTGCGGTGCCGAGCCCCGCCCGAACACATACCGTCTCGGCAAAGACACTATTGCACTTGGGTGCGCCGATGGATTCGTCGACCTAAAGCTTGCGTTCGATCGGCTCTCCGAAAAATGCCCCAAGATTGAAGCGTGGCAGCACTGGCAGCCCACCCCAGAGGTCGAAGCCGCCCACGACACCCTGCGCCAGGAGTTCTTGCCTCTTCTGAAGAGGAACTACTCTCAGGACCTGCCGATAGTATACTCGGAGGCAAACCTGGCAATCGCCCTGGTCGGTGCGCTGTTGGCTCTGGCAGGCGTGGCAACTGCCGTTGCACTTCACTGGCTTTCAGTGCATTACCGCTGACTGGCAGTGGTTGGTTGCAGCAGCGCGGCCGGTCCAGGCACTGCCCTGCACGTACGCGCGGCGTTTTCGGCATTGCGGGCGGCGCATACAATGCCTTGTCTGTATCCGCCTCGCTTCTGGCATTGGCAGCAGAACACCCCGCGACGCCGCGACATGGGAAAGGAATGTCGCTGCGGCCGCCGTGACCTCCTCATAGGGGGGAAGCCATAGTATGGCCCTAGCCAAAGATGGAAAACAGGATCGAGACGGTAGACTTCGCGAGTGGCGCGCCGGACCTTGGAGCACACACCATTCCATGTTGGTTGAGGTGATTCGCGATCTTTACCAGTCCTCGCGATCGGGAGCCGCCGGCAGTTCCTGGGTCGCGTACGCCGGAATTCCTCTCCTGGTTTCGGCGCTTCAATCGTTCGTCATAGAGTACGAGTGTCTATTGTCTTCCGACAGGACCTGCCTTGAACCCCTCACGCGAGGTGGCCTGGCGGGGCTCAGAGAAATGCTGGAGACGCGCTACCGAGTGCGTGGCAAACTGTTGGAGGAGGCTGGACTCCTGATCGAGGTCCGCAACGAGATGGTCCATCCGGTCCCACTGCCTACGGGGAGCTCCGACAACTGCCCCGAATACTTGCGCCCTCTTAAGGAGGCTGGCCTGCTCAGCAGTACAGGGAGGGTACCCGATTACGTGTTCCCCGAGCAACTGGCTTCGCACAAGTTGTTTGCATGGAGTTGCCGCGTCACTCGGGATTTGTTTGCGCACGTGGCCGCCAGCGACGCCAAGAAATACCAGCTATGGCGGGAAATGGTCAACCACATCACAAGCATCGGCTTTGATGCCGACCTGTGACTGCGGCAGAGGTTTAGCGCAGAATTGGTTTGCAGCTTGGCGCCTACCGGTTTCGGTGGTGGCGCATACGTTGTCCTCCATGTGTGCGCCCTGCTCTTGACGTCGCCAGCGGAGGGCCCCACGAGGCTGCGATTTCGCAGGCGCGGGATCGGCGCGATCCTTGCAAACTACAGGGATTCTCCGGCTCAAACAACGGGCGTCGGCATGAGATGGACCCCGTCTTCCCGTCACCTCAACTGCGTACTTTCAGAGTGACAGTTGTTTCTCCCCGCCCCTTAACCTTTCATGATCCGCCGTCGGAAATGCCGCACAGTTCGACCTGTCGCCAGAAGCGTTTGGGCCGCACGGCGAAAAGCGCGAGGTCAACGCCACCGCCCTTCGACCTCAGTTTTGCGCCGAGACTTCCTCTCTCTTGACCAGGGCCACAATATGGGCTACCGATGTATGCGGTTGCAGGCCCGCAGGTCACGGCCAACTGGAGAGACGACGCGGCTACGCTGGCGGGCGCCCCAAGCCGCCTGGGGAGCGGGGCAACCGGGAAAAAACGACCAAGGGGGCCACCGCAGATCAGACAGGATGTCCGTGTCTGCCGCCAGCCAACAAAGCCCCCTTGGGGTCGAACGACCCAAGCCCGAATTCCTGCATTAACAGAGGTCGCCGGACCGCGCGTCGTACGTACCCCGCTTACCCGAAGATGAATCAGTACGCCCAGTATCCGTTCGGTGCGCTTGCGCCATTCGGCACTGTTGTTCCGGCGATTCCCACAAACACGTTGCGGCCGAAGAAGAATGGTATTCCGAAGTCAAAGTAGTCCGTCGAGGGGCTCGTTCCGCTGTCACCCCCCAAATCGTTGAGCGCGGCGAAACCGGTTTGAAACAACGAATCGGCATTCTCAATGCTGAAACTGACCGACCCCGAAGTGCCGTTGGTCCCGGTATTGGTGACGGTGAAATTGAGGGTCGAGGCTGGGCAGTAAAAACCTGTTTCGGGGGCTGCGCAATCGGGAATGCCAAGAATGGCAGCATCGAGGAAATAGAGGGCATTCGAACCGCTGTCGATAAAGCTGTTGGCATACGGAGTGCCATTGTAAGTCGTTGTGAAATACTCATCCGCCGTAGTGGCGTAAATCTGCGCGCTACCAAGAGCATTGTTGGATTGGGTTCCGATGCCGAAGATCAGCGAGCCCGAGGCCGTGGCCTGACCGCCCGCAGGAACTGTCGGCAGAGATACCAACACGCCGTTATTGTCTTGAGAAAAGAGCGCCACGGGGTTCCAAAGCTGGCCTTTCGTGGCGCTCGTGGGCACGGAAGTGATCTGGCAGGTACCATTGGGGCAGGAATAGTACATGGGGATGTTATTCGAAGCCTCCGCGCAGCCAGAGCCGCAGTCTTGAGGAAGGTTGCCCACACCCAGAATGCCGTTGGCGCCGAGCGCCGACACAGTGTTATAGTCCACTGCGCCACTAGTGCCAAGGGTGAGACAGCTCGCAGGAACGGGATACGTCGGCGATTCGCTGATTACCTGAATCGAAGCCGATGAAGCCGTCTCTCCAGACAAATGAATGTCGGCCTGCGCAACCTGTCCCCATATGTACGCGAGGCTGACAAACTGGACGCACTCCTGAACGTCATTGCCGCTCGCATCCGTCACCGAAGGCAGCGAGAGGCTCCCCAGCGCCGAAGACAGCACGCGTAACCCCTCGGAACCCGTATCCACCACGACGTCCGGGATTGTCGTGCAATTTGTAGTGCTGCCAGGCGCGCAGACCTCGACCGAGGCAAAGATCCCGTTGACAAAGTCGTTGGTGGGCCCCAAGTCGATGTCGACGGGCAACACGTTGGTAACCGGAGTCGGGGTAGGTGCGGGGGTTACTGTTGTGCTGCTACCGCCACAACCGGCCACGACGATCAAGCTGGCCACCACGCCAAGAAAACGGCCCAAGGGAGTTGCGGAACTGATCTTGAAGGTCATCGGACCACCTCCGCAGAAACGTTTTGTGGGAAAAGACTAGGAACGTAGGCGCTGCCATGGAAAGCCCGCATGTGGCCGCCGCTCACAAAGACGAAATCGTTTGCCCGCACCACCAAGGGGCCGCCGCGCCTGCGCGTCTGAGCCTGCGCGGCCTGCTGTACTTGCGAAATGTAGGATCCCAACAACTGCCCCAAGTTGGGTATAAACGACGCCCGCCAGGAGACTGCGAACACCCTGCCCTGCGGGGAAATGTACTCGCTCACCACCGCGCCATTTGGAGAGGTAATCTGGTGAAGTTTGTAGCCCTGACCGGTCGTCAGCCGATCCTCACCGCGCATGTATTGCTGGTCCAAACTCACCGACGACTCATACTCACCCAGAACAGCCCACGCTGGGGCGGCGTGCAGAGCCAGAATCAGCGAGACTCCTAACATGATTTTCATTTGCGCGCTCCGTCACCTTTCTTAGTAGTTCTGCCTAAGCCCTACCGATATGGACGGATTCCTAAGATAAAAGGTTGCAAGTGGCGGGTTGAATCGGAGCCAAAACTGTTGCACGGCGAGGAGCGATGGGACACAGGCTTGCCCCGGTTACGCTCGCTGCAGTCAGGGACGACAGGCGGCTCTGTCGCGTGGCTTGTGGAAGGGCTCGGCCTTTCCGAACGGTGCTGCTCCTATCAAACCTGCTCCGCGCAGGCTGGAAGGCTGAGCCTTCCAGCCTGCGCGGAGGATAACATAAGGTATGGAGTTGGCGGAAAGCCGAAGGCTTTCCGCAACTCAGGCGGCAGAGCCGCACCCACCAGCATGACGGTGACAGGCCAAGGCACAGGAGACTAGGCTGCGCTGGGGCCGACCCGGACTAGTTCTATACCCTGTGCCTTACCCAGATTCCTGCTGTATTTCTTCTCCTGTGAGTCATTCCAGTGCTCGTGAACCCCCAGGCTCGCCAGGCGTGTAGTGTTGGCAGCGTGGTCGGGGTCATAGAACGTTCCCGAGGGCGGATTATCCGCCAGAGCCGCTTCGTGCAGGTAGTCGTCGGCTCCCGACATGCGCGGGTAATCTTTCCATTCAGCCCGGAGGAAATCAAGGGCCACGGAATCGATGGCGACTGGGTCCTGGGAGGCAAGAAGGCTCGAAGCCCATTGTCCATTGAAAGGAGGCATGGAGAACTTAAGGGGAGTATTTCCGCTCGGATGCACACCCGGGTACAAACCGTCGATTAAACAGAGTAGGGTCTTGCCGCCGGTGTGCGCGTGCCCCATCAGGTCTACGAGGGCCCTGTAATGGCCGGAGCCCCGGGCAATGCCGGGCAGGCTTGTATGCATGTCGTAGTAGCCCTTGTCGGGCGGCCTCCTGAGCAGCGAGCCGTAATGGTTCTTGCCGCAAAGCGTGGCCCCGGCCAGGGTGTGCGCTTTCAAATTTGCCATGTTGATCACGTACTTCGCTTCCGCATAGGGAACTGGTACGTAGTCCTGCGTTGTCCCCGTTGGACGGGAACTCCAATGGAAAGGGATGGAAGAGTACCGGACGAGGGTTCGGGGATAGGTTGCATTCCCCCCGTTATGGTCCAGATAGTTGACGTCGGGGAACTCACTGTGGAGAGGGCCGTAATACTGATTGGGGAACAGGCTAAGGGGATCTCCCACGGAAATGTCTTGCTGACGCACGCCGACCGCGTGGACGAGTTGGCGCAGCAGGGCCAGGATCATCTGGGGTGAGGCGTTCATGTAGTCCAGGTCACGCTCCAGATCGTAAGACTTCGGATCGACCGCTCCGCCGACTATGCAACCCACCAGGTTCACCTTGATGTTAACCTTCTCACCCGTTCGATACCCGGTTTTCCCGTTGCCATGGGCTTGGTTGAAGTGTTTGATGATGGCATCCCAAGCTCTCGCGTCGCCGGGCTTGCCCCCGAGGTTCTGAATCGCCTCAGACATCATGCGGTCGACCACCAACTGGTTGGTATTGCTGCTTTCCCACCAGTGACCCTGTCCTGGCCCCGCCCAGTCGGTCGCTTTGGGGTCGTAAGCCCAGACGACCCGCCCCGGGTGGAGACCTTTGGCGACGCCGACCGGCTGGTTTGGAACTGGGTCGGGACCCAGCACCAGCGGGTCGCGGGGTATCGCAAAGGCCCTGCCGTATCCCCAGGCAAACGCGTCCGCAGTACGAAGCATGCAAGGCGTTACGACCACGCCACCGATGATTTTGAAGAATTCGCGACGATCGCTTCGATATCCCATAGGCACCTCCGGCCCGAATCGCGCGGATGATTCCGCCAGGGGACAAGCTAGAACGGTGTAGGGGGTCTGTCAAGCGGATTTTCCGGGGGATTTTTTGGAGTCAGGGTCGTGCGCTCCGAAACGATTGGCAAGGGGCGAATGGATGTAGAATATCGCTCGTGTAGAGGCAGTCCGCCAATCGGCGGATGGCCGCCATAGGGCAGGCGTCCCGCGCCTCCGGGACGCCTACTACGCCTTGTCAAAAGCCGGGGCAGGGTTCCCCGAAAAGGAGGAAACGCATGGAACAGACGAAACCGCTGCGAGCCGTGGGCGTAAGTTATTTGTGCATGCAACAGCGTCGGTACCGTTTACCGCTGCCGCACGGGCACGGATCATTCCGATCAATGTGGCGCCGCCTGCTTTTCACTTCTGTAATTGAGGGAGCCTCACCGACCTCCTCCTCTTCATCGTCTCCACCCGCATAGCGGATATGTTCTGCAGCGCCGGAATCCAAGCAAGCTCGAATTATGGCGGTCGCCAGTTTGTGCTCGCCGACCGAAGTCCTGTCTACGAACAGGTTTCCGCGCTCGATCGTCTTGAGCACCATCTCGGCCGTCTTCCTGTCGCCTATGGGAAGGGCTGCACCGGTGGTCATCCAACAGTCTCCCAGGGGGACGGTCCTCGCCGCGAGCAATCCCTGAAACCCACGGGCCATGGTTTGGCTGAGACCGATATCCATGAGCGCGATGGACTCGCCGGAAAAAACGTCGGACCAATACGTGACCGCACCCGGGCTGGTCGCCCTATGCATGAGTAGCCTGTGCTTCGCCCGGCAAAAAGCCTGCAAAAGGAAATGCTCGTCTGTTCCACGTGCGGGGGGGTGAGCCTCAACATATTTTTCAACCAGATTCTTCCCGCCTTTGATCCAATCAAATAGACAGGAATCCATAAGGACACTCGAGACGTCCAACGTGTCCAAGATGATTGTGTTTTTCCGCATGATGCCTAGGGCGCTCCCTATCTCCTGATAGGCCTCTCGAGGAATTGTCTTAGTGAGCACAGACATAAGCCGTCGACTGAGTTGGCGGAGTTGCTGGTATCGCTGGACATCCATGGCGGTGGTTGTGGGGAGATTCTCCATCACTCTCCATCCGATTATAGTTCATTCCTCAAACTTCGTTAAAAGCTGAATCGAGGAAGGAAGCCATGTAGTAGGCATCCAAGAATTTGAATGGTGTCTCTCCTGATGTGTAGTGGCCGCAGGGCAACACGGCCACCTTGGTGTCGAGATGGAGACGAAGCGATTCGGCGATGATGTGTCGCGAGAACTCAGGCAGGAAAGTTAAATCGTAGCGGGCATAAATGAAGAGCGATTTCTTGGGCCAGCGCGCCAACTTTTCAGCATAGGCAATAGGGCTAATGGCCATCCAGGCGCGGCGAAGGCGTTTCAGGTCCAAATCCGCCTCGAGCCCGGCGCGCACGTGACGCGTGGCTTGACCTGTCCAGACCACCTCGCCGAAAGTGGTAGAACAATGGTTGAATACGTTCACCTTTAAGCGCTCGTCATGCGCGCTGGCCAGGTATG
>Ga0187781_10001779_pt1 | contig 16393 bp, 15 predicted proteins | sample 0715_SJ02_MP02_2_FD_132447 | JGI IMG/M metagenome (GOLD analysis project Ga0187781, IMG submission 132447) | Tropical peat soil microbial communities from peatlands in Department of Meta, Colombia - 0715_SJ02_MP02_20_MG | ecosystem: Environmental > Terrestrial > Soil > Wetlands > Peat | place...
ATGCGGAACCGGAACGAGACCCGCGCGCCGCAGTTTTCCCGCAGCCGCCACCGCATCCATGGGATCTGCGCCAGGAATCCAGGGGAGAAAAACTTCCGTTGCCGGATCAAGGCGATCCGGCGCCGCATCCACCACCTTGGACTGGCTGGGGTTCACTTCAATCGAATAACCCCGCAACAGTTCGGGCACGGCGTGCGCGGCAATATCAATCATGCGGCCCTTAATATTCAGTATACTGAACGTACGCCATTCTGGTCACTTGCAGCATTCATTGTCAAGAGCAACGTTGCGTTTGGGTTGACAGCCGCTCACAAACGTGAGGTATTGTTGACTGTACTTAACCTGCTCGCAACGCAGAACGACCGTCCGTCGAACCATGCTGCAGGGGTGAATCATGGAAAACGAACCGGTGATGGATGTTGCTCATCTGGGCCACTTGGAACTGCTGACTCCCAAACCGGAAGAGAGCCTGCATTTTTTCGTCGACGTGATGGGAATGACGGAGAGCGGGCGCGAAGGCGATTCGGTTTATCTGCACGCCTATGACGACTACGAACGCCATTCACTAAAGCTTACAGCTTCAAAGTTGCCGGGTCTCGGTCACGTCGCCTACCGCGCACGAAGCCCGCAAGCTTTGGAACGCAGGGTCAAGGCCCTGAAGGATTCGGGGTTTGACATGGGCTGGACAAACGGCGATTTGGCGCATGGGCCCGCGTTCCTCTGCCAGGATCCGGATGGGCACAAGATCGAGCTTTACTACGAGACCCAGTGGTATCAGGCTCCGCCAGAGCTGCGGCCCGCGCTCAAGAACCAGGCGCAGCGTTTTCCAGCACGCGGCATCAACGTTCGACGGCTCGACCACTGGAACGGCCTGGCCGTCGACATTCAAGCCAATCGAGAATTTTTTGAGAAATACCTGGGCTTTCGCTTGACCGAGCAGATTGTCCTCGATGACGGATCGGAAGCCGCCATGTGGATGACCTGCACCAACAAGAGTTACGACTTCGCCTACACTCGCGATCACACCGGTACCAAGGGCCGGCTTCACCATCTCACGTATGCCGTCAACAGCCGCGAAGAAGTTTTGCTGGCCGCGGACATTTGCCTGGAAAACGGCGTTTACATAGAGACTGGCCCACACAAACACGCAATTCAGCAGACTTTCTTTTTGTATGTATACGAGCCCGGAGGAAACCGTGTGGAAGTTTGCAATGCCGGCGCGCGCCTGATTCTCGCTCCCGACTGGAAGCCAATTCGCTGGAGCGAGGCCGAGCGCAAAAAGGGTCAGGCGTGGGGTCTGAAAACGATCGAGTCGTTTCACACTTACGGGACGCCTCCGGTCGAGGTTCCGGCCAAGCGGTAAACGACAGAGATTCGGCAGCAGACAAGGCGCTCGATCTCGAGAGTCTGACCTAGCAACTTATTAAGTGAATCCGGATTTGCAGGGGCAATAAGTGGCTGACAAGAAAACCGCGCTGGTCGTCAGCGCGCATTCTGCGGATTTCGTTTGGCGCGCCGGAGGCGCGATTGCGCTCTATGCCGAGCGTGGCTGGGAAGTCACTGTCGTTTGCCTGTCTTTTGGGGAACGCGGCGAATCGGCGAAACTTTGGCGCCAGCCGGGGACGACGATCCACGCCGTGAAAGCTAACAGAAAAGAAGAGGCTCTTCGAGCCGCAGAAATCCTCGGCGCCAGGACAATTTTCTTCGATGTCGGTGACTACCCCATGCGGATCGAAGACAAAACCCTATTCGACCTCGCAGCCATCTACCGCAAGATTCGCCCCGAGTTCGTCCTTACGCACTCACTCAACGATCCCTACAACTTCGATCATCCACTGGCTTCTCACATCGCGCAGGAGGCGCGCATCGTCGCGCAAGCCCACGGGCACGAGCCCGCCGTACCCGTAATCGGCGCGCCGCCTGTTTTTCTTTTCGAGCCGCATCAGCCGGAACAATGCGAATGGAAGCCGCAAGTGCTACTCGACATCACCTCCGTTTGGCCCAAAAAGTACGCCGCGTTCAAAGAAATGAGCGCTCAGGAACACTTGTGGCAATACTACGAACGGGTGGCGTTGCAGCGCGGCGCGCAGGCTTCGCGCAATTCAAATAAGACAATTAAGTATGCTGAAGCGTATCAACGCGTTTTTCCCCACGTGACGGAAGATCTGCAATAAGAAGATTTGCAATAAGAAGACTTTCAGTAAAAGGACTTGCAATGAACAAACCCGTGGTGATCCGACAAGGGGAGCGGCCGCCGGCGGATACAGTCGCGGCGCTCGAAAAGTATGGTGTCTCCACGGTGCATGAAGCCCAGGGCCGTTGCGGGCTTCTCGCTTCTTACATGAGGCCGATTTATCCGGGCGCGGCCATTGCTGGCCCAGCTGTCACGGTGTCGCTCCCTCCCGGCGATAATCTGATGATTCATGTTGCCGTCGAGGTCTGCCAGCCCGGCGACATCCTGGTGGTTGCTCCAACCTCGCCATGCACGGATGGCTACTTCGGCGAGCTGCTTGCGACTTCGTTGCGCGCCCATGGCGTGAAAGGACTCGTCATCGACGCCGGATGTCGAGACGTGCGTCCTCTCACCGACATGAAGTTTCCCGTCTGGAGCCGCGCCGTTAGTTCGCAGGGTACGGTCAAATCTACCCTCGGATCGGTGAATGTGAGCGTTGTTTGCGCCGGTGCACGCATCGAGGCCGGCGATGTGGTCATCGCAGATGACGACGGGGTCGTGGTGGTGAAGCGAGCGTCCGCGCAGGAAGTAATTGGCGCGTGCGAACAACGGGTGCGCAAGGAAGAGGCAACCCGCGAGCGCTTGGCGCGCGGAGAACTTGGTCTCGATATTTACGGCCTGCGCGCCAAAATCGCGGAAATGGGTCTCAAGTACCAGTGAAGTAGAGTTGCAGAAGGCAATCATGGCCCCAGCGCAAACTCGCATTCCCTGCACTCTCATGCGTGGCGGCACCTCGAAAGGCCCGTTTTTCCTCGCGGATGATCTCCCCGGTGATGTCGCGTTGCGCGATCGTGTGCTGCTCGCCGCCATGGGCTCTCCCGATGCCCGCCAGATCGACGGCATTGGCGGCGCCGATCCTCTAACCAGCAAGGTGGCAATCGTCGCACGCTCTGTGCGGCCAGGAATCGACGTCGAGTATCTCTTCGCGCAGGTTTCGATCGACCGTCCGCTGGTGGATGTGACGCCAAACTGCGGCAACATGCTGGCCGGAGTCGGTCCGTTCGCGATTGAGAACGGTCTTGTCGCGCCGCGCGACCCGATCACTCCAGTCACCATCTACATGGTGAACACCGGCAATGTTGCGGTTGCGCACGTGCCGACGCCGCACGGCGAGGTCACCTACGACGGAGACACTTCGATTGCAGGTGTTCCTGGCACCTCCGCCGCAATTCGTATCGATTTCCTTAACACCGCGGGATCCGTGTGCGGAGCGCTCCTTCCCACCGGCCACGCCATCGATCAACTCAGCGGGATCGACGCGACACTAATCGACAATGGCATGCCCGTAGTCGTAATGCGTGCCGCCGACTTCGGCAAGTCGGGATACGAGACGCCCGCGGAACTCGACGCCGACAAAAAGTTCAAACTCCGCCTGGAGGAAGTTCGCCTGGTTGCCGGTGAACGGATGGGGCTCGGAGACGTGCGGTCGAAGGTAATTCCGAAGATGACCCTGGTCGCCCCTCCGCGAGATGGCGGCGACGTAGCGACACGAACCTTTATTCCGCACAAGTGTCACGCGGCAATCGGAGTTTTGGGGGCGGTAACGGTGGGTACAGCTTGCGTGCTGCCGGGCTCAGTTGCGTTCAACATCGTCTCCGCCCGCAACGGCGCGATAAAGCGGCTTTCCGTCGAGCATCCCAGCGGCGAGTTCTCGCTCGAGATCGAGACAGAGGAAAAAAACGGTGAGCTCAAGGTTGTCCGATCGAGTCTCATCCGCACGGCGCGCGCGCTGTTTCGTGGTGATGTCCTCGTGCCGGCGAGCGTCTGGGACGGAAAAACGTCCAAAGTTCCCGCGTCGAATGTACCGGCCATAGAGCACTCCTGAGGCGAGCGACAAATGCCTTCTCCCATTCGGCATATCGCGATCGTCGGCTTTGGCGAAGTCGGCGGCATCTTCGGAAATGACTTCGCGCAGCTGGGAATTGAGGTCTCGGTTTTCGACATTTTGTTTGCGTCCAAACGGCATCGGACGAAATTGATGTTGAAGGCAGGGAAGTGCCGGGTGCGAGCCGCAGACAACTTGGCCGACTGTTTGCGCGACGCCGAACTCGTCATTTCCGCGGTCACTTCTTCGTCGTCCCTCGATGTTGCGAAAGCAGCGGTTCCTACACTCCATCCCGGGCAGCTATTCCTCGACATCAACTCGGTTTCGCCTGACACAAAGCGCAAGGCGGCTGTCCAATTTGAGCGCAGCAAGGCGAGCTTCGTCGAAGCCGCGGTAATGGCTGCAGTCCCGGGCCCACGGCTGAAAGTTCCCATGCTTCTCGGCGGCAGGCATGCAGAAGAGGCCGCCGAACTGCTCCGAGCTATCGGAATGAACGCGACCGCTTTTAGCAAGCAAATAGGAATTGCCTCCGCCGTAAAAATGTGCCGCAGCGTGATGGTTAAAGGTCTCGAAGCACTCACTGTCGAATGCCTTTTCGCGGCACGGCGATACGGAGCGGAAGATGCCGTGCTCGAATCTTTGGCCGCCACTTATCCCAGCCTGGGCTGGAAAGACCATTTGCCCGACTACCTGTTCAGCCGTGTCGCCGAACACGGCCTTCGACGCGCATCGGAAATGCGCGAAGTCGCACAGACGTTGCAAGCCGTAGGCCTCCAGCCGGCCATGACGTTAGCCGCTGCCGAGCGTCAAGAGCAACTGGTCTCCGAAATGGCCAAGCGCGGCATTCGTTTCGACTCCAGCGAATTCTCCTGGCGTGCGCTTGCGGACGAGCTGGCCCCGCGCACTCACCGTCGCCGTTCAAAAAGAACTGCCTGAAGGAGATGTAGTTAAATGAAATGGGACGATCGAAACAACCGTCAGTGTGTTACGTTCTCTCCGCCCCGCTCGAATGGTCCGTGTCTCCCTCCGCCCCGTCCACGCGCGATATGGCCCGCGACAGATTGATGCTCTCTCTTATGCCGTAGGCGTGTTCGAACATCAGCGCTGCAACTCGCGTTCCCTCCTTATTCTCGAGCGCCTGCACAATCAGGTGATGTTGGCGGTGGGCATAGCGCAGCATCTCGTAGGTACGAGGAAGGTCAACCCGGTCGAACGCAATCGCGTGCGCCGCCGCAAATGGAACTCGATCGTTGTGCGCAATCGCCTCCGCAATCACCTTGCTCCCGGATCCTTGCACAATCAGTGAATGGAGTCGCTTGTTCATCTCGCCATATCGAGCTTCGTCGGACTCGACTAGCCTTCCCTTGGCGAGAATTGCGTCACCTTCCCGAAGGCACTGATGGAGCGCCTGTATCGTCTGGCGCGAGGGTCCCTGTTCAGCTAGCATGCGAGCCGCGAGACCTTCCAGTACGCCTCGCACATCAATGCCGTCCATGATCTCTCGCGGTGTAAACGTGCGCACCGCGAACCCCCGCTTGTCGAGTTGGGTAAGGACTCCCTCGCGGGCTAGGATCGGCAGCGACTCTCGTACCGGTGTTCTTGAAACTCCGAGCTTTTTCGCGAGCTCGACTTCTCTCACTCGCTGGCCCGGACCGAGCTCGCCCTGCAGGATCATCTCGCGAATTCGCACGATCACGCGTGAGTTTTTGCCGGCCATGAGTTCGATAGGCCTTATTCAGGGTGCAACAACAGACCGAGCAACGGCCTGGATTCGATGGATGGTGATCCGCCCGGAAAAAACAGAAGCGCGCGCCCACCCCACCAAACTCCAAGTGCAATGGTTACCGGGATGGTACCAACTCCCTTACACACAAGCAATCGTTGCCAGGGCTGCTCCGCGAAATCGACTCAAGAGGTTACCGTAAAGTGCCTATCGAGCCGAATGGATACTTTGGGCTAGAATGGGCCGCAAATGTTGCGTTCGCAACGAGCGTCCGCCGAAAGGGCGCAGGGGGTGAGGGTCATGGCAACTGTAGCTTCTCCGATTGAAATCAACAGCAAGGTCGCGGATTTTCTGAAAAGCCCCAAAAAAATGCTGATCGCCGGCGCGTGGGTGAACGCCGCCTCCGGCAAGACTTTCGACACCTACAACCCGGCCACTGGCGAAGTGCTAGCCACGGTCGCCGAGGGCGACGCCGTCGACATCGACCGAGCTGTGAAAGCAGCCCGCAAGGCCTTCGAAGAGGGGCCGTGGGCTGACATGCTGCCCGCCGAGCGTGCTCGCTTGCTTTGGAAGGTCGCCGACCTCATTGACGAGCACCATGAAGAACTCGCCGAGCTCGAAACGCTCGACAATGGCAAGCCCTTGCTGTTTTCGCGAATCGTCGATGTTCCCACCGCCGCCGCCAACTTCCGCTACATGGCAGGATGGGCAACGAAAGTCCTGGGCAATACCATCCCCATCTCCATGCCCGGCGCCAAATATTTCGCCTACACCTTGCGCGAACCGGTTGGCGTCGCCGGCCAGATTATTCCCTGGAACTTTCCGCTCATCATGGCCTCGCTGAAGCTCGGTCCGGCATTGGCCGTCGGCTGCACAGTCGTGCTCAAACCTGCGGAGCAGACTCCGCTCACTGCCCTTCGCCTCGGTGAACTCATGCAGGAAGCCGGTTTCCCCGACGGCGTCGTGAACATCGTGCCTGGTTACGGCGAAACTGCCGGCGCTGCTTTGGCCGCGCATCATGATGTCGACAAGGTTGCCTTCACCGGTTCGACTGAGGTAGGCCGTCTCATCGTTAACGCCGCGGCCGGCAATTTGAAAAAAGTGTCGCTGGAATTGGGTGGAAAAAATCCCAACATTGTTTTCGCCGACGCCGATCTCGACTGCGCCATTCGAGGAAGCGCCAACGCGATTTTCTTCAACCAGGGGCAGATTTGCGCAGCCGGATCGCGCCTCTACGTTCACAAAAGCATTTTCGATAAAGTTGTTGGCGGAGTCGCCGATGCCAGCAAGAAATTCCAGATCGGCCCCGGCATCGATCCCTCCACTACCCTTGGCCCCCTCGTTTCGCAGGAGCAACTCGAGCGCGTATGTGGCTATTTGGATTCAGGGATGAAGGACGGCGCCAAGGCTGCGATCGGCGGTCACAAGATCCCAGGTCCAGGCTACTTCATCGAACCCACGATTCTCGTGGATGTCCGGCCTGAGATGAAAGTCGTGCGCGAAGAAATCTTCGGGCCTGTCGTCGCCGCCATTCCTTTCAACGATCCCAATGAAATTGTGAAGTCGGCCAACGACACGCGTTACGGTTTGGCCTCGGCGGTGTGGACTCGCGATGTGAGCACCGCTCACAAAGTGGCCGCCAAGCTGAAGGCCGGAACTGTCTGGGTCAACTGCTACAACGTTTTCGATTCCGCCCTTCCTTTCGGTGGTTATCGGCAATCAGGCTGGGGACGCGAAGGCGGACAGGAAGTTCTCGAACTCTATACCGAGGTTAAAGCAGTTTGCACTCAGCTGTAATCTTGATCGCGCGTCAGTGCTGAAGCCTTTGAAGCAGAAAAAGCAAGTTTGCGCACGATCTCGCCTTCGTGACGACTATCATTTCTCCGCGAGGACTTGACGCATGAAACTCGCCGGTTATCGGCCGCTCTATCCCGGAACGCAGCCGGAACATCTCCATCCGCCGTACGTTTCTTCGTTGAAGCGCTCGCCGGCCAAGCCTCAGGTGCGAATTCCTTTCACGCTCTCCGAGGTCACGGGGCCATCGTTTCGCCCCGAAATCGTCAATCCCAAGGCCTGTGACTTGACGAAACAGCATTCGGGCGAGCCGCTGGGCGAACGAATCATTGTCAGCGGACGCGTTCTCGACGAAAACGCCCGGCCGGTTGCCAATACAATCGTTGAAATCTGGCAAGCCAATGCGGCCGGCCGTTACCGCCACGATGTCGACCAGCACAACGCTCCGCTTGATCCCAACTTTACCGGCTGCGGACACGCAATCACGAACGAACGCGGCGAATACCGCTTCGTCACTATCCATCCGGGTCAGTATCCGTGGCGCAACCACTACAACGCGTGGCGCCCCGCGCACATTCACTTTTCGCTGTTCGGTCCGTCATTTGCCACTCGGCTGGTCACCCAGATGTATTTTCCCGGCGATCCTTTGCTTCCTTTCGATCCCATTTTCAATTGCACTGCAGATGAAAAAGCACGCAACCGTTTGATTTCCGTTTTCGACTGGGAAACCACCATTCCAGAGCAGGCTCTTGGCTACCGTTTCGACCTGATTTTGCGCGGCCGTGAAGCTACGCCCATGGAGGAATAGATGAGCTTGCAAGCCACCACCTCGCAAACGGTCGGCCCCTTTTTCAGCATCGGCCTGCACTGGCTCAATCAGAACGATCTGGCTGCGGCCGGCGTGTCCGGAGAGCGTGTGACAATTCAAGGGCGGATTCGGGACGGCGATGGCAACGGCGTCCCCGATGCTTATCTGGAAATCTGGCAAGCCAATGCGCACGGCAAGTACGCTCACCCTGAAGACACGCAGAAAAAAATTCTGGAACCCGGCTTCTCAGGCTACGGACGAGTCCCGACCGATCGCGAAGGAATGTTCCGCTTCACCACCATCAAACCCGGGCCAGTACCTGGGCCCGGCGACGAAGACCAGGCGCCGCATTTGCTCGTATCGGTTTTCATGCGCGGCCTCCTCCGGCGCTTGACCACGCGAATCTATTTTCCCGATGACCCGCGCAACGCCGCCGATTACATTCTCAGCCTGGTTGAGCCTGAACGCCGCGCAACTCTAATCGCCAGGCGAACCAGCCAGACCGGTGTGCTCGAATGGAATGTTGTCCTGCACGGAGGGGACGAAACCGTGTTTTTCGATCTGGGGTTGTGAGGAGAATCCCGATGACCGAAGTCCAACTTCTTATTGCCGATCGTGATACGGAGGCTTCGAACGGGGCTACGTTCGACCGCGCCAACCCGTTATCGGGCAGCGTGGCGACGCGCGCCGCCGCCGCAACGGTTGATGACGCGCGTGCCGCGGTTGCGGCCGCGGCTGCCGCATTCCCGGCATGGTCCGCCCTCGGCCCGAACGATCGACGCAAGAAACTGTTGCGCTCCGCCGACTTGCTTGAAGCGCGCACTCCCGACTTCATCGCTGTCATGACCGACGAAATCGGCGCCACCGCCGGCTGGGCCGGCTTCAATTGTTATCTGGCCGCGCAAATGCTGCGCGAAGCCGCGTCGATGACCACGCAAGTTTCGGGCGAAACCATTCCCTCCGATGTTCCCGGTAGTCTCGCCTTTTCCATTCGCCAGCCCGTCGGCGTCGTGTTGGGCATCGCTCCCTGGAACGCGCCGGTTATCTTGGGAGTTCGCGCCGTGGCCGTGCCGCTCGCCTGCGGCAATACTGTAGTACTCAAGGCTTCTGAGATTTGTCCCGCCACACACCGCCTGATTGGAACCGTTCTGCGCGAAGCCGGTCTTGAACACGGTGTCATCAACGTGCTCACCCACGATCCCGCGAGCTCGTCTGCCATCGTCGAAGTGCTCATCGCCGATCCCGCAGTTCGCCGCGTCAATTTCACCGGCTCAACGCGAGTAGGGAAAATGCTCGCTGTAACCGCTGCCAGGTATCTAAAGCCGATCCTTCTGGAACTCGGCGGCAAAGCGCCGATGATCATTCTCGATGACGCCGATCTCGATGCCGCGGTGAACGCCGCTGCCTTTGGCGCGTTTCTGAACCAGGGCCAAATCTGTATGTCCACCGAGCGCATCATCGTCGACGAAAAAATTGCGGATGCATTCGCGCATAAGTTCGTCGACAAGGTCAAGAACCTGCCCTGCGGCGATCCGCGAAAAGGTGAGGTTGTGCTCGGAGCTGTGGTTGGGCTGCCCACCGTCGATCGCGTACACACCCTGGTGCAGGATGCTGTGTCGCGCGGTGCCAGGGTTCTAATCAAAGGCGAGGCTCAAGGCACGGTTATGCCGGCCATCATCGTCGACCACGTCACGCCCGACATGCAGATTTTTCGCGATGAATCCTTTGGTCCATCGGTTTCAATCACGCGCTTCAAAACTGTCGAAGAGGCTATCCGTCTGGCCAACGATACGGAATATGGACTGGCTGCCGCCGTCTTTGGCCGCGATGTCGCCCGTGCGTTTGAAGTCGCCAAGCGCATCGACTCCGGCATGTGCCACATCAACGCGCCAACCGTTCATGATGAAGCCCAGATGCCTTTCGGCGGCGTCAAAGCCAGCGGCTATGGCCGTTTTGGCGGTAAGGCTGCCGTCGAACAATTCACCGAATTGCGCTGGATCACGATTCAGACTACGCCCCGTCACTATCTCTTCTGATAGTTGGCCTCCAACTGCGCTGCGAAACGCTCAATGCACCTCACGCTCCGTCCCAGCCCAATACGGCTTGCGCATTGTTTTGCGATCGAGTTTGCCCGCCGGGGTCTTCGGAATCTCCCGCCAGAACTCCACCGACTTTGGCGCCTTCACGCTCCCCAGCTTCGCCTTGCAATGCGCAATCACGTCGGCTTCACTGACCGACTCACCCGGCCTGACAACGATGATCGCCTTAACGGCCTCTCCCCATTTCCCGTCCGGTACACCGATCACAGCACATTCCTGCACCTGCGGCAGCGCCATGATTCCCGCCTCGACCTCCGCGCAGTACACGTTGAATCCACCGCTCACGATCATGTCCTTCTTGCGATCGACGATGTAGACGTAGCCATCTTCATCGCTGTAACCCACATCCCCCGTGTGATGCCAGCCATAGCGCCGGATTTCAGCCGTCGCTTCGGGAAGGTTATAGTAACCGCCACTGATTAAAGTCCCGCGCGCGACAATCTCTCCTCGTTCATGCGGAGGTAGAATGCGCCCGTTGTCGTCCATGATCGCGACCCGCACCGAGCCCGTTGGCCGCCCGCAGCTGCGCAAGCGCTCGGGATGATCCCCGCGGGCCGCCGCCGCCACTGTTTGCTGATCAAGAAACGTGAGAATCATCGGCGCCTCGGTCTGTCCATACGACTGGCACATGCATGGCCCGAACACCTCCACTCCCTTCTTCAACTTGTCCGGCGAAACCGGGGATCCGGCCAACAGAAACACACGCATGCTCGAGTAGTCGAATTTGCCAACATCAGGATGGGCCAACAATGAATAGAACGCAGTCGGTGGAAGAAACATGTGCGTCACGCGATGCTCTTCAATCGCCCGCAGAACCTGCCCCGCGTCGAAGCCGGCCAGCACAACGTTCGTCCCGCCCATCGCCAGGATGGAGAATGAAACCGGCGCAGCCGCGTGCGACAACGGCGCCGTGCACAGGCAAACTGGATTGGCTACGTCAGAGTTCCAGTAACGCGTCGCCAGCTCCGTCATCGTTCCCCAGGCGAGATTCGTAACCCGGACTCCGCGTGCAGGCCCTGTTGTCCCGCCCGTCGGCACCAGCCCCATCATCTGATCAAGGTTCCCATGCGCGTCGGCCCATTCCGGCTCGCGAGTCTCTTTCGCACGCTGCGTGAACGAGGCCAGAGAAGAGTCATCGTCCGCGGCATCAATACAGATGAAATGTCGTACGCACGGAACCCGTTTGCGTATGTCGTCCACCTGCTCCTGAAAGCGGCTGTGATAAAAGAGCCACGTCGTCTTCGAATAATTCAGAAATTCGACATTCGCGTCCGCGGCATTGCGAAAATTGATCGGAACCCACGCCGCTCCCGCCCGTAATATGCCGAGCATGCAGAACAAAACTGCCGGGTGATTGTGAGAGTAAATCGCCGCCCGCTCTTCGCGCTCCAGGCCGCTGGCCCACAGGCCGCGCGCAATCTGTTCACTGAACGCGCGCGTCTCGCGGTAGGAACACGCCTGCTCTCCATCCCGTATCGCGATGCGCTCCGGATAGAGGTCCGCGCTCTTGTCGAAATAGTCGATGGCTCGCATGGCTCATTGAATAATTTGCCGAAAACCCCGGAATTCGGCAGGAACGGGAAGGGCACGAGTTCCACTCGTGCCGTAAAGTTGCGCCAAATCAACAGCGGCTTTAAGCCGCTGGCGGATCCTTGGCCGACAAGAACACTTTTTCAGCAAACTGCTGGACACTCGAGAACTCGCTCGCCGCGGAAATCACTGCGTCCGCCAGATTACCAATCTACGCCGGTATCCTCGCCCTCGAAAGGCCATGACTTTCGAGCGTCGCAAGAATCTCTCTCGCCCCGAACGCCTCCGCCGGCGAAGCGAATCCCACCTTGCGCGGAGCCTCCTGCACCAGGTGATGTGCCGCGAACGCCTGGATCAGCCCAGTCTGCCGGTAACAGCACGTCCCGAAGACCACACACTCGATCGCGTCGGTACTGCCGCGGCCGACGATCACGTCAATCGTCCGATGTTCGCGTGGGTTTTCGCGAGGCGGCATACCTCCCGTAACTGCATTCGCCATCTCGGCCAGCCTGCGCTCCCGTTCGGCAGGAGCCAGCGGCCGAATCTGCTCTTCATAAAGCTTTTCGGTCGCCGCCACTCCTTCCATGATCTGCCGGTCCAGCAATCCGCCAAAGGACTTGACGTTGGAAACCTGGGGATGGTTCTTGAACCACACCGGGTGCGGAAAACCACCCCAGGCCAGAGCCAACTGCATCTGAATCGCGCCCGGCACCAGCACGTCATAACGTGTGGCGCGCGGCCATGGCTTGTACTGGTTCTGCTCCAGGTAATAGGCGTCTGTCTGGATGACGGCAAAGATCGTCTGGGTCGACCCGAAGGTTGGGTTGCCTTTGAACATGGTGAGCACTTCCAGCGTGTCAATGCCGGGATGGCTTGCCAGGCACAGGCGAATGACCGCGTCGCTCACGGCGCACATGAACGCCGTCGCGGGTGCCACGACCAGCCCCCGTTCGGCGAATTTTGGGCCCCATTGTTCCTCGATCGTGCGCAACCACGCCTGCTCGCCACTGATGTCCAGATAGTGGCAGCCGGCTTTGAGTGTGGCCTCGATCACTCGCGGGCCGTTATAGATCTGCGGTCCGGCGGTGTTGCAAACCACTTTTGCACCCGTGAATAGCCGCGTCAGTTCCTCCACCGAGCCCTGCGTTTCCACGCATTCATAGTCGGCAGTTTCGATGCCGGGCACGTGCTTCATGCCATCCTCAAGTCGGCTAAGACTGCGGCCGGCAGCGATGAACGGCACGTTGTACTCGCGGAGAAATTCCGCAATCAGTCGTCCGGAAAATCCGTTAGCCCCGTAAATCACGACTGGCCGCTTGTTGTTCATCTTTGTCTAACCTCGCATGTACTCTTTCGGGCGTACTGCCGTCGCTTCAAGCCCGGTTCCCCGACTCGCGGCGTCTTGAGCGGGATTTGGGGGAGGGCCCGCTCCACTTTTCAAGGCGCCGCGAAATCAGGTATCCTCGGGGAACCGAGTGCCTATTTTAGGCAAAAGTATCTTCTTGGCTAGTAGGCACGTTTCGGTAACCTGCCGGGGTGGAAAGTGCGGCGATCGAACTATCTGGTTGGACTGCGGGGTTGGACTGCAATGGATCACCAGAATTGCCCGGTGAAGCTAACGGCTTCAATTATCGGCGGCAAATGGAAACCGCCGCTCCTGTTCTATCTCGAGAAGAAAACCCGCCGCTTTTGCGAGTTGCAACGGCTGATCCCCGGCCTCACAAAAAAGATGCTCACGCAGCACCTGCGCGAATTGGAGCGCGACGGCATTGTGCACCGCAAGGTGTATGCCGAGGTGCCTCCGCATGTCGAGTACTCGCTTACCCGCCATGGCGAAAGCCTGAAGCCGATCCTCAAGCTGATGTCCGCCTGGGGCAAGCGGCACCGTGTCCGCTACGGCGCCAGCCCGGCTCGAGGCAAGAAGCAGTCAACGCCAGAAAAGCAGAACGGGGACCTCAACACCCAGGCCACCCCCGCTGTGGTGCCGCTGCCTCAACTCGCCCCATCCTCAGCCATCCAGGAAAAGACCGCGGTATGAGTTCCTACAAGAGAGCGCTGCTCTCGGCCTACGACGACGTTTGGTTGCTTGATGGCGTCCGCACGCCGTTCATTGAGTACAACACCTTTCTCGGCTTCGTCTCTCCGACCGATCTCGGCATCAAGGCGGCGCGAGAGGTGTTTCGGCGCAGCGGCGTTCCCAGCGCGGACGTCGAGAATGTCGTCGCCGGCAGTGTGTGCCAGGCCTCGTTTGATGCCTACGTCCTTCCCCGCCATATCGCGCTCTACTCCGGAGTTCCCATTGAAGTGCCGGCTCATCTCGTGCAGCGTGTGTGCGGCACCGGCATCGAAGCCATTCTGCAGGCGGCTGATTCTATCAAGCTGGCCAAGGCCAATCTCGCGCTCGTGGTTGGAGCGGAATCGATGTCGCGCAATCCCATTGCCGCCTATACCCATCGCGGCGGATTCCCCATGGGGCAAGTTGAATTCAAGGATTTCCTCTGGGAAGCGCTGCTCGATCCCTCCTGCAACCTCACCATGGGTGGCACCGCAGAGAAGCTCGCGCAGCAATATCGAATTACGCGCGAAGATGTAGACCAATTCGCGGCCGAGAGTTTTGCCCGCGCCATCGCCGCGCAACAACGCTGTTTCCTGAGGGGAGAGATTGCTCCCGTTGTGAGCGAGGTGTTCGAGCTGCAAGGCTATCAGCCGCGCGGAATTCGGTTGCCGCGCGGCATCGACAAATTAACCGGCAAACTAACCGAAGACACTCACATTCGCCCCTCGCCCGTCGAGGTTCTTGCCCGGCTCAAGCCCGCCTTCGGTGGTGTGCAGACCGGCGGCAACAGCTCTGGCATCGTCGATGGAGCCGCAGCGGCACTCGTCGCCTCCGGCAACTACATCAAGAAGCAAAACAAACAGCCCTTGGCGCGCGTTGTCGCCGGAGCGGTGGTCGCGGTGCCTCCCGAAATCATGGGCATCTCCCCCGTGCCCGCGATACGAAGTGTTCTGGAACATGTTGGACTAACGCTCGAGCAGATCGATCGCGTCGAAATCAACGAAGCCTTCGGAGCGCAGGTCCTCGCCTGCCAACGCGAGCTCGGATTGGATCGCGCCAAACTCAACGTCAATGGCGGTGCGATTGCCATCGGCCATCCTTTGGCGGCAACCGGAATCAGGCTGGCTGTCACCGTGGCGCGCGCACTGAAACAGTCTGGCACGCGCTACGGCGTCGCCTCAGCCTGCATCGGCGGAGGCCAGGGCATCGCCCTGCTCGTCGAAAATGTCTCACCAGCAAACTGAGGAGACCTCAGTCTTCACTCTGCCAAGAGCTGCCCCTCCATAAGCACCCGTCAATGACTGTAATCGAGAGATTTTTCACCAATTGACAAGCTTTGCAGTTTCGGTTTTGCCGGCCATCCGCGAACGGCTCATTGGCCAGAAGCAGAGGTTGCAGATGTTATTGACCCAATGCATATAAGTACTCTGCTTCAGCCTTCCCCGTTAATCGGCACCGATTCCTGCGCTGCAAATTCATCAGTGTCTCGTACCGGGCTCACCCAGGGCAGGCGAACATAAAAGGTAGTTCCCTTAGCCACTTCACTACTGAAGGTGATCGTTCCGCCGTGCCGCTCCACGACCGAGCGTGCAATGGCTAATCCCTGGCCGGTTCCTCGTCCGACCTCTTTGGTAGTAAAAAATGGGTCGAAAACGCGGTCGCGAATGTTTTCCGGAATGCCACATCCTGTATCTGAGATGGAAATCAAGACTCCGTTTGACTCGCGGGCAGTACACACGCGGATGAGACCTTTGCTCTCGGTAGCTTTCGTCGTTTCGCCAACGGCGTGGGCCGCGTTGATCAGCAGGTTTAGGAAAACCTGATTGATTTCTCTAATGTTGCAGGTGACCGGAGGCAAATCGGCGAAGTCGGTCTCGACATCGGCGACATGCTTTAGCTCATTGTGAGCGACGGTAAGCGTGCTGCGCAGGGCCGCGTTGACGTCGGCGGCAGCCGCGGCCTTTTGATCGGGATGGGCAAACTCCTTCATGGCGCTTACCAGCGCGCTCACGCGCTCAACACCATCCAGGGACTGGGTAACCGCTTTAGGAACTTCTTCCAGCAAAAAACCGATGTCTAGCTCCTTTTCCATCTTGACGACCGCAGGTTGATCCCAACCAAGGCTGACCGCCTGCCCCTGTAGCCGACGATAGCCTCCTAAAAATTGGGCGAAGCTCGCGAAGGCATCCTGAAGAAAGTGAATGTGTCTGTTGAAAAACGCTCGGGTGCTAAGCTGCTTTCTCGATCTGATTCGTCATTTGTTTTCGAGAGGGTTCTCGCCCGCGCTTACGCGGTCGCCAGTTGGGGTGTGGGCTTAGTGCTCAG
>Ga0187781_10001781_pt1 | contig 16392 bp, 17 predicted proteins | sample 0715_SJ02_MP02_2_FD_132447 | JGI IMG/M metagenome (GOLD analysis project Ga0187781, IMG submission 132447) | Tropical peat soil microbial communities from peatlands in Department of Meta, Colombia - 0715_SJ02_MP02_20_MG | ecosystem: Environmental > Terrestrial > Soil > Wetlands > Peat | place...
GGCTTGATGTCGAGCTTGTCGAAGTCGCTCAACCAGCGGTCTGGACGAATCACCGGCCAATCGGAGCCGAACAGCACCTTATGCCTCAACAAGGTGTTCGCGTATCTGACGAGTATCGGCGGAAAGTATTTGGGTGACCAGCCGGACAAGTCGATATAGACGTTCGGCTTATGCTGGGCCACCGACAACGCTTCCTCCTGCCAGGGGAAAGACGGATGCGCGAGGATGATGGGCATTTCGGGAAAATCTACGGCGACATCGTCGATAAACATCGGATTTGAATATTTCAGCCGTATGCCGGCACCGCCCGCCATGCCGGACCCGACGCCGGTTTGTCCGGTATGAAACAGCGCCGGGAGGCGCGCCTCCGCAATCGCCTCATAGAGCACGTAGGCGCTCCGATCGTTCGGATAAAATCCCTGCATCGAGGGGTGAAACTTAAAGCCGCGGACGCCGAAGTCGCGGATGAGCCGCCGCGCTTCGCGCGCTCCGGCCCTGCCCTTGGCAGGATCGATGCTGGCAAACGGGATCAGCACATCGCTGTTGGCGGCGGCCTTCTCCGCCACCTCTTCGTTCGGATAGCGGCGATAGCCGGTCTCGCGCTCGGCGTCGACCGGAAAGATCACCGCGCCGATCTTGCGTTCGCGATAATAGCTTGCGGTCTCTTCGATGGTCGGCCGGTTGTTCGGTTGATTGAAATAGACCGCCATCGCCGCCTGCAGCTCATCATATCCGTCGTCGGGATGCGTGCCGCAGGGCTCTTCCGCATGGGTATGGATGTCGATGGCAACTAATTCTTTAACGTTCACGTCAAGCTCCTCGGCACGTCTTTGCTGCTCAGGCTTTCCTGACAATGCACCTTGGGCGAGCGGCTGCGTAACAACAACCTTAATTACGCAATGCGGCCAGAACGTCGTCGGGCCGCTCGCTCATCAGCATATGTCCGGCACCTTCAATAACAGCGAGGCGACAATTGGGCATTGCCGCTGCAAGCGCCTTGCCGCCTTTGGCCGGTGTCATCAGATCGCGGCTTCCTTGAATGACGATGGACGGAGCGTTGATCTTGGCGGCGGCGGAAAGCGCGTCCTGATAAGCGTTGCAGGCGGCAAGATCGGCGAAGATCACGCCGGGCTGCGCGCGCTCGAGCAGGCGTTCGGCACCGCCGAGCATCCACAAGCCCGGCGCCTGCGAGCCGCCAACCGTGGCGCGATAGCCTTCTCCCCAGATCGCGATCATGTCGACGGCCGCATGATCGTTGATCTTGGCGGCGTTGAGCAGATCGTCAGAGACGCGCATCGCCGCAGCGGTGGCAATCAGGCCAAGACCGGTCACCTTGTCCGGATGACGCGCGGCCGTTTCCAGCGCCACGAGGGATCCCATCGAGTGACCGACAAGCCGCGCCTTCTTTGCGCCACTCGCGTCGATGAGCGCCGCGGTCCAGTCGGCAAGTGCCGCGATCGACGTCAGCGGCTCACCTGCCGAACGGCCGTGGCCGGGAAAATCCGGCGCCAGCACGGCGCGGCCATGATGCGCGAATGCGCGCGCGAGCAGAGCCCAGACCGAGTGATCCATACCCGCGCCATGCAAAAAGACGATCGCCGGCAGGCTTCGGTCGAAATCCCTGCCGCCGGTCCCGACAAACGTGTCGTTGCCATTCACCAAAATGCGCACGGCTCAACCCTTTTGCGAAGCGCGCAAGGCCAACGCCAAATCCTCGACGATGTCGCTTGCCGCCTCGAGACCGACCGAGATGCGAATAAGCTCTTCGCCGACGCCGGCGGCGGCGAGCGCGGCCGCATCCATCTGCTGATGCGTCGTGCTCGCCGGATGGATCACCAGCGTCTTGGCATCGCCCACATTGGCGAGGTGGCTCGCAAGTCGCACCGCCTCGATGAATTTACGCCCGGCGCCGCGCCCACCCTTGATGCCGAAGCTCACGATCGAGCCCGCGCCTTTTGCAAGCAATGTCCGCGCGAGCACATGATCGGGATGGGTTTCCAATGCGGGATGCAGCACCCAGTCGACCGCGGGATTTTTGCGCAAGAAATCCAGCACTGCCGCCGTGTTCGCCATGTGCCGCTCCATGCGCAACGGCAGCGTTTCCACGCCTTGCAGCAGATGGAAAGCATTGGTCGGCGACAAGCAGGCGCCGAAATCGCGCAGGCCTTCCGCGCGCGCACGCATGATGAAGGCGGACGGGCCGAACTCCTCGGCAAAAACGATGCCGTGATAGCCGGCATAAGGCTCGGTCAGGGTCGGAAACTTGTGCGATGTCTGCCAGTCGAAACGACCGCCGTCGATGATCGCGCCGCCGATGGCGATGCCATGTCCGCCGATCCATTTGGTGATCGAGTGCATGACGATATCGGCGCCGAGCGTGAGCGGACGGCTCAGATATGGCGTCGCAAAGGTATTGTCGATGAGAAGCGGAATGCCGGCTGCATGCGCAATCTCGGCGACCTTCGGTATGTCGAGCACTTCGAGGCCGGGATTGCCGATGGTCTCGGCGACGATGAGCCGGGTACGTCCGCCGATCGCCGCGCGGAAGCCGGCAAGATCGCGCGGTTTGACGAAGGTGGTGGTGATACCGAAGCGCGGAAGCGTATGCGTGAGCAGATTGATGCTGCCGCCATAGAGTGAAGCGGAAGCGACGATATGGTCGCCGGCATTCAGCAGCGTTGCGATGGCAAGATGCATCGCCGCCATGCCGCTTGCGGTGCAGACCGCGCCGACGCCGTCTTCGAGCGCCGCCAACCGCTCTTCCAGCACGGCGGTCGTCGGATTGGAGATGCGCGTATAGATGTGGCCGGCGCGTTCCAGGTTGAACAGTCCCGCCGCGTGATCGGCATCGTCGAATACGTAAGAAGTGGTCTGGTAGATCGGCACGGCGCGCGCGCGCGTGACCGGATCGGGATGTTGCCCGGCATGCAGGCTCAAAGTCTCGAAGGCGGGCGGTTTCGGAGCGGGCATGTTTCCTCGGGAAAAGAACAACGGCGCGCCGACGCACCTGGGCCGGCGTTTTCATACGCTTGCCATCAAACCAGGAAGGCCGCAAACGCGTCCCGGAAAGATTAGAATCTACCGGCAAGGTTTAGGACGGACAAAGGGATGGCAACCCTCGGCCACAACCTTGGCATGTCTAGGGTGCCGTTCGGAATCGTTACAAACAAGCCTTCAAGATAATGAATAGAAGCGCCCTTGCATCAGGCGCTTCTTGCAGATTTGAAGCATCGCGCCGTCGCACTTGAAAGTTGTCAAATAAGAATAAGCTCTCATGGCTTGCATATTTCCGATGCCTTTTGCTACCATAAGTAGGGTGAACTTTGGAGTGCCGGTGATGCCAACTTGGCGGGCGGAATATTTCTACAACACAGACGACAAAGAGCCTTCCCGCACGGAGATAATCGAGGCAGAGGATGAGTCCGAGGCTGCCGACAAGGCTGCCCGGCTGATGGGCCTGAGTATGCGCGTTGACGTGACGCGGACAGTCTTAAGGCCGGAATAAACCCGCTTCGCACCATTTCGATTCCGCGCGGCGCGTCCTCTCTGCCACGCAATCCAACATGCATTCGGCGACCGCCTCCCGCGCGACTCGCGCAATGGCTTCGTTATTCCCGGATCGTTATTATTTCACTGTTGCATGCGTGACGCAAAACATAGGGACTTGCGTCCGCTAGAGCATGTCCCGGAAAAGTGGAAGCCGGTTTTCCGAAAAGGACATGCGACAGAACAGGAATCTAGAGCACATCCCGATTCCGTTGAATCGGGATGTGCTCTAGATTCGCATCCATTGAAACCGACAGTGAGCGAAGCGATAGGAAAGTTGCATGCCGTCACTGTTTGATCCGATCAAACTCGGAGCCGTCACCGCGCAAAATCGCGTCCTGATGGCGCCGCTCACTCGGGCACGCGCCACAATGGACCACGTGCCGACGCCAATGATGATCGAATACTATCGGCAGCGGGCCGACGCGGGTTTGATCATTTCCGAAGCGACCGGCATCAGCGCGCAGGGACTCGGATGGCCTTATGCCCCCGGGATCTGGAAAACGGACCAGATCGAAGCCTGGAGATCGATCGTCTCGGCCGTGCATGCGTCGGGCGGCCTCATGTTCTCGCAGCTCTGGCATATGGGGCGGCTGGTGCATCCAAGCCTGCCGGGGCGCGGCCGGCCATTATCATCGTCGGCGACCACGATGCCGGGCCAGGCGCGGACATACGAAGGCAAACATTCGTACGTCGAAGCCAAAGCGATGACGCACGATGATATTCGCGATGTAATCGGCGACTATCGCCAAGCGGCCACCAACGCCATGAGTGCGGGCTTCGATGGTGTCGAGATCCACGCCGCCAACGGCTATCTCATCGATCAGTTTCTGCGCGACAACGCCAATTTCCGGACCGACGACTACGGCGGCTCGATCGAAAATCGCATCCGGTTCCTGCTTGAAGTGACGTCCGCCGTCGTCGAGACCGTCGGAGCGGATCGAACGGCCGTGCGGCTCTCGCCGAATGAGGAACGCAACAGCGTGAATGATAGCAATCCGGAACCGCTGTTCGCGGCGGCCGCGGCTGCGCTATCCGATCTGCGCATTGCGTTTTTGGAAGTCCGCGAGCCCGACTTCGGCGGCACCAATGGCCGCGCGGAACGGCCGCCGATCGCTCCGCTCATGCGCGCCGCTTTCAAGGGCATCTTCGTGTTGAACTCGGACTACGACTTTAAGAAAGGACAAGCCGCCCTCGACGACGGCAAGGCCGATGCGATCTCGTTCGGCCGTCCGTTCATCTCGAATCCGGACCTTACCAAGCGCTTCGCCAAAGGCTTGGCGCTGACGCCCGACGACAAGGCCACCTGGTATACCGGTGGTGCTACCGGCTATGCGGACTATCCGGCTGCCGAGTAACGGCGACGCCGCGTCGTCTGCCGCCTCATTGTGTGCATCGACAAAGACATGGATCGGCTTTGGCGAGGCATCTCGGCGCGCGTCGTATGTCGTCCATGTTACGCTGGTTCCAAAGACATGGTCGTTGATTTTCGTAAGCGGCCTTGATCAATGACGATGCGTTGCAGTTCGCCGCGAAGAGCGGTTATCGTGTTGATCTAACCCGGTCAGGGGAATGTCGGATCAAGAGTCAGCTTGATCCGGCCGAGGAGGCCACACGATGGCCCCATCAGAAAAAGTGGAGGAACGTTCCATGAGCCAACGCCTGCGCTTCGGTATTTTTCTCGCGCCCTTCCACAAGCCCGGCATCAACCCGACGCTCGCCTTGCAGAGCGATCTCGATCTCATTCAATGGCTGGACCGCTGCGGTTATGACGAGGCATGGCTCGGCGAGCACCACTCCGCCGGCACGGAGCTCTCCGCTTCTCCGGAAATCTTGATAGCCACGGCAGCCGAGCGCACGCGCCACATCAAGCTCGGCACCGGCGTGATCAGCGTCTCGTATCACAATCCCCTGTGGGTGGCCGAGCGCATCGTTCTGCTCGATCATCTCACCCGCGGGCGCGCCATGCTCGGCCTTGGCCCGGGCTCGCTGCCCACCGACGGCGTCATGATTGGGCTGCAGCAGAGCCAGACGCGCGGGCTTCTGGAAGATGGCGTCGCCATCATCACCAAGCTCTTGACCAGCGACGAGCCGGTCACGTTCAAGAACGATCGCTGGGATTTGCGCGAGGCGCGGCTGCATCTGCGGCCGTATTCCAATCCGCTCTTCGACATCGCCGTCGCCGCCGTAGCGTCCCCGACGGGCGCCAAGCTCGCCGGCCGATATGGCGTGGGTATGCTGTCGGTGGGCGCCACCACCGCCGCCGGTTTCGATGCGCTGGCGCTGCACTGGGATGTGCTAACGGCCGAGGCGAAGGCACATGGCAAGACCGCCGACCGCAGCAAGTGGCGGCTTGTCGGCTTGTGCCACATCGCGGAGACAAAAGAGCAGGCGTATCGCGACGTGGAATACGGCATCGAGCATTGGTTCCGCTACTTCCAGCAGGTTGCCGCCTTTCCGCAAATGGCGGTGGTCGGCAACACGGTCGGCGAGATGATCGAGTTCATCAACGGCTCCGGCCTCGGCGCTATCGGCACGCCGGATGCCTGCGCCGTGCAGATCGAACGCCTATGGCAACAATCGAACGGCGGATTCGGCGCTTATCTTCTCTTGGCGCACAACTGGGCAAATCCGCAGGCCACGATGCGCAGCTATGAACTGATCGCACGCGAGGTGATGCCCCAGTTCCAAGGCCATGCGCAGGCGACGCTCGACGCCGCGCGCCGGGCCAAGGAAGTCCGCGAAAGCCTCGCGGCGGCGCAGGCGCAGGCTGTGGAAGATGCGCGAGCGCGCTATGGCGCGGAGGTCGCCAAGCGACGGGCTTGATGTCTTCGGCAGTAGCGCCGCAGAGTGCAATCCAATTGCTGATTGCTAGAGCATGTCCCGGAAAAGTGGAAGCCGGCTTTTCCGAAAAGGAACGTGCGACAGAACAAGAATCCAGAGCACTATCCCGATTCGGTTGAATCGGGATCATGCTCTAGTGGACAGCCATCGCCGTGTTCAGCTCGTTCAGACGCTGGACTTCTTCGTCGGTCGCAAGAACGTAGTAGATTTCGTAAGGAGACATACCCTCACTCATGACCGGGTGAAGGCCGGCCGCAAGTTTTTGAATAGGCTTGGACACCCTGTGCCAATGGCGCGACATGGTGGATCTCCTATTTTGCGATGACTTGGCGCTGCACCGCGCTAGCGGACAGGCCGGAGATAGCCGGCTCGGCAAAGGCGGCGTGGTCACCGCGCACCAATTCAAGCGCGCCGACCTTACTGTCGACCCCGTCCACCGCTCTAACCGGCTGAGCTGCGTGAAAATGTGCGCTCAGAAACCCGGGCACAATGATCGCTGCGATCAGCGCCGATAGCGCGTAGGGGAGCACTTCCAGCACAAACCTCGATACGAGCCTCAGCACAGGACGCTCTCCCGAATCGATCAAATCTACAGCATGTGTATCATACGGATGTTTGAAATTCAAACGGTAGTTTGAGACGATTCTGAGGCGATAAAATCACAGGCGCGAGAGGTCAAAGACCATGGATGGAGGCTGTTGCAAATGAGCAAGTCGCCTACCAGCGCCCGAAGCGGTCGCAAAGCTCGTTGAATTATTGATCTTGCCCGATTGGATTACGCAGCACGTCGCACGTAGCGTCGGCGGCTGTGAGGTTATGACATAATTTGTCCAACGGGGCGCGATCGTCGTCAGCAATGGTTATGATGTAGCGCTTAGCCCTGCCCATGCCCGGAATTTCTTTGTGCAGAACGATGGGTTCGCGATCCCCTATAAGGGGACCATATCGCTTCAGCCTGTCACGGTAGATCGCCCAGGCAGTGCTTTCGGACACATGGGCTGCCAGCTGAATGCCCCAACGCGGTATGTGGGTAGCGGTACGCTGCCGCTCTTGCTTCGCTTCGAGGATCAGATTGGCAAGCCGAGCGCAAGGTACGCCTTGCGGAATCGTGGTCTCCGCTTTTGCCGGCGGGGGGGACGATGCCCATTCGTCGGCCGTCCAGCCGGTGACCAGAGCCACGTAGTTGCGCGTTTCAGCGGGGAGCGCACGATGGCTGGTAAGCCACGCACTCACTCGCCCCGGCCCTGCATTGTACGCAGCCGCAGCAAGTCCAAGATTGCCAAAGCGGTCTAGCAGTTCCCGCAAGTAAGCCGCAGAGTGCCGCAGCGCCTCGATCGGATCAAAGGGATCGACGAGGCCGTGCGAGCTGGCGGTGCGCGGCATAAATTGGGCGATGCCCTCGGCCCCCTTCTGGCTGACAGCGTTCGCATTGAAGCGGCTTTCCTGCCAGATCACTCGGGCCAAGAACTCGACCGGAAGGGCGTTCTCGGCCGCCCCTTGTTCTAACGCGCGGCAAACGTCATCGACAGTGGGCGGTTGCGCGGCTGCACCGTTCGGCAATTTGGCCGTAGGCGGTTGCATGCCTTCGCGGTTGTCCGGTGTCGCGGGGACGGCGCCTGCTTGTGCATTGGCATGGGCGCTAGCGAACGCGAGCGCGCAAACAAGCAGCGGTGCGGCCATGCGGGACATTGCTGGTCTTCGCTTAATGCAACGAAGGCAAGGCGCGCGGGTGCCGGACGTCACCGCAAAAGACATTGAACAGAGTTAATACAGGGTCTCACCCGATACGCGGAGGGGCGGTACATCCGCAAGATAACGCCGGCGAATTCGAGCTTATGAAAGGTAGTATGATTTTTGGAGCGGGCGAAGGGATTCGAACCCTCGACCCCAACCTTGGCAAGGTTGTGCTCTACCCCTGAGCTACACCCGCATCCGCAAGAGGGTAAACAGCAACCGTTAGGCCGCCGTGCTGGAAGACCTAGGCCAAAGCGCGGCTTTTTGCAACCGCCCCCGCTGGAGGCCACTGCGGCAGTGGGAATGGCCAGAAAATGCCCCGGTATTAAAGCGCCAGCACACCGAACGCTGACATTCGGCACATCCCGGCGGCCCGATCACCGGGTAAGGACGATATCCCGGAGCCAAGCTTTTACGTTCAGGCCGATCATGATCTATACCGCTTGCCCATGCGCTGTGCCTCGCCTGACGATCTCTTCGCTTACTTGGATAGCCTCGGCATCACCCACCGCACGGTATGGCATCCCGCCGTATTCACCGTCGAGGAGGCGCAGGCCCAGCGCGACCGAGATCATCTTCTTGGGGGCTTCACCAAGAACCTGTTCCTGCGCGACAAGAAGGGCGGTCTGTTCCTGGTGGTCGCCCCGGAAGACGCGACGATCGAGCTCAAATCACTGCACCGGCTTCTCGGCGCCACCGGGCGTTTCTCGTTCGCCCCGCCGGAACTGATGCGCGAGCTTTTGGGCGTCGAGCCCGGCTCGGTGACGCCGTTCGCGGCCATCAATGACAAGGTTGGCAGGGTCACAGTGGTGCTTGACACAGCGATGATGGCGCACGAGGTGCTGAATTTTCACCCGCTGATCAATACCGGCACGACGACGATTTCCCGGGAGGGACTGGTTAAGTTCCTGGCAGCCACCGGCCACTCGCCGCGGATCGAGCCGGTTTCCGCCCCGGAGATCGACTCGAAACCGGCGCACGCGGCACGGCCCGGTTGAGAGCCGCGATTGCATTCGGCCTCTTTCTTCCCATTTAATCAGGCGAATAGGGGAGATTGCGGCCCGATTGGGCTCAAAAGGGAAGGCGTAGCAAGGAGATGTTGCAGCAAGCGCAAACCGCGGTCGCCGACGGTCTGATCAAGGACACGACGACGCAGACCTTTGTCAAAGACGTTATCGAAGAATCGAAACGGCAACCGGTCCTGATCGACTTCTGGGCCCCCTGGTGCGGCCCCTGCAAGCAGCTCACCCCCGTCCTGGAAAAGGCGGTGCGCGCCGCCAAAGGCAAGGTGAAGCTCGTCAAGATGAATATCGACGAGCATCCTGCCATACCCGGCCAGATGGGCATCCAGTCGATCCCCGCCGTGATCGCGTTCGTCAACGGCCAGCCGGCCGACGGCTTCATGGGCGCGCTGCCGGAAAGCCAGGTCATGGCGTTCCTGGAGCGGCTCACCAAGGATCGCATCGGGGGTGAGGCGAAAGACCTGCTCACGGCGGCCGACGCGGCCTTGGCCGAGGGCGATCCCGCCGGCGCGGCCGACCTCTATGCCCAGGTTCTTGCCGAGGACAATACCAATGTGAACGCGCTTGCCGGGCTGACGCGCTGCTATGTCGAGACCGGCGCCATCGACCAAGCCAAACAGACGCTGGCGCTGGTGCCGGATTCCAAGCGTAACGAAGCGTCCGTGCTCGCCGCCAAGGCAGCGCTTGACCTTACCGAGCAGGCGAAGTCGCTCGGCCCGATCGCCGATCTCGAGCGAAAAGTCACCGCCAATCCGCTCGATCACCAGGCCCGCTTCGATCTTGCGCTCGCGCTCAACAGCAAGGGCCAGCGGCTGGAAGCGCTCGAGCACCTGATCAGCATCGTCAAACGCGACCGCAAATGGAACGATGACGGCGCGCGCAAGCAGCTCGTCCAGTTTTTCGATGCGTGGGGTCCGACCGACGAAGCGACCATCGAGGGCCGCAAGCGCCTCTCCTCGATCTTGTTCGCGTAGGCTTTAGAGCGGAGCATGATCATCTCGGAAAACCGACTTCCACTTTTCCGGATCCTGCTCTGGGGCGGAGCATGATCGTTTCGGAAAATCGGCTTCCGGTTTTCCGGATCGTGCTGTAGTCGGTCCGGCGGGCGGCGCGTTCCGTCGCGTGCGGAGGACGACATGCCGATGAATGCGGTCTACAAGGGGCCCGAAAATCTCCCCGGCGTGATCGCGATATTCCCGCTGCCGGGCGCCCTCTTGTTGCCGCGCGGGCAGATGCCGCTCAACATTTTTGAGCCGCGCTATATCGCCATGATTGACGACGCTTTGCGCGGAACGCGCCTGATCGGAATGATCCAGCCCGATCCCGCGCACCCCGGTCCGGATCAGGCCAAGCCGTACTTGTTTCACGTTGGCTGCGTGGGACGCATCACGCAGTTCGCCGAAAGCGGCGACGGCCGCTACTTGATCCAGCTCACCGGCATCGCGCGTTTTCGCGTTGAGCAAGAACTGCCGGCCGACACGGCCTATCGGCAATGCCAGGTGACCTATCAGCCCTTCGCCGACGACTTCATCGCACGCAAAGGCGAAGGCGAGGTCGATCGCAAAACCCTGCTGCGTACGCTTGCCGACTTTCTCAAAGCCAACAACCTCAAGGCCGACTGGGCCGGCATCGAGAACGCCCCCAACGAAGCATTGGTCAATGCGCTGGCGATGATGTCGCCTTATGGCGCGGCCGAGAAGCAGGCGTTGCTGGAAGCGCCGGACCTGAAAACCCGCGCCGAGATTCTGGTCGCGGTGACCGAAATCGAGCTCGCCAAGGGCAAGACCGGCGAGACACCGTTGCAGTAATGTTGGCCGCCGGCAAAAGGCCGCCGGCCGCGGATACGAATTGTCAGTACGAGATTGTTAGGAGCCTGTCATGTCGTCCGACCATCCCAGCGACGTTGTCGATCCGAAGCTTCTGGAAATTCTGGTCTGCCCGCTGACCAAAACGCCGCTCGAATACGACGCGCAGAAACAGGAGCTGATTTCGCGCGCGGCCAAGCTTGCCTACCCGATCCGCGACGGCATTCCGATCATGCTGCCCGAGGAAGCGCGGCGCATTGATTGAGTCGTAAAGATATACACCTGAAAGGCTGTCATGGCCGGGCCCGTCCCGGCCATCTCGCTTAGGCGGGCACGATGCCAACTCTAACGGGATGCCGGGCACGGGGCCGGGCATCACGAGGCGAAGATGGAGGCAACAGTTGATCAAAATCTGGGGACGGAACACTTCGGCCAACGTGCAGAAGGTGATGTGGGCGGTGGAGGAAATCGGCCTGCCGCACGAGCGTATCGATATCGGCGGACCGTTCGGCAAGAATCGCGAGCCAGCCTATCTGGCGATGAACCCCAACGGGCTGGTGCCAACGCTGGAAGAAGATGACGGCTTCCTGCTCTGGGAATCAAATGCCATCGTGCGATACCTCGCAGCCAAGCGTCGCGCGCAAACGCTCGAGCCGGCGGATTTGCACGCGCGGGCGCGCGCCAATGCCTGGATGGATTGGCAGCTCTCCGTGCTTGGACCTGCGATCGCGCCGTGTTTCATAGGCCTAGTCCGTACGCCGCCGGAGAAGCGCGACTATGCCGCGATCGAAGACTCGAAGAAAAAGACGACCGAGGCGGTCGCCATTCTTGACGGTGAGCTGGCGAAACGGCCTTTCGTCGCCGGCGACGCGTTCTCTTACGGCGACATTCCGTCGGCGGTGATGGCCAATCGCTATCGTCAGCTCGTGCCCGAACGGCCGGCATTCAAAAATTTCGAACGGTGGTTTGCGGCAATTGCCGCGCGGCCGGCATTCAAGAACCAGGTCGCCGCGGTGGCATTGGCGTAGCCCGTCGTTTCGACGGGCAATTGTGAATCTAAGCGTCATTGGAGCGAAGCGACGAAGCAATCCAGAGCGGCGCCGCACGCTCCATTGCTTCGCTTCGCTCGCAACGACGATATTGTCGCTGGATTCCACCGCCTCGTGAAAGGGCGAAGAACCTACTCCGCCGCCACGCGCGCCGCGGCGGACTGTGTTGCGACGATGAAGTCGATGGCGGCCTGCACGCCGCCTTTCTTGTGCGGCACACCGGCAAGCGCGAGCGCTATCTCCGTAGCGGCGAGCGCGCCGAGCATCATTGTATCGTTGACATCGCCCATATGGCCGATGCGGAAATACTTCTTCGCGTAGGGACCGAAGCTCGCGCCGTAGGAAATATTGAAGGTATTGAGCGCGATGCTGCGGAACTGATCGGCATCGTGCCCGTCGGGCAGCAGCACCGCGGTGACGCTGGGCGAATAGTATTTCGGATCGCGGCAAAGGATCTCGAGGCCCCACGCCCGCACCGCCCGTCGCGTCGCCTCAGCGAGGCGCTCGTGACGGGCGAAAACATTGCCGAGCCCTTCCTCGTGCAGCATCTGAATGGACACGTCGAGGCCGTAGAGCATTTGCGTCGCCGGCGTGTAGGGAAAGAATCCCTGCTTGTACATCGTCAGCATGTCGTCCCACTGGAAGAACGACCGCGGCAGCTTCGCCGTCTTGGCCGCACGCAATGCCTTCTCGCTCACCGCGTTGAACGACATGCCGGGCGGCAGCATCAGGCCCTTCTGCGCACCGCCGATGGTAACGTCGACGCCCCATTCGTCATGACGATAGTCGGCCGAAGCGAGCGAGGAGATGGTATCGACCAGCAACAGCGCCGGATGACCGGCGGCGTCGATTGCCTTGCGGATCTCGCCGATCGGCGACAGACAGCCGGTGGCGGTCTCGTTATGCAGCACGCATACCGCCTTGATCTCGTGCGCGTTGTCTTTGCGCAGATGCTCTTCGATGATTTTTGGATCGGCGCCGACGCGCCAATCGGTCTTGATGAATTCAGGCTTCAAACCAAGCCGCTCAGCCATCACCTTCCAGAGCGTGGCGAACTGCCCGGTCTCGACCATGAGCACGCGATCGCCGGGCGACAGCGTGTTGGTGAGAGCTGCTTCCCAGGCGCCGGTGCCCGTCGCGGTGTAAATGATGACCGGCTGGGCGGTTTTGAAAATGGTCTTGATGCCTTCAAGCACGCGTTTCGTCATCTTGGCGAATTCGGGACCGCGCTGATCAATCAGCGGCATGTCGATGGCGCGCAGCACGCGATCGGGAACGGGCGTCGGCCCGGGAATTTGCAGGAAATGGCGCCCGGGAAGACGCGAGGCGTTCTGCGGCATTTGTCGGCACTCCTTCGGATTGTTCTTCAGATCGGACTGTTGTTCAGATATCCGGCTGCGCCCCAAGGCAGCGCGGCCAGCGCGGCGGCGTCTTGATTCCCGAATGGCGCACGCGGGTCAAGTCTCCTCTCCGCCGCAGGCGGACACGAGCGCAGGTGGGCAGATGATGGGCAGCGATGAGCGATAGCGTACGCTGGCTAACGATCAACGCCGAGCGCGCTTTCGTGCCAGCGGCGCAGCGCCAGATAGTTGATCAGCGACAGCGCGTAGAAGATCACAATGCCGGCGACCGATAGCAGTAAAAGCGCAGCAAACATGCGCGGAATATTGAGGCGATAGCCGGATTCGGCGATGCGATAGGCAAGACCGGAGCCGGCGCCGGCCGAGCCTGCCGCGATTTCGGCGACCACGGCGCCGATCAGCGACAATCCGCCGGCGATGCGAAGGCCGCCGAGAATGTAAGGCAACGCCGACGGCAGTTTGAGCCGCCACAGTTTTTGTCCGCGCGACGCGCCGTAGAGTGAAAACAGATCGGCGAGATTGCGATCGACGGAATTCAGACCGAGCGTGGTGTTGGCCAGCACCGGAAAGAACGCCACGATCCAGGCGCAGACGAGCACCGCGGCTTGCTGCGGCAGATAAATGAGGAGGAGCGGAGCGATGGCGACCACCGGCGTAACCTGCAGAATGACGGCGTACGGATAAAGCGAATATTCCACCAGACGTGACTGATTGAAGAGAACCGCGAGCCCGACCCCGCCAACAGCCGCGAGCAAGAAGCCTTCCAGAGTAGTGGTTAGCGTGACCAGCAGCGATCGCCCCAGCAACGCCCAGTCGGCGATGAGCGTCTGCAGGATCAGCCCCGGCGCCGGCAGCACATAAGGCGGCACGTTACCGATGCGCACGACCGCTTCCCAGATCAGAAGACCGAGCGCCAGCACGATGATGGGAAGCGTGATGCGCAAAGCGCGCTCGCCGTGCTGATTGCCGGGCGTACGAGTGCTCATGCGTGACCACCGTCATTGCGAGGAGCAAAACGACGATGCAATCCAGAATGCGTCGTCGACCGGCCGGATCGCTTCGCTCCGCTCGCAATGACGCAAGCTTTGCAGCGGGAATAAGCGGGCGGAATGTTGCTCACGCCCCACCTCCCGCCGCCATCGCCTGCGCCAGCGCTTGCGACGTGCGGCGGCAGTTCTCGGCGTAAATGGCCGAGGTGCGGAACGCCTGATCTCGCCCGGACGGCGGGTCGAAGGTGAGCTCGGTGAATGCTCGCCCAGGCCGCGCCGCCATCACCACGATCCGGCTCGACAAGTAAACCGATTCAAAAACCGAATGGGTAACGAACACGATGGTTGTGCGCAGCGATTGCCACATCCGCAGGAGATCGTCGTTGAGCTTGAAGCGCGTAATCTCGTCGAGCGCCGCGAACGGCTCATCCATCAACAGAAGCTGCGGCTCGGTCACCAGCGCCCGCGCGATCGAGGCGCGCATGCGCATGCCGCCGGACAATTCGCGCGGATAGGCGTGGTAAAACTCGGCCAAGCCGACATGATCGAGCGCCGCGCGCACGCCATCCGCCACATTCGCCGCTGGCGCCCGGCGCAAATCGAGCGGCAGCTTCACGTTGTTGAATACCGAAGCCCAGGGCATCAGCGTGGGCTCCTGAAAGACAAAGCCGATCCGCTTTTGGCCGGCCGCGGAAGGCCATTCGACCACGCCTTCGCTCGGCGCGCTCAAGCCCGCCATGATGCGCAAAGCCGTCGACTTGCCGCAGCCCGACGGACCGAGCAGGGAGACGAATTCGCCGGGGCGGATATCGAGATCGAGGCCTGAAAGCGCGCGCGTGCCGCTCGCGAAGATCTTGCCGACACCGCGCAATGCGACGAGCGAGGCGGCGGGGGCGGTTGTGGCCGGGAACGACATCGCGACATCGACTCGCGCGGGCACCTCAAGATGGAATCAAGGCTTCAGGTCTAGTCCGACTTTCTTATTCACAAATTGCAGCGTGTAGGCCTTGCGGTAATCGAGATCGGCCTTGGCGACGCCGGCGCGCACCATCTTGTCGAAAAAATCCTTCATGCGCGCTTCCGTCATGGCGCCGATCCCGAGCGTCTTGGCGTCGCCGGAATCAACGATGCCGTAGTCCTTCATCTTGGCGACGGAGTAGGCCAGGAGTTCGTCCGTCATCTCCGCATTCTGGCTCTTGATCAGCGCGTTGGCCGCGCGATTGTCGCCGTAGATATAATTGTACCAGCCGATAATCGAGGCATCGACAAAGCGCCGCACCAGGTCCGGCCTTTTCTCGACCAGATCGCGGCGCGTCTCGAGCAATGTGGAATAGGCGGAGAAGCCCTGGTCGGCGAGCAGAAAGATCTTCGGTTTGAATTTGCCCTGCTGCTCGATCGCGAACGGCTCGGACGTCACATAGCCTTGCATCGCCGATCTTTTGTCGGCGAGGAACGGCTGCGGGTTAAAGGTGTATGGCTTCACCTGATCGTCGCGAAAACCGTAATCAGCCTTTAGCCATTGGAAATAGGTGGCGACGCCTTCCTTGGAGATAAACAGCGTCAATTTTTTCAGGTCTTCGAATTTGTCGATGCCCTGGTCTGCATGCGCGATCAGCACTTGCGGATCCTTCTGAAACAGCGCCGCGACTTCGACGGCCGGTATGTTGTTGTCGATGGCGTCAAAGCCTTGAAGCGTGTTGGCGCTCAGGTAGAAATCGAGCTTGTCAACGAGCAATAGCATGCGATTGTTCGCATTGGGGCCGCCCGGCAGAATGGTGACATCGAGACCGTATTTCTTGTATGTGCCGTCGGCCACCGCCTGATAAAACCCACCGTGTTCCGCTTCCGCCACCCAGTTGGTACCAAATGTCACTTTGTCGAGTGCCAGTGCGGGCGCCGAGCCGGCCGAGGCGACCGCAACCAGGACCAGGCCGGCAAGCATGCAGCGAGAGATTGTGAACAGCGGCATAAAGAGGCTCCTTGAACGGCAGCGGGACCATAAGGCGCAATCCTGAAACAACCTGCAAGAATTGATTATGCCC
>Ga0187781_10001782_pt1 | contig 16391 bp, 7 predicted proteins | sample 0715_SJ02_MP02_2_FD_132447 | JGI IMG/M metagenome (GOLD analysis project Ga0187781, IMG submission 132447) | Tropical peat soil microbial communities from peatlands in Department of Meta, Colombia - 0715_SJ02_MP02_20_MG | ecosystem: Environmental > Terrestrial > Soil > Wetlands > Peat | place...
CTCCCAAGTGAACGTCGACGTTTACTGATCCACCACCGCGCATGGTCGACAAACTGAGAAGTGCGGCTGCGGAAGAAATATTTCCTTCTAGCAGGTAGATTCGTTTCGAATCACGCTTGAAAATGAAGAAATACTCGCGACTGCGCGCTCTGCCTCCTGGGTAGCTAACGAAGTGAACGACGGGGACTTGGCCTTCGCAGGTAGATGGAAAGGTGAACATAGTCTCTGCCAGCCGCGCATACCGGTCCTCTTCATGCCAGTGCTCGCTGTCCTTATCCAGCAGCACCAGCCTGGGTTTCCCATCGACTTCGTCGAAAAATGCGAAGGTGCCGGCAGGCAGCCCGGGGTCTGGCACCGGAACTCCGCTGCTGCCGAGCCTCCCTGTGTTAGCAGTACCAATTCCGGGGTGGTTCACACCGCTAGGACTTAGGTTTCCAATCTCTACAGCTGAATCCACCAACCATCCATTTGAAGCCACCGCCAGCTGAAGCCGAGTGAGATCGATGTTGCCTCTCTGAGCGGCGCTCATAATGCTATTCTCGCGTGCTATTGCATAGGGCAGAATGCTCTTAATAAACGGTATGTGACTGGTATGAACCTGCTCCTCGGTTAAGGAGCAAAAGCCTCTACTTGCTGGAGCCAGTGACTTGAAGTAGGCGTCCGGATCGTCCGAGAATTTACCAAATCGTGTGGGATCACGCTCTGAGCCGCAGCAGCGAAGGCTTCCTCGGGGCTCAATTACTACGTAAGCAATACCATCCGTACGCAGTTGTCTGGTTATACCCTCGATATGATAACTGCTGATGAAAGCAAGAGCGGCTTTCTTGGCGCTGTTCCGGCCTGCCGTTTCGATAAGGGGCAGCATGGCCTCGTTACGCTTCACTGCGTTTCTGCATTTCTGCACCTCCGCCGCATAGGCTGCACTTTCCTGCTCAAGCGCATCTGCGTGGGCTTGCATTTCCGGGGAGCTTTTGGATATTTCGGAAGCAACGTCACCAAGCGCCCCAAAGCCGGCCTTCAATCTTTCCAGATGCTTAATCAGTTGAATGCCATTCACGCCTGTCGAATCCGCCTGCCGGAGCGCGGCAGTCATTTCTATACCCTCTAACACCATGCCACGAGCTGCCGCCTCTTCCGAATCCATGCTTGCCACATCTTTTGTACCAACAAACTCTGCGAGGGCCTTTAACGCTGCATGGATCCTAGCGGGTTCCACAAATAGCACCTGCGGTTCGCTAAGATCACTATCATCGTCAATCGCCAGACCACGTACCTCAGGTTCGGGCAATCTCGAGAGTTGGAATGCGAGCGGAGTGTCAACCAGAAATCGCCGCAGCATGGAATTGACTATCCATCTCTTTTGCGCTTCCGAGAACTTCAGCAAATAATTGCCCAAGCCGCCATCGCGAATGGCACGCTCATGGAGATCCATTTGTGTGTCTCCAGATGCCAGTACTTGTTTTTCCGGAAACGCACCTTCCACAAGATATTCAAAGCCTGCATTTGGATTAGCTGTGAACAAAGCAGCAAGGCCCGACATAAGCCTGAAGCGCCCGCCAACGTCGTGATGCGGGTCGTGTATTAGCACCACAAATCCGCCGGTCCCACTGCTCTGTGGGTAGCCCGGACTCACCCGCATGTCTTCGTAGAATGCCGGCGAGAAGTGCAGAGAACCGCCGGGATAGGCACATGCCGCAGGTCGAATCGCAGCGAAAGTGATCTCGCCGAATCGAGCGGTTCCCTGTTCGTACACAGTTAAGCCGGTCAGGCCGTTCCGCAGAGCGAATTCTACGAAGCGCTTCCAAGCGGAATTCGGATATGTGGCGATCTTTTCAAGCGTCCTACGTATCCACCTCTCCGGTGTGGCGTCGATCTCCACTTCCATTGTTGTCCGCTCGTCCAGATCGTACTCGGCAATCTCATGATTCTTCGTAAACCGAACCAACGGCAACGTAGGCGCAACTTTGCGCAATTTTTCTCTTGCGGCTCTCGCTTCAGTAGAGGTTATGGGAGTAGTGACATCCTTCAAAATCTCGAAGTTGCTCGCACCAATGAACAGTCGAAGAGACGAGTCGGCGCCGTGCCGAAGTTGATCGATCAGTGGAGCGATTTCGCGAAACTCAGGCCGTTCTGGAACTGGAGGCGAGCCAACCTGCCCCGCAGCCCGAGCTAGCGCGAAGACCATAGCGCACCAAACGATAAAACCAAGCAAACGATATTTCACCTTGCCTCCGACCAGCCGGCGAGCGCGCCGGATTCGAGCTTTGGGCGCTAAGCGTTATTGACCAGAATTTCTATTTGTTGCAGATTAGCATGGCGATTGGCCTGCGGAGCAACCCGTGCGGAGCCATTGAGCACCGCAATCAACTCGTAATAATCGGAGTTTACACTGGACGGACAAAGGGCCGAGCCGGACAAACGCCATGAGTCGATGGACCACCGCAGCACTTTTCGGGATTGGCATTGGTGTGGGTTGGAGTGCCGAACCGCGTCTGCCGGAAGCCCTAGTGCGGGCTAGGACCGTCTGCGTAGAGGGGAAGACCGGGGACGCCCGAGATACCCGTATCCTGGCAAACGAGCTTCAGGAATGGAGGCAAGTTCGCCTGGGTATCCGGGGTTATTGCGACGTGACCTTTGCCATTCAACATGCTGGCCCCGGCTCGCGAATTCCAGGCGCCAGGTACCTGGATTCCGACCGCGATTATCTCGTCTTCACCGTGTGGGATTATCACACTGGCGGCCGGCTCTATCGGGACATCGTGGAATGGCCGCTGTTTGTAAATCCTGTTCGATCAGCGGTTAAGAAGCTCCGTTATCGGATTCAGAAGGAAGCAGTTGAGGATCCCGCACCACCGGCACGCAAAAGATTCACAGGTCAGCCAGAATATCGTGCCCGGTCAAAGCCAGACTAGACCGTAGGCGTAAGTTCCTGTGCTTTCCTCAGATCTGCCGGCAGCGGATCTGCCGTGAGGCAGGGTTTGCTTCCGTGCGAGAATCCGAGACGAAAGCGCCACGGAAACTTCACCGATTTGTAACCAAAAATCCTTCGCCGCCGCGTGACATGTGAGTGTATTCTCACCCTTGTTTATACAAAGACTCGAAACTAGCGCAAAATTGGCTTGGCCCGCACCGTCTTGCGAGCTAGGCTTTACGCTACACGTTGCTTGATGCTTCACCGCTGGCAAAAATCGAAACCAATCGATGGTCACGAGGAGGCCTTTCTCGCAAGGTACCATCAAGCGCTCAAGTGGGCGCGTCATTTCAGCGCCAACCGGCCGTGGCAGGCTGGCGACCTGGTGCAAGAAGCGTTCCTCCAATTCATGGCGCTCAGGCCTGACCTGGACCAGATTCGAGACCTCGACGCCTTTCTCTACGCCATCGTCCGCAACGTGAATCGTTCGATGCTGTACCGCCACCTCCGTGTCCGGCAAATTCCCCTGTCGGCGATCGATTTCGATTCCGCAGAAGAGGGCTTCCTGCTGGCAGACCGAGACGTCTTGGAGTCCGTGAGGGACGACTTGGTCGCCGTTTGCGACTTTGCGTGTGCGCGCAAAGAGGTATCCAAAACAGGCAGCCTGCTCATTCTTCGCTTTTTTCACGGCTACAGCGTACTGGAGACGGCCGCTCTCATGGGTGTGACTCGAGGCGCACTGAATGAGCGTTTACGTCACGCTCGTCGTGAAGCTCGAGAATACCTCGCGCAACGCCGCGCTGAAGCGTCGGGCAATGTCATTACTCTTTGGGCCGCGCGTTCCGCGGACAGCCACGGATGCCGGCAGGAGAGTATCTCAGGGCACAAGAGCGCTTGCCCGGGGCAGGACCAGGATATCGATTCCCTTCGATCGCGCATTTTTCGCAGCGCCCAAGGCGCATGCATGTCGCGGGCGGATCTCGAGGCCATTTACGCTTCCTCGGCACAAAAAACCGGGAGGCAGCAACCTGTGGACCACTTGATTCTGGCTCACATCGTATCCTGTCGCGGCTGTTTGGACGCGGCGGCGGCTTGTCTTGGTTTGACTTCGGTCGATGACCACAAACCGCCAAAAGCTGGTTCTCCGCCGGGCGCCGCTGGAGGCAGCGCGTCACCAGACCCTACGCGCCAGTGGCGCCGGCGCTTCGAAAACCTGATCGAGCAAACACCGGAGGAGATTCACATAGCGGTCAACGGTCTGCCCTTGGCTTCTCAGCCCGTGTCTGCGGGAAGGTGCGATCTTTCCGTTGCAGTGCCCATCCAGGAACGCATCGAGTTTGTCGAGGTGTTCACGGAGCGTGATGTTCGCTTGCTGACCTTGCCTGTGCTTGCGGTGCCACCCGAAGGAGAATGCCAACAGACCGGCCATTTTGACCTCAGCGATGGACGTACGCTCTCTGTCCGGCTGGCGTTCGATCAGCCGTGGCCAACCGTGCATGTGCAGTATGGCGAGTCAGAGCCCCAGCAGAATCTCAATGAGCAACCTGCCGGAGTTGCGGCGGCTCAACCAGGCGAAAGATTCGTTTCCTGGTTCAACCCGTTCGGGTTGCTAGCCCGTGGCTCAGTATTCTCCGGCCCGCGCCTATGGAGCGGGGCCGTTGCCATCGCCACGATCGTGGTCTTCCTGTTTGTGCAGACTCGGGACACCATTGCGAGCGCGGCGGTGCTCGTCGGCCGAGCGGAGCAATGGGAGCGCCAGGCCGCGCCAGCAGGTATGGTGCTACACCGCACTTTTAATTTTTTAGAAAGACCTAAGGGAGCATCTCCCCCGCGACACAGGCGTGTGGAGGTCTGGCGAATAGTCAATTCCGGGCTGAAGTTGAGCCGGATGACCGACGAGTCAGGGAGATTGATTCAGACGGCCAAGTTGAAAGGGACACTTCCGCCGTTGACTGAAGCAACCGCCTGGCAGTTCGAGCCGGCGCCAGATACGTATCGCGCTCTGGCAGGGCAGCTGAACAGTTCTCGCGTGAGTTACACAGGTCACACCATCGAGTTGGCAACGCCCGCCGTAAGACTCACCCTGAACCGGAGCGATTATTCGCCGATTGCAGAAGTAATCGATACTGGCGATTCCAAATTCGAATTCCAAGCTAGCGCGTCCGAATCCATTCCAGAGCTTCAGAGTCCGTTGGCCGTGGCTGAGGCGCCAGTGGCGCCGCTTCGGCACCTCCGCGAGATTCCGGCGGCTGAGCCAAAGCCGGTCAGCGTCACCGAAGGGGACCTAGGGCAGGCCGAACTGGCCGCGGTCGTTGCCTTGCACGAATTGAATGGAGATTTAGGAGAGGATCTGCGCATCCGGAGAAGCACGAACGCGGTCGAGGTGGCAGGAATTGTGGATTCCGAAGAGCGGAAAGAAGCGTTGACGAACAGGCTGCGCCAAATTGCCAATCTGCGAATCTCGCTACTCTCGGCGGAAGACATGTCCTCGCGAAATGGCATCGCGGCTATGCCGTCCGCACCTCCTGCGACAGGCAACGATCAACCGCCGGCGCTGGCTGAATGGCTTCAAGAACAGTTTCCAGATGCGGTGGCGCGGAACGGGTACGTGTCCCAATTAGTTGAGATTTCGCGGATGTGCTTGCGGCGCGCCTTTGCATTGCGCCAGCTTTTGGAATATTACACGGATGCCCCGCCACCGGAAGCGCAACGAATCGCCCAGGATCACATTCAAGAGTTGGCCGCACAGTGGGCTGAACTCGAAAAGCTTTTGGTTCCGTTGATGCCGCCGGGCCAGGGCCTGCCTGGGCCTGATTCTCAGGGCGGTGCGGCGGAGCCCGCGACCGGCGGGAACATCAGCCGCCGAAATGAGATTTCCTCCTTGTTCACAGACATGAAAACATTCGACCAGGACGTTGGTGTTCTCTTTACGGAGCACGCGGCGCGTGATTCCGAGCAATCGCGTTTTCAGCCAAACCTGCAGGAGGTTCAACGGCTGCGGAGTTCGATCGCTAGAGCCGTCGCCCAGCTAAGCCAGAAGTAAAGCGGCGGCCTGACATTTACCAGTTCGACTGAGGTGGGTTATGAAACAAGTAGTTTTAGGTACGCTCTTCGTGTGTTCGATCTTTGGCCAAAACGCCGAAATCTCAGGCTTCGTAAAAGATGCGAGCGACGCCGTGGTTCCTTCGGCCAAGATCGAGGTGATCAATCAGGATACTGCCACGGAACGCGTCACAACACCCGATAGCTCGGGACTCTATGCGGTGACCGCGCTTCCCCCGGGCCGCTATCGGATGACGGTGGCGGCGGACGGGTTCGAAACCCAGTCTCGCGAAGACGTCAATGTGGAAACAGCGCAGAACATCCGCTTAGACTTCGCGCTGAAAATCGGTGTCAGCAGGGAAACTGTTACCGTCAACGGCAACCAGATCAACGTTAACCAGGCTGATGCCACCGTGAGCACGGTGGTCGACCGGCAATTTGTGGACAATATCCCGCTGAATGGACGCAGCCTGCAGAATCTTTTGACGATCGTGCCCGGCGTGTCCTTGGTACCGGGGCAGGGCCAGGTCGGCTATGGCGGTGAGATCACCGTGAACGGTCAACGCACCGAATCCAACTACTTTACAGTCGACGGTGTCAGCGCAAACAGCGGCGCCAAGATCGACAACGAGACCGGCGGCGCCGGCTATTCCGGCTCCGTGCCGGGCATGACTATCATCGGCACCACGCAGAGCATGGTTTCGCTCGACGATTTGCAGGAATTCCGCGCCATTACCTCTACCTATTCCGCGGAATACGGCCGCACGCCAGGTGGCCAGTTCGCTTTGACCACTCGCTCCGGCACGAACGACTGGCACGGAACGCTGTTCGATTTTTTCCGCAATGACGCTTTGGACGCCACGGACTTCTTCAACAATTACTATGGCTATCCCAAGACCGCGGAGCGCCAGAACGATTTCGGTGGTACCTGGGGAGGGCCAGTCATCATTCCGCATCTCTACCACGGCAAGGACAAGACTTTCTTCTTTTTCAACTATGAAGGCCTGCGCCTCGTCTCGCCGGTCCCGGCTTCGCTGTGGGTTGTCCCCGATCTCTCCATGCGGAAGCTGGCGCCCGCGGTGATACAGCCCTTTTTGAACGGTTTCCCGATTCCGAACGGTCCGGAATTGCCGCAGAGTCCCGGGCTTGCGTACTACACTCTCACGTACTCGCAGCCTTCCACTGTGGACAGCGTGAGCGTGCGAATCGATCATAGTTTTTCAGACCGATGGCAGCTCTTCGGCCGCTATGCCGACACGCCATCGGGCGGCTGGTATTTTAACGACGTGCCGATCCACGATAATATTGAAGCCAACGTGCAGTCAGTCACACTGGGGCTGACGGGCACGTTTTCACCCGCCCAGACGAACGAGCTGCGTTTCAACTATACGCGAAGCGATTCCGGAGAACATGAGATCGGCAGCAACTTCGGTGGCGGGGTGCCGGTGAGCGTCAGCAATTATCTCGGGCCGAACGGGCAGCCGTTCAATCCCATCGGCACCCAACTGACCTTCCGCACCTACTTCACGACAGGAGGAAAAGCGGAGTACGAACTGGAGGGCAACAACTACAACCAGCAGCAATATAACCTGGTAGACGCCTACCACTGGACGGTTGGGTCCCACGCTGTGAAGTTCGGAATTGACTGGCGCAGGATCTCCACGTACGCCATTCCGAGCCTCACGAAAGAGGAGGTCGAGTACAAGAGCGAAGCCCAGGTGCTGACCAACACGCCGGCTATCGACGAGAACGTTCCCCATGGTAGTGTCAAGTCCGAACCGATCTTCACCAATTTCTCGGCTTTCGCGCAGGACGAGTGGAAGGCGACGCGGCGGTTATCGCTGTCCCTAGGGTTGCGGTGGGATGTCAACCCACCTCCCGGCAACGCCATCGGCTACCTGCCATACAGGCTCGATCAGATCACGAATCTCGCCACCGCGACGGTGGCGCCTACGAACAGCCCGCTTTGGGCCACCGATTGGCACGGTTTCGCGCCGCGGGTCGGTGTGGCTTACCAACTCCGCCAAAGTTCCGGCTACGAAACAGTGTTGCGCGCGGGCTTCGGCCTGTTTTACGACCTGGGTAATATCCTCGCCTCGTTCGGCTTCTCAAACTACCTCGGTTTCAAGACGACCACGTCGTACCCGGGGGCGCCGTTTCCCCTCACACCGGCGCAGTTGACTCTGCCTCCGGTAAGCCTCGCGCCGCCTTACGAGGAGAGCATACTGGCGTTCGATCCACACCTGCGGCTCCCCTACACAGCCCAGTACAATGTCGCCCTGGAGCAGCGTCTGGGCCGGAATCAGACCCTGACCGCCAGCTTTGTAGGGTCGCGCGGGCACGATCTGCTGGCGCTGCTGTCCTACTACCCATATTTCCTCGGCAATTTGAATTTTAGTTCGGGCAACTCCGCCGACGTCGTTTCGAACATCGCGGAATCGGAATACAACGCGTTACAAGTGAAATTCCAGCGCAACCTTTCACACGGCCTGCAGGTGCTTGCATCCTACACCTGGTCCCACTCGATCGACGATGCCACGAATAACTTTTCGATTCCCGAACTCCTCCGCGCCAGTTCGGATTTCGATATTCGCCACAACCTCCAGATCGCCTCGACATACGCCATACCGGGCAGTTATTCAAACCCCGTAATGGCAGCCCTCCTAGAGCATTGGAGCCTGGACCCCCATCTTTCCGCTCGTTCGTCGCTTCCAGTGGATCTGGTGGGCAGTAGCGGCGAAGACCCCACCACGCAGGCGTCTCTGAATTTTGAGCCGGATCTGGTCCCGGGACAGCCTATATATCTTTATGGATCGGGTTATCCGGGAGGGCGCATCGTCAACTACAACGCATTTTCCGTGACTCCGGTAGGAGTAAACGGTGACGTGCCGCGCAACTTCGTCCGCGGTTACGATGCAATCCAATTGGATATGGGGATACGGCGCGATTTCAGCATTACGGAAAGGCTGAAGCTCCAGTTCCGGGCGGAAGCGTTCAACGTACTGAATCACCCGCAGTTCGCCGCATTTGATCCGACCGTCACGGATGGTCCTGGGGTGTTTGGGTACGCGACGAGCACACTCGCCAACCAAGGCGGCGCGCTAAACGCACTGTATTATCCCGGAGGTCCTCGGTCGCTGCAACTGTCGTTGAAGTTGCGCTTTTAAATTGGAAGTGCTTCGAGGAGCGATCTGACTCTTGTACTGTCCGATCGCAGCCCTATATAGATCGAGGCGAGGCTGTTCTCTAGAGGAGAGTGTGCGTGGCTTTGCAGGTTGATGCAGTGCTTTAGCGGGGTTATACCTACCGTGAAAAATTGTCGACCCCCCTCCCGCTGAACCTCGTTAGCCCGCGGGCGTTGTAAAATAAGCGTTAACTGTTCGGCTTTGTCATGAACCGCCGCAGATTTCTGCTCGCAGCGGGCGCCGGCGCAGCCCTGGGGCGCGCCGCGGACACCAAGGTTTTGCTCCCCACTGACGAGCCCGACGAATCCGGCTTCCGGCTCATGTGGTACAGCCCGGTGCCGCCCGTCGATCCACAAACCTGGCGGCTGAAAATCGACGGATTGGTGGAGAAGCCGGCCGAACTCTCCCTGGGCGATTTGCGGAAGTTGCCGCAGGAGAAGCAAAGCTCGCGCCTGAAATGCGTGCAGTGCTGGTCGGCGCGCACGGAATGGGGCGGATTGCGCTTCCACCAGCTTCTCGATCTGATCAAGCCCAAAACAACGGCCAAGGCCGTGCGCATTGACTGCGCCGACAAATGGTATGAGTACTTTGAGATTCGCGACCTCATGTCCCCTCGCGTGCTGCTGGCGCTCGATATGGCGGGCAAACCGCTCGCCGATAAGCATGGGGCTCCGCTGCGGCTGATCGATCCGGGGCGCTACGGCTATAAATCCGCGAAGCTGATCACCTCCATCCAGTTCGTAGCCGAAGGCAAAGGCAGCATGGCGTGCGATATAGGGCCCTACTATACACCCGGCGGAGAGATCCAGTCCGGTTACGACCATCCGCTGGATTTGGGCGGCAAGGTGCGCAAGAAGATTTCCGGCGGCGAGATCACGGACTACTGATGCTCGCGCTTACCAAGCGCCGGTTTCTCCAGCTTGCCGGGCTTTCCATCGCGCATCGAATTCTTCCCTCGCGGTTGTGGGCCGCTGTGGTGCGGCCTCCCTCGGCCCGCAAGGTCATCATCGTGACTTTCGGCGGCGGCGTGCGCTATGCCGAAACCTTCGGGCCCGAGGGGCTGCGCAACATCCCACGCCTGGTCGAAATGAAGCCGCGGGGTCTGTTTTTCCAAAGCAGTATCAACTCGGGCGTGCTCTCGCATTACAACTCCACGGCCAGCATTCTCACCGGCAACTGGCAGCGCGTGGACGATTTCGGCTTCCAGCCGCCCGCGTCACCCACCATCTTCGAGTACTACCGCAAGCAGACCGGCGCCGACCCCATGGATGCCTGGACCATCGCCACCAACAAGAGCTTTGCGCTGATCGGCTCGGGCGCCGACCGCGCCCTGGGCCAGCCGTACGGCGCCAATGTCGTGTTGCCCAAGCAGTTGTTGCTCGAAGCCGTCGAGAGTGTGGTCAAGAAGAACACCGACGCTGGCGTGGCCAACCGCGAAAACGTGCTGCGCCACCTCGAAGGCATCTTGAGCGAGGGCTACGAGGGTGTCGGCTGGACGATTTTCAAAGCAGGAAGGGAACTCGACCGCACCGTTCGCGACACGCTGACGCGCGGCCTGATCGATTACATCAACGGTCCGGAAGCGCCGTCATCGGGCGATGAGCTGACGTTCTTCATCACGCGCGAAGTGATGCGCGAGTTCGCGCCGCGCCTGATTCTGGTCAACTTCTGGGACATGGACGTAGCGCATTGGGGCTCGTACTCACTCTATCTCCAGGCCATCACCAAGACCGACCGGCTTACGGGCATGCTCTGGGAGGAGATCCAGTCGAACCCCAACTACAAGGGCAACACCACGCTGCTCGTCCTTCCCGAGCTGGGTCGTGACGGAGACATCAACGCCGCCAACGGCTTTCTGAACCACCGCAGCGGCGACGATTCCTGCCGGAAAGTGTGGCTGCTGGCCATGGGAGCGGGAGTTTCCCCGGGCGAAGTGGAACGGCCGGTTTTCCACGTGGATGTGGCGGCCACCGCCGCCGAGTTGCTTGGCGTCCGTGTGGGTGAGATCGCGGGGCGGCCGATCCGAGAGATCTTGAGCTGATGGGAGCCAATCTATCTCCGGCATTGCAGGCACTGGTAGATAAAGGCCTGTTCGAGCGGCTTCCGCCCACCTTTTCGACGTTCTTTTTCCAGCAGATTCAGGATTGGGACCTGCTGTTCCCCGCTGAGCGCACCTATCACGAGCGGCTGTTCGCCTTGATCGACCAGTCGGATCCGGCTGTGGTCGCCCAACTCTTTGAACCGCTGCGGCAGATCGAGCAGAAGATGGGCGTGAACGAAAAGAACTGGCCCCGTCGCCATTTCACGCTCGAGCAGGTGGATTTCCTGAACCGCTCTGCGCAGTATGCGGAGTGGCGCCAGGCGGTAGCGAACATCTTCGCGCGGCTCGATCCGCTCCTCGAAGAGGAGACCGCCCGCAACGGCCATGCGCGTCTGGCCGTGGTGATCGCGCCGGCCGAGCTTCCGGTCGGCCCCGACCGGATGTGGCTCCGCATCCGGCAGCACGGCACGCGCATCAAGCTGGACCCTCCTGAGGACATCGCAGATTACCTGCCCCTGCTCCTGACCGGCGACAGGCTGACGGCCGCCGCGCCGCCCATCGGCGCCCTGTATGCGCAAGCCAAGCGAGACCCGTACGCGGCATGGATGGTTGAATCAGGAGGCGGGCTGGCCAAACTCGCGGGAAATGCCGATAGCGTCGTCCGGCTCAGCTACGAGCGCCTCGCTGCCTACCGCACCCGGCTCATGGCCGAAGTGCGGCACATGGTCGAGGCCCAGCAAGTGCGCGGGCCGCGGGAGTTGCTGGCCAAACTGAAAGAGCTGAAAATCCATGCGTCGGAAGGCGATCTGAGCCGCGATGCCATTCTGGCCGAGTTTGCTCGCGCCGTGCTGCTCGCCGGCAACGGTACGCTGCTGATCAATAACACTTTCGTCGAGTGGAGCACGGTGCAGGCCGTGCGCCGCGCGCGCCCGTCCGTGGTGGTGATTTCGTTCGGTATCCGCAACAAAATCAAGCCCTTCACCAGCCTCCTGATCTACGCCGACCAGGACACCTCAAGTCCCATCCCGACCCAGATGGACACGCTCGGAACCTATGTGGATCTGGAGATCTTCTATCAGTACATCTGGCAAGAGTTTGAAAAATATGCCGAGTACCGCCACAACACTGCGTATCTGTTCGTGGGAGAGGGCATGGATGAGCTGCTGGCCATAGGGCCGGCGGATTTTCCTCTGCTCACTGCTACCAGACCAATAAAGCCGGCAGAGGTGTTTAGTGCCATGCAGGGCTGGATGCGCTTGTAGTTCCTCACGAAAAGAAAAGCAAGGGAAAGCAAAGGCAAAAAGAATAGCCCCGAACGGGTCTAGTAGGAGTATACTAGCCACAAAACGCTTTTGGGTGGGGAAGACTTCGTTTAAAAGGGGGCAATCCGTCGTGAGAATCTCTTTTGGCAGCTTGTTGTCGGCAAGCTTGTTCGCAGCAGCCGTTTCTTTTGCCCAGGTGGATACGGGTGCGATCCTTGGCACGATTCGAGATACGAGCCAGGCGGTGATTCCGGGCGTCAAAGTGACCCTCACCAACGAAGCTACCGGAATCAGCCAGTCGACTACCACAAGTTCAACGGGCGAATATATTTTCGCTCCCGTCAGGATTGGTACCTACTCCGTGGTGGCGGAATTCCAGGGTTTTCAACGGGTTGAGCGTCCTCATGTGGCTGTCAACGTGCAGCAGCGCGTGGCGTTGGATCTGGTGCTTACCCCTGGCGAGATGACGCAAACCGTCTCGGTGACGGGCGAAGCGCCGCTGCTGCAGAGCGAAGACGCGTCGGTGGGGCAGGTGATCGGAGCACGCACCATCAATGACTTACCGTTGAACGGACGGAACTACACGTTTCTTGCCCAATTGTCGGCCGGCGTCACCTTCGACCAGGAGGACACGCGCGGCCTCGGCGCGAGTGGCAGTTTCGCGGCTAACGGATTGCGACCGGCGCAAAACAACTATCTGCTTGATGGAATTGACGATAACGTCAACCTAGTGGACTTCCTCAATGGAACGTCCTACGTGGTAAAGCCGCCCGTCGATGCCATTGCGGAATTCAAGATGCAAACCGATAACTACAGCGCGGAAAACGGCCGCTCCGCCGGAGCCATCCTGAATGCCACCATCAAATCGGGAACCAACGAGTTCCATGGCAACGCCTGGGAGTTCTTCCGCAACGACGCCTTGGACGCCGCGAATTTCTTTGAAAACGCGGGCGGCATACCCAAGGGCGAGTACCGGCAGAACCAGTATGGCGCCACCTTCGGCGGACCGATCCGCAGGAACAAGACGTTTTTCTTCGGCGACTACGAGGGTGCTCGCATTCGGCAGGCGTCACCTTCGCTGAACACGGTACCTACCATGCTCGAGCGCAACAGCGGCTTCACAAATCTCTCGGAATTGCTCACGCAGGGCGGGTCGGAGCCCACCGATGTTCTGGGCAGGAATTTTGCCCTGGGCCAGGTTTTTGATCCCGCGACCACCCGTGCGATCTCGTGCGGCGTACCCGATCCCGTTACCGGCATCAACCCACCATGTCCGAGCGGTACGGCCACGGGCACTCAGATCGGGTTCGCCCGGGAGCCTTTCCCGGGAAACATCATCCCGGCCAACCGGCTGGACCCCAACGCGATCAAGCTGCTCAGCCTTTATCCTGCTCCCACCAACTCCGCTCTCTTTAACAACTACGCCGCCGACCCGGTGATCAAGAACAACCCCAATCAGTTCGACATTCGCGTCGACCAGAACTTCAGCGAGAAGGACAGCCTGTTTGTCCGCGCGAGCTACGTGGACAATCCTATCGACCTTCCCGGTCCGTTCCCTGGCCTGGCAGATGGAGGCGCGTTCTACCAGGGCATCCAAACGGCGATCTCTAACAACGACGCCTTGAGCGAAACACACACGTTCTCGCCGACCCTGGTGAATGAGGCCCGCCTGGGATTCAACCGCATCCACACCACGCGAGTCCAGCCCTTCGACAACGAACTCGGCGCCTCTGCGCAGTTCGGCATACAGGGCGTTCCGAACGGTTTTGACAACGGCGCCCTGGGAAGCTTTTTTATCGCCGGTCTTACGACCCTTGGCAGCAACGAGTTTCTGCCATCCGTCGAATACAGCAACACGCTGCAATTCACGGATAACCTAACGAAAAACCTGGGACGGCAGTCGATAAAAGTTGGGGTCGAGCTTCAGCATCTGAGGTTCTCGATCCTTCAACCGCCTGCGGGGCGCGGGGCGTGGACCTACAGCGGGCTGTATACCGAAGTGCCCGAAAGCACCGGTGGCAACACGGGATTGGCGCAGATGCTGCTCACTCCCATTCCCGGCACGGTTGCCGGTGCCGCCAATTTTGTGGGCGGAGCGGATAACGTTTATGCTTCGAACATTGCCAATACCGACATGTTCCGCGGCTACGACGGACTCTATTTCCAGGATGACTTTAAGGTGACTTCCAAGCTGACACTCAATCTGGGCCTGCGTTGGGAGTACTTCGGCCAGCTTGGCGAGCGTTACGGCGCCCAATCCAATTTTCTACCATCCGGAACGAGCGCTCCGTCCGACTTTATCCTGAGCAAGAGGCGGTGTACCACGCCGTTGTCCGCGGATTTCCTCGCCGCCGCGCAGAAGGACAATATCGATATCGTCTGCTCCAGTCTTACCGGTCTGGGCCACTCGCAACTGACGAATTTCTCTCCGCGTTTTGGATTCGCTTACCGCGTCACGTCGAAACTTGTGGTTCGCGGCGGATACGGCCTGTTCTATGGCGGTTTTGAGAATTCCGTGGTCGAAACTTACGTCGATTTCCCCTTCCAGTTTTCTCTGGGCTATCCTTACCTGGTCCCCAACGCACCGGTTACGTTCCCCAACGGTTCCATTGGAACGCTGGAGACCGGATTGACCGGCATTCCGTTGTCGGCGGCCAACGTAGAGCCAGCCGGCGTTTCGTTCACGGGCGAGGACTTTCATACCAAGACACCTTATACGCAGGGCTACAACTTCACTCTCCAGTACCAACTCACACCGAACCAGACCGTGCAGTTGGGTTATGTGGGGAACACCGTGCGCCACCTCGGGGTTTACACGAATTTCAATTCCCCGACAGAGATTCTTACCCCGGGCCTCAACCCCTACAATTACTCGCCCTATCCGGATTTCACCAACGGTTTCACGGATACCAGCTATGCCGGAGACAGCTACTACAATGGGCTGCAAGTCAATTACGAACGCCGGTTCGCCGCCGGATTGAGCATGCTGGCGAACTTCACGTATTCGAAGTGCCGCACCGACGCGGTAGACGTGCTCAACGGCACAGCTATCAGCTACTTCCGCGGGCCCGAACTCCGGGGCTTTGGGATTCAGGGGGATTACGGGCTCTGTGATTTCGACATTCCGAAAGTGGTTCATGCCAGCGGAAACTACGAGCTGCCCTTCGGCCATGGGAAGCACTTTCTCAGCAACAGCAACCGTGCCGTTGACATGCTGCTGGGCGGATGGAGCACGAACTGGATTCTCACCCTTCAGGACGGCCAGCCCTACACCGTGGGCTGCTCAGGCGCCGCCACCACGTCCGGCTTTGGCTGTATCGCGCTCCTGGTCCCCGGCCAGAGCATAATCTCGGGGCCGCACAATGTGAATCATTGGCTCAATGCGGCCGCGTTCGCCACCCCGCCGGTGGCCACGGCCATCGGGCAGTCGAACTATGCCCCGTTGGGCGGCGCTCCCTCGCAGTTCTACAGCCCTGGTTTTCACCGCATGGATTTCTCGGCCTTCAAGACCTTCCGTGTTACTGAGAAAACCAAGCTGGAGTTTCGCGCGGAATTCTTCAACCTGACGAACCATCCCAACTTTTCTCCACCGGGCTTCGGCGGCAACGGAGTTGTCCCGGCGCCCGGTGCGCTCAACTATCTGTCGCCTACGACCTTCGGCGACATCAACTCCACACGCGATGGGCTGAACGACCAGCGTGAGATCCAGTTTGCGTTGAAGTTCTATTTCTGAGGGCCGCATATATCCAGATATATCCGGCCCCTACGGACCGCCCCCCGTCACGCGTTATTTCGACTGATTGCGGCTATGCCCAATCAGGCGCAGCCGCTCGGCCTGGGTCCATTGGAAGATGGCGTTGCCTTCCGCTTCGGATAGTCTGGCGCGGCGATGCATCAGTGTGTAAAGGGGTAACGGCATCTCTCCATCGCGGACCTGATTAGCAATTTCC
>Ga0187781_10001783_pt1 | contig 16390 bp, 13 predicted proteins | sample 0715_SJ02_MP02_2_FD_132447 | JGI IMG/M metagenome (GOLD analysis project Ga0187781, IMG submission 132447) | Tropical peat soil microbial communities from peatlands in Department of Meta, Colombia - 0715_SJ02_MP02_20_MG | ecosystem: Environmental > Terrestrial > Soil > Wetlands > Peat | place...
ACAGCGTCCGAGCCGTCGCGCATTTTTTCCGTCTCGCGAAATGGCGAGGCCACCGAACCGCAATCCAGATGGTCGCGGCCGATCACGATGGGCGCTTTCAGTTCGCCGCGCGCCACCAGATCATTCAGCGCGAGGCCGAATTTGTCGCGCTCGCCGTAGCCCAGCCAGCAAATGCGCGCTGGAAGTCCCTGGAAGCGCACACGCTTCTCGGCCAGCCGAATCCAGCGGGAAAGAATCTCGTCATGCGGAAACATTTCGAGGACCAGCTTGTCGGTCCGATGAATGTCCGATGGCTCGCCCGAAAGCGCGGCCCAGCGGAACGGCCCCCGCCCTTCGCAAAAAAGCGGCCGGATGTAGGCGGGGACGAATCCCGGGAAATCATAGGCGTTCTTTACGCCCTGTTCGAAGGCGAACGTGCGGATATTATTGCCGTAATCGAATGTCACCGATCCGAGCTTTTGCAGCGCCAGCATGCCTTCCACGTGCCGGGCGATGGATTCGAGCGAGCGCTTGCGATAACCATCCGGATCACGCTTGCGCAGCTCGGCTGCCTGCTCCACGTTGAGCCCCTGCGGGATGTAGCCGCCGACCGGATCGTGCGCGCTCGTCTGATCCGTCAGCAGGTCGGGAACAACCCCGCGGCTGGCGAGCTCGGGAACGACGTCGGCGCAATTACCCACAAGGCCGACGGACGCAGCTTCGCGCTTGCGCACCGCGTTTTTCAGGATGCGCAGCGCTTCGTCGAGATCGTTGACCATCACGTCGCAGTAGCCGGTCTTCACGCGGCGCTTGATGCGCTCCGGATCCACTTCAATTCCGAGAAATGCCGCGCCATTGAGCGTGGCCGCGAGCGGCTGCGCGCCGCCCATTCCACCCATTCCGCCGCTGGCGATGAGTTTGCCGGCGAGATCGCCCTGGAAATGCTTGCGGCCGGCGGCGGCAAACGTCTCGTAGGTGCCCTGAAGAATTCCCTGCGTGCCGATGTAGATCCAGCTCCCGGCGGTCATCTGGCCGTACATCATCAGCCCGGCGCGATCGAGCTCGTCGAAATGCTTCCAATCGTCCCAGTGGCCCACGATATTCGAATTGGCAATCAGCACCCGCGGCGCATAGGCGTGCGTGCGGAAAATCCCCACCGGCTTGCCGGATTGGACCAGCAGCGTTTCGTCGTTCGCAAGTTCCCGCAGCGACGCGACAATGGCCTCAAAACATCTCCAATTCCGCGCCGCTTTGCCGCGTCCGCCATAGACGATCAGCTCTTCGGGCTTTTCCGCCACTTCGGGATCGAGGTTGTTCATCAGCATGCGCAGCGCGGCTTCCTGCTGCCAGCCCTTGCAGGAAATCTGCGTGCCGCGAGGCGCGCGAACGGGCTGATACGCTGTCGAATTTTCCGTGGCCAGCTTCGACATGGGAATGCCTCCCGGGAGAATAGTAGCAGGAAAGGCAGTGGCTAGTGGCGAGTGGCTAGTGGCTAGAAGTCTCCCGACGGCGACACCCCGAATACGGGCACGTCCTGCCGCATGCCTCAGGAAGGAAGCAAGGGCCGAGTCGTGGTTGCGCCAGCATCGGATGGTCTTGAGGCTTCGCGTGGTGCGGGGGTGCCCTTCACGCGCTGGGTCTACGGCAACTTCAAACTCTGCGGAAAATGCCTGGCGGCATATCCTCAGGGGCTGTGGCCCGTCTGAACGGCGCCCCTTTCCTTGGAGCTCCCTCGGCTGGCTTGCCGGATTTTCAGCTCCGCCCCCTTGGTCGGGGGATCATTTCCGCTGCGAGTTCGATGCAAATTTACGGCTGCGGGTGGCCTGGGGGACACGAGAGCAGGTGCCCAGCAGAACAGTCTCCGATTATCCGACTTGCCAGGTCTTAACCTTCCGCTGCAAGGGGATTACTTGTGATATGCAGATTTATCAATAGTAGTCCGGGAAATGGAAGAGGTTATCCTGCTTTATTTTTGTAGAGACTCGAACGGCAGGTTGTAAAGAAAAATTAGACGGATGCGAATATAGGGACCCTTGAATTCGGCAGGGAGCGCGTCGAACGGCGCGGCTGAGCGGATCGCTAGTTGAGCAGCCTCATCCAAGCGAGTCACTCCCGAGGTCGATTCGATGGAGGGCCCTTCCTCGAGTGTTCCATCTTTGTTGATTCCGAATATGAGAACGGTCTTCCCTTTCGCACCATTGGACGCAATGTCGGGCATAGCGTCGTACCATTTGCGCTTGATCACGCTCAAGAAATAATTGATGTATGGTCGGAAATCCACGCCTTCGGTGGGCGTGAGGATGGTGACTGCCGATGGCATTTGGACATGGATTTCTCCAACCTTCTTTGGGGTGGTTTCATCGGGCTTGGTATTTGCCGCGGGCGAGTAGGGAGATTCGGACTTGTCGTCCTGCGGAGAATTCGCGGCGGAAGCGGTTGCGGGAAGAGGAGGAGCGGAAAAACGCAGCGAGTAGATCGTATTAACAATCTGGTCGAGCCCGGCGGAATCGGGACTCGCGAATACGAATACCAGGATGTACGCCTTCTCCAGCGTTACGAATTCTGCGCTGTACCCCGTGACATCGTTCACGTGAACCTTGAAGTTCACCCTCCAGAAATCTCTTCCGGACACGGCCAATTTTTCTGGCGCCCCAATGACTTGGACAGCTGGGTTTTTGCCGTCGTAAAGGGCGGCCATGCCCTTCGCAAAGTCCTCCGCCGATTTCAGTTTTGGTTCAACGCTCGAATCGAGGGCGTGAACTTGAATGGAACGCTGGGTGAGCCTTCCATGCGTCGCCTCGCGTTCGGCGACGACAAGAAGCGGATAGGAATGACGCGTGGCGGCCTCGACAATGTCTGGGATCGTCGGATCACCATTCGCGATGATCGCGCCGCCCAGGCGGCTCCACGCTTTCCCCATTTCGGCTTTGAGAACGACCCAGCTTTTCGGATATTCATAGGAAAAATGAAAGTAGGAATTGGAGTATGTGTTCGCAGAGAAGAAGGCGTCATCCGGGTGTGGACCCGGGGGTAGTTGGCCGGGAGTTTGAGTTTCCTCGGGGTTGAGCAACGCCGAGTAAATCGGATTGTTCGGATCAATCCGCGCGGCTATTCGAAATTGCTCTAGCGATTCGTCTCGCTTGCCAAGTTGACGAGATGCGACGCCCAGAAAGTAATGAGCTTCGGCGTTCTCTGGATCCGTCTTCAGATACGAATCCAATTCGATGGCCGCGCCTTGGGCGTCGCCAGTCTGAAGCAGAGAGACGCCAAGCATTTTGCGAAGGAAGGACATCTGCGGGTACTTGGAGACAGCTCCTTCAAGCACGGGAACCGCTTCGCTGAATTGCCAATTTCGTGCCAGGGCCATGCCAAGCATCATCACTGCGGGTCTGTGGTCCGGGTAAAGTGCCAAAGCCCTGCGGAGAATCGGAACGGCCTCGGAATCGCGGCTTTGCAGGCTTAATGCCGAAGCCAGCCATACCATTGCCTCCGCATTGTCCGGCCAGAGTTCGAGGGATCTTCGGTATTGTGTTTCGGCCTCGGAGTAATTTTTGCTGAGTATGAGCTGTCCTGCGTAAGCCATGTGGAGTGTCGCGGAGTCATTTGCGTCCTGAAGGGCGCGCTTGTAATCGGCTAGTGCATCCGCGACTTTCCCTCTGTTTTTGTCGCTGATCGCGTTGGTAAGGTTGCCGAAAGCGTTTGCGCGGGGAAGTGAAGGAGTCACGATCGCGACGGGTTTAAGCTTTGCAATCGCGTCTACCAGTTCCGGTGTCAGCGCATGGATTCGAAGGCTTTCAAGTAAGGCAGCGTCATTGCTGAAGTTTATGCCTCGTTGGCGGATCACGCTGATTGCATAGGGGACGTCCGGTTGAGCTGTGAGAAAGGCTAGAAGTTCCAAGTGGTCAAATGGGCCTGCCTTTATCTGTTCGGACTCTTGAGTGGTAGCCGCTGATTTGGGTTCGATTGAATCGGCAGAATGTTGCGCTGGGGCCGCGCAAAGCAGAATGGACAAAAGCCAAGCGGCACATGACAGGGGCTGGAACAACTCTCGGGTCATTGCCGACAGTATAACGCTGCCGCGGCTCCGGATACTTGGAAACCGGAGAAAAGAGGTGAGTCGACTCTCCGATCTTCATACGCGGGTTGATAAGTGTTGATAACAGGCGTTATCACCAGTGATGCCCTCAAGTCCTGGTTAACGTGATAACCGGAGGTTGGCCCGCACCCCGCATTTGCGTCGAATTGCGGAAGTACGCTAGAGTGCGGGAAGCGACCCTGATGGCCAGCGAATATCTCTCTCTGCCGAAATGTTTTCTGGAGGCGATCGACCGCTTCGCGAACCCGCGCGCGCAGATGTACCGCACCGCGGGAGGCGTGTGGCAGCCGATTTCCGCGCAGGAAATGCTGCGCCGGGTGGCAGGCCTCGCGAAAACGCTTTCCGAACTGGGGATCAAGCCGGGCGACCGCGTGGGGGTATTTGCTCCCAATTGCCCCGAATGGCACATCGCCGACTTCGCCGTTCTCGGGCTCGGCGCCGTCAACGTCCCGATTTATTTCAACGAGTCTCCGGACCGGATCGCGTACATCCTGAATGATTCGGGCGCGCGGATCGTCTTCACATGCGGCGAATCGCAGGCGCGGAAAATTGCGGATTGCCGCGAGCGGATTCCGACGGTCGAACAAGTGATTTCCGCTGCCGCGCCGGCCGACCTGGGCGGCGATTTGCTGCGTTACGAATCGCTGATTGCTTCCGCGGCCGATGCGGACATTGCGGAATACCGCCGGCGCGCGGCTCAGGTTGTTGCGGGCCAGCTTGCCACGATCATCTACACTTCGGGTACGACGGGCGAACCGAAAGGCGTGATGCTCACGCACGCGAATTTGACTTCCAATACGAGCGACAGCGCCGACCGGCAGGAAGTGGGCCCTCAGGACATCGCGCTCTCGTTTCTTCCGCTTGCGCATGTGTACGAGCGCATCGCCGGATATAGCTACGTGTTTCGCGGCGCGACGATTGCTTACGTCGAGCGCATGGAGGACGTGGCGCAGGCGCTCCTGGAAGTCCATCCGACCGTGGCCGCGGCCGTTCCGCGATTTTTCGAAAAAATTTACGCCAACATTTTGGAAAGAGGCCACCACGAAACCGGCGTGAAACGGTGGATTTTCGATTGGGCGTTGCGTGTGGCGGATAACGCGGTCCCGTGGAAGGCTTACGGCAAACACGCGCCGCTCGGGTTAAGAATCCGGTGGAAGCTGGCGGATTCGCTGGTGTACTCGAAGGTTCGGCAGGCGCTCGGCGCGCGCTCCCCACGATTTGCCTCGGGCGGCGCGCCGCTGGCGAAGGAGCTGGCTGAATTTTACTGGTCCATCGGCGTGCCAGTGTACGAGGGCTACGGACTCACGGAAACTTCGCCCGTCGTCGCGAACAACTATCCCGGCGCCCGCAAGGTGGGCACGGTCGGTTTGCCGCTTCCCACCGTGCAGGTGCGGATCGCGGACGACGGCGAAATCCTGGTCAAAGGGCCGAACGTGATGCAGGGCTATTACCACAAGCCGGATCAGACCAACGAAGTGCTCACGCAGGACGGGTGGTTTGCCACCGGGGACATCGGAAAGCTGGATGAAGACGGCTACTTGATTATTACGGACCGCAAAAAAGAGCTGCTGAAGACGGCTGCGGGGAAATTTGTGGCGCCGGCGCCGATTGAGAATCTTCTGAAGACCTCGCCGTTCATCGCCAACGCGATCGTGGTGGGCGACCGGCGAAAGTTCGTGGCGGTGCTGGTGGTGCCGAATCTTGCGACGATCGAAGCCGAAGCGCACAAAAACGGCCGCGAACTATCCACCCCCTTTCAAGTTGTGAATGATCCGTGGGTGCGAGACCTGATCACACGCGAAATCGCCCGGCTCACCGCGCGGTTCGCGCAGTTCGAACGGCCCAAGCGTTTTGCGCTGCTCGAAGATGATTTCACGTATGCAAATGGGCAGCTCACCTACACTCTGAAGATGAAGCGCCGCGTGATTGAAGAGCGCTACCAGGACATCATCGACCGGCTCTACGCGAGTGTCGAAGAGCCGCGGCCGCATCATCTCGCTTGAGCAGGCGCGTTTTCCAGCCTATTTCTCCTGCTCCGATTCCCGCCTCAGGGGTTAAAACCCCTGCGGGCAGCGAGCCTTATGGCATGGCTCAAGCCATGCCCTGACGAAAAGCGAGCGTCGCGAATCAGGCTATGAAGCCGTGCCCTGAAGTTGGGCATTGGGGTAGAATGAGCACGGAGAAAATTCAATGGCCGACCAACTGGTGATTGCCGGGCGCGCGTTCGCGTCGCGCCTGATCGTAGGGACAGGAAAATACCGCAGCTTTCAGGAAATGGCGCGGGCGCACGTGGCTTCCGGAGCGGAGATGGTGACGGTCGCGGTGCGGCGCGTGAACCTCACCGACCGGTCGAAAGAATCGCTCCTCGATTACATCGACCGCGAAAAATTCTTCCTTCTGCCCAATACCGCCGGGTGCTATTCGGCCGACGAAGCCATCCGCACCGCACGCCTCGGACGCGAGGTCGGGTTGTCGGAATGGGTGAAGCTCGAAGTGATCGGCGACGAGCAGACGCTTTTTCCCGAGACCGAAGAGCTCGTGCGCGCGACGCAGGTGCTGGTGAAGGAAGGGTTTGTCGTGCTGCCTTACACGAACGACGACCTCATTGTTGCGCGGAAGCTGATTGATGCAGGCGCGGCGGCGGTGATGCCGCTGGGCGCGCCGATTGGGTCGGGGATGGGGATTCAGAACGTCGCGAATTTGCGCATTTTGCGCGAGCGCATCACGGAAGTGCCGCTGATTGTCGATGCCGGCGTAGGCACCGCTTCGGACGCAACCGTGGCGATGGAGCTTGGCGCCGATGGGGTGCTGATGAATACGGCCATCGCGGGCGCACAAGATGCCGTGCTGATGGCCGAGGCGATGCGCGCGGCGGTTGATGCGGGGCGCAAAGCGTTCCTCGCCGGGCGCATTCCCAAGAAACTTTACGCCACGGCTTCGAGCCCGCTCAGCGGCGTCGTGCGCTGAAGCCCGCGCCGGCCAAACGGCCTTACTTGAACAGCACGTGCCAGGAAATATCAACGAGCGCGTGCACCAGCGTTCCCGGGAGCAGCGAGCCGCTTTTCATCCACGCGCGCCCGTAAAATACGCCTGCGATCGTCGCGAGCAGCACGTACTTCCAATTCGGCACGGGCGAATGGAGGATGTGCGAGAAGCCGAAGATGACGCTCGCAACGCCGAGCCCCACCCAGGGATTCTTGAAAGTCCGCGCGAGCGAATTCTGAATGATGCCGCGGAACAGAAACTCCTCTGGCCACGCCGTGAAAAATAAAATTCCGATGGGGGCGCCCACGAGGCGCGCGGCCGTAAAACTCGGGCCGAATGTGAGGAACCCGATTTTGATTCCCAGCGGAATGGCGATCGCGGCGAACGCGACGAAATTGAATCCGAAGTGAAACGCGAAGCCGCGCCCCCAATCGACCGCGTAGCCGATTCCGTCCATCCGCCGCACGACCACGTAGGCCGCTACCGCGGTGCTCAGCGCCATCAAGATGGCCAGCGTGTGCATGAGCGGATACGGATAAGGAAAAATGCGGTAGAGCAGGCGGTACGGTGGCGGCAACCATACGGCCAGCCAGATGAAAATTGCCATCGCGTAATCCGCCCAAGTTCCCGGAGGTTTTCCCGCGCTGCTCGCGAGGACCAGGGCGGGCAGCACCGCATAAGCCGCACCGGCGAGCAGCCAGCGCCAATCGCCCGTGACGCCGATGGAGTAGATCAGCGCCACGAAGAGCGGAACGAGCGCCGCGAGAACTGCCCCGCGCTCGCCTAACCGGCTGCGCACCTGCGCGAGCACGCGCGGCGCGGCGAGAAAAAGCTCGAACGCAAATAAAACAGCCGCGACTCCCAGGGCAATCGCAAAGCGTCTTCCGCCAAGCCCGATCCATGTGCCGAAAATGGCCGCGCTCGTGACGATCGCGCCCCAGAGGGCGATCGCCGCCGGCAGCCCCAATTGCCAGGTTCTCGAGTTCGCGTTCACGGCTATCGATCCTACCTGTGATTTTACTGGAGCGCGCACTGCTTTCGATAAGAGCTTGATTTGCCGCTGCGGCTCGGCGATTCTGATGCGGCGCAAGCCCAATGGTGGAAAGCGGAAAACAGCGTCTCGCGTATATCGATTGGATGCGCGGCCTCGCGTGTCTGCTGATGTTTCAGACGCACTGCTACGACTCGTGGCTGGGCGGCGCGGCGCGCGAGACGCCGTTCCTGAAAATGTCGCAGCTCGGCGGGACGTTGCCGGCGCCGCTTTTCCTTTTTCTTGCGGGAGTTTCCTTTGCGCTCGTCACCGACAAAATGCGGCGCAAGGGAGCCGCGCGGAATCAAATCGCGCTCACCACGATCCGCCGCGGCGCGGAAATCTTCGGCCTCGGCCTGCTTTTCCGCGTGCAGGAGTTTGTTCTCGGCCAGCCCTGGGCGCCATGGACGGACCTATTGCGCGTCGACATTCTGAACACGATCGGGCTTTCGATCATTTTCATGGGGATGGCCTGCTGGTTCGCGAGCACGCGCGCGGGAAACACTTTGCTTGCCGCGGCGCTCGCGCTCGCCATCGCCATGGCCACGCCGCCGCTCTGGACTACGTGGAGGCCGCGCTGGCTGCCGTGGTATCTCGAGTCGTACATCAACGGCGTGCACATCTACGACGCGCCCCGGCCGTGGCTCTTTCCCATTTTCCCCTGGACCGCGTTTGCATTCGCAGGTCTCGCGGCTGGCTTTCTGCTGTTCAGCGATTGGGCGGGAAAAAATGCGGCGAAAGCGACCGCGGCCTTCGGCTTGAGCGGCGTGGGCTTGCTCCTGCTCTCTTCGTGGTTCGACAAAAACCCCGTATACCTCTACGCCGTGTACGACTACTGGCACAGCAACCCCGACTTTTTTCTCGCGCGAGTGGGAATTCTCCTGCTGATTTTATTCGGCAGCTACGTGTATTGCCGCTGGGGACTCGGGCAGGTCGGATTCAGCCCGCTGATTCAAATCGGCCAAACTTCTCTGCTCGTTTACTGGGTGCATATCGAATTTGTGTACGGCCGCTTTTCCATTCTCGCAAAGCGGGCGCAGACGATTCCGATGGCGACACTGGGGCTCGCGATCATCTTCACCGCCATGGTGCTTCTCTCCCTTGCGCGCACTCGGTGGAAAGGGAAGGGCGCGGAAATTCTCGCGTGGGTCCGGCGCGCGCCGCGTCCGGTGGCGGAAGGCTAACGCTGATTCGGCTGCGGAGCGAGCGGGCAGGGCGTGCTGGTCGCTTCGCCGGATTTCGGCGCGATTTTGAAAACGTATTCTCCCGGGCGCGCCAGGCCCATATCTTCGCGCGCAATTCGCTCGACCGCCGCGGGATCGGACTTGAGCCCGTCGACGCAGCTCTGCAACCGGCGGTTCTCCTGGTCGAGCCGTTCAATTTCCTGGCGAATTTGGGCAGCCTGCTGCTGAGTGCGGCGCATGGCGAGCACGCCGTGCGTGCCGAAAATATCTTGCAGCAGAAGCAGCGCGAGCCCGGCCACGAGAAACCAACTCGTGTAGCGGCGCAGGAAATCTCGCAGCTCCTGCACGAAGCTTGTCCGCGCGGCCTTTTTCATGCGCTGATCCACGCGCGCGCCTCCTCGGCAAGCTGTTTGGCCGCGGCGACCGATCCCGCCTCGGTGTAAATCCGCACGACCGGCTCGGTGCCCGATGGACGCATGAGCAGCCAGGACGCGTCGCCAAAAATCAGCTTCAGCCCGTCGGTCCGATTGGTCTGCGCCACGGGGCGGCCCGCGAACTGTTTGAAATCCTGCTGCAATTTTTCAGGCAGCCGGGCTTGCACATCCGCGGGCAGATGCAGATTCTCGCGAATGGGCCAGCACTCGCAGCCGACGCGGCGGAAGAGGTCGCGCAATTGCTCGCCGAGCGAAGCCTGCCGCGCCGCGATCATCTCGGCCACAAGCAGGCACGCCAGAATTCCGTCCTTCTCCGGCAAGTGGCCTCGAATCGTCAGGCCGGCGCTTTCTTCGCCGCCGATCACGATCTTGTCTTCGCGCAAAAGTGGACCAACGTATTTGAACCCGACCGGGGTCTCATACACCTGCACGCCGTGGCGCCGTGCGACGGCATCGACGAGATGGGAAGTTGCAACGCTGCGCGAGGCGCCCAACTTCACTCCACGCGTCTCGAGCAGATAGTCAAACAGCAAAGCAAGAATGTGGTTGGGCGAGACGAAGGAGCCGGCGCGATCGACGATGCCGTAGCGGTCGGCGTCTCCATCGGTCGCCAGGCCGGCCAGTGCATTTCTTTCGCGTACTGCATCCCGCAAAGGCGCGAGATTTTCCTCGGAAGGATCGGGCCCCGTCCCTTCAAACAGCACGTCGCGATTGCCGCGGATCGCCGCCACGCGCACTCCGTGCTTGATGAAAATGCGGTCGAGCCAGCCGGCGCCGCATCCGTGCACCGCATCGCAGATGAAATTTCCCTTGATCTTTCCGATCACGTCGAAGCGGACCATCTTTTCCAGTTGCGCAAAATAGGGGGCGCGCGGGTCGAGGCGCTCGAACTCGTCTTCCGCTTCTTCCAGCGGCGCGGGCTCGTCGCGCAGAGCGGCGGCGCGCTTTTCGATGTCGCGGGTCACTTCGGGAAGGGCCGGCCCGCCTTCGGGTCCGGAGAATTTCAAGCCGTTGTAGTCGGCAGGATTGTGGCTGGCGGTGATATTCACGCCCCCATCGAATTTCCCGTGAAGAATGGCGTGCGCGATGGCCGGTGTGGGAACTGGCTCGCCGCAGAAAAGAACGCGGCAGCCGTGTGCGGCGAGCACGCCTGCCGCGGCGCGCGCAAATTCTTCGGAAAAAAACCGCGTGTCGTAGCCAACCACCAGCACCGGCTTCCTCTTTTGCGCGCAGACGTGGCCGGCAACGGCGGCAGCCGCGCGGCGCACTCCGGAAAAATTGAAATCGTCGGCGATGATTCCACGCCAGCCGGAAGTGCCGAAATGGATCGCTTGGCTCGTCACGGGCGGCTATTGTATCTTGGCGCGCGCTGCGGGCGCACAACGGTTTCGATGCAGGAAGAGACGCAAGAGTAAAGGCAGCATGACGGACAAGATCGTGGTGCTGGTCACGTGCGGATCGGCGAAGGAAGCGCGCCGGATTGCGCGCGCGCTTGTGGAGGAGCGGCTGGCGGCCTGCGGGAATATTTTGGAAGCTCCCGTGCGATCGATTTATCGCTGGAAGGGGAAAGTAGAGGCGGCCGGGGAATTTTTGCTGGTGATCAAGTCATCGCGGAAGAGATTTGCGGCGCTGGAGCGGGAGGTGAAGCGCCTGCACAGCTATGATGTCCCGGACATTATCGCACTCCCGATTGTGATGGGATCTTCCGATTATCTTCGGTGGGTTGCGGAATGTGTCAGCTCAGGTAGAACGTCGGGATCTTGATTTCGCATTGTGAAATTGGGCAGCATTCGAAGCAGTGTCGCCCCTACGGGGCTTGCGCGTTCGGGCGTGAGGAACCCAGCGCTCCCGCGCTGGGCTAGCTTCTGCCGCGCCTCCGGCGCTCCTTTTTGTGGCACGGCCGCTCTTGCTTGCTCTGAGGCCCGAAGGGGCTGTGTTCTTACGAGCTAAAGTCCTTAACGGATGCAACCAGTTCCGGACCTCAGGGGAAGAGGACAGGCCGGGAGGCCTGTCCTACTTAGCGTCCGCGCGCTTGGCGCTGATACATCCTCTTGCGTCCTCATTCTGTGTAGGGTCACCAAACGCCCTAGGCGTGGAAGAATTTAGCCCAGCGCGGCAGCGCTGGGAAAACTCGCCGCAATCCCATCGAGCGCCCTAGGTGCGACACTCTGCGCGTGCGCACGGCGATGCCGAAATGCGCGTGATTTAGCGCTAGGTGCGTGGGGCGAGCATGCCCGCCGGAGCCACCCGTTCGATTTGCTTGCGGAGAGTTTGCCAATAGCGCACGGGCAGGAGGCGCTGAAGGCGATCGATCCGGATGGCGTCGTCGCCGATGATGATGCGAGGTTCGTTGCGCCGCACGCCACGAACGATGCGGTCGGCGGCCTGCTCCGGCGTCGTGACGGCGACGCGATCGAAATAGGCAAGCGTCATCTCGAGGATCGAAGTAGGGACTCTCTCGCCGAGGCGCGCACGGGCGACCACATTTGTGCGGATGCCTCCCGGATGCACGCACGATACGCCCACCTGCGTTCCCGCGAGTTCGTGCAAAAGGACTTCCGAAAATCCGCGAACAGCAAATTTGCTGGCGCAGTAGGCCGATTGGCCCGCCGGGGCGACGATGCCGAAGATGCTCGAAATATTCACGATGTGCGCGCGCGGCTGGCGCTTCAAGATCGGAAGAAAATTTTTGACGCCGTAAACCACGCCCCAGAAATTGATTCCCATCAGCCATTCAATGTCGGCCACGCTGACTTCATCGAAATTTCCGATCAGCGCGACTCCGGCGTTATTGATGAGCAGAGTGACGCGGCCATGGCGCTGCACCACCTCGGATGCGAACTCTTCCATCCGCCGGGAATTTGAGACGTCCACGACGTGGGTGGACACGGCGATTTTGTTTTTTTCGCTGACAACCTGCTCTGCGGTGCCTTGAAGGCCGTTGACGTCGACATCCGCCAGCGCGAGCGACATTTTTTCTAGCGCCAGCCGGCGCGCCAGGGCGCGCCCGATGCCCGAGCCTGCGCCGGTAATTACCGCGACTCCTCCCTCGAGTTTCCAGCTCACGAATCCTCCGTGGTCACAACTGTTTGCTTGCGAGGCGCCATGATAATGCGCATCGCCTCAAATTTCATCCGCGGACGTAAGCGAGACGGCCAGCGCCTAACCTGACACCCAGAAGACAGGCCGGGAGGCCTGTCCTACGAAATCGTGACGTGCCCCTAGACTTTCGCGAGAGCTTGATCCAGGTCCGCGGTCAAATCCTCCACGTCTTCGATGCCGACGGAGATTCGGATCATGCCCTCGGTGATCCCGATTTCGCGCTGGAGCTCGGGCGGAATCGAAGCGTGGGTCATGAGAGCGGGATGCGAGATCAGAGTTTCCACGCCGCCGAGGCTTTCCGCCAGCGAGCAGATGCGGACATTCTTGAGCAGGCGCTTGGCGGCATCGAGCGAGCCGACATCGAACGAAATCATCGCGCCGAATCCCCGCTGCTGGCGCTTCGCGAGTTCGTGCTGCGGATGGGAGACCAGCCCGGGATAGATCACGCGCTTCACTTTCTTGTGCGACTCGAGAAACTTGGCTACCGCGGCGCCATTAGAATTGTGCCGCTCCATGCGGACCGCGAGCGTTTTCACGCCGCGGGAAACCAGGAAGCAGTCCATGGGGGAAAGCCCGGCGCCGGCCGAGCGCTGGATGAAGTAGATTTTCTCGGCGTCCTCCGGGCGAGTGAGAATCGCGGCGCCGCCGGTGCAGTCGCTGTGGCCGTTGAGGTATTTCGTCATCGAGTGGACCACAATGTGAGCGCCCAGCGCGATGGGCTGCTGAAGATACGGACTCAGAAAGGTGTTGTCCACCACGAGCGTCAGGTCGCGTTCGCGCGCGAGCTTTGCCGTCGCCGCGATGTCGGTCACCGTCATCGTCGGGTTCGTGGGCGTCTCCACGTAAATCATCTTCGTGCTCGCCTTCAACGCCGCCTCCACGATGTCGAGACGCGAAGTGTCAAGGAAACTGAACTCCAGGCCGAAATCAACGAGCAGCTTGGTGGTGAGGCGGAACACTCCGCCGTAAACCGCCTGGGAAATGATGACGTGGTCGCCGGGGCGGAGCAGCCGGAACACGGAGTCGATCGCAGCCATTCCGGAGGTGAACACGTAGGCAAATTTGCCGCCTTCGAGTTTCGCGATCGTGCGCTCGAGCGCTTTGCGATTGGGGTGGTTGGTGCGCGCGTAGTCGTAGCCCTTGTCTTTGCCCACTTCCTCGGCCACATAGGTCGAAGTCTGGTAGATGGGCGCAACGATGGAGCCGGTAAGCGGGTCCGGCTCTTGTCCCACGTGAATCGCATCGGTCGAAAACCCCATCGCTTGCCTCCTGGCTTCCGAGCGCAAAACCGCTCCGGACTGTGGCTAGCCCATGTGATGATCCGGGTGCAGCCGGCGATTGCGGGAATGCAGGCGCTCGCGCGGCTGCGGAAAAAAGCGGCGCGTAAGAACCGCGGACGAAAGTAGCGCACCGATGCCCGGCAGTCAAATTCATCGGCGCGGACGGATTTCCCGCCAGTAAGCAAGCGGGTCGCTGCGCCTCGCGGCGCTTGAGACATCGCGCCGAATGGAGTAAAAGAATCACATCATGCCTTTGCATTCCCCGCTTCGGCGCGCCCGCCTAGCTTGCAAGCTCTTGCCATTGCTGGCTCTGGCGTTGGCGATGGCGGCGGGCGCCGCAGCTCAATCCGACTCCAAGGACAAATCGAACGCGCCGCAGCAACCGGCTGCGCAGGAAAAACAGCCGGACAATAATTCGAAGCCGCCTGACCCCGGCACGGCGCGGCTGCGCATCGAAGTGACCGGCAACGACAAGCCGATCGGCAATGCCAGCGTGTACGTGAAGTTTTATGAGACCGGCGGCCTGTTTCACAAAGAAAAGCTCGCGGAAATGAATTTCAAGACGAACGAAGACGGCTCGGTGAAAGCTCCGGATGTTCCGCGAGGCAAAGTGCTGATTCAAGTGATTGCCAAGGGCTGGCACACTTACGGCAAGTGGTACGACGTGGAAGAAGCGGAGCCAACGATTCAGATCAAGCTCGTCCCGCCATCGACGCACTGGTACTAGCTGACCGCGCGGAATCAAAGAATCTCCCTGCGAAACCGGAACTGCACTGAGATTGTGCAAACTGGTTTAACCCATTGGATTTTCGCGGGATTTCCATGCGCGAGCCGCCTTTTCCACAAAGTTTTCAACACAACTGTTGAAAACTTTTACAGAGCATTCACAATTCCGGCACGGGGATTCTGAAATTTGGCGAGCGGATTGCCTGCGCAAGTTTCTAATGCGCAGAATGTTTTTCTCAAACCGCCGATCGGTTTGTGCCGAGGCATCGCCCTAAGTTTCCGGGAAATCCTGACTTAGCGACTGTGCGTGCTATGATTTGTCCCTGCTCGAGGATATTCCACACGAAAAATGAAACGGCTGATCGTCAACGCGGACGATTTTGGTCTGACGCGCGGGGTGAATCGGGGAATCGTGGAGGCTCACCGCGAGGGAATCGTCACGAGCGCGACGATTATGGCCAATGGGGAAGCGTTCGAGGATGCGGCCGAGCTGGCGCGAGCCAATCCGTCGTTGGGCGTGGGCGTCCACATCGTCCTCCTGGGCGGCCGGGCGCTGGCTGCTCGGGAAAAGTTGGGCGGGTTAGTGGACAAAAACGGCAATTTACCGGCCTCTTTCAGGGGGATTGGCATAACCTTTCTTGATGCTTTTACCCGCAGTTCGCACCTGGAAGCGGAGATGCGCGCGCAGATCGAACGTGTTCTGAATGCAGGGATTACGCCCACGCATCTGGATACGCACAAGCATTTGCATGGCAACCTCTGGATTTTGGAATCGCTGGTGCGCGTGGCGGAGGAGTATCGCATCTTCAAGATTCGTATGCCCTTTGAGAATCTTCGCGGCGCATTTCGATTTGGCGGCGCAAGCGGATTGCAAGCGGCGGCACGCCGCGGATTCGTGTTGGCGTCGCGCATGGCCTATCCCGCCTTTCTCCACGTGGCGCGAAGAAAAAAAATGCGGATGCCCGACCATTTTTTCGGCTTCGTGGCCACGGGGCAAATGAATCGCGACGGAATCGTGAAGATAATTCAAGACTTGCCTGGGGGAACCAGCGAGCTCGTCACTCATCCGGGGATTTGCGATGACGAACTGAAGCGCCAGCCGACGCGCCTGCGGGAGCAGCGCACCGAAGAGCTGGCGGCGCTGACGGATCCGTTTGTGATACGCGAAATCGCCGCGAGACAGGTACAATTGATCAGCTATCGCGAGTTAAACTAAGGACATGCGGGAAGGCCAGAGCACGCGACCCCGATTCTCCGTCGTCGTTCCATTCCACGACGAGCAGGAAAGCGTCCGCGAACTTCACCGGCGCCTGAGCGACGTCATGACCGGGCATTACGAGCCGGTGGAATTCGTTTACGTGGATGACCAGAGCTCGGACGCAACCCCTCAACTTCTCAAGGAGATTGCGGAGCTGGACCCGCGCGTTTCTGTCCTCCGCCTCAAAAGAAATTACGGCCAGACGACGGCGCTTGCCGCCGGATTTGATTTTGCATCGGGCGAGATTGTGATCTCGATGGATGGCGACTTACAGCACGACCCGAGCGATATCCCCGTTCTGCTTCAAGCATTTGAA
>Ga0187781_10001784_pt1 | contig 16390 bp, 11 predicted proteins | sample 0715_SJ02_MP02_2_FD_132447 | JGI IMG/M metagenome (GOLD analysis project Ga0187781, IMG submission 132447) | Tropical peat soil microbial communities from peatlands in Department of Meta, Colombia - 0715_SJ02_MP02_20_MG | ecosystem: Environmental > Terrestrial > Soil > Wetlands > Peat | place...
CGTAGAAGTGGAACTCGTCCATCACCACCTGGCCCACGTCGGCCGCGGCGCCGTCGCGCAGCGCGATGCTGGCCAGCACCTCGGCGGTGCAGCAGATGATCGGCGCCTCCGGGTTGACGCTGGCGTCCCCGGTCATCATGCCGACTTCGGCCGGGCCGAACGCCGAGCACAAGTCGAAGAACTTCTCCGACACCAGCGCCTTGATCGGCGCGGAGTAGAACGTCCGCCGGCCGTCGGCCATCGCGGCGAAGTGGGCCCCCATTGCGACCAGCGATTTCCCCGACCCGGTAGGAGTGGACAAGATGACGTTCGCACCCGACACGATCTCGATGAGCGCGTCCTCCTGATGCGGGTACAGGGCCAGCCCGCGCCGCTTCGACCACCCGGCGAACGCGTCGAAGACCGCGTCCGGCTCGGGCGTCTCTGGCAGCAGGTCGGTAAGGGTCACAGGTCACCCAACAAAGAATTCAAAGCCTTTTATCCCGAACGGTCCGTGGTTCCCGCTGCCGGTAACCGTACGCCTAGGCAGGTGGACTATGGTGCATCCCGTGCGGACTGTATTCATCACCGGCGCGAGCTCCGGCTTCGGCGCCGCGACCGCCAGAAGGTTCGCGCGCCGCGGCGACCGGGTCATCGCCGCGGCGCGGCGGACCGAACGGCTCCAGTCCCTGGCCGCCGAACTCGGCCCCGACGTCCTGCTCCCGCTCACCCTCGACGTCCGGGACCGCGCCAGCGTCGGCCGCCTCACCAGCGAGCTGCCGGCCGACTTCGCGGAGGTCGACATCCTGGTCAACAACGCGGGCCTGGCCCTGGGGCTGGAACCGGCCCAAGAGGCCGACCTCGACCAGTGGGAGCAGATGATCGAGACGAACTGCGCGGGCCTGGTCTACGTGACCCGCGCGCTCCTGCCGCAGATGGTGGCGCGCGGCCGCGGCCACGTGGTCAACCTCGGCTCGATCGCTGGCACCTACCCCTATCCGGGCGGCAACGTCTACGGCGCCACGAAGGCGTTCGTGCACCAGTTCAGCCTCAACCTGCGCTCCGATCTGCACGGCACCGGGGTCAGGGTCACCTGCATCGAACCCGGGCTGTGCGGCGGAACCGAGTTCTCCGACGTGCGCTTTGGCGGCGACAGCGAGCGGGCCGCCGCCGTCTATGCCGGAACGCAGCCGCTGACCGCCGAGGACATCGCCGCCGCGATCGAGTGGGCGACGAGCCAGCCCGCGCACGTGAACATCAACACCATCGAGCTGATGCCGGTCAGCCAGAGCTTCGCCCCGTTCCAGGTCCACCGCGAGGCCGCTCCGGCGCAGCGGCACTAACCCCGTGCAGTATCGTTTAACATATCCCCCGGTGCGCCGGTGGCGTACCGGGGGGCCAGGACCTGCGCCAGTAGGATTGCACCCGTGGCCCCACGGATGTTCGCGGAAGGAAACGCGCCTCCCGAGTCGCTCGATCGCGGCGCGCTCATCGGGACGAGGCTGCGCCAGCGCCGGATTGAGCTCGGCATGACCGCCCGGGAGCTGGCCCGCCGGGTGGACTGCTCGCCCAGCCTGATCTCCCAGGTGGAGCGGGGGAGGGCGGTTCCGTCGGTGAGCACGCTGTGGGCTCTGGTCACCGCGCTGCGGATCTCGATGGACCGGCTCTTCGACCCGGCCCAGGACGGCACGGCCGCCGAGGGGGATAACGCCGCAACCGCGGCAGGCGGCGCCGACGACGCCGCCACAGGCCCCGTGCTGCGGCGATACGCCCGGCCGCGGATCACCTTGGAACGCGGCGTCGTGTGGGAACGGCTCACCGCGGCGGCCGAGAAGGACCTGGAGTTCCTCGAGGTGTGCTATCCCGTCGGGCAGAGCGTGCCCCAGGCCGAGCACGCCATCCAGCACACCGGGCAGGAGTACGCGGTCATCGTCGAGGGCGCGCTGTCCACCCAGATCGGCTTCGAGCAATACGTCCTGGAAGAGGGCGACTCGCTCACGTTCGACTCCGCGATCCCGCACCGGTTCTGGAACGCGGGGACCGTCCCGGCCCGGGCCATCTGGGTCATCCTCAACCGGTCTCGCTAAGGCGCGCGATCCGCGGGCGGCCATGATCGCCGCGCCCGAAGAATTAGCGTTACTTACCTGTGTCCCGATGGTTGTGTAGTGATCTTGACCACAATGTTTAGTATTACTAAACTCGTGCCTCACCTGGACTTACGCCCCAGGCCCGCGCGAGGGCGGACGGACAGGTCGATGGCACAGGGAGGTGCGGCATGCACCACGTCGGGCACGTCGACTGGGACTTCTCGGAGCCACCCGCCGGATACGCGGGATCCGCGGAAGGCTACTCGAGCGCCTGCCTCATCGGCAGCCATACCGGCGCGGTGCATACCGATCTTTCCATCAGCAAGCTCGAGCCAGGCGGCTGGACCGGCTTGCATCTGCACTCCTTCGAGTCCGCCGTCTATGTCCTGGCCGGTACCCCGGTGCTCAACATCGACGGCCACCCGAACCAGCTGCGCGCCGGCGACTACGCACTGCTGCCCATCGGGATGCCGCACGGCTGGGCGAACCCCGCCGACGGAGGCGGGCAGGCCCGGTTGCTCGTCCACAGCACGCCCCAGCGCCGGCCGGCCGGCCAGCGCCCGGCCGACACGTTCTTCCTGGCCGCCGACGCGGCCCAGCCGACCCGGCCCGTCACGGTGAACGGCCCGGTCAGCCGCTATCTCGGTCACTACGCGGGCACGCCGCCGCAGCAGGAGGCGCTGCGCGTGGATGACCGGGTGCGGGACCGGGCACCGGCCGGCATGGACACCGCCCTGCTCGCCTACAGCGGGATCTCGGTCAAGATGATGGTCGACCGCGGCCTGGGGGCCGAACTGCTCGTGATGTTCATGGTCGACTACGAGCCGGGCGGCGCGGCGCAGGCCCACGATCACCCCTTCGAGGAGGCGTACTTCTTCCTGGAAGGGGAGATAGAAGCCGAGCTCGACGGCATCGCCTACAAGCTCGGGGCCGGAGACGTCCTCTTCGCCGGGGTCGGCTCGACCCACGGCTTCTACAACACGGGCCGGGGGCGGGTGCGGTGGATCGAGACCCAGGCGCCGCAGCCACCTGGCCGTCATTCCTATCGCTGGACCGGGCCGTGGCGGCACCTGGAGTCGCAGACGTCCGGCAACACGGGTCGGCCCTGGCTCCGCATCTGACCCGTCCCCCAAGGCCCCGGAGGATCCCCAAGGGACCTTCGACCGCACACCATCGGACGGCTCGCGCGCGCGGCCGTCACGGATCAGTCCTACTCATCCCCTGACAGCGGCTCACCGGAACACCCGGCGAGCAGGGACAAGGAGTCCGGCCGTGCCATCCATCCCCGTACCGCCGCGGCCCTGGCGCCGTGGTGCAGCCCTGGCGGCCGCGGCGCTCATGCTCGCGGCCTGCAGCTCGAGCTCAAGTTCAAGCTCATCGACCAGCAGCTCGCAATCCGCGAGCGCCTCGACGTCCAACAGCAAGCACCTGACCATCGCCTATCTCTCGTTCGCCGTGGAGAACAGCTACGACGCCCCGATGCTCGCCGCGGCGGAGGCCGTAGCCAGCGACAACAACGCGACGCTCAAGGTCTTCGACGCGAATAACAGCCCGCAGACGCAGTACTCCCAGCTCCAGGACGTCATCAACTCGGGTCAGTACAACGGCATCATCCTGCAGCCGATCTTCGGCACCGGCCTGATCTCCCTCGTCCAGCAGGCGATCGCCAAGGGCATCAAGGTCGTGAACATGGACCAGGTCCTCGGCCCGAACTACTCGACCGATGCGCCCCAGGTCGCTGGCCTGGCGGCCAACGTGATGTTCGTGCCGACCGAGATCGGCACCAAGCTCGGCAACATGGTGGTCCAGGCCTGCCAGTCGAAGAACCTCAACCCGTGCAACGTCGGCTACCTGTACGACATCAAGGCCTCCGCGCTGGACGTGGCGATCTCCGGCGCGTTCAACAAGGCGATCGCGGCCGACCCCGCGGTCAAGGTCGTCGCGCAGGGCCAGAGCTTTTTCAGCCCCACCGAAGGACTCGCCGCCGTGCAGAACATGCTGGCGGCCAACGCGAACCTGAACCTGATCGTGGGATCTGACCAGGGTATCGAGGGCGGCGTGCAGGCGGTGGCGGCCAAGCACCTGACCGGCAAGGTGATCCTGGTCGGCTACGGCGCGAGCGCCGCGGCCCTGCAGGGTGTGGCCTCCGGCGCCTGGTACGGCGACGTGGCCCAGGCGCCGGCCAGCGAGGGACGCCTCGCGGTGCTGGCGATGATCAAGGCCCTGCGCACCGGGCAGGACAGCGGCGGCATCGACCCGGTGGCCGAACTGCCCGACAACGGCATCGTGACCAAGGCCAACGTGTCGCAGTTCACCGCCGAGTGGCCGGGCTGATCGTGCCCCAACCCGCGGCGAAGGACACGCACGTCGAGCTGGTGGACATCTCCAGGTCCTTCGGCGGCGTGCGTGCCCTGGATGAGGTCAGCCTGACGATCGGCCGGGGCTCGATCCACGCGCTCGTCGGCGAGAACGGCGCGGGAAAGTCGACGCTCGGCAAGATCCTGGCCGGCGTCATCGCCCCGGACCGAGGTCAGCTGCTGATCGACGGTGAGCCGGTCACGTTCCATTCCCCGCGGGAGGCCATCGTCCGCGGGATCGTCCTGATCGCGCAGGAGCTGTCGATCGCGCCCGCGCTGTCGGTCGCGGAGAACGTCTTCCTCGGCACCGAGCCGCGCCGGGCCGGTTTCGTCGCCCGGCGTGCCCTCCGCCGCCGGTACGACGAGCTCGCCGCCGCGGCGGGCTTCGAGCTCAGCGGCGACCTGCCGGGACGCGGCCTGCGGACGGCCGATCAGCAGAAGGTGGAGATCCTGCGCGCGCTGTGCCGGAACGCCCGGCTGATCGTGATGGACGAGCCGACGGCCGCCCTCAGCCGGCCCGACGCCGACCGCCTGCACCAGGTCATCCGCCGGCTCGCGGCCGGCGGCACCACCGTCGTCCTGGTCTCGCACTTCCTGCGCGAGGTGGCCGAGCTCGCCGATCAGGTGACGATCCTGCGCGACGGCCGCCTGGTCCGCACCGCTCCCGCCGCGGACGAGACCGAGGAGACCATGCTCAACTCGATGCTGGGCCGGTCCCTGGGCACGACGTTCCCGGCCCGGCGGCCGGTCCGGCCGGACGCGCCGGTGGTGCTGGAAGCGCGCGGCCTGAGCGCGCCGGGAGTGCACGGCGTATCGCTTGACGTCCGGGCCGGGGAGATCGTGGGGCTGGCGGGCCTGGTGGGCTCGGGCCGCTCCGAGCTCGCCCGCGCGCTGTGCCGGGCGCAGCGGGTCACCGCGGGGACGGTGACCACGGCGAGCGGGCCGCTGGCGGGCCGCCCGCCTGGCGGGCGTCGGCTCGCCGCCGTGCTGCCCGGCCCGGGCCCGTGGGCGGCGCTGCGCGCCGGGGTGGCCATGATCCCCGAGTCGCGCAAGGAGCAGGGCCTCATGCTCGGGCGCCCGATCGCGGAGAACGTGAGCCTGGCCAGCCTGGCCCGGCTCAGTGACCTCGGCCTGGTCCGGCGCCGGGCCGAGCGGCAGGCCGTGACGCGCGCGCTCGGCCAGGTCGGCGTGCGGGTGCCCGCGCAGCGCCCCGGCGGGGGGGCCTGGGCCCGCCGCCACGGGCGGCCAGGCCAGCAGGGTCGTCCCCTCGGGCTGGCGGCGCCGGTCAGCACGTTGTCCGGGGGCAATCAGCAGAAGGCCTTGTTCGCCCGGATCCTGCTGCGAGGCCCGCGGGTCCTGGTCGCCGACGAGCCGACCCGGGGGGTGGACGTCGGCGCCAAGCGTGCCATCTACGAGCTGCTCACCTCGCTTGCCGCCGAGGGCCTCGGTGTGCTGCTCATATCCTCCGACGCCGAGGAGATCCTCGGGCTCGCGCACCGCGTGCTGGTGATGCGGGCCGGCCGGATCGCCGCCGAGTTCCGCGGCGAGGCCATGACCGAAGCGGCCATTCTCGGGGCGGCCTTCGGCGCTGCGGATGCCGGCCCGGAAAGAGGTGCGTGATGGACCAGCAGGACCTGACGCAGGCCAAGGCAACGGCCGGCCGCCTGCCCGCGCTCCGGCCGCCGGCCGGGGCCGCCACCGGGCTGCGCCGGGCCGGGATCCTCTACCCGTTCCTCATCCTGTTCATCGTGCTGTCCGTGTGGAGCGCGCCGTTCTTCACCAAGGTCAACCTGCTCGACATCCTCGACCAGCAGGCCTCGACGCTCATCATCGCCGCGGCCGGCACACTGGTGCTGGTGGCCGGGGGCATCGACCTGTCGGTCGGCGCCGTCTACGCGCTGGCCGGGGTGACGGCGGCGCACCTGGCCCTGTTCACCTCGCCGGGCGTGGCCATCGTGGCCGGCGTCGCGGTGGGCCTGGGGGTCGGGCTGGTCAACGGGGTGATCGTCACCGCCTTCAGGATCAACGCCCTCATCGCCACGCTGGCCATGTCGTTCGTGGTCAGCGGCCTGGCCAGCCTGGTCACCGGCGGGAACCTGGTGATCGACTACAGCCGCCCCGGCTTCGCCGACCTGGCCCGCACGTCGTTCCTGACCGTGAACACCTCGACCTGGACCATGCTGGCCGTCGTCGTGGCCCTCGCCGTCGTGCTGTCCCGGACCACGGCAGGCCGCTACATGTACGCGAGCGGCAGCAACGCGGAGGCGGCCCGCCTGTCCGGCGTCCGCGTCCAGCTCATCAAGCTGACCACGTTCGTGATCAGCGGCGGCGCGGCGGCCCTCGGCGGGGTCATCGACGCCTCGCGGGTGCTCAGCGCCCAGGCGTCCAACGGCGAGACCACGCTCACCTTCACGGTGCTGGCCGGCATCGTCGTGGGCGGGACCAGCATCCTCGGCGGCGAGGGCGCGATGTGGCGGACGGTGGTCGGTGTCCTGTTCATCGCCCTGATCGGCAACGGGTTCGACCTGCTCGGCCTCAACCCGCTCTACGAGCAGATCGCGCTGGGCGGCATCCTCCTGATCGCCGTCGGCCTCGACGCCTGGTCCCGCCTGCGCCAGGCCTGAATATTCTTACCGAACGGACCGTGGTACCCGCGGCCCGGCATGTGACAGGCGGAGCCCCGGCATGGCCGGGGCTCCGCCTGTCTTTCCGCTCCGCCTCGCCTTCCTTCCGGCCGCCCTACTCCTGGTCTTCCTTCCAGGCGGCCGCCCTACTCCTGGTCCTCCTTCCAGGCGGCCGCCCTACTCCTGGTCCTCCTTCCAGGCGGCCGCCCTACTCCTGGTCCTCCTTCCAGGCGGCCGCGCCGGTGTAGGTGTACGGGTTGGCCAGGGTCTCGTGCGCGGGGACCTCGGGGTTCATGCCCTCGGCCCAGGCCTGCTGGCCGAGTTCGCCGCGCAGGTACGCGACGGTCTCGTCGATCGCCCGCCGGGCCTTGGCCAGGTCCACGCCGACCAGCTTGTGGTCGAACTTGACCACCCGCCCGTTCACCACCACGGTGTGTACGTCGCCGCGCTGGGCCTGGTAGACCACGTGGCCGTACGGGTTCAGGATCGGGAAGCCGACCGGCGAGTCGTCGTTCTTGATCAGCACCAGGTCGGCCTTCTTGCCCTCCTCCACGCTGCCGACGGCCGAATCCAGGCCGATGGCTTTCGCCCCGCCGCGGGTGGCCCAGTCGACGACCTGCTCGGCCCGCAGGTGGTGGTTGGTGACGGCCTTGCCCTCGTTGTGGTTCTCGAAGTGGTCCATGACCCGGTCGGCGGACAGCGTGGCCCGCATGGCCGAGAAGATGTCGGCGCTCCACCAGACGCTGGTGTCCTGGGACAGCGAGACCGGGATGCCGTACTTGCGGAGCTTCCAGGTGGGCGGGTAGCCCTGGCCGGCGCTGCATTCGCTCTCGGTCGAGACCGACACCGAGCCGCCGGTGGCGGCGATCATGTGGTACGAGTCCGGGGACAGGGACGCCGAGTGCACATAGACCGTCTGCGGTGTGCAGAAGCCGTTCTCATACATCTTCCGGACGCCGGCGTCGGTGCAGATGCCGTACACCCCGGCGTGGGTGGTCACCGGCACGCCCATCTCCCGGGCCACCTCGAAGGTGGCCTTCTCCGGGAACGCCGGGTCCTCGCCGGGAATGTCGAAGGCGATCGCGAACCCGAGCATGTCGCCCTTGCCGTCGAACCGCCGGACGTAGAAGTCCCGGAATTCCGGTGTGGTGCTCCACTCCCACGACCCCTGCTGGATGTTGCCGTAGGCCAGGACGAACCGCCCGGGCACCTCCTCCAGGGCGTCGGTGGCGGCCTCGGCGTGGTCGGTCGTCTGCAGCCCGTGCGACCAGTCCACCGTGGTCGTCACCCCGGCGTCGATCGACTCGATGGCCGACAGCAGGTTCCCGGCGTAGACGTCCTGCGGGCGGAACTTCTTGCCCCAGTTCAGGTAGTAGAAGACGAAGTACTGGGTGAGGGTCCAGTCGGCCCCGTAGGCCCGCATGGCCGTCTGCCACATGTGCCGGTGGGTGTCGATCATGCCGGGCATGACGATGCCGCCGGTCGCATCGATCTCCGCGGTGCCGTCGGGCACCGGCAGGTTCGGGCCGACCGCCGCGATCCGCTCCCCGGTGATCAGCACGTCGGCGCCGGCCAGGACCCGGTGCCCGTCGTCCATCGTGAGCACCGTCGCGTTGCGGAAAACCAGCGGCCGTCCCGCTTCCAGGTCCGCTGCCGTCGTCATAGAACCTCCCAGGGCGCTGAATGCTGTTGAGGGCCGCGCTGGCGGACGAGTGTCCGTGAACCGGTCACAAGCGGCCTGATCGGAAGCCTTCCGGCTCCCCGGGTGGCTGTCAATGGTGGGTCACACCAAGATCCAGCAGCCCGAACGCGCTTCGGACACGGGTCCTGGCCGAGCACCTGCCGCTGCTGCTACCAGGGCCACGACCAGCAACACGACCGAGGACTGAGTCACCGACCACCAGAGGGTCGGCGTAACGAACATGACCATGACCGTGGTCATCAACGTCCCCATCCCGTACGTGTCCTCGAGCGGAGCCGGACCGGGCCAGCCTGCGCCTCCGCGAACAGCAGGGACACCGCAGCCCCGCAGAAGAACCCCTGGCACCGCCCGTTCATGGCCCGGGTCCTGCGGCGCAGCCCGCCCAGGTCGGCGGGCGGCAGCACGCTGGCCAGGGCGTCCCTGATCTCACCCCGGGTGACCCGCTCGCAGTGGCACACGATCTCCCCGTAGGCCGGGTCGGCCGCGATCCGCTCCGCGTCCTGGTACGGCCGTCGGCCGGCCTCGCCGATGTACGGCATGCACGGCAAGGGCACAGCCGCACGAGGCCGCAGCCGCAGTCCCGCCTCACCCAGGGCCGCGACCACGTGCTCCGCGATGCCCAGCGACGCGGACAGCCCGGTCGAGCGGATGCCCGCCACGCACGCGTACCTCCGCCGCCCGTCCACGGAGATGACGTAGTCGGAGTGCTCGGTCGCGGCGCGCAGCCCGGCGTAGGTTGCGGTGACCTCCTCTTCGGCCAGCCCGGGCAGGATGCGTCGACCCGCCGCCAGCAGCGAGGTCAGCCCGGAGGCCGTGGTGGCCACATCCGACCGGTCCGAGATGTCCTCCGCGGTCGGCCCAAGCAGCACGTTCCCGTACACGGTGGGCGCGACGAGCACCCCCTTGGTCCGGGCCGTCGGCACCGGCAGCACGATCGACCCCAGCAGCGCCCGGGCCAGCTTGTCGAACACGATCAGCTCGCCCCGCCGCGGCCGGATGGTGAACCCGTCCCCGCCGAACATCCGGTCGATCGTGTCGCTGCCCAGCCCGGCCGCGTTGACCACCCAGCGGCCCCGCACCGGGCCGCGGGTGGTGGCGAGCTCGTGCCCGCCGTCACCGGCCGGGCCGGCCCCGGTCACCGAGGCACCCAGCAGGAGTCGCACGCCCGCGGTGACCGCCTCGGTCGCGAAGGCCAGCGGCACCGTCCAGGGGCAGATGATGCTCTCGTCGGGGACCTCCAGCGCCGCCAGCGCCCCGGGCCCCAGCCGCCGCTCCCGGGCGTACAGTTCCGCGACGGCCACCCGGCGGACCGCGAGGTAACCGTTCCGCCGCGCGTTCTCCTCGATTCCGGGCAGCGACGCCACCTGGTCCGGCGTCCAGGCGACCAGCAGCGCCCCGGTGCGCTCCACCGGGATGCCGGTGGCCGCGGCGTACTCACGCAGCAGGGCGCTGCCGCGGGTGAGGAGCCGGCTCTCCAGGCTCCCGGGCTTGGCGTCGAACCCGGTGTGCAGGATCGCGGTGTTCGCTTTCGTCGTGCCCGTGCCGACGTCGCGCGCCGCGTCGACCAGCACGCAGTCCAGCTCGTACCGGGCCAGGGTTCGCGCGATCGCGGTGCCGACCACGCCCGCGCCGACCACGACGACGTCCGTGCCGTCGGCTGCACCGGTGCGTCGCGTCATCGCCCGGCTAGCGCGAGCGGGAGGGCGGAGCGGAAAGCCGCGATCCGTTCGGCCGCCTCATCCGCGGTGATGGCCGGTTCCACGATCGATTCCGCCTCAGCCGGGCCGACGGCCTCGGCGACGTCTCCCACGGCCCCGGCGCCGAGCCGGGCCAGGGCGGCCACCCCGAGCGCGGTCGCGTCCGAGGACCGGTAGACCAGCACCGGCACCTGCAGCAGGTCGGCCTGAGCCTGGACCAGCAGCCGGGACCGGGTCAGGCCGCCGTCGACCCGCAGCGAGGTCAGCGTTGCCTCGGGGGGACGACTGTGCTGGCCATCCCCGGGGGGACTCCATCCCCCCGGCCCCCCCTGGCAAACCCCCCCGCTCACGGGGGGACTTCCCGTCCCCCCGTACCCCCCTGGCCCCCCGCCCGGGGTCTGTCCCATGTCTGCCATGGCCGCCGACACCAGCTGCACGACCGATGCGGCGATGCCCTCGGCCACGGCCCGGGCCAGGTGCCCGCGCTCGGTACCCAGGTGCAGCCCGGACAGGACCCCCCGGGCGTCCGGCGCCCAGTACGGCGCGCCCATCCCGGCCAGCGCGGGCACGAAGACCACGCCGCCCGCGTCCGGCACGGTCTCGCCCACGGCGTCCAGCTCGGACGGGTCCCGGAGCACCCCGCTCCCGGCCAGCCAGCCCACCGCCGAACCAGCCGTGTAGACCTGGCCGTCCAGGCAGTACGTCGTCTCGCCGGCCAGCCGCCACCCCACCGACGCGGACAACCCCGCGCTCGACCTGGCCGCGATCGAACCGGTCGTGACCAGGAGGAACGCGCCGGTCCCGTACGTGCACTTGGCGTCGCCCGCGACGAGGCACCGCTGTGCGAGCAGCGCGGCCTGCTGGTCGACGGCGATCCCGGTGACCGGCAGCGGGCGCCCGAACGCCGAGGTCTCGCCGGCGAACCCCGCGCAGTCCGCCACGGTCGGCAGCGCGGCCGCGTCCAGGCCGAACGCCGCACAGGCCGCCTCCGACCACGTGACCGCGTCCAGGTCGAGCAGCAGGGTTCGGGACGCGGTGGCGGCATCGGTCACGTACTCGCCGCCGAGCCGGGTCAGCAGCCAGGTGTCGGTGGTGGTGACGACACCGTCCGCGGTGAGGTTCTCCCGCAGCCAGGTCATCTTCGGCGCGGCGAAGTACGGGTCCAGCGGCAGCCCGGTGATGCCCTCGAGTTCGGCCGCCCGGTCCGCGAGCCGCTCGCACACCGCCGCCGACCGCCGGTCCTGCCACACGATGGCCGGCGACAGCGGCGCGCCCGAGGCCCGGTCCCAGGCCAGCACGGTCTCACCCTGGTTGGCCAGCGCGACCGCGTGCGCCGGGGCGCCCGCCGCGGCCAGTGCCTTGGCCCCGGCCGCGATCACGGACCCGAACAGCTCCTCCGGATCGGCCTCGACCCCGTCCGCACCGACGCTGCGGGTGCGGACCGGCACCTCGCCGCGGCCAAGCACCTCGCCGCCCGGCCCCACGAGCAGCGCCTTGGTGGCCGACGTGCCTTGGTCGAGGGCCAGGACGTTCACTCAGGGCTCCACGGGTTCTTGCCCCGGCTCGGTGCGCATCGCCCGCGGCTCGGTGACCAGCTGCACCACGTAGAACACCAGCCCCACGCCGAGCGCGCCGAGCACGTAGTACTGAGCATCACGGAACTCGGCCGGCCCGATCAGGATGCACAGTTCGTAGGCCAGCCAGATCAGCGCCCCGGCGATCACCGGAATTTCGTATTTCCCGAACGGAGCACGATGCGTGCCCCTGTCCGCGGAGCGAAGCTCCGCACCGGGGGGCTCCGGGGGGTCGTCCCCCCGGGTCGGCACGGCCACCTGCGACGGCCTCCTCCGGGAGGTGAACACGTAGAGCAGCACCGTGCCCGTGTACAGCAAGGCCGGCATGATGGTCGACGCGGTGAACAAGGTGGCCAGGGCCCCGGCGTGCGTGCGCAGCACCAGCGTGATGACCCCGCCCAGCACCGCCGCGAGCACGGTGGCCCAGGTGGGGCCGGCGGTGGCCCGCGGCACGTGGCTGAGGATCTGGTGGCCGGGCAGCCGCCGGTCCCGCGTCATCGAGAAGATCAGCCGGCCGTTGGTCACCATGATGATCAGGCCGCAGGCGAAGATCGACACGCACACGAAGACCAGGAAGATCTTCTGTACCACGCCGCCGAGCACGTCGTGCACGATCGACGCGACCGGGGCGGCGCTGGCGTAGGCCGCCTTGTTCGTCGTGTAGGCCAGCGCGATCAAGAACGCGAACCCGACCACGCCGGAGACCAGTACGGCACGGATCATGGCCCGGGGAATGACCCGGTGCGGCTCGTGGGTCTCCTCGGCCAGGTTGCTGGCCGCCTCGAAGCCGACGATCGTGTACGCGCCGAGCAGGGTGGCCAGCATGAACGGCCCGAGCCAGGCGTAATACCCAGCGGCCGGAACCGGGCCGGTGCTGGTCAGGTTCGACCAGTGCCCCAGCCCCCTGATGGCCCCGACGATCAGCAGCAGGACCGTCAGGCCCACGATGCCGATGATCTCGGTGGCCACCGCGGTGTTGTTCACCCGGGTGGTGGCGCGGGTCGAGTAGATGATCAGCGCCGCCTGGAGGGCGAGCACCACCAGCGTCTCGAGCGCGGCGCTGGTCGGGCTGAACGCCTCGCCGATCAGCGGCTGGAAGGCCACCTGGACCAGGCCGTAATCGACCGACACGGTCACGATGGTCAGGAACGCGAACGACATCCAGCCGAACCACCAGCCCACGTGCGTGTTGGCCAGCCGGGACGCCCACTGGTAGGAGTAGCCGGACAGCGGGACCCGGACCGACAGCGCCCCGTAGACCAGGGCCACCAGCGACTGCCCGGCCACCACGATGAGCCAGGTCCAGATGGACCGGGTGCCCCCGGTGGCCAGGGCGAAGGCATACGTGGTGAAAATCCCGGTGGTGATCGAGATGAAGGAGAACGCCACCGCGAACGACTCGAAGTGGCGCAGCGAGCGGACGAACTGCTGGCGGTAACCGAACCGCTCCAGATCCTCGTCGTCGGGGGCCGGGCCGGTGCCGGTCGTGACCTGATCCATGTAAGTCTCCTTGCAGCACGGTGCAGCCCACCTCGGTGAGGGCTTCGGTGACCTCGGGGCTGGCTTGGTCATCGGTAAGGACCGCGGTGACGCGGCTCAGCGGACAGACGCGGTGCACGGCGATGGCGCCGAGCTTGCTCGAATCGGCCAGCACGTACGAGGCGGCCGAGTGCGCGATGATCGTGCGCCGGGTGACCACCTCGGGCGGGTGGTAGTCGGTCAGCCCGGCCCGGGCGTGCACGCCGCCCGAGCCGAGGAAGGCCTTGTCGGCGTAGAACTCGGTGAAGAACGACTCGGCCTGCGCGCCGTAGCAGGCCGCGTCGCCGGGCCGCACTTGTCCGCCGCAGAGCTGTAGCTCGACCTCATCCCGGGCGGCGAGCTCCATCGCGACCGGCACCGAGTTGGTCAGTACCCGGCCGCGGAACGACTCGGGCAGCGCCCGGGCCACCTCCAGCGCGGTCGTTCCGACGTCGATGACGATGGTGTCCTCGGCCGCGATCATCCCCGCCGCGAGCCGGGCGATGGCCAGCTTCTGCTCGCGGTGCAAGGTGCTGCGGGCGGCGAAGGTGCCCTCGGTCGACCGGACCGACAGCGCCCCGCCGTAGACCCGCTCGAGCAGGCCCCGGTCCCGCAGGCCGCGCAGGTCACGCCGGATCGTCTCGGCGGAGACGCCGAACCGCTGGGCGAGGTCCTCTGCGGAGACTACCTGGGTCTGGCGCAGCTCGGCCAGGATGGCCCGGCGGCGCTGAGTCGGCAGCATACGGCTCCTATGTGACCGTTGTTTACCGATCTTGATATCTTTCTGTGTCAGCTGTCAATCAGCCGGTTTAAGCCACGCCTGAAAGGGTTTGCGGCGCCGCAGGCCGCTGGTGATCCTGAGGCTGGAGCTGGCCATGGTCCGGCCGACCATGGCCAGCCCACGCCCGGCCCCGATAGGCCCGTACCGGGGCCGGGCCGTGAGGCGAAGACCTACCCGGCGTGCAGCAGGTCGGCGCCGAGCGGCGTGAGCACGTGCAGCACCGCGCTGCCCTGCCGGCGAGTGGTGATGAGCCCCGCGTCCCGCAGCACCGACGCGTGCTGGCTGGCCGCCGCGAGCGAGATGCCCACCCGGTCGGCGAGTTCGGTGGTCGAGCACCCGTCCGCGATGGTGCGGAGCACCGCGGCCCGGTTCCGGCCCACCAGCGCGGCCAGCGCCGCTCCCCGGGGCTGCGGGTCATCCCACAGATGACGCAGCTCGGCGGGCGGCATCACCAGCCAGGGCACCGCCGTCGGGTCGTTCGGGTTCGAGTGCAGGCAGGGGGCCTGGCCCACGAACACCGAGGGCACCAGCGCGATGCCCCGGCCGTTCAGCGGTATGTCGTGGTCGGTGGGCGCCAGCACCTCGAGCACCGGCGGCCGCCAGCGGACCATATGGCTCTGCAGCGAGGCCAGCAGCCCGTCGGGCCCGCCGGCCGCCAGCATCCGGAGGCGGGCGACATACTCGGCGTGCAGGCAGGCGTGGATCCGGGTCCAGTACGGCTCGACCAGCACCTGGTGGGCGGCCGCCGCCGCCGCGGCGAGCTGGAGCCGGGCCTGGCTGCCCGGCTCGGCGGCCGCCCACGTGGCGGCGGGCAGCTTGCCCGCCCGGTCGGTGTGCTCCATCTCCACCAGGAGGTGCTCGCGGGGCACGGCCAGCAGGGCCTGGATGCCCTGTTCCATCGTCGGCGCGGTCCCGGTGAGCATGGGCAGGTCCACGCCCTTGGATCCGGGCGGGATCAGCGCCGTCAGCGCGGTCATCTGCGGCGTGAGCCGGTCCTTCACCTGGCCGCGCCACTGCCGGTACGGCGCGCGGGCCTGCTGCGTGCGGCGCAGCAGGCACATGGCCTTCACGGTCTCGGCCAGCGGGCCGAGGGTCGGCCTGACCTGGATCCGCTCGAGGTCCTCGGCCGTGAAACGGATCCGCCAGACCATGACATTCAGGGTCGCCCACCACCCGGGAATCGGTCAATGCTCCCGGTCTGCCCGCTACCGGCGCCTCGCAGCCCGGCCCACCCGGGACAGGAGTCCGGCTGAGCGCTCACTCCCGGCTGAGCCAGACCGAGGCGTGCGCGGGCTCGAGCGAGCGCTGGACCGCGCCGAGCAGGTCAGCCTGTACGGCGGCCGGGTCCACCGCGTCCTGCAGGCGCGCCGCGAAGGCCGCGACCGTCATCTCGGCGTTGTACCGGGCCCGGTTGAACCGACGGTCCACCGCGCGCTGCACCCGGCGCCGCACCGGGTTGAACAGCGCCGCCACGACCAGCGTCGAGATGGCCACCGCGACTGAGCCCCGGAATGGCAGCACGTCGGTGCCCAGCGCCACCACGCCGACATAGCACCCCGCCAGCAGCCCGGTCACGATGACGTAGGCGAGCGTCCGCGAGATCACCCGGTCGATCTCGTACAGCCGGTACTTCAGGATGGCCACCCCGATGCTCAACGGGAAGGCGTTCAGCGCCACCAGTGCGACGCTCTCGGCCACCTGGACGACGGCCGACGGATACGGGTCCAGCGTGCTGGCCAGGGTGATGACCGTCCCGCTGAGCATGAACACGATCGCGCCCCAGAGCAGCCACTTCAGCTGGGCGCGCTCCTCTCCCGTGGCGTTCCGGTAGTGCGCCACCTGGCGGGCCAGCATCAGCACCCAGAACACCACCATGAGCGGGAGGATCAGCTCCTGCGCCGTCGCCAGCCAGGCCGCGCTACCCGAGGGACTGTCGATGACGAGCAGGTCGCCGCCGCTGTCCACGGCGATCCGGTGCCCGGCGATGGTGCTCACCGCGACCGTGTAGATGCTCACCGGCCAGCAGACGGCGACCGCGAGGTAGGCCCACATCACCCGGCGCCACCCGGGC
>Ga0187781_10001787_pt1 | contig 16386 bp, 14 predicted proteins | sample 0715_SJ02_MP02_2_FD_132447 | JGI IMG/M metagenome (GOLD analysis project Ga0187781, IMG submission 132447) | Tropical peat soil microbial communities from peatlands in Department of Meta, Colombia - 0715_SJ02_MP02_20_MG | ecosystem: Environmental > Terrestrial > Soil > Wetlands > Peat | place...
ATTTTCCAATTTCCAGTTTCTAGTTTCCGTTTTCCAGTCTCCATGTTCAAAAAGGTCCTCATTGCCAACCGCGGTGAAATCGCCCTGCGCGTGATTTGCGCCTGCAAAGAGCTGGGTATCCGCACGGTCGCCATCTACAGCGAGGCTGATCGCCACTCCCTGCACGTACGCTTCGCCGACGAAGCCATCTGTATCGGCCCTCCCCAACTCGCGCACAGTTACTTGAATATTCCAGCCGTAATCAGCGCCGCCGAAATCGCCAATGTCGATGCCATCCATCCCGGCTATGGGTTGCTAGCCGAAAACGCCAACTTCGCTGAAGTCTGCGAAACCAGCGGCATCAAGTTCATCGGCCCGCGCCCGGAGGTCACGCGACTGATGGGCGAAAAAGAAAAAGCCCGCGAAGCGATGAAGAAGGCAGGCGTGCCGATTCTCCCCGGTTCCGATGGCATCATCGCTTCCGAAGGCGAAGCCCTCGAATGGGCAAAGCAAGTCGGATTCCCGGTGATCGTCAAGGCCTCCGCCGGCGGCGGCGGACGCGGCATGCGCATCGTCCGCAACGAAGAAGAACTTCCTGTCCTGTTCAAAGCCGCGCAATCCGAAGCCGCAGGCGCGTTCGGCAACGGCGATCTCTACATGGAGAAGTACGTCGAGCACCCGCGCCACATCGAGTTCCAGGTGCTGGCCGATGAGCACGGTAACGTAGTCAGCCTCGGCGAGCGCGAATGCTCGATCCAGCGGCGTCATCAGAAACTACTCGAAGAATCTCCGTCACTCCAAGTCACGCCCGAACTGCGCGCCGAAATCGGCGCGATCCTGTGCAAGTCGCTCGCCGACATCGGCTATACCAACGCCGGCACCATCGAGTTCCTCATGGGCAAGGACAAGAGCCTGCACTTCATCGAAATGAACACGCGCATCCAGGTTGAGCACCCGGTAACAGAAATGGTCACTGACGTCGACCTGGTCAAGAGCCAGATCATGATCGCCGCCGGCGCGAAGATGAGCGACGTGCTCATGGGGCCGATCCTGCACCGCGGCCATTCCATCGAATGCCGCATCAACGCCGAGCATCCAGAGAAGTTCACGCCCTCGGCCGGGAAGATTACTGTGTTCAATCCTCCGGGAGGAACGGGCGTGCGCATCGATACCGCCGCCTATGCCGAAGGCGTAATTCCGCCCTACTACGACTCGCTCATCGCCAAACTGGTAGTGCGCGGCAAAGACCGCAGCGAAGCCATCTCCCGCATGTCGCGCGCGCTGGAGATGTTCATCGTAGAAGGAGTGCACACCACGATCCCACTGCACCGCAAAATCCTAGCCGATCCGGATTTCCGCGCCGGGAATTTCGATACCGGATTCATCGAGAGATTTCTGGCGAAGAACGGGAAGTAGAGTTCCCGATCAACCTATCCCAGCCTCCAGGAAAATTCGGGGACAGACGGAATATTCCCCAATTCTTAGACGGGCGGAAATTGGTGAATGTCCCGTCTGTCCCCGAATTTGTCAGAATTTGTCAGGGCTGCGGCTGCATGAAGCAAGTGGTAATGGTGGCGACGTTTGGCTCTCTAAGGACGAATAGTCCACTTTTTCCCGCGCCGCACCTTCCCTCGATGAGGTGAAATTCGTAAATGACAACCGCAGCCTTTTCGGAATTGGGATGAAATCGCCATTTGCGGGCGTTCGCCACGGTGTCTGGTACCAACATTCTATAGCCGGATATCGGCTTTGCCGATACGACGTAGCCGTGATCGTCCAGCTTCACTTCCACCACAACCATACCTTCCCGACCTGCAGCGCGAGCGAGCGCAGGATAGGGCATCTCCTCAAAAGAGGAAACGGAGATTTCCTCATCATTCACCGTCTGGTCTTCTTGAGCAGGCAAGTAAATCGTCGAAATAGCGAGGAAGCCTATAGCGATTAGTGCTCTTGATCGCGAAATCATCTCATTGAATCCCATCTATCAGGGTATGACAGTTCTGAAAATTCGGGGACAGACGGAATATTCCCCAATTCTTAGACGGGCGGAAATTGGTGAATGTCCCGTCTGTCCCCGAATTTGTCCCCGAATTTGTCGTCCCCGAATTTGTCCCATATTTTCCCCGACTTCGGAATGCCGTTGTCATTTTGGAAGCCCGCAATCGTGATGCCAATGGCCCAATTCGTGAGGAAGAATAAAGGCTTGTGCCCTCGACTGTCCTCCGGTCTCATGGATTACGACAAGGAGCAATTTGCTGCTCCTCTTTTCGTAGTTCGGCTACGCCGTTATCGGTGACGTTGCGAAGCGCGTCCTCGAAGGCTAAGGGCAGGAGCTGGCAGAGCGCACGACATCCGCGAAGCGATGCGAGGCAGGAAAGATCAAAGGCAAGGGCATGGTCGATTTCGGACTGAGCCGCATCGGGCGTGACCATAACCTGGAGGCCGATGTATCTGCCGTTTTTCCGAAATCCCCGCAACAACGTCTGAAAGGAACGGATTTCGTAGTTCTTGGTGTCTAGATGTTGTTGCACCGTAGTTTCGGCGCTAAGTTCGACCAGGTCCACGTTTTCCAAGTCACCCAATGCCGCAGCGGCATATTGGTCGCGAGGCAGCAGCAGGCTAGCCGAATAGTGCGCCGCGCAAAGAGTGCCAGCTTTGAAAGACAGCACCGCCGAAAACCCCCATGGCCTGACGCCAACCCACAGAAGGTCGGGGAGGTGACTCCCAAGCCCGCTTATCAGGTTGTTTGAAATACGGACACCATAGGCTGCGTCCGCTGAAGGACAAGCGCTGCCGCTTGGAATTTCTTCAGCATGGTATCCCGAAAGCACTGGCTGTGCGTCTGCGAATGTCGATGATCCCACTCGTAGCCTCCGAAGCGACTCGAGCAGCCTTTCAGCTTTCCACCGTGTTCGCAAGTTAGCACTAAACAGGACTGCCTGAAACAGAAACGCTGCTGTGATCAGACCAGCCACGATCCGTAAGAACCTTGTTTTGACAATATTCAATTGGTGTTGTTCGCCTGTATCGGACTGCACCCGGTTGGACAGCTTGCGCCGTTGCTCGTATTCGCGTTGTTCTGCGTAATTACCCCACCCAGCTTAGCGCTAGTGGTCGCATTTTGATTCCAGGCTCCGTACCACGTTTTTATCGGAAATCCCTGGGAATTGAAGCCGTCCGTTGGCCAGAACACCTGCACCTGTCCACGGTCTGCAAAGAACTGTTGCAGGACCGTGTTCGGTCCCGTGTTGCCCACTGTGAGATCATCTGTATACTCGCCGCCCGTTTCCTGGCAAGTGTTTGTATCTTGCAAAAGGTTGCTACCCCAGCTGCAGATCCCCGATAGAGGATTCGTTGGATTTGACTCGTAAACGGCGATCTTGGTTCCCTGAACCTGGGAATTATTGATCGCTGGAGTCAGGGTTCCATTTTGTAAAGAAAAGACTTGATACGTTACTTGTCTCGTGTTGACACCGGGCCACAGGGGGTTCGGCACCGTCTGGTCACTGCTGGGTGCAAGCACGCAGTTGTTGGCTGTCATCTGACAGAAAGGCGGACGGTGGTGGCCATGCGTATCTCCTGCCGGCAGGGGATATACTGATTGCGCAAGGGTCGTTGGGACGCCGTTCGTGCCATCCGGACTCCAGATTAAGTTGAGGATGCCGCTTGCAATCGAGATCCAATTACCCAAATCGACCGGAACGGCGGCCTGTGGGAGCGACGACGACGGCCTCATTCCAGGAGGCGCTCCAGAGGAACTAAGCTGAAGAATGCCGCCGGCATTGGCGTCGTTAATGGTAACGCCGCCGTCTGACGTCGCCTGGATGATGGATAGTGTATCTCCGGGACTTGCCTGGTAGGTCCAGTTCACACTACCGTTGCTCACGTTGAACGAAGCGACGAGAGGGCCGTTCACTGGGTCAGTTCCGTCCGTCGCGAAAGCAACACCACTTTGTCCAAGGACGAGCGTTGGCGATTGTCCGAACGATACCGTAGTTGGGCTGAATGGCAGGTTATAGGGAGTGCCCACCGCACCACCGCTAAAATCTGCCACCTGGAACGGATATTGTGGCGGCGGTCCACTGGCTGGCGAAATGGTCCATGTCGCTAATAGGCCCCCGTCGCCGTCGGGAATGATTGGCCCGGGAAGCAGAGCCTCGTTCTGCGTGGTGCTGCTAAGCAGGTAGGGGCCAGCGGCAGAATCGTAAAGGTATAGCGTGTCAGAGGTAATCACGTTGTTGCTGGTTGTGCGAACCTCGTACTCCACATACATAGTGCCGTCGATGTTTACCATGGGCGGGCCCACGCAGCAGTCTATGTCCGTGTTGTTTACGGTTGACGGCTGGAACTGGAATGACGAAGTATAGCCACTGGGGTATGCATAGGTTACGGAGGGCAATCCGGCGTTCGTCGGCTCTGCGATGTAGGCCACTCCGTTGCCGTCGATCGCGATTTGGGGAGCGTAACAGATATACCCGTAGCCGCTTACTTCGGCGGATTGAACCTCCCATATAGGCTGCCCGTCTGTGCCGAGATCCGTCACGGTCAGAGGACTGCCTGAGGGGCATGTCGTCACGATCAGACCTCCAAAAGCGTCGGGGACGGCGTTATTGAGCATCGGCGGTGTTGTTGTCTGCCACGGTTGTTCGCCGTCCGCCTGGGTTAATGCGCGAAACTTACCTCGAGTGAAAGTGTAGGAGCCTTGAGAGTGTTTCGTCCGCATTTTTCTTGGTCTCTGGATCGCGGGTGCCCTCACGCATTTCCAACAGGTAGCGAATCGCGGCGTTAACTGTCGCCCAAGCCGGGCCCTGAGGACTTTCGATTCGCCAGGCCGGAGGGGTCGTCTTTACTTCCGCAACTTCCATCGCATCGCCCTTTGACTTGTAAGTTTCCCAGTGGCCTGCAACAAAAGCTAGTGTGAACATCATTTCGGACTTCCCCATGGGCGGAGGTTCTTTACCAGGCCTGTATTGCAGCGTTTCGTCGATCGAGCCTGCATCGTAGTATTCGACAACCACCCTGGCCGTGTCGGGCTCCATGGTGCAGCCCACAATTCCCCAGTCGTTGGATACAACGCGGATGGTTTTGCCGCCTTGGGGGCGGATTGGGGCGACCTTCCCCCCAACTGCAGGAGGCGGGTAGGCAAATGCACCGCGAGCCATCTTGTCCCATCCCTCTGCTGTCAGGAGGTCGCCTTGTGTTGCGAGCCTCCACACGAGGTCGACGATTTCTTTCGGGCGGTCACAATCGTTTCTTGTCGAAGCCTGGCCATTGGCCAAGCCAGAAGCTAACAGCAGGACTAGCGGAAGCGACAGGCGCATAAGCGGGCATCCCTTACCAACAGGCTAACGGATCGCGGGGCACCCACCTTAGTTGGGGTTTGGGCAACTCCCAGACGGCACGAACGGAAGAGGGGGTTTCTTCTGACCCGGAGTCCCCTCAGGAATCATGTACAAGGGCAGTGTAAATGGAATCGGATCGGGCTCGCCAGTGTAGTCCCTGCTGGTAGCTGTGGCGGCTGGGTTCAGGCTCGCGTATTCTCCAACCATGTATGCATAGACCCCTCGTTGCGTGTTCGTAGAGACCATCTGGGCTATACAGGTGTACTGAAAAACATAGTGGTCATATAGGTTCAATCCTGCTCTGCATCCGTTTAGTGTTATGGACGCATTTACACCAATGATGTTTTGCCCGTTAGAGGCCGTGGTGACAGCCGCCATCTGCGACACGTTGTGGCCTGAAACGTTGTAGTCGTAGTTCCCGCTGGCCTGTCCGACGGCGAGTATGGACACGATCTGATTATTGGCCAGCGGGTCCGTGAACGATCCGGAGTGGCCAAAATAGATTACGCCTCCTGCGATAGTTCCGTTGGTCGTAAGGGCGGTCACGATATTCTCGACCGACGAGACCCGACAAGCGACGACGTTGTTGCCAGAAGACTGCAGGCTGTTAGCTTGGGTTTGGGCCTCGAGATCAAACGCGTAGCCCAGGTTGTGCTCACCGTATCCGGGATCGCCCACGAGGATGACGTAAGTCGGTCCACTTGCTGAAAAGGTCGTGCAACTTGGTGCCTCCCCTGAGCCGAGAGCCACGGGTGGTTTTAAATTGCAGATTGGGCAGCTCACGGTCTGTGCGATCGCGCTGCCGCCTTCATCTGCCGACTGGCTCGAGTCACCATCACGCTCAGGGCCTAATACGTTTGGCTCTGGCGCCGTGGTCTGTAGCAGGCATGGACAAAGCGAGCCCTCGGATGCATTCCCCGAGGGGTTTCCGGCAGCAACGGGCCAAATGCTGGCAGGGTCGACGTCTAAAGGAAGCAGGAACTCCGAAGCCGCCTGAGAGCTTTGCAAATACCAATTTCCTCCCCATGAGTACGCCGGGATACCTCCAAGAGCGCTCGTCAACTGAGATGCAGACCCCGACGTGCTAATTTGTAGTACGCCGTTCTGCGAATCATTCACCGCGAGGCTGCCGTCTGAAATAACCCCTAGGATCGAAAGTGTGCTCTGGGCTCCGGCTTGGTAGGTCCAGATTAGGGCAAATATATCCTTGACTCACATGTTGATTTAGGGTATAGTTTGTTCATGGACGCACCGAAAACACTCCAACAAGCCATTGTTTACTTCGCCGATCTTGACCGCGCCTTTGAATTTGCGAAGCGGTTTCGCTGGCCGGACGGCAACGTTGTGTGTCCGCGTTGCGGCAAAGCCAAGCACTCGTTTCTCAAGACGCGGCGGCTGTGGTTCTGCTATGTGTGCCAGAAACAATTCAGCCTGAAACTCGGAACGGTTTTCGAGGACTCCGCGCTCGGACTTGATAAGTGGATGACCGGATTTTGGATGCTGGTTAACTGCAAGAACGGTGTTAGCTCTTGCGAACTGGCGCGAAGTCTCGGTATCACTCAGAAGGCGGCATGGTTCATGCTGCAACGCCTTCGGCTTGCGTTGCGAGATGATTTTTTCGGCTCGAAACTCGGCACTGGGCCAGACAGCGAAATCGAAGTAGATGAAACCTTCATCGGCGGAAAGGCGCGAAACATGCACCTGAGTGAGCGCAAGCGCCGGATTACCGGAACTGGCGTTAAGGACAAAACCGCCGTCATGGGAATCTTGGAGCGCGGTGGGAAGATTCGCGCTACGGTTGTTCCGACTCGCCGCAAGAAGGTTTTGCAGGATGAGGTACACAAGCACGTTACCGCTGGCGCGGCTCTCTACTCCGATGCGCTGCTTTCCTATGAAGGACTCGCCACCGACTACGCACACAAAGTTGTCGATCATGCCGTGCAATACGTGGATGGCCGCGTACACACGAATGGCCTTGAGAACTTTTGGAGCTTGCTCAAGCGCGGCATCTCTGGCACGTATGTTTCGGTAGAGCCGTTTCATCTTTTCCGCTACCTCGATGAACAATCCTTTCGCTACAACAATCGCCGCGATATGAACGACGGCCAACGCTTTCAACTTGCCCTGTCCCAGATCGGCGGCAAGCGCCTTACCTACTCCGTCCTGACTGGCAAAGATCAATCGCCACACCACGAAACGACAGGGACGGGGGAAACGGTGCAAGAGCCGTTCTAGTCCTTGTCGGGCTGTTTCCGCTTGCGCTTTCCAGTCAGCTTGCGGCCTTTCTTTCGTGCCGTTCCCACGGCAGGTTTGCGGACTTTGAAAAGTTCTGTCATGCCGTGTTCAAATCTACGCAGTGCTTCCGGGCCTTCAATGTATTCAGGTTCCTTCATGGAGCGATTATGCGCCTTTTCCTTTTCGCTGTTTTGCTAATAGGTATGCAGAACAACCCCGAACCCAAGAACCCAAATGGGAAAGCCAGCAACAATCCACCCAGCAACGGCCAGCCTGCCGTTACTGAAGTACATGCAGGCAGCCCTGTAGAAACAGCAACAAGCCAGAACCAGAAGCAAACAACCAGCGCAGAAGTTAAGCCATTTATGACGCACGGCGAATACGTTATAAGTGCGATTACAGCGATCTATGTAATCGTTTCGTTTCTCACTTTTCTCGCGGTAAAAAACACCGTCAAAGTCTCGCAACTGCAAACCAAGGCTATGGTAAATTCCCAGCGTCCGTGGATCGCGGTGCGAAAGAAAGACCCTCCAATCGCGGGTTCGGTTGAATTTGAAGCCGAGTGTCTTGTCGGAATCCCCGCGAAGATAATCCATAATTACGCGCACTGGAAAGCTGTAAAGAAGGGGGAATCTTTGCAGCCTGTCTACGAGACCGAGATGCTGCAATATCCTTTCCTCATCGCCCCACCCGATGGCAAGAAAAGGGTGTTCGAGTTCGGCATTGATAGTCTCCAAGCGAACGGCCCCATGTGGCATGACATTCAAAACTTGGATCAGACGCTCTACTTCTACGGGAAGATTCAATACACAGACGGGGCTTCCATTGATGACGGAGGAAACCCCATCGTCCATGAAACTAAGTGGTGCTACGTGTACGTAGGCGGGGCCATCGTCAGAGGTGGCCCCGAAGGATTTAACGACAACACCTAACCCTGTCACGGCAATTAGAACTATATACAAAATTGCACATGTGACGCAAGTATATAATTGCCCAGATTAGGCTGCCGGAACCGATGTTAAAGGAAGCGACAACCGGGCCATTTACCGTGTCCGTCGTATCGGTAGCGAACGCAATGCCGCTCTCCCCGAGCACCAACGAAGGGGACTGCCCAAACACGACGGTGGTCGGACTAAACGGCAAACTATAGGGCGTCCCCACGGCACCGCCACTCACATCTACCAACTGGAACGGATACTGTGGCGGCGGGCCGCTGGATGGCGAAATAGCCCAAGTCGCCAGCACGCCCCCGTTGCCATCCGGAATGACCCGCCCCGGAAGAAGAGCCTCGTTCTGCGTGGTGCTACTAAGCAGGTAAGACCCGACCGCAGAGTCGTAAAGGTACAGCATGTCGGAGGTGATCACGTTGTTGTTGGTCGTGCGGACCTCGTACTCCACATACATATTCCCGTCTGTGTTCACCATGGGCGGGCCGACGCAACAGGGGATGTCCGCGTTGTTCACAGTTGATGGTTGGAACTGAAAATACGTGGTGTACCCGCTTGGGTACGCAATCGTCACGGAAGGCAATCCCGCATTCGTCGGCTCTGCGATGTAGGCCACTCCGCTTCCGTTGACCGCAATTTGGGGAGCGTAACAGATATAGCCGTAGCCGCTTACTTCAGCAGACTGCACCTCCCATATAGGCTGCCCGTCTGCGCCCAGATCTGTAACGGTCAGGGGGCTACCTGACGGGCATGAAGTTACGATCAGTCCACCGGAGCCATCGGCGACGGAGTTACTAAGGACGCCGGGCACGATAATCTGCCATAGTTGTTCGCCATCGGCCTGCAGCGCCTCAACGCTCGACTCAGCTCCGTTAGAACTGAGCGAAATTGAATAGAGATCCGGCGCTCCAGCCGTCGGTATAGCTTGCACCAGTTGTGTAATGGAGAAGCCGGCTGGTGGGGGGGCGGACCAGGTTGCCGTACCCGTCGAGACCGAGCCCTGGGAAAGAATCGTGACCAGTCCTTGGGCGCTTACGCTGTCGGCGGTTGCAGTGAGCGTCACTTGGCCAGCGGCGAACCCGGTCACAATTCCGCTGCCGTTGGGGTTCGTCGAAACGGTAGCAATGCTTGTGTTACTTATCGTCCATGTCGCATCCGTCCGCGGGATGCCGTTACTGTCGACGGCGGTGAACCGTTGGGTTCCGCCGACTAGAATGTTGGCAGTTGCCGGCGTGATCTCCAATGTAAATGGAGGCGGCTGCGTTGCGGTCGAACCATAGGTTTCAGCGCTGTCCAAAGCGAAGCTGTTCGCGTCGATACCTCCGGTGATCAGGACGAGGCCGTTGTTGAGCGCGGCTGCTGAGTGATAACCGCGAGGAACGTTGAGATCGCCCGCGATCGACGTTGTGCCGGTGGTTGGATTGTACAGCTCGCCTGTCGCGATTACCTGGGTTGGGGTAATGCCGCCTGCAAAAAGCACCTGACCGTTGCTCAGCAGCGTCGCCGAGAAGAGATCCCGTGCCGTCGTCAAACTTCCGCTCAGCGTAAACGTCTGGCTTGAGGGATTGTAAAGCTCCGTGCGGGCAAGCGCGGTGGTTCCGCTTGCGTTGCCGATTCCAGCCGCAATCAGAACCTGGCCGCTGCTTAGGAGCGTCGCGCTGTGCCCATAACTAGCGACGTTCATGCTTCCGGTTGTAGTGGTGAAGGCTCCGCTCGTAGGGTTGTAAATCTCCGCGCTGGCGAATAGTTCAGGCACCCCGTTCACATAGGCTTCCCCTCCAGCGATCAATACTGTTCCATCATTAAGAAGAGTTGCTGTGTGCGAGCTTCTCGGAGTATTGAGGTTGCCCGTATTTGAAAAGGCGCTTGTGCTGGGATTATACAGCTCCGCTGTTGCTGGGTAGCCACTCAGGCCTTCCCCGCCTGCGATCAGGACCATACCGCTGCCAAGGAGTGTGGCAGTTTGGCTCGACACGGCCTGGGCCATGCTGCCGGTGAGCGTAAACGTTCCGCTGCTGGGATTGTAGAGTTCGGCGGTGGCGGTTTCGGTAAATGCATCCTCCGCGCTATCCCAGACTAGGCCGCCCGTGATTAGGACCGTTCCATTGTTCAAGAGCGTAGCCGTATGGTTGAAGCGCGGAATGTTGAGATTCCCAGTTTCGGAGAAGGTCCCGGTAGTCGGGTTGTACAGCTCACACGTAGGCACGAGGGCAGATCCGTAGCCTGTTCCGCCCGCGATTAGCACCTGCCCGTTTTGGAGGACGGTAGCCGTAAAAAAGTATCTTGCATAGTTTAGGCTTCCAGTGAAACGGAAGGGCGATGGCGTACCTGTGAGAGTTGCGGAGCCGCTCACGCTGCCCACGGTTGCTTGAATAGTCGTCGAACCTTCCCCGGCACCGGTCGCAAGCCCTGCCGTGGAGACGGTTGCGACGGTGGTGGCTAACGAGCTCCAAGTCGCAGTCGAAGTGACGTTGCCCTGCGTATTGTTCGAATAGGTGGCGGTGGCTGTGAACTGCTGGGTCGCTCCGATTGGCAGGGAAGCAGTTGTGGGGGTCACCGAAATCGACGTGACCGTGAGCACGCTCTGCGTCAGCACCGAGGAAGTGCTGCTGGCGTAGGTGCTGCTGCCGCCGTAGACGGCGGTGATGGAGTCAGACCCGGATGGAAGGGTCGAGGTCGAATAAGTTGCCACGCCACTGCTTAGTGAGCCTGTTCCGAGGGCTGTGCTGCCGTTGTAAAAGGTAACCGTGCCGGTTGCGGCCGACGGCGAGACTGTGGCGGTGAACGTGACGGAAACGCCGTACAGGGACGGATTTGAGGAAGAACTTAGGGTTGTAGACGATGCCTGTAAGACATTCTGTGTGAGTGTTGACGAAGTGCTGGAAGTGTCGTTGGAGTCGCCGCCGTATGACGCCGTAATCGAGTGGGAGCCGACCGTTAGGCTCGACGTACTGTACGTGGCAGTTCCCGAGCTCAGCGTGCCGGTTCCCAGGGTTGTGCTTCCGTTCTTAAAGGTCACTGTTCCGGTTGCCGCAGAGGGCGTCACTGTCGCCGTGAAAGTCACGGATGACCCATAGGTAGAGGGATTGGCAGAGGAAGCGAGCGCCGTAGTAGAGGTTGCTTTATCGACTGTTTGAGATAAGGCTGAGGATGTGCTGCTGCTATAGGTCGAATTGCCGCCATAGGATGCGGTTATTGAATGGGTGCCGACTGTAAGCGTAGAGGTTGAGTATGTAGCGACACCACCGCTTAGGGTGCCCGTTCCTAGCGTCGTACTTCCACTCTTGAATGTGACCGTGCCCGTTGCGGCTGAGGGCGAGACTGTCGCCGTGAAGGTCACCGACGATCCGTATGTTGATGGATTTGGGTTCGCCGATAACGTAGTTGTGGTGTTGGTTTTTGCAGCCGCTTCGGCGAAAAGTAAACAAGTCAGGAGCAGAACAGCGAGGGGCCGACGGGTTACGGATCATCTTTCTTACCTCAGCGGCAGAACTTGATGGTTCGACTCGTGGAGCGTATGTTACTCAGCACAGCACAACATAGGTGCAGGCTTATGGTTGGGGAATAACTCCCGCGAGAAGCGGTAACTGAGCCCCCTCAGTTCTCCTCGTGAAAGAATAGGCAAGCTAAGTTAATCAGCCCTTTGATGTCAAGTGAAAAAGAGGGATCGAGTCCTATCCCAGCGCTGAACGCAGGGACAAGATGCCGTCCATCCCACTGTTCTTGCCTCCACGGGCCAAGAATCGCAGCGCCAGCAGAAAATTTTGCAAATTTTTGACTAACCCCTGACAATTGCAAATCGCGACTCGGCCTAGCATCCGAAATCAAGCGGGTCAGAGAAGGTTCTGAGTCCAGTCTCTACGACGTTCGACCCTCCTCCGCTCCTGACTTCGCTAAGGAGGAACCACTATGCAGGTTTGCAGAACAGCAGTCGCCGCCTGCCTCGGGCTGATTCTTTTCGTGGTTACGGCCCCGGCCAATGCACAATATCAGCTCACGAACCTGGTCACGAATCAGGTCGGTCAAGCGCACACCGTCGATCCATTGCTGGCCAACGCCTGGGGATTAGCTCGCAGCTCCACCGGCCCCTGGTGGGTCAACGATAACGACACCGGCTGGTCCACCATCTACGATGCAGCGGGAGCAATCCAACCGCTTAGGGTATTGATTCCCACCGCGGGGAACGGACCAATTTCGCCAACCGGTCTGAATGGTCCGGGAAGTCCGACAGGAATCGTTTTCAACCCATCGTCCACCGATTTTCAGGTTCAGGGATGGTCCTCGGTTTTCCTTTTTGCCACGCTGGATGGGACCATCAGCGCGTGGGCGCCGGGACTGAACCTCAACCTGGCGACGCTCGCCGTCGATAACTCGGCCAGCAAGGCGTCGTACACGGGCTTGGCTGTCACCAACTACTCTTCGGGTAACTTCCTCTATGCGGCGGATAACACCAACAACGTCATCGATATGTACGATGGCAGCTTCAATCTGGTGTTGTCGTTCGGCGACCCGTCCATCCCGCCAACCTTCTCGGTGTTCGGCATACAGGATCTTAATGGCTTGGTGTACGTCACGTATGCTATACCGGGCGTCGGAGCCGGAGGCTATATCGACGTCTTTCAGGAGAACGGCACTCTGGTCAAGACACTGATTCAATCGAACAGGTTAAACCAGGCTTGGGGTGTCGCCGCCGCGCCGGGCAACTTTGGCCCGCTGAGCAATACTCTGCTCATCTCAAACAACGCCGTTGCCGGCACCATCAACGGTTTCGACCCCATCACCGGGAATTTTGTGGGCACGATCAAGGACACGAGCGGCAAGGCGATCGTCCTCAACAACCTGTGGGGAATTGCCTTCGGCGGCGGGAACTCGACCAATGGCGGGACCAACGAGTTGTTCGTCACCGTGGGTCCAGGGGTCGGCCCCAACGAATTGGCCGGTACGTTTGCAAAAATCGTCTACAAGCCATAACCGAAAACGCTCCAAGGCTGAAGACGTTGCGGATGCCCACATCTCGCTTCCCTTTGCGAGATGTGGGATTCCTGCGCACACCGTGGCCGATTGTACTCTCCGCGAATGCCCCGGAAGCTACACCGTTTCTTTCCCGCTACCTCTGACGGGGTGACGATCTTGCATTCCCTGACTTTCAGTTGTGACAAGCGCCGGCCTCTGTTTAACGGCGGAGTGGGCCGGCGCGGGTTTGCCCGATGGTCTGCGGAAATGGTTGGCGTTTGGATAAGATAAGTGTCATGCTCCCGCTAGCGAGGCCGAGCCGTGTGTTTTTCTGCAACAGTAAACTTTGCCGGTAGCGGTGCTCTGGGCGCTGCCGGAGTCGTGACCTTGACCAGGGTCAAGCACCGCCGCGAACTGCTCTTCGCCGCGCTGCCATTGCTGTTTGCCATCCATCAGTTCATCGAAGGCTTCGTGTGGCTTGGACTGGACGGGATTCTTTCCCCCGCGGTGGCCCACGATATGGGTGCAGCCTTCATGCTTTACGCCCAAGGGCTACTGCCCTTGCTGTCGCCGCTCAGCATCATGCTATTTGAGCCAAGCCAGAAAAGCCGGCGCCGGATGCTCCCCTTCGTCGTGCTCGGGGGAGCGACCACCCTTTATATTTTGTGGGCGCTGACCGCGTTTCCTCTACAGCTTTATGTTAAGCAAAACAGCATCGTGTATATCAACCAGGCGACTAATAATACTCCCGTGGCGCTGGTCTATCTGATCGTTACCTGCGGTGCGCTCTTCTTCTCCGAGATCAGAATGATGGTGGTTTTCGGCGCGGCCAACCTCGTCATCTTGCTGATTGTGATGGCTGTCAAGCGCTATGCTTTCACATCGGTATGGTGCGCGTATGCGGCGGCAGCCAGCTTGATCATCCTGGCTTACTTTTGGAGAAGCCATCAAGAGCGGCCCTTCCGCTATGGATAATAGGGCCGGCCCACTTCTTATCCCGCAGGGAGGCCACTCGGGGCCGTGTGCCCTATGTCTCGCTTCCTTTGCAGGGCAGCGGATTCCTCCTTTCACGATCACCCATGGAGCGCCGCACGCCCGTCTCCGCCGAGCTACCGGGTTGCAGGTTTACCTCTTGGCGTATTCCGTGAAAATGTAGTTCTTTGATGCTGCCAGCTCATGGCATGCCGCGCCACACTTGGCGTCGTGCCCCACCGGAGGGTGGCTCGCCAACGTGGCTGGCGCGAGCGTTCCTGCCGCAGCGTCATAATCGAACATGGCATATCCCCATCCGTGCGTGCTCGAGAATCTTTTGCTGTCTTTCACGATGAACTCGACCTCTTCCAGGTCGCCAGATACCGTGTCCGGGGTCTTTATAGAAAAAGGCAGAGAAGTGATCGTTTTCGGTTTCCACTCCAGCTTCACAATCTTCGAGCCTTCGGGAAAAGGCTTGCCGTTACCGGGAACTCCGTCCTGGTAGGCCTTAATCATCACTGGATTGGCAACGATTACTCGGATTACGTGAGCCGCGTCGGTCAGGCTGGGGCCGACTGCCTGCCATTGTTCGTATCCCTTGACTTCAGAAAGTGAGAGGCCGCCCGGTATCTGGAGAGTGTACTTGTCCTGCAGAGACACGCCCGCTTTTGCTGGCGGCTGGGCTACTGTCGCGGCAGAGCCGGAGCTTTGCCGTGGCAGGCTGTGGATGAAACGCGCAAGCTTCCAGGTGTCGTCCTCGGAGATGGTCGACTTCCAGGCAGGCATGCCAGTATGGCTGACTCCGTTCTGTACGATCCAGAACAGTTCCCCGTCGCTCCAGTGCTGCACGTGGGCTGAGCTCAGATCGGCGGCAGGCGGGTCCATGCTGCGGCCAATAGTGGTTCCTCCGCGCCCATCCGCGCCGTGGCAGAAAGCGCAAGACCCAGTAAACACTTCCGCGCCCTGGTTCACAACCTCGTCCGTCTCCGGCAGCGGATTCTTCTTGCTTCCTGCCTCGAGTGGAATGACCACGTCTTTAGCCGCATTGGCCAAGGTGGTTTCCTCGCGGGAAGGTTGTTTGCCCGCCGAGCAGCCTTGGAGCAAAGCGCCCAGCATTGCGCCGATCACGCCAAATATCACCTTGTGTTTTAGCCTCACGTTGCGATTACCTCCGCCCCTCCTGCCAATCCACGGCAAGACAGATTTCGTCTTAACTTCGGGGATGATGTGTTTCCTTAAGAGTTTCTGCGCCCGGTCACCCCGCATCTTGACGATTGCGATTAGGCCAGATGGAGGGAGGCAAAACAATTGGACCATGGTATCGACGATACGTTGGTATCGAATGTGCGGCTTGCCCGGCTCGGAACCCGGACCAGGATGTGCCAGCCGCAAAGCTGCCACCAACCCCCTGGACGAGCACAATTCCGGGCTGGTATCGTACACGAACTCCCACAAATTCCCCGGGGAGTTCGCTGAGCTTGCAAAGGCGCCAATTTTTTCCAATCGTGCATTACTGAGACCATGTCAACCGAATCCGTGCCCATCGCGAGGACCCACGCCAACGCCGAATATACCCAAAGGATTGATCGGGTCATTGACTATCTTCGCCGGAATCTTCATCGCCCGGTGAAACTGGAGGAGCTGGCTAAAGTGGCCTGTTTCTCGGAGTTTCATTTTCACCGGATATTCAGTGCGGTTTCCGGCGAAACCGTTAATAATTTTACGAACCGGCTTCGCCTTGAGAAGGCGGCTCGTCTTCTTCGTTATTCCGGCCACAGTTTGACCGACATAGCCTTGGATTGCGGTTTTTCGTCGTCGGCTACGTTTTCGCGCGCCTTCCGGTCCGGCTACGACACTTCGCCAAGCCGGTTTCGAAAAAGTGGCGAGATCAAAAAAAGCAAGATTTGCAAAGAACTCTTTTCCGCACAGGAATATGTTCTCCCCATGGGTGCGGAGGA
>Ga0187781_10001788_pt1 | contig 16384 bp, 7 predicted proteins | sample 0715_SJ02_MP02_2_FD_132447 | JGI IMG/M metagenome (GOLD analysis project Ga0187781, IMG submission 132447) | Tropical peat soil microbial communities from peatlands in Department of Meta, Colombia - 0715_SJ02_MP02_20_MG | ecosystem: Environmental > Terrestrial > Soil > Wetlands > Peat | place...
AAGCTCCGTCGCGGAAAACGGGATGAAAGAACAACGAGACGGTCGCCATGGGAACGACGACTCCGCTTTGCTCGCAGGCAGCGCGGAACTCGCGCACGATTGTGTCGCGCTCTGTCCAAGTGGCATCGATCGGAACCAGATCGTTGTCGTGGAGATTCACTCCCCAGGCGCCGATCTCGCCGAGGACCGAGACGATGTCATTGGGAGGGAAAGCAGGACGGACCACGTCGCCAAAGGGATCGCGCCCGCGGTTGCCCAGCGTCCACAATCCAAAGGAAAACTTGTGTTCAGGTTTCGGCTGATACGATCCATTGTTATTTATCATGACTCTCCGCTCTGCTTCTTTGCACTTTACCGAGATATGAATTCCAAAGGACTCAAACAAAACCAAGTCGCATTGCGCGGCACGATCCGCAAATCACTTACTGCCGCGGCTGCCCCTGCACTTCGTTCAGCGACGGCGGAGCCGGCGCGATCTTGCCTACCAGACCCTCATCGGCGCTGCCATGCAGTTCACGAACCTTCTGGAGTTCCTTCTGCGCGGCCGCGGTGTTCCCTCGCGTTTGATACAAACGTCCCAAGCCGTAGTGGGCATCGGGCTGGGCCGGATCCAGTTCTACCGCGTGACGGAGCGCGGCCACGGCTTCGTTATATTGCTTTCGCTGGGTGTAGACAGCGCCCAAGTCGACATAGGCCAGGCGGATGTCTTTCTGGCTTTCGACCGCTCGATTGAGCAGTTCAAGCGCCTGGTCTGGATGATTGTTCTTCCATTCGATATCGCCCAAATAGGCCAGGGCCTGCGCCTGATTGGGATCATTGACTAACTCAGCCTGGAATTCCTTCTGGGCCTCGTCGTACTGATGGAGCTTCCAATAAAGAAAGCCGATGCCAAAATGAACGTTAGGCTCGCGCGGAGCGATTTTTGCGGCGAGCTGAAATTCTTCGATCGCCTCCGACGTCTTGCCCAAACCATCCAATGCTTCGCCGCTGAGGATGTGCGCGCTCGGGGACTCCGGATCGGTCTGCAAAATCTCGCGGAACTCGTCCTGGGCGCAGGAATAATCCTTCGCCCACAGGCAACTCTGCGCCAGCACGCGGCGCAATTCCGTATTGGCTGGGTCCGAGGCTGCCGCCACTTTCAGGTATTTCGCGGCCTCCGCAAACTGCTTGGCACCGTAACAACTCAGGCCGAGCAGGGTTTCGGCCTGCAGGTTGTTGGGGTCAGACGCCAGGACGGCCTGGAACGGGGCAATCGCGCCGCGAAATTCGCCCTGCTTGAACTCCGCCAAGCCCAGATTCAGCTGTACCCCCGGCAGCTTGGGATTCAGCTTGATGGCCTCGCGATACGCCGCCGCCGCTTCCTGATATTTCTGCTGCTTGGAGAGGACTACCCCCAAACTGGCATAGGCTGCTGCGTCGTTAGGATGCTGTTGCGTAACTGCCCGCCACACCTCTGCCGCTTCAGGCAGCCTGCCCTGGCTTTCCAGAGCCTGCGCCTCCTCCGGGGTGGCATTTTGAGCGTTCGCAAGACCGGCTGAAAGGCTCCCCGAAAGAATGATCCCCAGTGCGGCCCGCAATCTCCAGTTCTTCATGCCGACAACCAGCGTACCCGAGATATCCATCGGTGAACAGGGACAGTTTTGCCCCTTCAGCACGAAACGCGGAAGAGCGCACAGGATAAATGCCCCACTCGCAGGCTATGCGAGTGGGGCAGGTTGATGACCCTAGGTAGGCCTAGTAAATCAGCTTCAGACCGAGTTGGAACTGTCGGCCGTCGTACGCACTCGTGATAGCGCCGAAGTTGCTGGATCCCTGGCTGGTGCTGATACCGCCCAGGTTGGCGTTGCCTTCAAACTGAGTGTGGTTAAAGGCATTGAACGCTTCAGCCCGGAACTCCATGCGGAACCTTTCGGTAAAGGCAAAGTTCTTGAGAAGTGACAGGTCGAAGTTGTTGTGGCCGGGACCGCGGATGGCGTCGAATCCCAAGTTTCCATAGCAATCTGGGCCAGTTACGCAGGCCGGCGCCGAGAATACTGACGGGTTGAACCATTGTACATTCGTACCGTTTTTAGTCTTGGGATAGGAGATGGACCCAGTCACGTTGGGACGCATTCCCGTACTGCCGAGAACGCTGGCTGCGGTGGTTCCGCTCACTCCGAGGTTGACGGGTGCTCCCGATTCCTCAGTGACGATTCCCGAGAACTGCCATCCACCTAACGTCGACTTCATCAGGCGGCTCCCGCTGTTCCGGAATACTGGGAGATCATAGACGAAGTTGGCGAAGAACACATTCCTGCGGTCGAACACAGATGGGCCCCAATCGTACCTCCATCCCTCATACGGATTCGTGGCATCTTGGAGATCGCCACCGCTGCCGGTCGACGTAGTCGCATCCATCGCCTTGGCAAGCGTATAGGACACTTGCAGGTGCAGGTCACTCTTGACAGTTCCCGTCAGCGAAGTTTGGAGTGAGTTGTAGCTGGCATTGGCGCCGTTATAAGCCAGCGCGATGCCACCGAAGCCAGGGTACGCTAGCGTCGGATCTATGTTGACGCTGGGTGCGCCTGGCTTGATCAGCCCCGGGAGATCGGCTTCCGCAGGGAGATTGATCTCCTGGTAGTAGTTCTCGTGCCGTCCCTGGCTGCCAACGTACGAGATGTTCAACACTGCGTGCGTTCCAACGGCCTGCTGGACGCCAGCACTGTACTGGGAGCTCACCGGAGGCTTGTAATTGACAGCGATGCCGGTGACTCCGAGAGGAAGAATGGGCAAGGTCGCAGCCGTAATTTTTGAACCGGCGTTGGCTCCTGCAATGACAAGGCCCGGATTCTGCAGAGAAACGCCGTTGAGCGTCGGGTTGGGATCTCCGGGCGGGTTCACGGCACCGTTATACATATCGTTGCCCTGAATGCGTTCGTAGCTCATGCCGAAACCGCCGCGAATGACGGTTTTCGCTTGCCCGGTAAGGTCATACGCGAAGCCCAGCCGTGGTCCCCAATTATTCCAGGAATTGTTGACCAAGCCCTTGGGAATGCCGTCCACACCGCCGATGCCGATACCGTTGGTGTAGAACTGAACACCGCCCAAAGTCGGGTTGCTACTCGTAATGACGCCGGGACTGTTCCCGCCGGCACACAGCGGGACAGAGTTGGGGCCACAAACGTGCCCCTGGGAGTCAAACGTGGCCTTATCGGCGGGGTTGTATAGGTTGGGGTAGAAGTTCGAGGAGAGGTGGTTGGCTTCGTAAGTATGAGGAATGCCATCCCAGCGCAATCCGAGGTTCAAAGTCAGTTGCCTATTCACGCGCCAGTTGTCCTGAAAATAAGCCGCGGGCGAGATGTTGTTCCAGTGACCGGTGATCTTGACGCCACTCTCCGAATAGTTCTGGGCGTAGCCGAGCAGGAAGTCGGCATAGTCATAGCCGGTGTAGAGGCCGTTGAAGCCAAAGTTGCCTTCGGTGTTGGCGAAAGCGTCCTGGACCTTCTTATAGATCGCCCAACTGAAGCCCATCTTGAGCTGGTGTGCTCCCTTGGTCCAGGAAACGTCATCGCGCAGCTGGTAATCGTTGGCCGCATTGTGCCAAGGCATCCAGTTCACCGTGTAGTCGGCGCCGGTTGTCTGGCTCAAGTCGATGGAAGGGATGCGGTTGTTGACGTTCGGTCCACTAAAGAGCCGGTTAAACGTAAAACTCGAAGGCGCGGTGAACAGGTTGATGTTTTGCATGGCAATGCGGTTGCCATTGTAGTTGAAGGAAGCTTCGTTGAGCAGCGTCGGGCTGATGACGTAGGTGGTGTGGATGACGGCGCTGTAGGAAGGATTCCCGAAGGTGTTGGCGGCGGAAGGGGAGTTGTCGCCGCTCCACTGGGTGGTCCCGTAAGTCTGGTTGGTCTGCTCGGAAATCCAGTGCCCAAATACCGAGAACTTGCTGGTGAAGGTGTGATCAACGCGGGCAATCTCCTCGCGCAGATTCGTGGGGGAATTGTTGCCGCCCTGGAAGGCCCCAGTGGCGGCATCAGTGGGCTTGGGGAAGATGCCACCGAACTTGCCGCCGGCGGTCAGCAGGGCCGTCGCATTAGGAGCGATCATGCAATCAGGGATGGTGTTGTTTGGGAACGGCGAGCCGGGGACGACTCCTGTCGGGGCGATGCCGCCCGGGCAGTTTGCGAACTGAATCGACGCCGGGACGACTGTTAAGGCCGGATCGGTAGCAACGGTGGGTGTGGCGTGAGGTCCATAGGTGAGTGGCAGTACCGCACCCGTGCCCGCGCCGCCAGCGTCAGGGTACGAACTAGCTAAAGGTACCTGCACGTTCAGCAGGCCGCCGTCAATTTCTTTGCGCCATTCCATGTTGTAGAAGAAGAAGGTGGGATGGTTATTCATGCCCGGTATCTTGCCGCCGGCGTTGAAGCCGTAAACGTTGTACCGCAATTCAGCAACCGGGTTGGGAGCGGGGTTGAAATAGTTGCGAGCATTGAGATCGTCGTTGCGGAAGAACTCCCAAGCCTCCGCGTGAAACTGCTTGGTTCCCGACTTTATTACAGTGGAGATCTGCGCGGCGGACGCTAAACCGTACTCGGCGCTGTAGTTCGAAGTCATGTTGCGGAACTCGGCGAGGGAGTCGATGGAAGGCATGACGCTGCCGCTGCTACCGCCGCGGTCGAGGTTTTCGCCGCCGTCAATGAGTTGGAGGTTGTGGCCCGCGCGCTCACCGTTGATGCTGACCGTGCTGTCACCGCTCACCGGAGTGAAAGCGATACGGGACCCCTGGAGGCTGGATGCTCCCGGCGCCAGGGCGAACAGCGAGTAGAGGCTGCGGCCGTTGGTGGCCAGCTGCGTCACCTGTTCCCCAGTAATGACGTTGCTGACTTCGCCGCTGTCGGTCTGCACGGCGATGGCGTTGGCCTCAACCGTCAACGACTCCTGCGCGCTGCCGACCTGCAACTTGAAATCGACGCGCAATCGGTCGCCGACTGCGAGGGTGGTGTCTTTTTGCTCGGCAGCCTTGAATCCGGGTGCGGCTACGCGCACCGTGTAATGCCCGATGATGAGGTCAGGCGCGACGTACTGGCCGTCGCCGCTGGTTGGGAGGCTGCGCGTCACGCCCGTGTCGGTGTTGGTGATGGTAATGGCCGCGTTGGCAACCGCCGCACCGCTGGGGTCGGTCACGGTTCCGACAATCGTCGCTTCCTGCGCGAAAGCCGGGCTGACGAAAATCGCCAGAACGAGGAATACGAAGGTAAGCATGAGCAAAGGGCATAGGTTGCGGCCTTTGCTAAGCTCACAGCTCCCTACAAACGTGGACGAGAGAGATTTCATGACATCCTCCAAAAATCAAGCCGAATGACTTCTTGATTAGCGACGGTGACCAACTCATTTCCCGAGGTTCGGTAAGCGTTAACGGTCCGTAATCGTTAACGGCGAGCCCGTTTGTAGTCCCGGCGGATGACCGTTGTCAAGAAAAAAAATACCAGAAACGTACTAGCATATCGATTTTGTAGGGCCCCTCTGCGGCGTTCCCTGGAAGCACAACCTGTGCACTGTGCCGTTGGACGCAGCGTGGCGTTTGCACTTGACAACCCGTCGAGTGCGGCAGTAAACGTAACCGTTAACGATTTTTTAGGCTGATATGCTATTGACTCGGTTGGTTCTTAGCGTAGTCGGCTCTGCTGTCGTTCTTGGGCAGATCCCGGCCTCCACCCCCAACTCCCCAGCCGGCACCTCTGCGACCGTCCGAGAGTTTCCCGTAATGGTGGAGGAGTATGTGGTGGCTGGAAAAACGCCGGTCGGAACGAAGGTGATGGCCAAGCTGCAGGTCGCCACCTTAGTCAATGGCACCGTGCTCCCGAGGAACGCCATCTTCTCCGGCGAAGTGCTGGAGTCTGTGGCCAAGACGAAGAGCGACCCGTCGCGGCTGGCCATTCGCATGGATTCGGTACGCTGGAAGAATGGATCGAGCGAGATCCGCGTTTATCTGACCCCCTGGTATTACCCGGTGGTAGACCAGAACGGTCAGAATCTTCTATACGGTCCGCCGGAACCGGCGAAGCGAACTTGGAACGGACTCGGTCAATACCCGGACACGACGACCAAAGTTTACCGACCCTTTCCGGGCGGTGACTCCGACAAACGCGCGGGAGCTCCCGACACACCCACCTCGATCCGGTCAAACCACCGGGTCCAAATGAAAGATGTCGATTCCGTGGTCAGTGACGCTGGGGCCATCGCGATTGTCTCGAAGACTTCCAACCTCAAGCTGGATAAACTGACCACCTACGTGCTGGCGACCGGAGACTTGTTGCCCGCCAAGTAGGTGCGAAGCGCGTTGTTGCGATCGCCTTTCGGCCCTGGGCCTATCCGAGATCTCCTTGACCACATCATTTCGGCTGTGCTACAAGCGACGGTCAACCGTAATCGTTTACGCAAAGCGTCCATCGCATTGGGTTCCGGCCAGTCCGTCAGTCGTTGCTCATTGATTGCGATCAGGAATGGATCGCGACTGGCTGATCGAGCGGGTTGGCGGGGAGATATTCCATGAACTACAGACGACGTCGCAGCTCTCTGCAGCTGGCCGTGGTTCTGGCCTTTCTGTTTGTCCACGCTAACGCGCAGATCGGCGGCGCGCCGGTCTATCTCGACGCTTCGCAATCCATCGACGTGCGGGTCAACGACCTGATCTCGCGCATGACTCTGGAGGAAAAAGCGTCTCAGTTGGTTAACCAGGCAAGGGCGATTCCCCGGCTTCAGGTTCCTGCCTACGATTGGTGGAGTGAGGCGCTGCATGGCGTCGCTAACGCCGGCACGGCAACGGTGTTTCCCGAGCCGATTGGATTGGCGGCCACATTTGATGATCGCCTGATCCATGAGATGGCGGTGGTCATCGGCACCGAAGCGCGGGCCAAGCACAATCAGGCGGTGCGAGCCGGACGTCGCGACATCATGGAGGGCCTGGATTTCTGGTCGCCCAACATCAATATCTTCCGGGATCCGCGATGGGGCCGCGGGCAAGAGACTTACGGCGAGGATCCGTTTCTTACCAGCCGCATGGGTGTGGCGTTCGTGACCGGGTTGCAGGGCGATGATGCCAAGTATTACCGCGTGATCTCGACCCCGAAACACTTTGCGGTGCACAGCGGGCCCGAGCCGACCCGCCACAGCATCGACGTGCACGTCTCGAAACATGACATGGAGGACACCTATCTTCCCGCGTTCCGCGCATCCGTGACCGAGGGCAGGGCGGAGTCGGTGATGTGCGCTTATAACCGCATCAATGGCGAGCCTGGATGCGCGAACCGATTCTTGTTGGTTGATCAATTGCGCGGCGCGTGGAAGTTTAATGGCTATGTGGTTTCCGATTGCGATGCGGTCGTGGACATCTTCCAGGGACATCACTTCGTCAATAGCCAGGCGGAAGCCGCCGCGGCGGCGATCAAGACTGGCATGGACAACGAATGCGCCGACTTTTTTACCATTACTAAAGATGACCACGACTACAAGCCATTTATCGATGCGGTGAAACAAGGATTGATCAGCGAGGCCGATCTCGACGTTTCCCTCAGGCGACTTTTCACCGCGCGCATGCGTCTTGGAATGTTCGATCCTCCCGCGATGGTTCCCTACGCGCAGACTCCGGATTCGGAGATCGACAGCGCTGCACACCGCGATCTGGCGCTGAAGATCGCGCGCGAGTCCATGGTGCTTCTAAAGAACGACGGTACGCTTCCTCTCGGGTCCAATGCGAAGAAGATTCTCGTGGTCGGACCATTAGCCGAGTCTGTGCAGGTGTTGCATGGAAATTACGCGGGCACGGCATCTCATGCGGTCAGCGCGTTGGAAGGCATTCGCAAGCAGTTTTCCGAAGCTCAGATAACCTTCGTCCCCGGAACCGACTTCCTGCGCGAGCATCCCGTGATCCCGACGGCGGTGTTATCCACCGATGACGGCAAGCCCGGACTCAAAGGCGAGTATTTCGCCGGAGATTTATCCGGAACCCCGCAAGTGGTTCGAGTCGATCCCTACGTTGATCTTCAACTTTCTCACGCCGATTCCCACGCACTACCGGTGCCCGCTGACATGAAAGATTTCTCCGCGCGCTGGACAGGCTTCCTCACGCCCGCCGAGTCCGGCACCTACCAGATCGGCCTGATGGGCTCGATGCAGCGCTTGTGGCTCGACGGCAAACTCGTGGTCGATGACGCCGTAGGGCACGATCCCAATCCGCAGGTAGCAACGCTGCAGCTGACGAAAGGCCATCGCTACGCGGTGAAGGTCGAGTACATGGCGGGCGGACGCATCAGCAAGCTGATCTGGCTACCAGTCAGCGGCGATCCGCTGGTGGAAGCCGTGTCCGCGGCACGCCGGGCCGATGTCGTGGTTGCGGTGGTCGGTATCACATCGAAGCTGGAAGGCGAAGAAATGAAGGTCGATATACCCGGCTTCCGTGGCGGCGATCGCACCAGCCTCAACCTTCCCGCGGAGGAAGAGGCCCTGCTGGGAGCGCTGAAAGGTAGCGGCAAGCCGCTCGTCGTCGTGCTCATGAACGGCAGCGCTCTCGCGGTGAATTGGGCGAATGACCATGCCAATGCGATTCTGGACGCCTGGTATTCGGGTGAAGAAGGCGGAACCGCGATCGCTCAAACGCTGGCCGGAGTTAACAATCCTGCCGGACGTCTGCCCGTCACTTTCTACAAAGGAGTGGAGCAACTGCCGCAGTTCGAAGATTACTCGATGAAGAACCGCACCTACCGTTACTTCACGGGCGAGCCCTTGTATGGCTTCGGGCACGGCCTGAGTTACACCACCTTCGAATACAGCGGCATGAAGCTGTCGAGTCCTTCTTTGAACGCGGGCGACCCGCTGGATGTCGAAGTGGACGTTAAGAACACCGGCAAGCGAGACGGCGACGAGGTGGCCGAGCTCTACATCAGCTTCCCCAAGCTGCCGGGCGTACCCTTGCGTGCGCTGCGCGGATTCACTCGCGTCCACCTGAAGACCGGCGAGCAGAAACACGTAAAACTGACCCTCAGTCCGCGCGACCTCAGTTACGTCAATGAAGCGGGAGATCGTTTCGTCTCCGCCGGCGACTACCTGATCACCGTGGGTGGAGGACAGCCCGGAACTGGCGCCTTCCACGCCGAGTCTCACTTGATGATCCAGGGGGAGCAGAAATTGCCGGAGTAACCAGTCAGCGCTGCCTCGGCACCTGGCAACGGCCGCCCGACCCTGCTTCACGGCGAGCCAGCCGTTTGGCCGAAGAGGCGGTGCAATTTCGGACCGGGTTTTGAGTTGGCCATCGGCCTCCGGCCCAGCGATAGGGATGGGAGTCCGGCCCTAGCTTACTGATTCCAAATGGGTTGTCCGTGACTATCGAGGGAGCGTTCAGGCCTGTGGGTGTTGAAAAACTGGATCTGTCAAAATTGTTCGAAATCTGGCCGGGAAGCCTCCAAACGACCCCCAGCCGTTTGACCCTCCCGAATCGGTTTACTAGACTGAAAGGGTCAGAACATCGGCAGATCTCGCGATGGCTGAGATTCCTTAAGGAGCCCCCGGACGCGAGTACTGGCGAAGTCCCGATGGCGCTTCGTACCCCGGAGTTTATGGGTTCCACTCTTATTGGTTCGATCCTCATTGCTTCAACCCTTACTGGTTCGACTCGGGTCCGTTCGGCTGTGAAATCATGATCAGCCGCCGCCACTTCATCAAGCTTGGAATGGCGGCGGCTGCTCGCCAGAGCTTGGGGCGACCGGCGGCCCCGACGGCAGAGGAAATTTTCTCCGAGCGGACGAAAGAATCCGGAATTGATTTTGTTCACTTCAACGGGATGTCGGGTGCCCATTTCTATCCGGAAGTGATGGGCTCGGGCGTCGCGCTGTTTGACTATGACAACGATGGCGATCTCGATATCTTCCTGGTTCAGGGAGCCACGCTGGGGCCGAACAAGGAACCGAGCCAGACGCTATTCCCGCCTCAGTTGCCGCTGCGAGGTCGGCTTTATCGCAACGATTCGATCCGCCAGGCGGACGGCAGCTGCACGCTCAAGTTCGTGGATGTCACCGAGCAGAGTGGAATCAGGGCCAACGGATATGGCATGGGGGTTGCGGCGGCAGACTTCAATAATGACGGCTGGGTCGACCTCTATATCACAAATTTTGGCCACAATCAGATGTGGCGAAACAACGGGGATGGCACATTTACAGAGGTCACGGCAGAAAGCGGCACAGACGTTCCAGGCTGGAGCACCAGCGCCGCCTTCGTCGATTATGACCGAGATGGCTGGCTGGATCTGTTTGTCTGCAACTATGTGGACTTCCGCTTTACCAACCAGAAAAAGTGTCTCGCTCCCACTGGAGCGGAGGACTACTGCGGACCCTTGTCGTTTACCCCGCTTCCCAACCGCCTGTTCCGCAATCGGCGCGATGGCACGTTCGAAGACGTTTCGCTGCGCTCACTAATCGGCAACGAATTTCACGGCGCGCTGGGCGTGGTTTGCGCGGATTTCAACGGCGATGGATGGACCGATCTGTATGTGACCAATGACATGCGTCCCAACCAACTTTGGATCAACCAGCGAGATGGGACCTTTCGAGACGAAGCGTTAGTTGCCGGTTGTGCGCTCAATCGAGACGGCCAGCCTCAATCCAGCATGGGCGTGGACGCCGGCGATGTGCTGGGGCGAGGACTGGAAGATCTGGTGGTTTTAAATCTGGCCGGACAATACGCCGACCTGTACGCGAACAACGGGAAGGGTTGGTTCGACGACAAGTCCTACGAGTCCGGGATCGCATTAATCACCCACCGCTCGACAGGATTCGGGCTGGGGATGTTCGACTACGATAACGATGGGTGGTTGGATTTGTTGATGGTGAATGGATCGGTCACATTGATTGAAGAGCAAGCCCGCAAGGGCAGCCCGTATCCGCTGGCTCAATCCAACCTGTTGCTGCATAACAACGGGAAGGGGCAATTTGAGAACGCTACGAGTCGCGCGGGAGCGGCGTTCTCGCTCGAGGAAGTGGGGCGGGGAGCGGCGTTCGGAGACATCGACAATGATGGTGACATCGATGTCGTGCTGACCAACAACAGCGGGCCGGCACGCCTTCTGGTGAATAATGTCGGCCATCGGAAGCCGTGGATTGGATTCCGCATGGTGGGGGAAAAATATCACCGCGACATGCTGGGAACACGCGTGGCGGTTTTCCGGCGCAATGCGCCTACGCTCTGGCGGCGAGTTCACAGCGACGGCAGTTATTGCTCCTCGAGCGATCCCCGGATTTTATTTGGATTGGGCGACGCGCCCGAAATCACCAAAGTGCAGGCTCATTGGGTGAGCGGGCGCGTGGAGGAATGGACCGGGCTTCCGCTGGGCAAATACACTACGCTCCGCGAAGGAAGCGGCACCGTGAAATCCTCGTCATGAAGACCTTCCACCGGATCCTGTTGATGCTGCTTGCGCTGGGGCTGACCGGGGCTGCGGTGAATTCTCCCGCAGCGGCGCAGGAATCGTCAGAGCGATCCTCTGCCGGTAGAGTTGACCTGGTGGAAATCCCACAACCTGAGCTGGCGGGAGTGGACCAGCCTGTCCAGGAACAGGTTCGAGCTGCGCAAGCGGCCTTGAACGCGATGTTGGGGCAATCCCAATCTTCTTCCTCAAGGGCGGCGGAGAAAGCCTCCGCTTTTGGAAATCTGGGAGAGATCTACCAAGCCTATAGCTTTGACGAAGCGGCGCTGGCGTGCTACGAGAATGCGGCCCGCTTGGCTCCCCAGTCGTTTCGATGGTTTTATTACGCGGGCTATCTTCACCAACTGAGCGGCGATATCGAGTCAGCCTTGCGCGAGTATCAGCGAGCCGTGACTCTTCAACCAAACAACGCTATCACCATGTTGCGGCTGGGGAATCTGGAATTGGCTGCCAATCATCTGGACGCGGCGGGGGCCTGGTTCGCGAAGTCGCTGGCGCAGCGGAATTCGCCCGCAGCCGCTGCTCTGACCGGGTTGGGCAAGGTTGCATTGATTGAGCAGAAATATCCCGTTGCCCTGAAATATTTCCAGACAGCGCTGGCACGAGAACCGCAAGCGTCCGCCATCCGCTACCAGTTGGCCATGACCTACCGCGGTTTGGGCGATCTCCATCAAATGCAGGAGAACCTCGAGGCGCGAGGTGACCGAGAACCGACCATAGAAGATCCTTTATTGGATGACATTGGGGTGCTCAAAAAAGGCAAGGTGGGCCTGTTGGAACGCGGCAGCGCCGCCATTCACGAAAAGCGGTTTGCCGACGCGATTGCCTCCTACCGGCAGATGATCAGCCTGTATCCATCGGACCCGATCGCCCACATGTACCTGGGCGTGGCTCTGGCCAAGGCGGGCAAGATCCGGGAGGCACTCGAGCAATACGCACAAGCCGAGCAGTTAGCCCCGAACAACGCCCCGGTTCAGTACAACATGGCGATCCTGCTGATCGATACGGGAAACGAGGAACAGGCGATCGCGCATTTCCGGGAAGCGATTCGATTGGATCCTGGACTCGCGGCCTCTCACTTTCAGCTGGCGAATCTTCTGATGCGCGCCCAGAAGGATGCGGAGGCCGAGCGGGAGTATGGAATTACGGCAACTCTTGAGCCGCAGAATGGATTCGCCCGGTTAATGCAATCGATGGCCTCGGTCCACAGCGGCGCATACGCCCATGCCCGTTCGCTCTTAGAGGAAGCATCGCTGGCGCTGCCCAGTGATCCTGACATCGCGAACGCTTTGGCGCGGTTGCTGGCCGCGGCGCCCGACCCCGCCGTCCGCGATCCGCGTCGCGCTCTACAAATCATCGAGTCGCTGGTACGCAGCGAGCAGGGAGACGGTTTTGAAGAGGGCCTCACTCTGGCCATGGCTCTGGCCGCCGCCGGTCAATTTCAGGAAGCCGCCGAAACCCAGCGAGCGATCATTCACCAGCTCGAAGAATCCAGGAAATTCGATCTGGCACGACTCCTGCGCCAGAATTTGGAGCTGTATGAACAGCAAAAGCCCTGCCGCAAACCCTGGGCCAGCGATGATCCCATCTTCACCCCGGTTCCCAGCAAAGTTGAAATGCCTGTCGAACTGACAACCATGACCGCGCATCCCTAGCCGAGCAGTCCCTATCTTCTCCGGACCAGGAGGGACGATGGTCGGGGCGGTATCTTTTTTGAGCGGGAGCGTCTCGCTCACCAACCCAGGGATGGCTTTGTCCATAGGCTTTCAGGAGTTAGTTTTCCTTCCTCCTTACCATCCAAGCTGCAGGGATCTGGCTCCTGCCGGGTGAGTTTGTCCTCCCTGAATGCACCAGTTTTCGCCGGACACACCTTGGTGCGGGTGCATCCCGGCACACAAACCTGGCCATTTCATTATCACCGTCGGCGGTGGCCAGCCGGGCACTTCGGCCGCTCACGCCGACGCTCACCTCACCATCGAGGGCGAGCAGTGCCGGACGGAGTAAGATGGAAACAGGCACTGGGTGCCGCTTCCGACATGATTTGTTGTGGATTTCGCAGCTGGGTAGCTGCATTTCTGTTGATCCTCTCGAGCGCGCCCATTGCGGCGCGCTCCGAAGTTCAGAAACCGGCTCCTGCTGCGAGCGAGAGCCCGATCCAATTCGCTTATCAACCGATCGACTTCCAATTAAACAGCGATGAGTCGCCCGAACACCACGCGCCGGAAACCATGGCTGGTGGCGTGGCCGTTTTCGACTACAACAACGACGGCAAACTCGATATTTTCTTCACCAACGGCGCCGATCTTAAGACCCTGAACAAGAATTCCCCGAAGTACTACAACCGCCTTTTCGAAAACGACGGCCGGGGACACTTCACCGACGTAACCGAAAAAGCCGGACTCCAGGGAACCGGCTACGACACCGGCGTCGCGATTGGCGACTACGACAACGACGGCTTTGAAGACATCTTCGTGGCGGGCGTTTATCGCAACACCCTCTATCACAACAACGGCGATGGAACATTCACCGATGTCACCGCCAAAGCCGGACTGAACAAGCCCGATCCCGAGTACGGACCTCTATGGTCGGTCGCCGCCGCCTGGATCGACGTCAACAACGATGGCCTGCTCGATCTGGTCGTCATCAACTACCTGAAATGGGATTTCAACCAGGAGCCCGTGTGTCAGGGATATGGTCACACCGACTATTGCCATCCCAAGATGTACAAACCGACGCCGAGCCAGCTTTTCCTCAACAACGGCGATGGCACTTTTCGCGATGCCTCCGTCGCCGCCGGGTTCCGCTCGCATCCGGGAAAAGGCATGGGTGTCGCAGCCGCCGATTCCGAGCTGACCGGCAGGATGGACTTGATCGTTCCGAACGACAAGCTGATGAACTGGTTCTTCAAAAACAAAGGCGACGGTAAATTCGAGGAGGTCGGCTTCGAAAAGAACGTCGCACTTCGCGAGGATGGCACTTACATATCCGGCATGGGAGTCGATTTCCGCGATATCGATAACGATGGCTACCCCGACATCGTCATCGTTGCGCTCGACGGTGAAACGTTTCCCGTGTTCAAGAACACCGGGAACGGAAGCTTCACCGAGGTCACCCGCGAAAGTGGGATGACGAAACTAAGCCTGCCGATGGCGGGATACTCGCCGATCATCGCTGACTTCGACAATGATGGATGGAAGGACATCTTTGTCACGCGCGGCCATGTGCAGTCGCCGGCGTCGACGAATTTGCAGATTGATCAGCCCAACACTGTCTTTCGAAATCTGGGGGGCATGAAGTTCGCGGCTCTGACCGCCGAAGCAGGCCTGACCGCGCAAGCTCCCGCCCGCCACCGGGGATCGGCGATTGGTGATTTCACGGGCAACGGCCAGCTCGACATGGTCGTCAGCGCGATCAACGCTCCCGCCGAAATCTGGATGAATCACAGTCCGGGCAACCATCACTGGATCGAGTTTAAACTCCAGGGAACGAAAAGCAACCGGGACGGCATCGGCGCCCGGATCAAAGTCGTGACCAAGTCCGGCGCCCAATACAACCACATGACCACAAGTTTTGGCTACGCATCCTCCAGCGCCGGCCCGGTGCATTTTGGCCTGGGATCGAATGCGGCGGCCGATCTGGTCGAGATTCATTGGCCCTCGGGAATTGCCCAGCAATTGAAGGATGTGGCGGGAGATCGCGTGGTCGTCGTAAAGGAACCGGCGAAGTAGCTCGAATCGGCGGTTGGTGCTGGCTGACTCCGGTTCAGTTCGGTCGGTCCGCGAGCCGAGGGTTCCTAACCTTGGCGCACCTGAACCTCGAGAGGATGCCGACTTGACGTGTGCGCGGCCAACGGAATATGCCCTGCGGCTGGGATTGTCGAGATTGGGGCTGGGTCAATGCCTAATCGAGTTGCTCACCGAGGCGATGAGGGTGACGTTATATCGGCTTATGTGGACCGAATCGCAGACACTCCATTAGTTAGGGATGCTTTGTGTGTTCATACCATGCCAGAAGGGAACCTGCCTGAAATCTGCTTCCCTTCAACTTACGCAGGAGAACGTACTCGTTCACCGGATGGTCATCCTGCATCGCCAGAGCATTCGGGTCGGCCGCCACCATCTGCGCGATGGGGAATTCTTGCCGCAGCACGTGGTTCATTTCTTGTTCAGCCGTGGGTTCAAACGGCCATTCCATGAGGTCGCGCACCGCGGCTGGGGGCATGCGCTCGATAAGCTCGGCTCCGCTGAGGCGGGGAATCGGCTGCCGGCTTGCAAGGAACTGATAACCGAAACCGTAGCTCGGATAGTATTGAAATACCCGCACGTACGGGAAAGATTCGCATAAAGCCCGAGCCACCGCACTGCGCACCACCGCGTCTCCTTCCCACAGCCACTGCTGCAGAATGCCGTCTGGCCGCAGCCGCCGGTTGATGATTCCGTAGAACTCTTTGGAGTAGAGCATACTCACTCCCGCCGCCTCGATCGGCGGAGGAGGATCGATGCTGATGACATCAAACTGCTCCGAGGAACGCTCCAGGTAGCGTCGTCCATCATCGATCACGACTCGCGACAACGGGGACCGAAGCAGTTCAGCGCCGTCGGGATGGTAGTAGGAGAACACACGGGGAACGCTAGGCACCAACTCGACTGAGGTGGTGGGAACGCCCCAGGAAAGCAAGGAGCGAAAGGTCGTACCCATACCGAAACAAATGTTCAAAGCGCTTTGCGGTGGGCGGTTCAGAAAGGCCATCGGAAAGTGAGCCATCATTTTGGTGATGGGAGTGAGCGATGTGATTCCGACCCCATTGACCAACAGTTGTTTGTTCCCATCCGGACGAGTGTAGGCGACGATGGTGGCGGTGCTGTCACGGAGCACTTCATGGTTGGGAAACTGACTTTCATAACCTTTGCTAACCCACGCCAATTCGAA